>Ga0335074_10000812_pt1 | contig 42815 bp, 37 predicted proteins | sample Lox_Sample_23_FD_206715 | JGI IMG/M metagenome (GOLD analysis project Ga0335074, IMG submission 206715) | Soil microbial communities from Loxahatchee National Wildlife Refuge, Florida, United States - Lox_Sample_2.3 | ecosystem: Environmental > Terrestrial > Soil > Wetlands | place: USA...
TCCCCGGGAGGTGCTGGAGTCCGGGAAGATCGACGGCGCATCGGAGCTTGCCCTGGCCTGGCGGATCAAGCTGCCGCTGATCCGCCGGACGATCGCGTTCATCACGGTCATCTCGATCATCGGCACACTGCAGCTGTTCAACGAGCCGATGATCCTTAACGACATCGCCAGCATTGGCAGCACGTACACACCGAACGAGCTCATCTACAACACCGCCTTCCAGTTCGGCAACGAGCAGCTGGCCGCGGCGCAGTCGATAGTGCTGGCGCTGATCACCGTGGTCGCGACGGCCGCGTTCTACGGGATCATGCGCCGCAGGTTCGATATGTTCGGCGCGGTCCGGGGAGGCCGGAGATGAGCGCCGCTACCCCGGCCGCCCGCCCAGACAGCAGAGTGCGCCGGGTCAAGTCAGTGCTTGCTGGAGCGCGCGCGTCGGGCAAGCCGCCGCGCGGCCGCTCAGGGCAACGGGTCAAGACCGCCATCGGAATAGCAGTAGCCGCGATCGCCGCCATCTATGTCCTCGCGCCGATCTACTGGCTCGTCGTTGCCTCCTCGAAGAACACGAGCCAGCTGTTCTCGTCTTCGACCTTCCTGCCGCCCGCCCACCTGTCCTGGGCCAGCAACTTCCGGCTGCTGTTCACCGTGGACGGCGGCTACTTCAAGTACTGGCTGCTGAACTCGGTCATCTACGCCCTGGTGACGGCGGTGCTGGCCACGGCGGTGTCGACGCTGTGCGGTTACGCGCTGGCCAAGTACCGGTTCCGGGGACGGCCGCTTGTCCTCGGGCTGGTGGCGGCGTCCCTGCTGGTGCCGTCGACGGCGCTGGTGGTACCGCTGTTCCTGCTCGAGCACCAGTTCAACTTCAACAACAGCTACGAGGGCGTGATCCTGCCGCTGGCCGTCTACCCGTTCGGCGTTTACCTCATGTCGCTGTTCACGGCGGACGCCGTGCCTGACTCGATCCTCGACGCCGCGCGCGTCGACGGCTCCGGGGAACTGCGGGCGTTCTGGAAAGTGGGCCGGCCGCTGCTGATGCCCGGGATGGTGACGCTGTTCCTGCTGGCGTTCATCGGCACCTGGAACAACTACTTCCTCCCGCTGGTCCTGCTGGGCACCACGACCCACTTCCCGCTCACCGTGGGCCTGTCGGCGTGGTCGAGCGAGCTCAACGCGCCGGGCGCCGGCCAGCCGCTCTACCCCGAGGTGATCCTCGGCTCGCTGGTATCGGTGCTGCCGATGCTGATCATGTTCCCGTTCCTGCAGAAGTACATCGCGCGCGGGCTGACGTTCGGCGCGATCGTCGGTGAGTGAGCAAGCGGTCACGATGACGGAACGAGAGGTGGCGATGGAGCTCAGTGCTGTCGGCGGCCCGGGCCAGCGGCTGCTCTACGGGGGTGACTACAACCCCGAGCAGTGGCCTCCGGAGGTCTGGGAAGAGGACGTGCGGCTGATGCGCGAAGCCGGCGTCAACATGGTCACCGTCGGCGTGTTCGCCTGGGCGCACCTGGAGCCGGCCGAGGGCACGTTCGACTTCGGCTGGCTGCGGCAGGTGCTCGACCTGCTGGCCGGGGCGGGCATCGACGCCGACCTGGCCACCCCGACGGCCGCGCCGCCGCCCTGGCTGACCACGCGCTACCCCGACGTGCTCCCGGTCGACGACCACGGCAACCGGTACAGCCACGGCAGCCGGCAGCACTTCTGCGTCTGCAACCCCACCTACCGCAGGCTGGCCGGGCGCATCGTCCAGCAACTCGCGGCCGAACTGGGCGATCACCCGGCCGTGCGCATGTGGCACGCGCACAACGAGTACGCATGCCACGTCCCGTATTGCTACTGCGACCACCACGCGACCGCGTTCCGGAACTGGCTTGAACGCAGGTACGGCACAATCAATACACTGAACGATGCCTGGGGCGGCGCGTTCTGGAGCCAGCATTACAGCGACTTCGCCGAGGTCCTGCCGCCGAGGATGACGCCCGCGCACGCAAACCCTGGTCAGCTGCTCGACTACAAGCGGTTCACCAGCGAGGCGTTCCTGGAGGAGTTCCTCGAGGAAAAGAAGGTGCTCAAGGCGGTCCGGCCGGACATCCCGCTGACGACCAACTTCATGGGGTTCCGCAAGCCACTGGACTACTTCGCCTGGGCGCGGGAGATGGACGTCGTGTCCACGGACAACTACCCCGATCCCGCCGACCCCGACAGCCCGGCTCTGTCGGCGATGCACTACGACCTGATCAGGTCGCTGAACAAGAACGTCCCGTGGATGGTGATGGAGCAGACCACCTCCCGGGTCAATTGGCGGGAGCGCAACGTGCCCAAGTCGCCGGGGCAGATGCGCGGGCTGAGCTACCAGGCCCTGGCCCGCGGGGCCAGCGGGGTGCTGTTCTTCCAGTGGCGGGCGTCGCGGGCCGGAGCGGAGAAGTTCCACTCGGCGCTGCTCCCCCATTCCGGCGTGGCGTCGCCAGTATGGGCGGAGGTCGCCGGGCTGGGCCGCGAGCTGGCCCGGCCGGCGCCGTGGGCCGCGAGCGAGGTGCTGGCCCGCGCGGCGGTGGTGTTCTCCTGGCCCAACTGGTGGGCGGTGGAGAGCACGGTGAGTCCCGCCCACGACCTCACCCTGGTTGAGCAGGCCAGATGGATGTACCTGCCGCTGTACCGCCGCTGCGTGACGCTGGACTTCGCCAGCCCGGCGGAGGACCTCACCCGGTATGACGCGCTGCTGGTGCCCAGCCTGTACCTGGTCACGCAGGACGAGGCGGCGAACATCCGGGCTTACGTGGAGCAGGGCGGGACGGCGGTGATCTCGTTCTGGTCAGGCATCGTGGACGAGCATGACCAGGTCTACCTTGGCCCCTACGGAGGCCCGCTGCGCCCGCTGATCGGCTGCGACATCCTGGACGTGGCCCCGCTGCCGCCCGGTGACGTCGCGCAGGTTCAGTGGGAGGACGGGACGACGACCACGGCCAGTTTCTGGCTGGACATCGCGGCCGAGCGCCAGGACCGGAATGCGACAATCCTGGCCCGGGTCACCAGCGGCCCCTGGGCCGGGACACCGGTGGTCACCCGCAGCCAGTACGGCCAGGGTCACGTCTACTACGTCGGCACCCGGCTGGACGCTGACGGCCTGCAGCGCGTCTACGACCTGGTCCCGGCCCTGCGCGGGATCGCCGACTTCGCGGCCGGGCGGCCGGAGGGCGTGGAGCGAGTGGTCCGCCGCTCCCCCGGCCACGACTACGAGTTCGTGATCAACCACACCGACAGCGACAGTAAGGTCCTGCTGGCCGAGCCCGGTTACGACGAGCTGGGCGAGCGGGCCGCGGACGGCACGCTCGCGCTCGGGCGCCGCGGAGTGGCGATCATCCGGCACTGATGCCGCTGTCGTCAGCATATGTTGACGCCAGGAGGGGTGTCAGCATATGCTGACGCGCATGGATCCGGCAGTCGAAGTTGTCCAGAGCGCCGCCAGCACCGACCCTGATGTCGGGCTCCGCGCTGTGGCCGCCCTGCGAGCGCTGACCGAGCGGCTGGAGATCCTCCAGGTCGACAACGCGCGCAAGCTCGGGTGGTCCTGGCAGGACATCGCCGGGCGGCTCGGCGTCAGCAAGCAGACCGTGCACCGCAAGCACGGCAAGCGGACCGGGAGCCGGTAATGCCCCGGCACCTGACTGGGAACGCCCGCAGCTGGATCCCCCATGCCCTGCGCCGCGCCCGTCACTACATCAGCCGCGAGCATCTCCTGGTCAGCCTCATGTCCGCTGTTAACCGAGGCCCCACCCGGCCGGCCCGCGTCGTCCTGCACTCCTGCCGGGCCACGACCGAAGACGTCTCGGACGAGATCGCCCGCCGTGCCGGGCCGGGAGCTGTCCTGTTCGGTGGTCTGGACCGGGAAGCGCTCGCCGCTATCGGGATCGACCTCGACGCCGTCCGCGCCCGGATCGAGTCGTCGTTCGGGCCAGAAGCCCTGCAGCAGGCCGCCCACCGGAACCCTCGCCCGTCCGGCCTGAAAGGCCGCCCAAGCAAACTGCTCCAGCTCAAGCGCGCTCACCCGGACACCTTCGATGACGCCCTGCGAGCAGTGATCACCAGGGCGAAGACACGGAAACCCTGAGCGCCGTCGAGTCCGGAGCCGATCCCCAGGCCGCTGATGTGCTGTCGCGGTGCCCGCATTGCTGCCCTAGCCGAATGATGCTGACTTAAGTCCGGCACTGGCCTGCGCGCTCCATGATCGCGGAACTTTGCCCGCGAACATCATGATCCCGGAGTCTGACCCGCGCCCCATAACGGCAGGCTCACGTGATCAAGCCGCCGCCAGCCCACACCCCCATAACGGACCATCATCTCCGGACACAAAACAACGCTGCCTCGGTCCGCAAACCAGCCTCTGGACCCAAACCAATTACAGACGCACCCGAAATGGCGATACGGCCAGACCACCCCAGCGATTCCCTGCCATCCTGGCGCTGAGCTCGAATCCCCCCAGACTCCGCAGGTCTGCGGGCGGCTGGGCGGGCCCGCCGGCACCCAGGCGGGCTCGCCCAGCCCTGTCATCCGGCGAGCTGGCGCAGGTGCTGGATGAACGCGGGGCCGTTGGGTGTGCCCAGGCCCGTCATGTTGTCGTAGCCGAGCAGCGTGACCTGGCTGGTCCCGTCCGGGTCCTGGTCGTCGGTCGTCACCAGCGCGGTCACCTGGCAGAAAGCGGGCGCGCAGTACATGGCGCGTTCTGCTGCCGGGCTGTGGCTGGTTACCGGCAGCGTGTCGTGGAAGGCGTCGGTGCCGTACAGCTTGTACAGCACCGGGTTGAGGAACCCGAACGGCACCGCCTGGCCCTGCTGGGCCGCTGTCACCATGCCGGCCACCAGCGGGGCGGCCAGGCTGGTCCCGCCGGTCACTGACTCGCCGTAGACGGGTGCCCCGCCACCTTTGGGGAAGGTGAGCGTGCCCAGGGCGATGCCGGTGGCCCCGTCGGCATCGGCGCTGATGTCGGGCACGCTGCGGGCTGCGCCGCTGCGGGTGCCCAAAGGCTTGGTCAGCGCGGCCGGGACCACACCCTTCTGGTAGGCCGGCTCGGCCCACAGCAGGCTGGGGCCGCCGCCGGCCGCGGCCAGGACACCCCGGTCTCGCCAGGTGTTGTTCGCGGTCAGCGTGAATGCCCCGGTGGACCAGCCCGTCTCGAACAGGCGGTTGTTGCTGGCGCCGATGCCCAGCGAGGTGCCCCCGACGGCGGTGGCGTACGGGTCGCTGGAGGGCATCATCACGCCCGGGCTGTCCCCGGAGGAGAAGTACATGCCCACGCCCTCGGCGGCGGCGCGCACCAGATAAGCGTTCTCAATGTTGGTGTATGAGGCCGGCTGGCTCTCGGTCCCGCTGTTCCAGGAGTTGGATGCGATCGTCGCCAGCGGGTGACCGTCCGCGCCGTCCAGGACGGCGGTGTCGGCGTCGAACAGGGCCTGGTTCCCCGCGTCTCCGTCGTCGCAGCTGTTCCCGCCGACCACGAGCTGGCTGGCGCCTGGGGCCATGTCGTAGGAGGCCTCGACGTCGAGCTGTTCCTCGCCACCGGACGGATCACCGCAGGTGTTGCTGCCCAGCGACAGCTCGGCGTACCGGGCCGGCGACGGCGCGGGCATGTCGTTCGCCTTGGCGTAATCCTGCAGGGTGAGGAACATGTCCTTGGCCAGCCCCTGCTCGACCAGCGCGATCGTCTGCCCCTTGCCGGTGCTGGCGTCGCTGGCCCCGTAAGCGGCGCGCAGCTGGCCGGCGGTGTACCCGCACACCTTGGCCGGGAACGTGGTGCTGCCGTACTTCTCCGGCAGGCCGCTGACCATGTCCTGCCCGTAGTACTGCGAGCAGACAGGCGCCGGGCTCGCGGATTGCGCCCCGGCGTCCAGGCCGGTGCTCTGCTGGGTCAGCGGGACCACCGGGCTGGCGTTATCCAGGCCGGAGACGCCCAGCACGCTGGCGGCCACCGGAGCCGGAAGCGATACCGGGTCGTTGTTGGCGCGCAGCGCATAGGCGCCCGCGTTCACGGCGGCCGACGGCTGGTACAGCGCCAGCCGGATCCCGAAGGCGGCGTTGATCGCGGACACCGGTGCGGTGGCCCGCACATAGGCGCGCCCGGAGTCGGCGGTGACGCCGGTGAACCCTTCGGCGCCCAGCCACGACTCGACCAGGGAGACGGTGGCCTGGCTGGTGGCGAACCGGGCGGTGTAGGCGGCCGGGCTCAGATAGTGGTGGAACAGTGCGCCGCCCGGGGTGGCCGCCGCGGTCGCGTACTGCTCGGCCGCGGCCGTGTCCGGCTTGAGCCATAGCTGGACGGTCAGGCGCTGGCTGCCCGCTACGTAACCGGTAACGGGGGCGGAGCTGGTGAACGGCACCGCGCTGCCTGGCAGCGGGGTGCCGCCGGGGCTCGCTGACGCCTGGGCCAGCCCGCCAGCGCCGGCGGTCATGGCCGCTGCCAGCGCTAATGTCATACCGGTGGCGGCCGCGTACATCCTCAGTCTGGGTATTCGGTTCATGAACGGCACGGTAGAAAAAACCGGCCGGTCTAATACAGCCGACTGCCACCCATCTCCAGACGGGTGATACCACCCATTCCGTCTACTTGGGTCCGGTGCGAGAAGCTGGCGCGGCAGCCTTTTCCTGGTTCATCGTCAGGGCTTTGCTTAGCATCATCACAGACATCGGCGGCTGCACGACCTGATCGCGCGGGCGGCCGAAACTGACGATCGAGGTGCCGACGAAGATCGCCTCGGCGATGAAATAATGCGTCTCGATCAGGTTTCCCCGCGGTCCGGTCCGCACGCGCTCCCACTCGCGCCGGAGCAACTCCATCTGATACATCACGACACCGTCGCCGCCGTGCGCTTTCGCATCTTCCGCAAGCCTGTCGCCAGCGCCCCGTCGGGCGTCGCTGACAACCTGTGTGTAGACGTCGATCTCCTGGTTCCCAAGTGAACCTGAGCGCGCAATGTCAGGCCCCACCGCAATGCGGATCCCGAAAACCACGTCAAAGGGGATCCATCCGGCGTGCACGAGTTTGGCGAAGTCCTGGCCGGTGACATGCGAGGTGAACGGACGAGCGGGCCGGATCCTCGAGCGTGCGCGCACGGCCGTGCCGAGCGTGGTGATCTCCATACCGCCAGCAGGGAAGCGCTCGACTCGAAACGTGACACCGACGATCCCGTCGCCTCCTAAGGCCGTGCACTGGGCAACCGCACGGTCCAGCGCCAGCCTTCGTGCGTCGTACATACTCTGCTCCAGCGCGGCCGACGGGAAATAGTCGCTCTGACCGTCGAAGCCAATGTGGAAGACCGCAGCGCCGAGCACCTGCCCGACCGGGTCGAACCCTGCGCTGGAAATGGCTGCGAACTCCCCGACGGACAACTGCGAATCCCAGGCGCCCCCTTCCCGGATCCGTGCCAGTCGCGCCCGCGCCACGTCAGGCATAGCGGGTTCCCACTGCTGTGTCATCAGCCCTCCCGTTCCGGAATGGGTGCTGGTGCAGCGGCCTGCAGGCTACTGGAGCCCGGTGCGGACGGACGTGATCCGCTGGGTGTTGAAGCCGAGCCAGTGCATCCGGCCCAGGTAGCGCGCGTGCTCGATTTTGAGGCAGCGGTCCATGACCACGGCCAGCCCGCCGTCGCGGGCGATCTGGGCGCCGTCGGCGTTGATCACCCCGAACTGGCACCAGAGAAAACCGGCGTCGATGGCCACGGCATCAGCCGCGATCTGCGGCAGCGCGTTCGGGGCGCGGAACACGTCCACGACGTCCACCGGCACGGGCACGTCCGGCAGGCTGGGATAGGACGTCTCCCCCAGGATCTCCTGCTCGCGGGGATTCACCGGGACCACGCGGTAGCCGTGCCGCTTGAGGTAGTAGCCGACAAAGTAGCTGGCTCGCAGCGGGTTGTTCGACAGGCCCACGATCGCGACCGTCTTGGCGGTGTGCAGCACCCGCTGGATTGTCAGCGCGTCCTGGTACTGCCTGAGATCGCTCATGGCGTGACCTTCGCGAAGCCCTGCTCAAGGTCCCAGATCAGGTCCTCGACCGACTCGGTGCCGACCGACAGCCGGATGGTGCCGGGCCCGACAGCCGCTGCCCGGAGCTCGTCGTCGCTGAGCTGGCGGTGAGTGGTACTGGCCGGGTGGATGATCAGGCTTTTCGCGTCGCCGACGTTGGCCAGGTGGGACCAGAGCGTCACGCCGCGGATCAGGTCCTGCCCGCCGGCCCGGCCGCCCGCGCAGTCGAACGAGAACACCGCGCCCGCGCCGCGCGGCAGGTACTTTTCCGCTAGCGGCCGGTACCGGCTCGACGGCAGGCCGGGGTAGGTCACGTTCGACGCCAGGTCGTGGGACTCCAGGAACGCGGCGACCAACAGCGCGTTGCTGACGTGGCGTTCCATCCGCAGCGACAGCGTCTCAAGCCCCTGCAAAAACAGGAAGGCATTGAACGGTGCCAGCGCCGCGCCGAGGTCGCGGAGCGTTTCCGCCCGGAGCTTCATCAGATAACCGTAGGTCCCGAACGTCTCGTGGAACTGCAGGCCGTGGTAGGCCGGCGAAGGATCGGCGACGACAGGAAACCGCCCGTTCGACCAGTTGAACGTGCCCGCTTCGACGACGGCGCCGCCGATGCTCGTGCCGTGGCCGCCGATGAACTTGGTCGCCGAGTGGATCACGATGTCGGCGCCCCACTCGATCGGGCGGCACAGATACGGCGTGGCGAACGTGTTGTCCACGATGAGCGGCAGTTCGTGCTCGTGGGCGATGGCCGCCAGAGCCTCAATATCCAGAACGTTGCCGCCGGGGTTGCCGATTGTCTCGCCGAAGAACGCCTTCGTGCTGTCGCGGACCGCCTTCCGCCACGCCTGCGGGTCATCTGGGTCGACCCACGTCAGGTCCACGTTCATCTTGCGCAGCAGGTGCTTGAGCTGGTTCACGGTCCCGCCGTAGAGCGCCGACGACGAGACCACGTGATCGCCCGGCTGGAGCAGCGTGAAGAGCGCGGCCGCCTGCGCGGCGATCCCGCTGGAGAACGCGATCGCGCCACAGCCCCCTTCCAGGTTCGCCACTCGCTCCTCGAACACAGCGGTGGTCGGGTTCATGATGCGCGAGTAGGTGTTCCCGTACTCCTGCAGGTTGAAGTAGGCGGCCGCGGATTCCGGGTCCTCGAACACGTAGCTGGTGGTCTGGAAGATCGGCACCGCCCGCGCGCCCGTGTTCGGGTCGGGCCGCTGCCCGGCATGCAGTTGCCGTGTCTCGAATCCGAACGCGCGGTCTTCCTCGGCCCGGGAAGGATCGTCGGTCATCGTGGCTCCTTCCTCCCGAGGAACTGGCGGATGATCGGAGTCTGCCGTGCTTCCTCAAGCAGGAAGCAGTCGTGGCCGTACGGCGCCTCGATCACATGGAACTCGGCCGGCTTGCCGAGAGTGTGCAGGGCGTCGGCGACTTCCTGTGAGGCCGACGGCGGGTACAGCCAGTCCGAGCTGAACGCGATCAGCAGCGTCCGTGCGGAAACGTCTTCCAGCGCACGGGTCAGGGATCCGCTGCCGTGCTCCCGGGCCAGGTCGAAATACGTCAGCGCGCGCGAGGTGTAGAGATACGTGTTGGCGTCGAAACGCCTGACGAAGGAGCTGGCCTGGTGGCGCAGGTAGCTCTCGACCTGGAACTCCGGTTCGGTGATCGTGTACCGGATGTCGTCGGAGAACTGCAGCCGCCGGCCGAACTTGTCGTGCAGCGCCTGCGCGGACAGGTAGGTGACGTGGCCGACCATCCGGGCCACACCCATGCCGCCGTCGGGCGTGGCGCCCGTGCCGTAGTAACGGCCGCCTTGCCAGGCCGGGTCGCGCATGATCGCGTCCCGCGCGATCGCGTTCCACGCCACGCCCTGGGGCTGGAGGGCGTGCGTGCTGGCGATGGCCACGATGGCGTCGACCTGATCGGGAAACTGGATCGCCCACTCGAACGCCTGCATCCCGCCGAGCGAGCCCCCGGTCACCGCGGCGAGCCGCTCGATACCGAGCGCGTCCAGGAGAGCGCGCTCGGTCCGCACCATGTCGGCCACGGTGATCACGGGGAAGTCCGGCCCGTAGGGCTTGCCTGTCGCTGTATCGACCGACGACGGACCGGTGGTCCCGCGGCAGCCGCCGAGCAGGTTGGTGGAGACGACGAAGAAGCTGTCGGTGTCGAACGCCTTGCCCGGGCCGATCATCCCGTCCCACCAGCCAAGCCCGCTGCGGGCCGTGCCGTCGCGATCCTCGGCCGCGAACCCGTCGCGCGTGCCCTCTTCGGGCGGCGTCTTGGCGAAGCCCGCCGCGTGAGCGTCGCCGCTCAGCGCATGGCACACCAGGATGACGTTGTCGCGCTGGGGTGAGAGGGCGCCGTAGGTTTCGTACGCTACGCGAATGGGGTGCAGCTCCCGCCCGCAGTCGAGCCGCACCGGCTCCGGCAGGTCAAGGTACTGCGTTTCGACAGTGCCGACCGAGCCGGCCGCTAGCGTCGAGGCTGGCTCCGCCATAGGGGCTATCGTAGCTTGCCCAGGTCAAGGTATTGTCAAGCATCTTGGTGGGGAATCGGGGATGCGAGGGAAGGGACATCAAGCATGACTACCGTCACCAACGGGGTTAACGTTCAGGCGCTGCTGGACGCGCGCGAAGTGCTCAAGGGTGCGCCCGAGGCCGCTCAGTTCACCTGGCGGGCGTCCGCCAAGTGGCAGAGCGGAGTGCACAGCCAGATCAAGGTGCAGAGCTTCTTCGGCCTGGGGCAGGAGCAGAACCACAAGGAAGAGTGGACGTTCGAGGCTGACCACCCCGAGGTGTTCGCGGCCGAGGACAACGGCATCACGCCGATCGAGTACCTCCTCGTCGGCCTGGCCAGCTGCCTCACCGGTGGCATCGCGTCCGTCGCTGAGAACCGCGGCATCCAGCTGCGCTCGGTCGAGTCCACGGTCGAGGGCGGGCACGACATCCGCGGGATTCTCGGCGCCGACAGCGACGTCCGCAACGGCTACAACGACATCAAGGTGACGTTCACGATCGACGCCGACGCGTCGCGGGAGGACATCGAGGCGCTGGTGGCCCAGTCGCAGAAGCGCTCGGCCGTGTTCGACGCGCTCACGAACCCGACGAACGTCACGGTCGAGGTCGCGTAGGGTCTGCGCGCTCCGGACAGAACTGAGCGGCCGCGCGGCGGCTCGCCCGACGCGCGCGCTCCGGACAGAGCTGAGGGGTCTGCCATCGAGCGCTTTACCACGGTCGTCGTCGGCGCGGGGCACGCGGGCCTGGCGGCGAGCCACTTCCTCAGCGGGCGGTCGGTCGACCATGTAGTGCTTGAGCGCGGCGAGGTGGCGAACTCCTGGCGCCGCGAACGCTGGGATTCGCTGCGGCTGCTCACGCCCAACTGGCAGAGCCGCCTGCCCGGCCTCCGCTATGAGGGCCTGGAACCAGACGGCTACATGACCATGAGCGAAGTGACCGAGTTCATCGAGCGCTTCGCCAAGGTCTCGGCTGCTCCCGTGCGGACCGGCGTGAACGTCACGTCCGTGCGCAAGTCGGGCGACGGTTACCACCTGACGACGAGCCGCGGCGAGATCGCCGCCCGGACCGTGGTCATCGCGAGTGGCGCCTGCAACCAGTCGGCGGTGCCGTCATTGCGCGGCGCGGTGCCCCCGTCGGTGGAGCAGCTCACGACGTTCAGCTACCGCAACCCGGCGCAGCTCCCCGACGGCGGGGTGCTCGTCGTCGGGGCCTCGGCCACCGGCGTGCAGCTGGCCGCCGAGGTCAGGCGGTCGGGCCGGCCGGTGACCCTCTCGGTGGGCGAGCACGTGCGGCTGCCGCGCACCTACCGCGAGCGCGACGTGCTGTGGTGGATGGCCGCCTCCGGGGTCTGGGATCAGCGCTACGACGAGGTCGAGGACCTCACGCGGGCGCGGCGGCTGCCGTCACCGCAGCTCGTCGGGACCACCGAGCGGGCGACACTCGACCTGAACGCGCTCACCTCCATGGGGACCGAGCTGGTGGGCCGCTGGGCGGCGGTGCGGGATGGCCGGGCGCTGTTCTCCGGTGGCCTGCGTAACATGTTCTCGCTCGCCGACCTCAAGATGGTGCGCCTGCTGGACACGTTCGACGAGTGGGCCAGGGATAACTCGCGTGACGCCGAGGTCGGCCCGGCCGAGCGCTTCGAGCGGACGCGTGTGCCCGACTCCACGCGGCTGCAGCTCGACCTCGGGAGCGGCGAGATCCGTGCGGTCGTCTGGGCGACGGGTTTCCGGCCCGACTACCGCTGGCTTGACGTGCCCGTCGTCGACGCGAAGGGCCAGCTGCGCCATGACGGCGGCGTCGTGGACAGCCCGGGGCTGTACGCGCTGGGGCTGCCAGTGCTGCGGCGGCGCAAGTCCACGTTCATATGCGGTATCGAGGATGACGCCCGTGAGGTCATCGATCACCTCACGGGCTACCTAGCCAAACGTGGGTGAATCCGGCAAAAGTCTTTTGCCGGATTATCGCCCTGAGGCTTTAACGACGCGCTGACCGGCCTTGACTATCGCCCGGTCACTTTCGGAGCACGCTGCGGGCTAACCGAATCCGCACCGAATCCGAAGGGGGAATCACCGTGGCCGCACCTACTGCTAGTCCTGCCAAGAGCGACCGCACCATGTCCGCTGACCTGCCCCGCAAGGACCAGGTTCCGGCCCTCGGCCCGCTGACCACCCTGGTCACCGGCTGGAATGGCCCGCTCAGCAACCTGATCTCGCTTCCGCAGTCGGGTCAGATCTGGATCGCCTACGAGTACGGCGATGCGCTGGCGCAGACGATCTACCTGTGGCACCAGGGCGGCCGCACCGATCAGATCAACCTGGGCTGGAATACCTTCCCAGTCAACGAGGGCGACTGCATTATCTGGACGCTCGCCTCGCCCAACAACTCCATCAAGATCGGCTGGCAGTACGCCTGACTCGTGCGGCAAGCCCTGAATCGACACCGATTTCGGTGAATCTGCCGGGTGGGCGGAGAATGGCGTAGAGGGTGACTGCCCGGAACACGTCCCGCCCCCCCCGGAGGCCGACGATGACTGCCAAGCTCTCCGTCGCTGTTATCGGGGCTGGCATCGGCGGGCTGGCCACCGCGGCCGCGCTGCGCCGGGCAGGTATTCACGTGACGGTGTACGAGCAGGCGCGGCAGTTCGCCCGGCTCGGTGCGGGCATCCAGGTGGGCTGCAACGCGATGCACGTGCTGCGCGGACTCGGCCTGGAGCAGCGGATGCGGCGCGATGCTTTCTATCCCCGCTCATGGAACAACAGGGACTGGCGCACCGGTGAGGTGCGGTACGACCAGATCTTCGGCCGTGGTGCCGAGGAGAAGTACGGCGCACCGTACCTGCTCGCCCACCGAGGCGACCTGCACGCCGCCCTGGCCAGCGCGGTGCCCGGCGAGCACATCCGTCTTGACCACAAGGTCGTGCGGCTGGACGAGAAGGCCGGGTCGGTGGTGCTCGGCTTCGCCGACGGCTCGGCCGCGGCTCACGACGGTGTGGTCGCCGCTGACGGCGTGCACTCGTTAGTCAAAGGCCTCCTTTTCAGCGATGAGCAGGCCCGGTTCACCGGGCGCATCGCCTACCGCACGACATTCCCGGCCAGCCTGCTCAGCGGCGGCACAATCGACGACTGCACGAAGTGGTGGGGCGAGGACCGGCACATCGTCATCTACTACGTAAGGCCCAACCGCAGTGAGGTGTACTTCGTCACCAGCCAGCCGGAGCCGGGCTTCACGGTGGAGTCATGGTCAGCGAAGGGTGACATGCCCACGCTCCGGGCGGCGTTCGACGGGTTCCACTCTCAGGTCCAGCAGGTTCTGGCGGCATGTCCCGACGTGCACAAGTGGGCCTTGGTCGACCGCGACCCGCTCCGGCAGTGGCACGACGGCAACGTCACTCTGCTCGGCGATGCCTGCCATCCGATGACGCCGTACATGGCCCAGGGTGCGGCCATGGCTCTTGAGGACGCCGCTGTCCTGTCGCGGCTCATGGCGGAGGTCGACGACCGGGCCGGTATCGCCGGCGCGTTCCGGCGCCTGGAAGCAACCCGCAAGGCCAGGACCTCCAGGGTGCAGCTCACCTCCCGGACGAATACCTGGCTGCGCGGCAAGACCGATGTCGACTGGGTCTACAGCTACAACCCGTGGACGGCTCCGCTGGCGGCCTGAGGACGAGCCGGCGAGCCCGGAGCCGGTCAGAGCAGGACGCCGGTGGGCGAGGGCTCCAGCAGCCTGCGGGTGGTCTCCAGGCCCCAGGGGTCGAGTTCGCGGATCCCGTCGCCGGACGCGCGCACCCCGCCATACCTGTCCACCAGCGCGGCCCAGCTCTCGCGCCGCTGCACGCCTGGCCGCAGCATCAGGCAGTCGGGGTCGTTCACCCAGAACCGGCCGTGCTGCCAGGCTCGCGCGACAACGTTGCGGGCCGCGTTGCGCTGCGACGGCATGGTGGGATGGCCACCGGCCGGGTCGTAGCTGGCGGCCATGTCCGGGCCAACGCGCATCGCGTCGAGGTGGCCGACCGACGGCAGGATCGGGGCGCCGCAGCCGGTCAGCAGGGCCTCCGGGCCGATGGCGTCCCTGATCAGACGCAGGCCCCGCCGGTAGGCCTGGACTCCGGACACGTCGTCGCGGCGGACGCCCTCGCAGGCCCCGGCGTAACAGAAGTCGATCTTGAAGTAGCCGATGCCCCATCCGCGCATCGCCGACAGCACCTCGCCGAGGTAGCCGGCGGCCTGCGGGCACGTGAGGTCGAGCGCGGTGCACGCGTCCCGGCACACATTCCCGGCATACACCGGCTCGCCGGTTTCCCTGTCGCGCACCACCCAGTCCGGATGGGCCGCATACAGCGAGCTCGACCGGCCGACGAGCATGGGCGCGATCCAGATCCCGGCGCGCCGGCCGGTGCCAGTAATCCGGCGCACAAGCCCGGGCAGATCGCGGAACCGGCCAGACGGCACCAGCCAGTCACCCGGCACCGTCTCGTACCCGTCGTCGATCTGGACGATGTCCACCGGCACGCGCAGCGAATCCATGGCCTCCAGGTTCACGAGCACGTCGTCCTCGGTCACGTCGCTGTAGTACTGATACCACGAGCACCACACGGGCGGGATCGGGCGCGGGCCGCCCACCCGGCCCGACCGCGCGAGGCCCGCGCTGGCCGCGAACTGTTCGCCCCACCGGCCCAGCGCCGCGGGCAGCCCGCCGGGGCCGTTGTCGGTCCGCGTGCCCGCCGGCGCGTCGGCGGACACCACCAGCGTGCGGCCGCGCAGCACCGCCTGGATCACCGGGATCCGCGTGCCCGGGCCGGCCGCGCCGAAGACGGCGATGCCGGACCCGTCGCCGGGGTCGACAGCGAGCAGGCCCGAACCCTGGAACACTCCCTCCGGGGCGCCCGCGCCGTACTGGCAGTCGATGGTGAGCGATTCCGCCGAGGTCACCACCGGGGGCGGGGCAGTGACCGGGAGCGTGTCCGTGACGCTCCAGGACTGCCAGCCCTCCGTGTACACCCGGGCGGTGGCCGGGTCGACCGGGATCGACGCCACCTCCTGCGACGCGACAGGCGCCTTAGCCACGTTCGGGCACCGCGCCGTTCGCGCCCGCCGCCTCGGCCGAGTGGAGCCAGCACAGCGCGCGATGCCCAGGCCCGACCACCGCGTCGGGAGGCCTGGTCGCGCAGATGTCCATGGCCTGCGGGCACCGGCCACGGAAACGGCACCCCGCCCCGGCCGCCGCCTGATGCCGTTCAGAATCCGTGCCTGTCCGCCCGGCCCGGGCCTGCTGCCGGGCCGCGCGGGCCTCGGCGAGCTTCTGCCTGGAGGCGGCCGGGTCCGGCGCGGCCGAGGCCAGCAGCTGGGTGTACGGATGGGCCGGGCGGAGGATCACCTCGTCGCTCGGCCCGCGCTCCACGATCTCGCCCTGGTACATCACCATGACCTCGGCCGAGAAGTGCCGGGCGGTGGCCAGGTCGTGAGTGACGTACAGCAGGGCAAGAGAGCGCTCCTGCCTGAGCCGGTCGATCAGGTGCAGTATCTCCAGCCGGATCGACACGTCCAGCATGGACACCGGCTCGTCCGCGAGCAGCACGTCCGGCCCGGCCGCCAGCGCCCGCGCGATCGCCACCCGCTGCCGCTGGCCGCCGGAAAGCTCGTGCGGGTACTTCCGCGCTGTCTCCTCTGGCGGCGTCAGGTTGACCGACCGCAGCAGCTCATGCACGTACTCGTCGAGCCGGGCCCGGCCGTGCCCCGGGTGCAGCCGCAGGGTGGGTCGGGCCAGGTGGTGGTGAACGGTGTGCATGGGGTTGAGCGACGCGAACGGGTCCTGGAAGACGAGCTGGACTCGCCGCCGGTACGCCCGCAGCTCACGCCCGTGCCGGCCGGCCGGGTTCCCGTCGAGCAGGATCTCCCCCGCGGTTGGCCTGATCAGCTGGCCCGCGGTGCGCACCACGGTGGATTTCCCGCTGCCGCTCTCCCCCACCAGGGCGAGCGTGCGGCCGGGCTCCAGGCCGAACGAGACGTGGTCCACCGCCCGCAGCGGCGGCCCGCCGCGCTGGCCGAAATCCACGCACAGATCGCGCAGCTCAAGCACGCTCACGCTCGGCCTCCAACCGGAGCGCGGCGGGCGGCCCTTCCGGCCGGCAGCCCGGGTCGTGCAGGTGGCAGGCCGCGCGCCAGCCCGGGTCGCCCCGCCCGGTCAGCGAGCGCAATGCGGGTGTGGCGCTGCCGCACGGCTCGAAGGCGAACGGGCAGCGCGGCGCGAACGGGCAGCCGGGGAGATCGTCACGCAGGTCCGGCGGCACGCCCGGTATGCCGCGGAGCTCCCGCCACTCCCCGCGCATGTCCGGGGACGAGGCGAGCAGCCCCAGCGTGTACGGATGGGCGGGAGCAGCCGCGACCGCGGCCGACGGCGCGTACTCGATGAACCTGCCCGCGTACATCACGGCGAGCCAGTCGCTGACCTCCAGCAGCAGCGGCAGGTCGTGGGTGATGAAGATGACGCTGAAGCCGAGTTCGGACTGCAGCCGCTCGACCTCGTCCAGGATCTCGCGCTGTACCACCACGTCGACCGCGGTCGTCGGTTCGTCCATGATCACGATCTCCGGGTCCAGCGCGAGCGCCATCGCGATCACCACCCGCTGCCGCATGCCGCCCGACAGCTCATGCGGGAAGCCGTGCGCGCGGCCGGGGTCGATGCCCACCATCTCCAGGAGCTCCCGGGTCCGGCCGGCGCGGGCTGCCCGGTCCATCGCGGGCCTGTGGGCCTTGAAGATGTCGGCGAACTGCCGCGACAGTGACGTCACCGGGTTCAGCGCGTTCATCGCACTCTGGAACACCATCGACACTGAGTTCCAGCGGAACAGGCGCAGCGCCTCGCCTTCCAGCGCCATGACGTCGGTGGCCCGGCCGTCCGCGCCGGTGAACGTGATCGATCCGCTGGTCAGCTCGGCTGGCGGCTTGAGCATCCGGGCCAGGGCGAAGGCAAGGGTCGACTTGCCGCACCCGCTTTCGCCGGCGATGCCGAGGATTTCGCCGCGGCGCAGCTCGAAGCTCACGTCGCGGACCGCCCGCGTCGGCCGCCGTCCCGCGTACTCCACGCAGAGATGTTCAGCGCGCAGGACGACGTCGCTCACTGGCGGGTCGCCGCCCGCGCCGTCGGCGGGTGCGTCCTGTCCGGGTGCGTCCTGTCCGGGCGCTTCCCCGGCGGGCGGTAAACTCTGAGCCGCGGGTTCAGCAGCTCGTCCAGACTGAAATTGATCAGTGCGAGCCCCATGCCGAGCAGCGCGATGCACACCCCAGGCGGCAGGAACCACCACCAGGCGCCGCTTTGCAGCGCCTCGTCGTTCCAGGCGAAATACAGCATGTTCCCCCAGGTGAGCAGGTTCACATCGACGACGCCGAGGAAGGCGATCGTGGCCTGGGTGAGGATCGCGAAGACCACGGCGAAGATGAACTGGGACACGATGATCGCCAGCTCGTTCGGCAGGATCTCCACCAGCACGATCCGCCAGGCCCGCTCACCGCCCGCCCGCGCGGCCAGCACGTACTCCCGGTTGCGGACCGACAGCGTCTGCGCCCGCAGCACCCGGGCCGACGCGGCCCAGCTCGTCAGCGCGATAACGATGATCAGCGCGGTCAGGTTGCCCTGCCGCACGTAGGCGAACGTCACGATAATCAGCGGGAACGTGGGGATTACCAGGACGACGTTGGAGAACAGGGACAGCGCCTCGTCCACGAAGCCGCCGACGTAGCCGCCGGTGATGCCGATGAGGACCGAGATGACCGTGGCCACCAGCCCCGCGCCGAACCCGATTATCAGCGAGGCCCGGGCGCTCACGACGAGCTGAGCAAGCACGTCCTGACCGGTCTGCGTGGTACCGAGCCAGTGCGCGGCCGAAGGCGCCTGGTAGGTCGCGCGGCTGAGGGCTTCCGGATTCTGGGCGAAGAACGGCCCGATCACGCCGAGCAGCACGAAGAAGCCGACGATACACAGGCCGGCGACCAGCCGCCGCGAGCGGAGGGCCTCGCGCAGCCTCCCGCCCGGGCGGCCCGGCGCCTGCCCGCCGGTCTGGGGCGCGGCGGCCGCCGTGGTCACAGCCGTCACTGCGAGGCCCTGGTCCGCGGGTCGATGAACCCGTACAGCAGGTCCATGATCAGGTTAGCGCCGAGGACAGCGAACGTGATCACGAGGAAGATGCCCTGCAGCAGCGCGTAATCCTCGTTCTGCACCGCGACGATGAGCTTGTAGCCGATGCCGGGATAGGAGAAGACGTACTCCATCGCGATCGCCCCGCTGACCACGAAGCCGAGCGAGATAGCAAAGCCGGACATGCTGGGCAGCACGGCGTTGCGGGCCGCGTATCCCAGCATCACCTGCCGCGGCTTCAGGCCCTTGGCTTCGGCGGCGACTACATAGTCGTCGGCCAGCGTGGCGACCATCATGTTCCGCATGCCAAGCAGCCAGGCCCCCACCGAGCTGAGCACGATCGTGAGCGCCGGCAGGATCGCGTGCTGCACGGCGGAGGCGAGGAACGGCCAGTTGAGGCCGACGGTGATCTCGGAGTTGGTGTTGTACCCGTTTCCCAGCGGGAAGATGTGCCACACGTTGGTGGCGAACAGGTACAGCAGGATCAGCGCCAGCCAGAAGTACGGCATCGCCGTGAGCAGGGTGGTGAACGGGATGATCGCGTCGAGCTTGGAGCCCCGTTTCCAGCCGGCCAGCGCGCCGAGCGCTATGCCGAGCACGAAGCTGATCACCGTCGCCGTGCCGACCAGCACCAGGGTCCACAGGATCGAGCTGCCGATCTCGGTGCTCACCGGGGTCGGGAAGTCGGACACCGACAGGCCGAGCCTCAGGTGCGCCAGCCCGTCCAGGTACTGCCAGTACTTGTCGGCGATGTTGCCGCTGCCGATGCCGAGCAGCTTGCTCAGCACCTGCTGCTCGCCTGGCGGGACCGGCCCGGCCTGCGCCATCTTGGCCAGCAGCAGCTCCACCGGATTGCCGGGAATCAGCCGGGGCAGCAGGAAGTCGAGGGTCAGCGCCGCCCAGGCCGCGACCAGGTAGAAGGCGAGCTTCCGCGCCAGGAAGCGTGCGGTGAGTTTCCACCGCCGGGGCGGCCGGTGGTGAACTGCTTCGTTCCCGGCTGGCGGCGCCGGGTCGGCCTGCGCGACAGGGGTGGCCATCGCGGCGTCACGGTGCCAACCGGTCCGCCACCCAGCCCAGGTCGGGGCTGATGTACACGGCCGGGGCGGCGTAGGGGTTAGCCGTGGTCGGGTAGCCGGTCACGTTGTTGCCGTTGAACTCGATCTCATCCTGCTGCTCGAACAGCGGGATATCCGGGAGCTGGGCGGCGAAGATCTGCTCGATTGTGGCGAAGTCCGCCGTCATCGTCAGGGCGTTGGGGCTGGCGGCGATCGCGTTCAGCATCGAGTCCACTTGCGCATCGGAGTAACGGCCGAAATTGCCGACCGTGTCGTTCTGGCCCAGCGGCGTCGCTACCTTGCTGTACAGCATTTCGTAGTAGTAGTACCAAGGGCTCGGCACGTAGCCGAAATTGTCGATCAGCAGCTGGAAGTTGCCAGTGGACTGGTCGGCGGTGAACGCCGCGTAGGACTCCGCGTCGATGCTGAGGTTGATCCCAGCTGGCTTGAGCTCGCTCTGGATGATCTGCAAGTCGCTGATGTAGTCGGTGTATCCGGACACCACCTTGACGGTGAGGCTCAGCGGTGTGCTGATCCCGGCACTGGTCAGCGTGGCCTTCGCCTGCGTGGCGCTGCCGCTGCCGAAGCTGCCGAGCGACGGGCCGGCCACGGCGTTGAAGTTCGGGGTGAGCAGCGCGCTCGGGTTGGATGGCGGCGCGTAGCCGTTATAGATGGTGTCGCTGATGTAGCTGCGGTCGAGCGCCTCGCTGATTGCCTGGCGCACCGCCAGGCTGGTGGTGACCCCCTTGGCCATGTTCGGCACGAGGAACGCGGTCGACAGCGGGATGTCGACGACCGTGAACTTGGGGTTCTTGGCCAGGTAGAGCGTCTTGATGTCCGGGATGTAGCTGCCCGCCCAGTCGAGCTGGCCCTGCTCGATCGCCGCGTCCGAGGTGGTGTTCCCGGTGAACGACAGGAAGCGGATCGTCCTGAACTTGGGCAGGCCGGGCATGTAGTAGTGCGGGTTCGCCGAGAGCTCCATCACCTGGCCGGACACCCTGCTTACCTCGTAAGCACCGGTGCCTACCGGTTTCGGGTCAAGGTAGGTGGACTTGTCCGGGATGTTCTTCCAGATGTGCTCGGGAAGGATGTAGGTCTTGCCGAGCGCGGCGAAAGCTTCGGAGTACGACGGCTGGGTGAAGTTAATCACCGCGGTGTACGGGCCGTCGGTGCTCGCCCCGGCCAGCGGCAGCGCGTTCTCGTTGAGCGCGGTGTTCTGCGCCGCCAGGTTGAAGGTGTAGGCGACATCAGCGCTGGTGAACGGCTGCCCGTCGGTCCACTTGACGTCGTGCCTGAGCTGAACGGTGAGCGTCTTGCCGCTGTGGGACCAGGTGTAGCTCGTCCCGAGCCAGGACTGCGCGGGCCCGGCCTTGGCCGTGTCGAAGAAGAACAGCGGCTCGTAGATCATTCCGCGCGACGGGTCCTCGGCGTTCGGCGAGAACTGGTTGAAGTTGTCGACGAACGTGCCGGCCGCGCCCGTCGTGACGGTCAGCAGCCCGCTCGGGCCCGACGACGGCGACGCTCCGGTGCTGCCAGCACCGCTGCTGCAGGCGGCGGCCGTTCCCGTTACGAGTAATGCGGCGGCGGCCACAGCCGCAAGCTCGCGCCAATGTCTCGTCATCGTGACACCCTCTTCCGGCAAAGGCTGTCGAATCTCCGATGTGTCGCGATCGAATCACTATACCGGTTAAGTGTCAACCCTAGGCTATGTGACCTGCGTCAGCGCTTGATGATCCCGCCGGGAGAATGCCAGCGGAGCGCTAAACCGGTATAGCCCTATTTGTCAGGCCGCCAGGGCTTGCCTGGTGGGGTTGAGCCGCCGGGCTTGCCCGGGGGCCTGGTCAGTCAGGGCGGCCGGTGCTGCCCCGCGGGATGAGCACGGGTGGCGGCTCCTGGAAGTCCCCGACCTCGGATCCTCCGGCCAGCCCGACCAGGCGCCGCGCTCCCTCGGCACCTCCGGCGGCGATGTCACGCCGCAGGGCGGTCAGCGACGGGTGGACGAGCTCGCACAGCGCCGAATCGTCCCAGGACACGATCGACAGTTCGCCGGGCACGCGCACGCCCATGTGCTGGGCAGTGCTGAGCCCGGACAGCGCCATCACGTCGTTGTCATAGACGATGGCGGTCGGCGGCCGGGACGACTCGAGCAGTTCGCGGGTGGCATGGGCCCCATGCTCGCGGGTGTAGTCGCCCTCCACCGACACCGCCTGCAGGCCTGCGGCCCGCGCGGCCTCGCGCAGCGCGTCGGCCCGCAGCTTCGTGTGCCAGTACCTGGGAATGCCGCTCACCCGGGCGATGCACGTGTGGCCGAGTCCGGCCAGGTAGTCAACCACGGTCCTGGTGGCAGCGGCGTCGTCCTGCCAGACAGCCGGGAGACCGCCCGACCCCCGGGGAGTGCCGAACACGATCGCTGGCATCCGCAGATCCTGCAGCGTGGCCACGCGCTGGTCACGGAGCTGCAGGTCCACCAGGAACACGCCGTCGACGCGCCGCTGAGCCCACCAGGTCCGGTACAGGTCGACCTCGGCCGCCTGGTCCTCGGCCGTGGTGAACAGCAGCGCGATGTGATCGCGGGACAGTTCGGTCTGGATGCCAGAGAGAAGCTGCATGAAGTAGGACTCGATGCCCAGCATCCGGGCCGGGCGGTCGAACACGAACCCGAAAGCTCCCGCGCGGCCGTCGGACAGTGCCCTGGCGGCGCTGCTGGGCTGGAAGCCGACCTCGCTGGCGATCGCGCGGATGCGCGCCCTGGTTGCCTCGGAGACGCCGGGCTGGTCGTTGAGCGCGAACGACACCGCGGCCTTGGTCACTCCCGCCCGGCTCGCGATGTCGGCGATTGTCGGACGCTTCACCTGTGTCCCCTCTCGACGGCCGCCAGCCGTCCGGCGCGGCGCCGCCTGGCCGCGGCATCACGCGGCCCTCCTGCACGCCGAGTGTAATCGCGGGAGCCGCGCCGCCGCCTGCAACGCGGAGCGTGTCAGCCAGCCCGGCCAGGATTGCTCATAGAAAGCCGTACGGAGACTTTCCAGCCGGCAGTTCTTGGCTTAACTTAACCGGTATAGTACCGCGTCGGACCTTCCTGGTGCTGCCAGCGGGCTCGCGCGTTCCTGGACAGAAGAAGGGAGCCTTCGCGCATGCACCGGAATTCCGCAGCCATCGTGGTAGCCGGGGAGCCGGTCAACTGGCTGGGCGCCAACTTCTGGTCGCGCACCGGTGGCCCTCTGATGTGGCGGAATTACGATCCTGACACGGTGCGCGCGGAACTCGCTGTACTGCGAGAGCACGGCCTGGGCATGACGCGCTCGTTCTTCTACTGGCCCGACTTCATGCCGGAGCCGGACCGCATCGACGAGACGATGGCCGGCCGCTTCGCCGACTTCCTTGACCGGCACGCCGAGGCGGGCATGTCGACCGTGCCGACGTTCATCGTCGGCCACATGTCCGGCCAGAACTGGGATCCCCCGTGGCGCGACGGCCGGGACCTGTACGCCGACGTCTGGATGGTCGGCCGGCAGGCCTGGTTCGCCGGCGAGATGGTCCGCCGCTTCGGCGCCCACCCGGCGGTGTGTGGCTGGCTGGTCTCCAACGAGATGCCGATCTACGGCGGCGAGACCGCGCCGCGGCCGGTCGTCGCCGCGTGGGCGCAGACCATCAGGGACGCGGTCCGCGCGGCGGGCGGCCTGCAGCCGTTCTCGCTGGGTGACGGCGCGTGGGGAACCAAGCTCACCGGCAGGCACACCGGGTTCGCGCTGGCCGACACCGCGCGGCTGTGTGACTTCCTCGGCCCGCACGTGTACCCGACCGGCGACGACGAGGTACGCCAGCATTACACCGCGGCGTGGGAGTGTGAGCTGGCCGGGACGTTCCGCCGGCCGGTCGTCCTCGAGGAGTTCGGGGTCAGCTCGGACTTCGCGGCCGATGCCAACGCCGCCCGCTACTACCGCCAGGTGCTGCATAACAGCCTGCTGGCTGGCGCGACTGGGTGGATCGGCTGGTGCAACTCCGACTATGACGATCTCGTCGGCCAGGATCCCTACCGGCACCACGCGTTCGAGCTCCACTTCGGGCTGACCGACAGCTACGGCAGGCCCAAGCCACAGCTGGCGGAGATGCGGGAGTTCGCCGAGACCTTGCGGTCGGTCGGCATCGGCCGATGCCAGCGTGCCACCACCGACGCCGCCCTGGTGGTCTCCTCTTACCTGGACACCAGCTACCCGTTCACGGCACCGGACGACTCCGGCTACATCTACGACACGCTGCGCCAGGCCTACGTGTCGGCCCGGCTGGCCGATCTGCCGCTGGCGCTAGCCCGGGAGAAAGACGGCATCGGCAACGACGCCCGGCTCTACCTCGTGCCCTCGGTCAAGCAACTGCTGGCGCCCACCTGGCATGAGCTGGAACAGCTGGCCCGCTCAGGTGCGACCGTCTACGTCTCCTACTCCCCCGGGCTGACCGGATGGCACCGCGGCCCGTCATACGGCCGCCTCAACGAGATGTTCGGCGTCGAGCATCAGCTCAGGGCCGGGCTCGTCGACCCGGTCGAGGACGACCAGGTGACGTTCTCGTTCGTCAGGGACCTGGGCTCGCTCTCCGCTGGGACCCGGCTGACCTTCCGCGCAGGCGGCAATGATCACAGTCGCGCTTACCTGCCGGTACGCCCGGTCAGCGCGGAGGTCGTCGCGGTCGACGGGCACGGCAGGCCAGCTCTCCTGCTGCACCGCGTGGGCGCGGGCTCGGTCGTGCTCTGCACCTACCCGGTGGAGCACATGGCCGCGGCGACAGCGCGGGTCAACCCGGAAGCGACAAGCGTCATCTACGGAGCCCTCGCCGCGCACGCCGGGGTGCACCGCTGGCTGACCGTCGACGACCCGCTGGTCGCCTCGGATGTGCTCGTCCGCTCGGACGGCACCCGTTTCGCCTGGCTGGTAAGCCAGGCAGCCGAGCCGGTCACGGTCAAGCCGGAACTCGCCGCCGGGCTCCGGATCGTCAGCCTGGACGGCTCGGCTACCGACTCGGGCGTCACCCTGGCCCCGTTTGGTGTGGGTGTCTTCCGCCTGGAGCCGAGCCCGAACCCCAGCAGCTAGACCCGCTCACGCGAGCGGCACATGGCGTGGCCGACGCGGCCCGAGGGCGCTGCCGGGCGATGAATGCGGCGATGCTGTAGCCGGGTGTGCAGTGAAGCCGCATTCACAGCCGCGTGGCCGTTGGCTGGCTCATTCGGTTGCCGGGACGAGTTGCAGGACGGGCACAGGAGCCGGCTGGAAGCTGTGCCCTAGTGAGGTGTCGCCGACGCGGGCTGCCTGAATGCGGCGCCATGCGGTGGCGAACGCCCTCAGGTCGTCTTCACTCCCGCCGCATCCATTGATAATGGCCTTGACCACGTCAAGTTTGGGCAGCCCATCTCCGTGCATGGCTGCGTGCATCGTGGAATGAACGAATGTCTGCCCGGCCCGGGCTGCCATCTTGCGCCACGACGGGTCGCCCGACCAGACCTTGTATTCCCATAGCGCCCTGATGAACTGAGCCGGTGTTGTCGCATTGGCCGGGTCTGGCTTGAGGTCGTATCCGAATGCGTCGCTGATCTGCGCCCACCCTTGGCCGCCCGGCGTCCCGCCAGCAGGCGACCGGTGCCGTCCGGGGCTGCGGCCAGGCGGGTGAGCAAGCTGGGCAGCCACCTGCTCTTCCAGCTTGCGCATCTCCTGCTGGACTGCCGGATGCTCCAGCATCCCCTGCCGTCTTAACTTCCAGCGCAGGCCGGCTATCGCAGTAACGACGGCGGCCGCCTCGGCGTCAGGCCCGGCCTGGCTGCCTGAGCCGCCGGGTCCAGCCTGGCGAGTCATCGGCTGCCTTCTCGAAGCCCCTCCGGGGGGGCCGGCTCGATCGCGAGCAGGCCAGCCAGGACGCTGCCTGCTGCCAGCGGAACGCTGTCTCCTGGTGCGAGACGGAACGCGGCCAGGTAGATCACGATCACAATCACGGCGCGCAGCCGTGATCCCAGACGCGGCAGGGAGATACAGAACGTAGGCATGCTTCCTCCGTTCACCTTGGTCGTTGCGCGGGCATCCCCAAGCGGGGAGCCCCGGTGGCGTATTCAGGATGGGTGCCGCAGACATTATTGGAGTGTTATCTGGGGCTATGAATCGCGAAGCTACACCAGTTCACGACATGACGTCATGCTCCGCCATGGATTTAGCCGCTACCAAGTACAGGGACCTGTGGCCTGTTCGGGGCGGCGAGGATACACGAGGTACCGGTGCTTCGTCCGCTTTGGCGCGACGTGTCGGATGATCTAATACAGCAGGCCACGCTGTTCGGAACCGTTCGCGACTGTCCAGTAGCGTTCGGAACTGTCGTGCCCATTTTGGGGTTCTGGTCCCGGAACACAGAAATGGCTAACCTGAAACAGGCGCCGTACCAATTTGTCTGGCGTGGACGAGACCCGTTTGCTTGGTCCGGTGGCGTGGACGGGATGGGTCGCAGTTCGGTGAGGGCAGCCCGATTGGAGCGGGTTCGGTCCTCAGCATGAAGGGCCCGGCCATCATCGTGTTGCCCGGGCCCTTTCATCCACAGGCCGACGGCGGGTGATGGCCTGCGCCGTGCCCACCGGCTAATCCCGCGCCACGCGGAAGGCCAGCAGCAAAGATCTCTCTAGTAGAACGGCGGGATCTTCTCGGTGCTGAGTTCCCGCTGCGTGGATGCGAGGGACGTACGGTCGATCAGCGCGAACAGGCGCTGCAGTTCAGGTCTCGTGCTCTTCGCTACGAGGGCCGCCGAGTTCATCTGCTGCACCAGGCGTATGGCCTGCGGTTTTTGCAGGGGCCTGTACATGATTCCGGCCGCCTCGAGGGGAATGGCGAGAACCGATCTGTGCCAGACCATCGCATCAAGCCTGCCGGTCGCGATCTCGCCGGGCATGTAGGTGTAGTTGAAGTCGACGAGATCGTATCCATCCGACATCGGGAATTCCGCTTCGGTCAGGAGTGTCTGGTCATGCGAGCTGCGGTCTACTCCCACCCGGCCAATCGCGGATCTGTCGTACGGATCGATGCCTGGGCGCACGATCACTATCTGGCTCTGCTCGTAGTAGTAGCTGTTCGGGGACAGCTGGGACGAGAACCACGCGCCGTCGGACTTCGCCACGATCTCGTCCGCCGCCGCTGCCGACAGGACAGTGAAGTCGGCCTCCCCGGCCTCGACGAGCGCCAGCCTGCGGCTCGAACCGTAGGTATAGAGAGCCTGATACGGGATCCCGAGCCGCCTGAGCTCGAGCCGCAGGGCCTGGGCCAGTCCCATCAGTTCGGGCGACGTCGGGACGGGAAGAACGCCGGTGGGCGCGCCCAGCGCTGCCAGCGCCCACAGTTTCGGCAGGTTCATCCGCACCAGCACAGTGCCCGCGTGCCCGCGGGCGCGCAGGCTGACCGCGCCGCTGCTCTGCAGCGTCCGGAGCGCCTTCTGCACGGTACCCGAACCCACCCCGGTCAGCTGCTGGTACTGCAGCGCCGTAGGGACGCGCTCACCCTGGACCCGGGTCAGCAGGTCCTTGGCGAGCAACTGCACCGCGATCAGGTTCCTGGATACGCCCATCTCGGCAGGCGAACCTATCCCCTGTGGCAGCGGGGCCACCGTCATCTCCTTGCCAGCCCCAATCCCTCATTGGACTGAAGAACCCGCCGCGGCAGGGCAAAGGCCGCACACATCCGCTTTGGCACTTGCAGGATATCAGGGCCGCTCTGGGCTCCAGCTGGCTTGAAGTTCCAGCGCGGCCAGCCCATCTGCCTCTTATGCCACCACCTTGCCCTGGTCGACGACGAGGGTGCTGTCCAGGGCGATCGAGCAATCGCGCATCGGAATGTCCAGGTGGAAGGGCGTAATCCGGTCCATGAACGGATGCGGGCCGGTGGAGATAAGAAAGTCGCCCTCATAGGAGCGGCCATCCATCCCGATCTGCGACTCCCGGTCGTACATGCTCAGCGAGAGCCAATCAGCGGTCGGCATGAGTCCCCAGCCCATGTGAGAGGTGAAGGGGGCGGCGTCGTCGTTTTTCTCGTCGCAGTACTGCTGCACCTTGAAGGCCTGATCACCGGTGCCCGCGACCTTCACGATCCGGCTGTCTTCCACGACGATCGTGATGGGCTGGGTCACATATTCCTTGAACGGGAAGAGGATGTCCCCAGTGGCCAGCACGAACTGGCCATCGGCCCGGTTCGGCCAGCACAGGACCATGCAGCTCGGCCAGTGGTCCCAGCGGCCAGGGTCGTCGGCGAAACCGGTCTGGAAGCTCGGGTGGGAGTCGGAGATGTCCATGGCGAGATCGGTGCCATGGGAGGAAGTGACGCGCATCGTCTTCGCTTCCTTGAGCATCCCGACCGCGGCCAGCGCCCGCGCTTTGTCGTCGGGTCCGGTCATGTTCCGGGCCAGGATTTCCGGCGGATCGCACACGAACAGGATCCGGGTGCCTGCCCGCAGAATGTCCTGCTGCATCTCCGCGTGTATGTGGCCCTCGATGGTGACGTCGACGACCAGGTCCACCGACTTGAGGAACGAGAGCATGCTCGGGAAACCCTCAAGTGCGGCCAGGCCGAACCCGCTGCCGCTGCGGACCCCGGGGGCTGTGACCGGAGACCCTCCCGGCAGAACTGTCGAGACCACCGAACGCACGCCCAGGGACTGTGCGGCCGCGAACGTCGCCGCCACGTAGTCTTCCCGGCTGTTCGGTTCGGAAAGAATCACAACGGACTCATCGGTTTTGAGGGCGCACCGTTCAAGTTCCGTGCGGAACAACGTTACGAGATCACTGGCTGCGAGCAACGACGACATGCTGACCTCCTGAACTGGTACCTGATACTTCCGGCTGGGGCGGCTGGGGCGGCAGGCGTGGCTGGGGTGACTGCGGTGGTGGGCGCGGCGAGGCGGGGATTACGGCGCACGGCGAACTCTCCGGCCGATCCAGCCAAGGACGAAGCCGGCCAGCAGGCCGGCGCCCAGGACCGCCCACCGCGATTCGGGCACTTGTATGCGCAGCCCAGAGCGCGCGAGTTCGCTGTCAGGCAAGGATGAACGGGCCACGGCCGGCGCCGCTGCCGCGTCGGCTGAGGCTGCCGGCTGGGCTGGGGCTGCCTGCTGGGCTGAGGTTGCCGGCTGTTCTGAGGTTGCCTGCTGGGCTGTCGGCTGGGCTGCTTGATCGGCTGAAGCAGCCTGCCCGGCTGAGGGGCTGTCGCCAGCCAGCTCCCTTCGCAGCCCCTCGCCGAACTGTGCCGTGATCTTCTCACTCTGCTTGACCAGGACCTTCTCGCCGACCGTGCCCAGGATTCCGCCGAGCGCAGCGGCGGCGTTCAGCGTTACCCGGGTGCTCTGCGCCTCCTCCTCCGCGATCTCCACCGAGCCGGTGGCACGCAGGTGGCTGACGGCGCCATTCGTCGTCCGCCCGAGCGCACTGAACCTGATCGACTGCCCGGGTTCGCGCTCCAGCACGGAGAGCTTTATCGCGAACACCGCGGTCACCGGTCCTACCGTCTGGCTGACGCGGGCCGAGAACGTGTCGCCGTCGATGGTCTGGAACCCGTCAAGACCGGGAATGCAGCGAGAGAGCGCCTCTGGGTCGTCGAGCAGCTTCCAGACCGCATCGCGCGGCGAGTCGAGGACGATCGAACCCTTGAAATTCACCGTCCGCCGCCCTTCGCCGTCTCGATGGCCCGCCATACCCTCTCGGCGGTCAGCGGCAGCTGGGTCAGCACGATGCCGAACTCATCGAGGGCGTCGCACAATGCGTTCGCGATCGCGGCTGCCGGCGGGATCATGCCCGCCTCGCCGACGCCACGGACGCCGTAAGGCGTTGACGGTGAGGGGGTCTCGAGGTGATCGAGCTCGAACTCCGGCAGGTCCGCCGCTGTCGGCGCGAAGTAGTCCATCATCGTGCCGTTCAGCATCTGCCCTGAATCGGGGTCGTACAGCAGCTCCTCCATGAGCGCGGCGCCCATCGCCTGCCCTAGCCCTCCCTGGACCTGCCCTTCGACCAGGGTCGGGTTGATCTGGGTGCCGCAGTCGTGCACGAGGACAAAACGCTCAACCTCGTACTCCCCGGTCCGTGCGTCGACCGCCACCGTGCAGGCCGCGGCGCCAGAGCCGTAAGCGGATGCCGATGGGTCGAAATAAGCCGTCGACTCCAGCCCGGGAACGAGCCCGTCCGGAAGGTTGTGGCCCGAGAGAGCGGCAGCGAACACGGTTTTGAGGTCGATCCGGATCTCCGGGATCAACTGGTGGACGACTTCCTGGCCGGCCAGCGCCAGCTCACCGGGATCGGCCACGTCGAGCAGGTGCGCCGCGACCGTGCATGCTGTCTGGCCGAACCCGGCGGCGGCCTTCGCGATCGCCCCCGACGTCGCGATCATGGTCCGGGATGAGAACGACCCGATGCTCGCCGGGGCGGCTCCGGTGTCACCGGCGTGCACGCAGATGCATTCCAGGTCCACACCCAGGGCGTCGGCGCACACCTGGGCCAGCGCGGTCTCGCCGCCCTGCCCGAAGCTGACGACCCCGGAGTACAGCTCGACGCTGCCGGTCCTGGTAGCGCGCAGCGTCACCGCCTCATAAGCACCGAACGTAGCCGCTTCCTGGCCAAGCCACCGGGAACCGGGGTAGCCCGTCTTCTCCATGTAGCTGGCCAGCCCGACGCCGCGGTACCGGCCGTCAGCGCCCGGGCCCCGCGGCGCCGACCGCAGCTCGCGGTACCCGATCCGCTCGGCGGCCAGCTCAAGGCAGCGCGGGAAGTCGCCGCCGTCGTAGATGGCGCCGCTTGGTGTCTCGTAAGGAAGCTGGTCGGGGCGGATCATGTTCTTCAGCCGGAACTCCATGGGGTCCATGCCGAGCCGGCGGGCCATCCGGTTCATCAGCGTCTCGCACACGAAGTTCGATTCGGGCGCGCCATAGCCCCGGTACGCGCCGACCGGGGTCTTGTTGGTGGCCACGATGTTGCGCTCGGTGTGGCATGACCCAACGATGTAGGGGCCAGTGAGGGTCAGCGTCGAGCTGCTGGGCGGGCCGAACGGCGAGTGGTAGGCGCCCATGTCGATGCTGTGCGTGTCCCAGAGCACTAGCAGCTGGCCGTCGCGTGTCGCGCCGATCTTCCCGTGGTGGGTGGCTTCCCTGGCGTGGGTCGCGGCCCGGAAGTGCTCAAGCCGGTCCTCGGCCCACTTCACTGGGCGCTTGGTTGCCACGGCGTGCAGGCAGGCAAGCACGTCCTCGGGGTAGACCCCGAGCTTCATCCCGAACCCGCCGCCGACCATCGGCGCGATCACCCGGATCAAGCCCTCTTCGGCCCGGAGAACCTCGGCCAGCTGCTTGCGCAGCAGGTGCGGTGCCTGGGTTGAGCTGTGCACGGTGAACGTCCCGGCTCCCGGCGAGTACTCGGCCAGCACGGCCCGGGCTTCCATCGACAGCGCGATCACCCGGTTGATCTCGAAGACGTCCTCGATCAGCACATCCGCCTCGGCCAGGGCCCGGTCGGGATCCCCCGTCCGCCGCGTGGTGACCGCCAGCAGGTTTCCGGCCTGGCCGTCATGCAGGGTAAGAGCATCGGGTGCTGTCGCCGTCTGCACAGAGATCTGGGCAGGCAGCGGGTCGTACTCGATATCGACAAGCTCGAGCGCGTCCTCGGCCGCGGCCCGGCTGGTGGCCGCGATGCTCACGACTGGCTGGCCCTCGAACAGCGCGACGTCGGCGGCAGCCGCGTAATAGGCCAGCGGCGGCACTTCCCTGATCGGCCGCAGCAGGGTCAGCGGGGTGGTCTTCTTCATCACCTCTGTCCCGAGGATGATGTGCCGAACTCCCTCAGCCGCCAGCGCCTGCGTGATGTCGACAGAGACGATGCGGGCATAGGGGAACGGCGACCGGCCTACCGCCATGTGCAGCGTGTGCGCGGGCTCGAGGTCATCGACGAAGCGGCCCGAGCCGCGCAGCAGCCGGTCGTCCTCGCGGCGGGGCACCCGCTGGCCGATCGGGCGGCGCGTCTTGGCCGGGGCCTCGCGCAGATCAAGCACTGTGACCGTTCCTTTCAGCGGCGCCCGCGGCCGACAGCCAGTCTTCGACGGCATCGACGATCCGGGAGTAACCGGTGCACCGGCACAGCACGCCGCTCAGCGCTTCGCGAAGCTCCGGGCGGCTGAGCGGTTTCTCTTCAGCCAGTGAGCGCGATACCAGCAGGAAGGCAGGCGTGCAGAACCCGCACTGCAGCGCGTGGTGGTCCTTGAAGGCGGCCTGCAGGTCATCGAGCTGGTCGCCGCGGCCGAGCGATTCAACCGTCGTCACCTCGTGCCCGTCCGCCTGAGCGGCGAGCACGATGCAGCTTTTCACCGGGACCCCGTCGAGCAGCACCGTGCACATGCCGCATACGCCCTGCTCGCAGCCCAGGTGGGTGCCGGGCAGGCCGACCCGGTGGCGCAGGAAGTCGGCTAGGTGGACGCGGGTCTCGACGTCCTCCCGGCAGACCTCACCGTTCACGGTGACCTGGACGGTGCACCGGCTGCCTGGTTCGCTCATGCGGCGCGTGCTCCTTCTCCCGCGGTTAGCTCGAGCACCACCCGCCGGAAGTACTCACCGGCCAGGTGGTGCCGGTAGTCGGCGGACGCCCGGGTGTCGGACACCGGGGATATCTCGGTGCGGCAGATGTCCGCCGCTGCGGCCAGCAGATCCTCGTCGGGCCGGTGCCCGATCAGGGTGGACGATGCCTGCGAGGCCAGCATCACGGTGTCGGCGACGCCGCCGAGCCCCACCGACAGCTCCTGGAAACGGCCGTCGTGGTCCACGACGCCGGCCGCGGCCGCGCTGACGATCGCGAAGTCGTTGTGGCGTCTCGTGGCCTCGGCGAAGGCGCTGCGCACGGGCCCGGCTCTGACGTGGACTCCGGTCACAAGCTCCCCCGGTTCCAGCGCGGTGTCGTAGGGCCCGAGCAGGAAGTCACGCAGGTGAACCGTCCGCGAACTGCCCAGGCTCGTCACAGTTACCCGTCCATCGAGAACCAGGCAGGCCAGGGGCAACTCCGCGGTCGGATCGCCCTGCGCGATGCTGCCACCGACAGTGCCCCGGTTGCGGACCTGGAGGTCACCGACGTGGCCTACGGCCGACGCCAGCAGTGGCGCGTCCGCTGCCACCAGCGGTGACCGTTCGATATCCCGGTACCTGACGAGTGCCCCCAGTTCCAGGACGTCGTGGTCACGACGCATCGCGGCAAGCTCGGGCAGCTCGGCGATGTCGACGAGGACCTTGGGCCGCAGCAGCCGCATGTTCAGCATGGGCAGCAGGCTCTGGCCGCCCGCGAGAACGCGTGCCTCCGGCTCGCCCGCGAGAATCTCGAGCGCCTGCTGCACTGTGGAGACGCGCTGGTAGGAAACCGGGGCCGCCTTCATGACTCGGCTCCGCTCAGCTGGGCAACGACGCGCTCCAGCGCCCCCCGGCGCTGGGCGGCGGGGTCTTCGGTCTTGCGCCTGGTGCTCCACACGGTCTCTGGCCGCACCTGCAGGAGAAAGAGATTCCCGTCACGGTCGATGGCCCACTCGACGTCCTGAGCCGCGCCGCGCAGCCGCTCGATCTGCCTGCCCAGGTGGGCCAGCTCAGCCATCTCGTCGTCGCTGAGGGAGACGGCGCTGCGCCGCGACGGCTCGACCGGGACCAGCCGCACTCCCCCGACATGCGGGTCGAACCGGTACTCAGCCTCCTTGGTGCCGACCTCCTCGACGGTGACCGTGCCCGTCACCTTGTTCACCGAGATCCGGTCGGGCCTGACCTCGCCGCCGACCACGGCCTCGCCCAGGCCCCAGCTGGATTCGATGACGATGCAGGACCTGTCGCCGGTCCTCGGATCAAGGGTGAACATAACGCCAGCACTCCGGGCGTCGACCATGAGCTGCACGCCAACGCACATCGGCGAGACGGCGACGCCCAGGTGCCGTTCGACGCGGTATGACTGGGCGCTGTCGGCCAGCGAGCCTGCCCATACCCGCCGGACCGCGTCGAGCACGCCGTCGGCCCCGGTGACCCACAGGTAGGTGTCGTACTGGCCGGCGAAGCTGGCGTCCTGGCCGTCCTCGTTCTGGCCGCTGGACCGGACAGCGACCGGCGGGTCAAGGTGGCCGACGCGCCGCCCAAGCTCCGCGTAGGCCGAGCCGACCGCCTGCTCGACGGGGCCGGGTCCCGGCGGCGGCTCCGGATCCTGGATCCGGCGGTGCGCCGCCGTTGTCACCGCGAAGCCCGGGGGAACCGCGAAGCCGGCCGCGGTCATCTGGGCCAGCCCCAGACACTTGCCTCCGAGCATCTCGCTGGTCAGCTGGCCGCCATCATCGAACCAGGCGATCAGGGGCAGCGTCCCAGCTGCGGCGTTGTCCACCGGCATTGCGTTCCTTTCCTGCACGCGGTCCGCCGTCAGTCCGCGGGCGCCTCGGCCGCCTGGACCGGGACATCCTGGACGGAGCCCCGGCGGGGTGCGGCGACCACGCCCACCTGCCGCGGCCACAGCCGGGCAATCACCCAGTACAGGCCGAACGGGACGACGAACCCGACGATCCAGGAGATGTCCACCCCGCCCAGAGCGCTGACCAGCGGGCCGACGTAGAAGGTCTGGTTGATGAACAGCAGCTCGATGCCGAGGCCGACCAGGTAGACGAGCACCGGGATCGTTCTGAATCCCTTGTATTCGCCGTTGCGGTCGAAGAACCCCTGAATGTTGTACTGGCCCTTGCGGACGATGTAGTAGTCGAACAGGTTGACCGCGCTCCATGGGATGAAGACGAACAGCAGCACGTCGAGGAAGTTCTGGAACGAGGTCAGGAACGAGTTGTAGCCGAGCGCTGCGGCCAGGAGCGCGGCCCCGGCGGTCAGGACTACGCCGGCCACCCGGATGACCTGCGACCGGGAGACAGTGCGGAACGTGCTGAGCGCGCTGGTCAGCGAAAGCATGCCGGTGTAGGTGGTCAGGACGTTCGTGCCGATGAGGCTCAGCGCCATGATGACCACCACGACGCCGCCGGAGATCGCGTCGACCGCCCCGAACAGGCCGTCCTTGGGCAGCAGGGCCGTGACATAGGCACCGATCCCGGCGATCACGCTGCTGGCGACCATGCCCCAGAAGATGGACCAGAACGTGCGCGGCGAGCTGACCTTCTCCGGCAGGTACCGCGAGTAGTCAGAGACGTTCGGCGCCCACGAGGCGATGGCGATGAGGTAGATCGCGGTCACGAGGGCGAACAGCGCCAGCTTCGGGTGAGCCCACGAACCCTCGGCTGCCGACAGCCCGGGCTTGTACACCAGAGCCTGGATCAGCATGATGACCACGGTGATGCCGAGGATGATCGTGGCCCAGCGCTGCCACCGGTGCACCCAGTCGTAACCGAAGATCGCCAGCACAATGGTCGGGACAGTGAAGATGAACAGCCACGGCAGGATCGACACGTGCGGCACTACCTGGTTCATGGCCTGGCCCTGGAGTACCGTCTGTGCCGCCGTGTAGCCGAACTCCAGCACGAACGTGGCCAGGAAGAACACCCCGGCACCGTAGAAGCCGAACTGTCCCCGGCTCTGGATCATCTGCGGCACGCCGAGCCTGGGTCCCTGCATGGCGTGGAAGGCGACCAGCAGGGCGCCAAACACGTAGCCGACAAGGATGGACAGGATCGCCCACGGCAGCGTGAGGCCGAGAACCACCGACAGGCTCCCCAGGAACAGCCCGATGGCTGACAGGTTCGCCGCGAACCACACGGTGAACTGGTCCCGTGGTTTGCCGTGCCGCTGCGTCACAGGCACGTAATGAATCGACAGCTCTTCGATCAGCGGTGATCTGCCCTGGCGTACGGTTGTCACGATGTGCCTCCTCGTCGCTTTGGAGGCTCACGCCCCAGCGTTCGAGCCATTGTTCTTTCCCCCTTGCTGTGCCGGCGCTTGCTAGCGGACCTGGCCGTTGGACGCGCCGCTGGCCTCTGCGTCGAGAATGGTGACGATCCCGCGGGTGCCGTCGACCCGCAGCAGCTGGCCGGACTTGATGATCTGGGTGCCGAAGCCGGTCCCTACCACTGCTGGCAGCCCGTGCTCGCGCGACACGATCGCCGCGTGCGCCATGATCCCGCCCGAGTCAGACACCGCGGCCTTGATCTTCTTGAAGATGGGGGTCCAGCTTGGGTTGGTGATCGGGCAGACCAGGATCTCGTCGTCCTGAACGCTGGTGAGCTCGGCGGGCCCGGAGATGACCCGGGCCCGGCCCTCCACCACGCCCGGTGACGCGGCCACCCCGTGCAGGACGTTGTCGTCATCCCCACGGGCCGCCAGCCACCGGTCGATGGTCTCCTTGGTGATGCCCCACAGCATCACCGTGAAGGGCTCGGTGATGACCTCGGGCGGCACGCCGAGCGCCGGCGGCGGCGTCCAGCGGCGCAGCGCCTCCAGCATCCGCTTGCGCTCGGCCACCTCCCGGTGCCAGTAAGCGCGCCGGTCCGGGCTGACCGCGGCCCAGCCGGTCTGCAGGTCCCACAGGGCCGGGTAGATCTCCCAGCGCTGCAGCAGGAAGATGTCGGCCGCCTCCTCGAGGAACCCGTGGTGCGCGAAGACCTGGCCCAGCTCCCTGACCTTGGTCCAGAAGATCGAGTAGTGCTGGTGCTCGCAGTAGAACGCGTGATCCTCGACGAATACGTAGACCATGCGGGCGAGCCCGATGAGCTCATCGAAGCTGGTGCGCTCGGCTTCGCCCGGCAGCAGGCTGCGGTATTCGGCGGTGATCCGGTCACGCTCGGCGCGGACTTCCCCGATCGGCCGGTCGATGGACTCGCCCCGCGCCAGTGATTCCAGGTAGCTGCGCATCGCTGAGAACGGGACGGACAGGTCTTCCATCCATGACGGGTGGGTGTGCGAAGTGCCGTGCCCGGTCGAGAACCAGAACCACTGCTCCCGGGTCTCGTCGAACGTCTTGAGCCACTGGTCGCCGCCGGGCATACCCGCGATGGCCTTGAGCACGGCTTCTGGGGTGTCCTGGCCGGCGAACGCTTCGGCCAGGCCAAGTTCCATCGCGAGATGGGACAGCCTTCGCAGTTCCTCGTTCGGCCGGAAGAGCAGGACGTCGATGCCCATGACCATCTTCGCGACTGTCTGGTCCTCGATGCTCGGGAACATCTGCTTGCAGAACTGCAGCAGCGTCAGGTAGGCGCCGTAGCCGAGCCCGAGCATCTCGAAGTGGAGATAGGTCATCTCCTGCTGGCTCTCCAGCAGCCGGTTGTAGGCCTTGTACAGATGATTGCCGCTGGTGGCGTGCTGCCCTTCAAAGACGACGCTCTCGTCTTCCAGTTCGGGCAGCGGCCGGAAGGAGATCTCCCGCAGCTCAGCGATGCACGCCTTGGCCTTAACTACCCATTTGTCGTAGAGCTCAGGCCAGTGCTCGAAATAGAACCCGGCCCGGCTGCTGAAGATTTTGGCCCGCCGCTCGATCTCGGCCGGGTCGGTGATGACGCTCGGGCTGACGTACACGTAGCCGTTGACTACCCGGTGATCCAGCCCGAGGGCGCTCGGGACCGCGAAGACCCGGGTGATGTTCTGGCTGGCCACGATCCAGGTGTGCTCGGGTATGACGAGGTCGAACGGGTAGACCGGGTCGGGATAGTGCATCGAGTCGAAGAACCAGAACCTCCCCTCTTCGTCGTCCCTGCGGTCGTCGGAGAACGTTGCGTAATAGGGGTACATCCGCTCCCAGCCCTCGGCTCCCGGGGGCGTCGGGATCTCGAATGGGCTGGAAAAACCCGCCACGGCTCGGTCACTCATTGGTCGTCCTTTACACAGGCAGGCTGTCGTCCAGCCCGACAAGTAGCCGGTAGTCGCTGGCTATCTGCCGCCGGCCGTCGAGGCGGATCTCGTCCGCATGCTCGAGGTCGCGGATGGCCAGTTCGTAGAGCGGCAGGCCGAGGTCATACGCCTCCGGCGGCCGCATCCGCGTGAGCATGTAGCTGTGCTTGACCTTGGCCGTCTCGGCCGTGTACCGCCCGGTCTGCACCCAGTCCACGGTGAGCCAGCGCAGTGTCTCCAGAAACGAGAGCGAGTCAGCGGCCTGCAGGATGTCCGCCTCGGCACCGCCGCCGACCTCGTGCCGCGTCACCAGGCAACGGACGCGGTACCTGAAGTCCTCGTCCACGCCGTCCACGCGGGCCAGGAAGGAGTCGACGAATTCGGCGCAGCGCATCGAGTGGGTGAACAGGTAACCGGGTTCGTCGAAGTACCGCGGTGTATTGGTAGGGCCGCCAGGGAAGTGCCGCTCGGCATCGTGAACGAGTGCCGCGAGGCGCAGCTCAGGGGAAGCGTTTGGCCTGAGCCGTATCGCCCACTTACGCGCCGCAAGGAGATGCTCGGTTTCGTAGAAACCATCCAGCCAGTCGAGGGCCTTCAATTCGAGTTCTGTCAGGCTCGGGTCGCGATAACTGCCGAACCAGTCGGCCGGATTAGGTAGGCCGTCTGACAGAACGGGCCGCGCCGGCGGATCCGATACGAGGAGCTCGTCTTCCAAAGTACGGGCCTTTCTTCGACCGCACCGCGCCACCCGAAGGGACACTGCTGAACAGTGGCCATACCGTGCAATGTGCAGCGTTCTGCACGAACGTAACGGCGGCCTGCGGGGTTGTCAAGAGTCCCGGGCCCAGCATCGCCAGCGGATCCAGTTACCCCGGCCCGATCCGGTCCGAGAGCATCCTCCCTGCTCAGATCGATGCCCCGGGACGCAGGTGCGTCTTGACAGGGCTAGCGCGATGCCCGATGGTTTGCGGCATGTGCGCCTGTCCCGCCGGCCGGCAGGCTCGGCCGTTCCGCGCTCCGGGCTGGCGTCCGGTGCTGCGGATCCGGGCGGCCGCCACCGGGACCCGGCTTTGGATCCCGGCCGCGATTCCTGGCCTGAACGGTTTCGAATGGCGGCCCGCATTCCGTCTGGAAACCGTGGCGATAAACCAAGCGTAATCTTCAGGTACCGCAGAGGAGACTTCATGGAATCGGTTACCAAGCTCCTGGAGGATTTCCGCGATGGGAGGTCGTCTCCGCTCGAAGTGATGCGCGAGTCCCTGCAGCGCATTGAGGAGGTAAATCCCGGCATCAATGCCTTCAGGGCAGTGGATGCGCAAGGCGCTCTTGCTGCGGCGGCGGAGTCTGCTAAAAGGTGGGAAGAAGGCAATCCGGTCGGCCTGCTCGACGGCATACCGGTGTCAGTGAAAGACACGCTGATGGCCGAGGGCTTCGCGTTTCGCCAGGGGTCGCTGGTCACGCCGGACGTGCCGGCCACCGAAAGCGCCCCGGTCGTGCGGGCGGCCCGTCATGAGGGCGCGATCGTGGTGGGCATCACCACCTGCCCGGAGTTCGGGAGTTCTGTGCTCACGGTCAGCCCGCTCACCGGCACGACGCGGAATCCGCACGACCTTTCGAAGCATTCAGGCGGATCGAGCGGAGGTGCCGCAGCCAGTGTCGCCGCGGGCCTGCTGCCGCTGGCACTGGGAAGCGACGCGGCCGGATCGGTCAGGATCCCGGCGAGCTTCTGCGGCGTGATCGGTTTCAAGCCAAGCGGCGGTCTTATCCCGGCGTACCCGCGCAACGTCGTGGGACCGCTTTCTTCGGCGGGATTCCTGGCCACCACGGTAGGAGACGCTGCCCTGGCCCTGCGGGCCACGGTGAAGCCGGACGCTCGTGACGTCGAGGCAGTCGCTTCGTATGACCCTGACTGCGACGCGCGGCTCGAATCGGGTATCCGTGGGCTCCGGATCGCCTACAGCAAGGATTTCGGTTATGTGCGGTGGATCGAACCCGAGGTCGAGCGGCTCGTTACCCAGGCGGTCCGGACCCTGGAAGCACTCGGCGCCATTGTCGAGGAGGTCGATCCAGGTTTCCCTGACCCCGAGGACGCCATTGTCCTGCATCTGGCTATGGGATACGGGCACATGCTCGGTCATCTCACCGGGGACCAGCTGGAGCTCCTGACCCCGTCTCTGCGGGAGACCATAGCGGCCGGCCAGGCCCTGACAGCTATGGACTTCATGGCTGCGCAGGACAGCCGGATCGACCTCGGCCGCCGCATGGCCGCGTTCCATCAGAAGTTCGACATCCTGGCGACTCCCACGCTGCCGGTAACGGCCTTCGATGCCGAAGCCACGCGACCGAAGTCATTCCCCGCCGATGCCTCTCCCCGGGCCCTGACCCGGTTCGTCTACCCGTTTAACCTCACCCAGCAACCCGCCATATCACTGCCATGCGGCGTGGCCGGCGACGGGCTTCCCGTCGGTCTTCAGCTGGTCGGCCCACGGCGCGGTGACGCAACGGTTCTGCAGTGCGCGCGCGCCTACGAAGCCGCGGCCGGCCCCCTGATACCCGCGCCGGGAACGTGACGCCGAGCGCGTCATATGTCACGACACGCGCGGTGACTGGCTCAGGAGGCCGCTGCCGGCTTGCCCGGTGAGAAGATGGCCCGATGCTGCCGGCAGATCAGCACGTGCATACTCAGTGGTCGGCTGACGCGCCACACGGGTCGATGGCTGAGGCATGTGCGCATGCCGTGGCGACCGGATTGGCCGCTGTGACGTTCACCGATCACGCGGACCTGACGACGCTGGTGGTCTCGGACGCAGCCGCCGAGTACATCCGGGCCATCGGCGGTCAGGTCACCGGCGGCATCTACCGGCCTCCTGCTTTGGATGCTGACGCTTACCTCGACAGTGTGGCGAAATGCCAGTCGGAGTTCGCCGGCAGGCTGGAGATCGCGGCGGGAGTGGAGCTGGGCGATCCGCACCAGCATCCGGACGCCGCTGCCGCGGTCAGCAGCCGGTTTGAGTTCATTGTCGGGTCGGTGCACTCGCTGCGCCGGCCGGCCGGCTTTGCCGACGCCGCCGACTGTTACGTCGGCAAGCCCGCCGCTGAGGTCGTCACGGAGTACCTGGCCGAGGTCACTGCCCTGGCCGAGTCGTCAGCCGACTTCACCGTCCTGGCGCACGTCAACTACGCCGCCAGGTACTGGCCAGCCGACCAGGGCCGGTACCGCAATGCCGATTTCGAGGGCCAGTACCGCGTGGCCCTGCGTGCGCTGGCCCGCAGCGGCCGCGCGATGGAGATCAACACCAGCGGCTGGCTTCCACTCGATTCCAGCCTGCTCACCTGGTGGCGGGAAGAAGGCGGCCAGGCGGTCAGCTTCGGCAGCGACGCGCACGATCCGTTCACCATCGGCCACGAGTTCGCCAGTGCCGCCGCCCTCGCCCAAGCCGCCGGATTCGGCCCCGGCGGCCATGGACACGGCCTGTGGGTACGCCAGTGACCCGCTCGCCTGGGGTGCAGGTCACGGGACGCGTGGTGACGGCCGCGCTGGTGGTGGTCCCCGGGCCCGGGGACACGGTCACGTTCGTCCACCAGGAGCGTGGTCCGTACGCGGGATGGTGGCTGCTGCCGGGCGGCAAGGTGGAGTTCGGGGAGCCAGTCGAGCAGGCGGCTCGGCGGGAGGCGCTCGAGGAGTCCGGCTGCGACATCGGTGAGCTGGTGCTGACCGGAGCGTATGAGATCCTCGGGCCAGGCCATCACTTCGTGATGTGGGCCTACCGCAGTGAGCAGATCGGCCTGGTTCCAGAACGGTTCTCCGGGCATCATGTCACAGCCGTGCGGCAGGAACGGTGGGACCGGCTGGAACCGCATCCGACCGACATGCCGATCCTCAACGACGCCGGGGCCGCGGCATACCCTCCGGAAATGGTCGCTGACCGGCTGGCTCGCGAGCAGATCACGATGACCAGCCTGTTGACCGGCCACATCTTCAGCGCACCGCAGACATCAACGCACCCGCGCTCCCCGAGCTGATGGCTGAGCAGTTGCTGCCGGGGGGCTTCGTCAACCGTGTCGTCCGGGACGGGGACACGGTGCGGCGGGAGCCTGGGGACCGGGCTGAGTTCGTCCATTCGCTGCTTCGCTATTTCGAGCGGGATGGCTGGATAGGCGCTCCGCGGTTCCTAGGAGTGGACGGGCAGGGGCGCGAGATGCTGACGTTCCTGGATGGCTACGTCGCCTGGCAGTCTCCGACAGACCGGGTGAGCTCGGCCGGGAGCCTGGCCGAGGTCGCTCGGCTCGTCCGGCAGTTCCACGACCTGACAGCCGGAACGCCGCTGGCCGGTGACCAGGAAGTGGTGTGCCACAACGACCTCTCCCCCAAGAACACGGTCTACCGGGACAGCGGCGATGGCTTGCGTCCGTTCGCTTTCCTCGACTGGGACATTGCCGCGCCCGGTGCCCGCATTCACGACGTCGCCCACATGTGCTGGCAGTACCTGAACCTCGGTCCGGCTGTGGATGATCTCGTCGCGACGTCGCACCGCGTGCGCCTGATGTGTGACGCGTACGGCCTGGCCGACCGAAGCCGGGTCGTGGAGACCATCTTGTGGTGGCAGGACCGCTGCTGGCGTGGGATCAGCGCCGGCGCGGAGGCCGGCGACGCGGCGATGGCAGCTCTGCGGGCTTCGGGCGCTGTCAGGTCGGTCCGCGCCGCTTACGACTGGGTCCTCGCGCACCAGGCCGAGATCGAAGAGTCATTGGCCTGACCTGTTCGGCCACTGCCCGTTGGCTGACGTTATGCCGACTTTGGCTGCCCCGGAGCGCTGCCCGCCCTTCGTCGATCTTTGACGGGGATATCGGGAATGCCCGATGTTTATCCGCCAGCCAATTCTGGGGAATGAGCGTTGCGGGCCAGATCGCGAACGGCCTGCGCCGCAAAGGTCAATGACAGGAGGATAATGTCTGGAAAAAGCCGGAACGCCTGCCCGGCCAAACGGGCCACAACGGGCCACATCGTGATTCTGGCGATGCTGACCGTTGGGCTGCTCGGGGTCACGACGGCGTTCGTGGCCAGCCGGACCACGGCATGGCACCGCGTCGCCGGTGTGGCCTTGGGTGCGGACACCGCCGAGGCTGCTGCCCGTCCGGGCGCAGAACCGCTGCGTGTGCTGTCGGTTTCGCCGAGCAGCAGCGCCGATCCCGTGACCTCCGCCGACCCGGTGCGTGTGGTCTTCTCCGCTGCGGTGGCGGCAAGGTCGCCGCTGCCGGCCTTCAGCCCACCAGTCGCCGGCCATTGGCGCGC
>Ga0335074_10000813_pt1 | contig 42768 bp, 33 predicted proteins | sample Lox_Sample_23_FD_206715 | JGI IMG/M metagenome (GOLD analysis project Ga0335074, IMG submission 206715) | Soil microbial communities from Loxahatchee National Wildlife Refuge, Florida, United States - Lox_Sample_2.3 | ecosystem: Environmental > Terrestrial > Soil > Wetlands | place: USA...
ACATCGGAGATCCTGCGCAACATCATCGCTGAACGGGTGCTCGGGCTGCCGCGCGAGCCCCGGACGGACACTGGCGTCCCATGGAAGGACCTGCCGCGATGAATGCGGTCGCCCTGCCCGACATGCTGTACGGGGAATCCGAGAACGAGCTGCGCGGAGCCGTCCGTGCGCTGCTCGACGACCGCGGCCGCTGGCCCGACGTGCTGGCCAGGACCGAGACCCGACAAACCTACGACAGTGAGCTGTGGCGCGTGCTGGCCGCCGACATCGGCTGCGCCGGGCTGCTCATCCCGGAGAGCAGCGGTGGCGCCGGGGCGTCCTACCGCGAGGCCGCGGTCGTCGCCGAGGAGACCGGGCGCGCCGTGGCACCGGTGCCGTTCCTCGGCTCCGCTGTCGTGGCCACGGCGGCGCTCCGGGCCGCTGGCGGCGACGAACTGCTGGCCAAAATGGCCGACGGCACGGTCACCGCAGCGCTTGTGGTTCCGTTCAGGAACTCTCCCGGAGCGCGGCCGGAGCCGACGGTCCGAGTCGGCGGGCACCAGCCGGGCGACTCCGGAAGCCACCGCCTCACCGGGACCGCCACCGGGGTCGCTGACGCGCTGCCAGCCGACGCGCTGCTCGTGCCGGCCGACGGAGTGCCGTACGGACTGTACGCGGTCCGTGCCGGCGACCCGGGCGTGTCAGTCACGCCCGTGGTGTCGCTCGACATGACCCGGCAGCTTGCCGACGTGTCCATGGACGGCGCCGCGGCGCGGCGCATAGCGGCAGGCGAGACCGCTGAGCGCGCAGTGGCCGCCGCGCTGTCCGCCGGTGCGGCGATCCTCGCGTCCGAACTCCTCGGAGTAGCCGAGCGGTGCCTGGACATGACCGTGACCTACCTGAAGGAACGCCGTCAGTTCGGTCGCCAGGTCGGGTCGTTCCAGGCGCTCAAGCACCGCGTTGCCGACGTGTGGGTGACTGTGACCCAGGCGCGCGCCGCGGCCAGGTACGCAGCGGCTTGCCTGGCGGACGGCGACCCCGACACTGATGTCGCCATCGCGCTGGCCAAGGCCGCGTGCTCGGACGCCGCTGTCAAGGCCGCTCAGGAGTGCGTGCAGCTGCACGGCGGGATCGGCTTCACCTGGGAGCACCCGGCCCACCTGTACCTGAAGCGGGCGAAGAGCGGGTCGATCGGCTTCGGCACCGCCGACAGGCACCGGCAGTCGCTCGCCGGCCTTGCTGACCTGCCGCCCGCTGACGCCGGAGCCCAGGCGTGAAGTCGGCCGCCGGGGCCGGTGCCGTGGTCACCGGCGGCGGCAGCGGCATCGGTGCCGCGCTGTCCAGGCGGCTCGCCGCCGAGGGGGCCAGGGTTGTTGTCAACGACATCGACGGCGCCGCCGCCGCTGCGGTCGCCGCGTCCTGCCGCGGCCCCGCCGGCCCAGCGATAGCCATCGCCGCCGACGCCGCCAGTGAGGAGGGCGTCGCCACCCTGATCTCGGGCGCCCGGGCCGAGCTCGGCGACATCGACCTTTTCTGCGCCAACGCTGGCGTGGCGCGCGGTGGCGGGCCAGACGCCGCGGAGGAGGACTGGGCGGCTTCGTGGCAGGTCAATGTGATGGCGCAGGTCCGGGCGGCACGGCTGCTGCTAGGGCCGTGGCTGGAGCGGGGGAGCGGCCACCTGATCTGCACGGTGTCCGCCGCCGGGCTGCTGTCGATGATCGGCTCCGCTCCGTACGCGGTCACCAAGCACGCAGCGCTCGCTTTCGCCGAGTGGATGGCGCTCACCTACGGTCACCGCGGAGTGGCCGTGCAGGCGATCTGCCCGCTGGGGGTCCGCACCCCCATGCTGGACGGCAGCGGTGCCAGCGCCAGGCAGTTGCTGGACGAATCGGCGATCGAGCCCGAGGCGGTCGCTGACGCGGTGATCGACGCCATGGCCGCGGGGCGGTTCCTGGTCCTCCCGCATCCCGAGGTCGCGGGCATGTACGCAGGCCGGGCCGCCGATCCGGACCGCTGGCTGCGGGGGATGAGCCGGCTACAGCAGCGGCTCGAGGAACTCACGTGACTCCGGGGGCGGCGGCATGTGAGGGGCCATTAACCTCGGGATATCGGCTGTGAGTGGCCAACGTTGTTGTTAGCTGTTTTGAAACCGGACTGGATCCCCGCGGGAACGGAGACCCTAGCGGACGTGTCCCCGGGTGCTGGCACGCAGTATCGCTTCATTACACCGGCGCGAGCGGCTGTACGGGCGGGGCGCGACGGCGAACCGGGCCGCGCGGGCGGCTGATGCGATCACCGGAGACGCGCTATGAAGGTGATCCAGGCGTACCGGTTCGCGCTCGATCCCGCGCCCGGGCAGGAACGAGCGCTCCGCTCCCATGCGGGCGCATCGCGGTTCGCGTGGAACTGGGGCCTGGCCAAGTGCACAGAGCGCTATGAGGCAGAGAAGCGCTGGTACTCCGCAGCCGAGATGCACCGGATGTGGAACGCAGAGAAGAAAGCCGACCCGGCTCTTGCGTGGTGGGGTGAGAACTCCAAGTGCGCCTACCAGGAAGCCTTCCGCGACCTGGACCGGGCACTGCGCGACTTCATCACGGCCCAGAAGGGCCAGCGGAAGGGCAAGCGGCTGGGGTTCCCGAAGTTCAAGAAGCGCGGGAAATGCCGGGACTCCTTCCGTTTCGGCACTGGCGTTATGCGCTGCGACCGGTCTGCGGTCACGCTCCCCAGGCTCGGCACTATCCGCACGCACGAGTCCACGCGGAAGCTTGCCCGCCGCCTGGAGAACGGGACCGCCCGCATCCTGTCGGCCACCGTGTCGCGCACCGCACAGCGGTGGTTCGTGTCGTTCACCGTCGAAGCCGAGCGCGCCATCCCCGCCTGGCATCTGCGGCCCGGATCCGCGGTCGGCATCGATCTGGGAGTGAAGACCTTGCTGACCGGGGCAGACAGCGAGGGGAACGCGATTAAGGTTCCCGGCCGCAAGCCCCTGAAAACGGCGCTGCGGACGCTGAAACGGGTTTCCCGCGGGCATTCCCGCCGCCAGCCGGGGTCGGCAAACCGCCGCAAATCGGCTGCGCGGCTGGCCCGCGTCCATGCCAGGGTCGCTCATGTGCGCGCTGACGCGCTGCACAAGGCCACCACGGACCTCGCGCGCCGTTACGAGACGGTCGTTATCGAGGACCTGAACATTACCGGGATGGTGCGCAACAGGCGGCTCGCCCGCGCCGTGAGCGACCAGGGCTTCGGGCAGGCGCGGCGGATGCTCGGCTACAAGACCGCCTGGAACGGCGGGCAGCTCATCGTGGCCGGACGCTGGTATCCCAGTTCCAAGACGTGCTCGGCGTGCGGGTGGCGAAAACCAAGCCTGACGCTCGCCGAGCGGACATTCACCTGCCAGGCGTGCGGCCTGGTCCTCGACCGGGACATCAACGCCGCGCGGAACCTGCTCACGCTCGCCGCCAGTGGGGCGGAGAGGGTAAACGCCTGCGGAGCGGCTGTAAGACCCGGCCTCACTGGGCACGTCGCAGTGAACCAGGAACCCGGCACCGCAAGATGCGGGTCAGACCGGGACCGTCCCGAGGCAACACGGGACTGCGAAGATGATCAGCATCACTGATCACTCATTCGCAACGGTTAGAGCCTGCTGACCGGTTCCAGCCATTACCATGCTGCACGACGGTAACAACATCGAGCTGGACGCAGATGGCACGGGACACTTGCCCTATGGGCTTTTCGCAGGGCACCGGTCATGAGTGAGCCTGACCAGGGATCGGTTTCGGCATGGCCGGAGCAGGGCACTGCGCCCACGGCGCGCCGCGCCACCACCGGCATGATTCACCACCTCGAGTTCTGGGTGCCCGATCTGGACCGTGCCGTTGTCAGCTGGGGCTGGCTGCTGGACGAGCTGGGGTACAAGCCATTCGGGGACTGGCCAGGCGGCCGGAGCTGGCGGTCAGGCCACACCTACATCGTTATCGAACAGTCACCGGACCGCACGGCAGGCCGGCACGACCGGTGCCGCCCAGGCCTGAACCACCTCGCTTTCCACGTCGCTGACCAGGAGCAGGTGGACAAGCTCGTCGCCAGCGCGCCGAACAACGGCTGGCGGCTGATGTTCCCCGAGCGCTACCCGCACGCCGGGGGCGAGGGGCACTACGCTGCCTACCTCGAAAACGCCGATGGCTTCGAGGCTGAGCTTGTAGCGCCCAGCACGCCTCAGCCTCCTGACGCCTGACCTCTGGAACTCACCGGCCCGGAACTGACCGGTACCGACAACCGCAGGTCGCGTGATGACCTGCCAACGTGCACCGTGAACGTACCCGGCGGCCAGACCCAGCCGCCAGCGCCGGAGTCCCACCGGGCAAACGCCCGGGCCGGCACCCGCATCCGGGCCTCGGCCACCTCGCCCGGCTGCGCCGTGACGACCGCGAACGAGGCCAGCTGCCGCGGTGGCCGCTCCGGGTCACCTGGCGGGCCCGCCAGGTACACCTGGATCACCTCGCGTCCCGGCCTGGACCCGCTGTTGCGCAGCGTGACAGTCAGGTCGAGGTCGTCGCCAGGTGCCAGCACCGGCGCCGCCGCGTGCAGCGACTCGTACGACCATGTGGTGTAACCCAGGCCATGGCCGAACGAGAACGCCGGAGTGGACAGCCGGGCGTCATAGCCGCGGTAGCCGATCAGCAGACCCTCGTCATAGGAGAGGATCCCATCGTGCGGCACGGCATGCAGGATCGGGCTGTCCGCCTCGCTGGCTGGCAGGGTGACCGGCAGCCGCCCGCCGGGCTCGGCCCGGCCCAGCAGGACATCGGCGATCGCATCACCCATGGCCTGGCCGGGAAGCCACGCGTAGACGACCGCAGCGACCTGGGCCGCCCACGGCAGCAGCACAGGCATTCCGGCGTTGATCACCACCACTGTGCGCGGGTTCACCGCCGCCACCCGTCGCACGAGCTCGTCCTGCCGCCCGGGCAGCGCGAGCGTGCTGCGGTCGAAACCCTCGCTCTCGGCCGCCGGGGCGGACCCGACAACCACAACAGCGGTGTCAGCGTGGCCGGCCTCTCGCACCGCCTCGGCCATCAGGTCATCGTCGCCGGCGTCGGGCACGATCCCGAGCCTGACCGAGAGCGGGCCTTCGCCGTCGGCTGCCGGGCTGTACTCCAGCCGGATCAGGACCGGCTGCCCGGCCTCAAGCTGGGCGCAAGCGCGCAGCTCGCCTGGCCGCGTCATGGCCTCCACCGGATCGTCGGGAACGCTGGTGGTGCCGTCAGCGACGACAGCGCCGTCCACCGTCAGCGTAAGCCCGCCGACGCCGGCCACGCCGAGTACGTGCCGTCCCGTGGAGGACGGCCGGAACGAGGTGAGCAGCACGATCGTGCCAGCCTCGCCCCAGCCGACACCCGGGGGAACCTGGTCCCACCAGGCCAGCGCGGTGGAGTTGCGGTGCTCGGCCGCCAGCAGCGCGCCATCGCTGCCGCTGCGGAACTCCAGCCGGACACCCTGCTCCCCGGTGGCCGGGTCGGTGAGAGAGCCGGCCGGCGGCTCGGGCACCACGACCCAGGTGCGGCATCCCTCAGCGACGGTGACCTCGGCGGTTCCCGCCAGTGCCGAGGTGATCGCGGCGGCCGGGGTGGAGACGGCGACCGGTGCGACAATCGCACTGCCGCCGCCGCCGGTCGCCGGGTAGCTGGCGTTCGGGCCGATCACCGCGACCCTGGCCACGGAAGCAGGGTCGATCGGCAGCACACCACCCTCGTTACGGAGCAGGACAAGTGATGCGGCGACGGCTCGGCGCAGCAGCAGCGGATCGACCAGGCGCGGGTGGCGCGTGCTGGCCTCAGCTGTGCCGTCTGGGCCCATGGTGGCCGGTGCTGATTCCGCTGGTGGCCTGCTGGCAGGGACCGGGCCCGGCGAGGGCGGACCGCCGTCGGAGCCACTGAGAGCACCGACCCGGGCCGCCAGCCGCAGCAGCCGGACCACCTTGTCATCGAGGACGTCGCCAGTGACGGCCCCGTCGGTGACAGCCTGAGCCAGCAGACCTCCCCACGGCCCGTCCGGGCCCGGCATCGCCAGGTCCAGCGCTGCCAGTGCGGTGGCGGTGGTGCTGCGGGCGGCGTTCCAGTCGGATGTGACCACGCCGTCGAAGCCCCACTCGTCCTTGAGCAGGTCACGCAGCAGCCGCGGGTTCTCGGTCATCGGTATGCCGTTGACCTTGTTGTAGGCGGCCATCACCAGCGCCGCAGCGGCCTCACGGACGCAGGCCTCGAACGGCGCCAGGTACACCTCGCGCAGCACCCGCTCGGTGATGTGCACGTCGTACGTCCAGCGCCCGGTCTCCGAGTCGTTGGCGACGAAGTGCTTCAGTGTCGCGGCGACGCCAGCGCTCTGCACGCCGCGCACGTAGGCTGCGGCCAGCCGCGCCGTCAGCACCGGGTCCTCGGCGAAGAACTCGAAGCCGCGGCCGCCGAGCGGCGTGCGCATCAGGTTGATCGTCGGCGCGAGCAGCACGTCGACGCCTTTGCTCCGGGCCTCGGCGCCCAAGGCGGCGCCGACCTCACGCACGAGGTCTGCGTCCCAGGTGGCACCCAGAGCCGATGGGCAGGGCAGGCTGGACGACGGCTGGCGCTCGTCCAGCACCACCCCGCGGACTCCTGCGGGGCCGTCCGACATGATCATCGGCCTGAGCCCGAGAGCCTCGGCGCCCTGCGTACGCCAGCTGTCGGCTCCGGTCAGCAGCAGAACCTTGTCGGTGACGGTCAGCCCGGCCACCAGCCTCGCCAGGCTGGCTGCATCCGGCGCCCTGCCCATGGCTGGCGATCCAGGCAGGTGTGCACCTGCGGGGGTAGGGGTGTCAAGGGCTGCCTCTCCCGTGGCAGCCGCATCGGTAACGGCGGTCGCTTCCGGGGCGGATTCAGCGGTCATCGCCTGCCCCCTGGGCTGGTGGCCGCCTCGGCCCCTGCCCGGCCGGTTACCCGGCCGGGCAGGGCCCGCCCCTCGTATGAGGTTGTCATGTGGGTGTGGTTATCCCTCCGCCTCGTTATCCGGTCGTCTGCGGTCAGGAGACCGGCTTGAGGTGGAGGATCGTCTCCTCGAGGTACGGAGAGTTGACAGACGGGTTCATGAACGGGTCACTCGACGACGGCCAGCCCGTGTAGTCCCTCGTCGAGTACTGCCACCAAGCGGCGCCGTAGAGCAGCGGGGCCACGGGGGTCTGCGTGTTCATGATGTTCTCGAGCGTGTTGATCGCTGACTGCTGCGTCGACGAGCTGTCGCTGCCGGCGTACGCGGCCAGCGCGGCCTGCGTCGACGGGTCGTTCCACCGGCCGAGGTCATTGGCGGCTGCCTGGCCGACCGGGGCGGTCAGGGTGGAGTCAAGCAGGCCGTCGTAGATGTAGTACGGCCCGGGGCCCTGGTTGCTCCAGTGGATCGTGGCGTCGAAGTTGCCGTCAGCGACGTCGCCGTTCCAGACAGTCGGGTCCCCGATGCCGTTGACGGTCACATTGAAGCCGAGGTTGTTCAGCTGCTTCGCGATCGCCTGCGCGTCGAGGTAGTAGTCGCTGTAGGGGATCGGGTCGGCGATCGAGAAGCTGATCTGCTGGCCGCCCTTGGTCCACTTGCCGCCGACCTGGCTGTAGCCGTCGGCTGTGAGGATCGAGCTGACCTTGGCCGGGTCACCGGATGACGGCAGGTTGTTGGCCAGCGACGGCTCGAGGAAGCTGCTGTCCCCAGGGAGCAGCAGGCCGCTTGTGGACGTCGCGGGCAGCTCGTAACCGGTCTCACCCTGGGCTGAAAGCTGCGAGCGGTCGATGCCGTAGCTGACCGCCTGGCGCACGGCCGGGTCGTTCAGCGGTGCCTTGGTGACGTTGAAGATCAGCGACACCAGGTTGTTGGCCGTGTAGTACGGGGCGGCGGGGGAGTAGGTGTGGTTGTCGGAGCTCCTGGCCAGGTAGACGCCCTGGACGTCAGCGATGTCGTTGCCGGCCAGGTCGATCTGGCCCGTGGCCAGCGGGTTCACGATGTTGAAGTTCTGGCTGTAGGAGGGATACGAAATCTCAGGCACGTGGACCGAGGCCTTGTCCCAGTAGTTCGGGTTCTCCTTGAGCGTGAAACCCTGCGAGGAGAACTTGTCGAGCTCGTAGGGGCCGGTGCCAACCGGGGTCGTGTCGGCGAACGTGGCCGGGTCCACCTTTGACCAGACGTGCTCGGGGACGATGTAGGTCTGGCCGATGAGGAACAGGTTCGTGTACTCAGGCTGGCTGAACGTCAGCACTGCGGTGGTCGCGCTGGGTGCTGTCGCGGCGGTCGGCACGGGCGTGCCGTCGGTGTCCAGGCCGGAGTGCGCCCGGAGCATGTTGAAGGTGAAAGCGACGTCGCTGGCGCTGAACGGCTTGCCGTCGTTCCAGGTAACGCCGGACCGGGTGTCGATGGTCAGCGTCTTGCCGCTATTTGACCAGCTGTACCCGGTGCCGAGGACGTCGAACGGCTTCTCGGCCGGGTTGAGGATGTTCCAGATGAAAAGCGGCTCGTAGTAGAGCGAGTCCGAGGTCACTTCATGGCCGGTTGACGTGGCCGAATACGGGTTGAACGTGTCCGTCATCGGCGACAGCGGAGTGTCGTCGATCACCAGCGTCTTGCCGCTGGAGGCCGAATTGTTCCCTGTTGTGGAGCTGCCGCAGGCTGCCGCGCCCAGGGCAAGGATGGCGGAAGCAGCCACTGCCTTCATGAGCTTGTGATTCATTGCTTAAACTCCGTTGTGCCCGGCCGGCTCATTGCCGGCCTGTTGTGAACGACCGTGTCGGGGTCAGTTGTCAGTTGGGCGGCGCTGGCCGGCCGGGCTCACTGAGCGGCCGCGCGGGCGGCTTTGCCGACGCGCCCGCTCCGGTTACCACTGGCCTGCCTGCGTCCTGTGCTGTCTGTGGTGTGATCAGCTGGTCATCGCTTGTTCATCGGGCTCGCGGCGCGGCGCACCCCGCTGTGCGGCCGGGGCTCAGGCACCGCTTTCCTCCTTTCGGGTTGTCGGCGTGGTTTGGCGGCCGGTTTCCTCTGGCCGGAGGGGGCTGAGCGGCGCCGCCTGGGCGGTGCTCAAGTCGCTCGCGTGCAGCCAGCACGCGCTCATGTGGTCGGCGGCGGTCTCGAATCCGGGCGGGGCGGCCTCGGCGCAGATCGTCATCGCGTGCGGGCAGCGCGGATGGAAGCGGCAGCCGGGCGGGGGCGCGACCAGGCTTGGCGGAGCCCCGCGGCCGCCGGCCAGCGCCGGCGCCGCGGCGCCGGCCGCGGCGGGCTGCGCCGGCCGGTCTGGGTCCGGTGCCGCGCTCAGCAGCAGCTGGGTATAAGGGTGCGCGGGCTGGTCGGTCACTGACTGAGCCGGGCCGGTCTCGACGATCTGCCCGGCGTACATCACAGCTATCGTGTCGGCGAGATAGCGGGCCGAGGCGATGTCGTGCGTGATGTACAGGAGGGCAAGCCGTTCGGCGTCGCTCAGGTCACGCAGCAGGTTCAGGATGCCGAGCCGGATCGAGACGTCGAGCATGGAGACCGGCTCGTCCGCCAGCAGCACGCGCGGCTGCACCGCGAGCGCGCGAGCTATAGCCACCCGCTGCCGCTGGCCCCCGGACAGCTCGTGCGGGTACTTGCTGATGAACTGGTCAGCCGGGGTCAGGGCAACCCGCTCGAGCAGGCCAGCGATCGCGTCGTCCATGCTCACGCCGGCCGGCCGCAGCCCGTGTACCTGAAGCGGGCGCGCCAGGTGATAGCGCACCTCGTGCACAGGGTTAAGCGAGGCGAACGGGTCCTGCAGCACCATCTGGACCTGACGCGCGTAGTGCCGGCGGCCACTGCCGCCGGCGGGTACCTGGTGGCCGTCCACGAGCAGCTCGCCTGAGGTCGGCCGCAACAGCCGGGCGAGGACCCGGGCCAGCGTCGACTTGCCCGATCCGCTCTCCCCGACCAGGGCGGTGACCTGCGCGGCCGGCAGCGCGAGCGAGATGTCCTCGACCGCGTGCACGACATCGCCGCCGCGGTCGCGACCGGGCACTCGCTGGCCGCGGAGCTCGCGACGGGCTCCGAGCACGGCCCGGCCGACCGACACCGGCCCGTGTACTGGAAAGTGCTTGGTGAGGTTGCGGGCCTCCAGGACTGGTGTCCCGGTCGCGGGCGCCTCGGCGGTTACCCCAAGCTGTGTCATGGCGTGCTCCCCGCTGTTCTTGCGGTGCCCGTGATGCCCGAGGCGGCTGGGGCGGCACTAGCAGTGGTGGAACCGGCGGGGCCCGCGGCTGGGGGGTTGCCGGGGCCCGCGCCGGGGCTTGGGGCGGCCTCGATGCGGGCCGGCACGGGAACACTGAGCTCGGGTGGCACGACCGCCGCTCCGTCCTGCAGCCAGCAAGCAGCGGACCGGCCCTCCCTGAGCGGCAGCAGCGGCGGCACGTCGGTCCGGCACCGGTCCATGACGAACCGGCAGCGCGGGTGAAAAGCGCACCCGGGAGGCGGCTGCCTGAGGTCTGGCGGCGAGCCGGGGATGCCAGACAGCGGCTGCCTCGGCCCGTGCAGCGGCGGGAACGACGTCAGCAGCCCGAGGCTGTAAGGATGACGGGGCGCGCGGAACAGCGCGCCGGCGCCCGCCCGCTCGACCAGCCGGCCCGCGTACATCACCGCTATCGAATCCGCGATCTCGGCGAGCAGCGACAGGTCGTGCGTGATGAACAGCACGGCGAACTCCAGCCGTGCGCGCAGCTGCATCAGCTCCTCGAGGATCTCCCGCTGGGTGACCACGTCGAGGGCGGTGGTCGGCTCGTCCATGATGACGATCTGCGGCTCGAGAGCGAGCGCCATGGCGATCATCACCCGCTGCCGCATGCCGCCGGACAGCTCGTGCGGGTAGCTGCCGAGCCGGTCGGCGCTGATGCCGACCATGGCAAGCAACTCGGCCGCCCTGGCCTGCCGGCCGGCTTTGCTCATGGCCGGCAGATGGGCGTGCAGCACGTCGGTGAGCTGGGACTTGATGGACAGCACCGGGTTCAGGGCGTTCATAGCGCTCTGCATCACAACCGAGATCTGGGACCAGCGCAGCACCCGCAGGACAGGTTCGTCGGCGGCGAGCAGGTCTATCACCCGGTCCGGCGAATGGTGATAGTCCACATTGCCGCCGACGATCAGGCCGGGCGCGCGCAGCAGCCGGGTGATGGCGTAGGCCAGCGTTGACTTGCCGCTGCCGCTCTCCCCGGCGAGGCCGAGCACCTCCCCGCTGTGCAGCACCAGGTCGGCGTCGATGACCGCGTGCACCGCATCCGGGCCGAGGCCGTAGTCCACGCACAGCCCGCTGACCTCGAGCAGCGGATCGCCCGCCCGCACCGCGCGCCTCTGGCTGTCGCTCACAGCGGCCTCCCGTCACTCGCGCGCCGCGCGTTTCTCGCGGCGCCGGTGGCGCGGCTCCCGTTCATGTTCGGGTGGTCGGCGGGGGCAGATCGCAGCACAGGGGTCAGGCCAAGGATGAACCGCCCCGGTGCCAGTGTTGCCCGCGCCGCCCCCGTGATCTGCCGGACCCGGCGCCGCGACAAGCCGGCTGCCCGCAGCCGCGGGTTGATGAACTCGTCGATGCCGAAGTTGATCAGCGCCAGCGAGGTGCCCAGGAGGGCGACAGCCAGCCCGGGCGGGATGAACAGCCACCAGTAACCGGCCTGCTCCGCGTCGGCGACCTGTGCGTAGAAGAGCATCCCGCCCCAGCTCACGTGGTTGGGGTTGACCAGCCCGAGGAACGCAAGGGCGGTGTAGGTGCCGACCCCGTACAGCACCGTGAACAGGAACGACGACGCGACGATCGGCACCAGGTTCGGCAGCACTTCGAAGCCGATGATCCGCCAGCCGCGCTCGCCGATCAGGCGCGCGGACTGCACGTAGTCCCTGGTCCGAAGCGACAGCGTCTGCGCACGAAGCACCCGCGCGCCCCAGGCCCAGCCGGTGATCGCGATGATCAGCCCGATCAGCACGTCGTCGCTGCCCTGGGAGGAGGGCAGGAAGCCGAAGACCACGATCAGCAGCGGCAGCGCTGGCATGATCAGGAAGAAGTTGGCCAGCATCGACAGCAGGTCGTCGGCCAGGCCGCTGAGGTATCCAGCGGTCACCCCGACGATGACCGACAGCACGGTGGCGACAAGGCCGGCCACGAACGAGACCAGGATCGTGCTCCGCCCGCCGACGAGAAGCTGGGACAGAACGTCCTGCTGCTGCTGAGTGGTACCGAGCAGGTGCGCGGCTGACGGGGCCTGTGGGAAGCTCGTGGTCGTTGAGAGGGTCGCTGACGGGTTGTAGGGCGCGACCCACGGCCCGATGATGGCCAGCAGCAGGAACAGGATCAGCAGGCCGAGCCCGATCAGGACCTTGGGCGACCGGGGCAGCCGCAGCCGCCGCGACCGGACCGGGGGTGCGTCGGGAACCGGGAGCGCGGCGGGCTCGCCGGCCTGGCTGGCGCCCAGCTGGGTGCCGCTGCCGATGGACATCGCTCAGGCCTCCTGGCGAGTTCGCGGGTCGAGGAAGACGTAGACGAAGTCCGCCGCGAGGTTCGCCAGCAGGACGGCCATGGTGATCACCAGGAAGATCCCCTGGAGCAGCGGGAAGTCGGAGTCCAGCACGGCGTTGAGCAGGAGCGAGCCGAGGCCCGGGTAGCTGAACACGATCTCGGTCAGCAGCGCGCCGGACACCACGAACCCGATCGCCAGGGAGAAGCTGGAGATGCTCGGCAGGATGGCGTTCCGCGCCGCGTACCAGATCACCCGTTGTTTCGGCAGCCCCTTGGCCTGGGCGAGGAGGACGTAATCCTCGTCCATCGTGGTGATCATGACGTTCCGCATCCCGACGATCCAGCCCGCGGCCGATGCGACCACGATCGTCAGGGCGGGCAAGATCGCGTGGTCGAGGACGTCGCTGATGTAGTTCCAGTTGACTGCCGGGAAATCACCGATGCTGGTGGCGCGCTCGGCCGGGAACCAGCCCAGCTTGACCGCGAACAGGTCGATCGCCAGGAACGCGAGGAAGAAGTACGGCGCGGCCTGGAAGAACGTGGTGGCGGGCAGCAGGTTGTCCAGCCAGGTGCCGCGGCGCCAGGCCACCACGGCGCCGATCAGCGTGCCGAGGATGAAGCTCAGCACCGTGGCCGTGCCGACCAGGCCGAGCGTCCACGGCAGCGCGCCCCGGATCACCGAGGCCACAGGCACCATGCCGTTGCTCGTGGAGATGCCCAGGTTGCCGGATGCGATGCTGCTCCAGTAGTGCGTGTACTGGCCCCACAGGCCCTCGCTGGTATGGGCGCCGAACTGCAGCTCGAGTGCGTGCACCGTCGCTGGCGTGATCGTCTGCCCCTGTGACTTGGCGAGCACGGCGTTGACCGGGTTTCCCGGGATCACGCGGGGGATCATGAAGTCGACGGTCACCGCCACGATCGCGGTCAGGATGTAGAACCCGATCCTGCGCAGGATCACGCGCATTGCTGCCCCCTCACGCGATGCGGGCCGTGGTCAGACCTGAGGGTGGCGGGCAGCCGCAGCTCTCCCGGATGATCAGCTGGGTCGGCAGCGTGATGTCCCGCTCTGAAACGGTGCCGTTGATGATCAGTGAATGCAGCATGTCGAAGGCGGTGGCGCCGATTTTCTGGATCGGCTGGCGCACGGTCGTCAGTTGCGGCCTCAGGTGCCGGGCCATCAGGATGTCGTCGAAGCCGGTCACTGCGACGTCGCCGGGCACGTCAATGCCGTGCCGCGCCAGCGCGTAGAGCACACCGAGCGCTGTCTCGTCGTTGGCACAGGCGATGGCCCGGGGGAGCGCGGCCCCGGCGGCGATCAGGCCGTCGATGACCCGGGCGCCGCCAGCCGCGTAGTAGTTGCCCTGCCACTGGGATCCGCTCAGCAGCGTGGCGCCGACGGCGGCCGCCTCGGCCGCGATCGCCTCGCCGCGGGCGATGCTGTCCGGGCTGTCGGCGAGCCCGGCGAGGTAGCCGAGCGTGCGGTAGCCGTGGTCGGCGAGCAGATGCCGGGCCAGCTCGCGCATGCCCGAGGAGTTGTCGCCGTGAACGTTCGTCGTGCTCGCCGTGGCCACGTTGGCCAGCGTGACCACAGGCACCTGCCGGGACAGGTGGTCAAGCTGCTCGGGATCGAGCACCCGGTCGTGCAGGATCAGCCCGTCGGTCTTCCGCGCCAGGGCGAGCAGCCGGCGGCTGACATCGTGGTCGTCGACATCAACTGAGCTGAGCAGCAGATTGAAGCCCTGCCGCTGGGCGGCGAACTCGATGCCACGGTTGATGACGTCCGTGTAGATCAGGCTCTCGTCCTCTTCGGCGAACGCACCGTCGGTCGCTTCCACCCAGCGGACCCGGCGGATGACGACGCCGACAACTTCCTTGAGCCTGCCGCTCAGCGCGCGGGCAGCACCGTCCGGGACGAACCCGAGTTCGGCCACCGCCTGGAGCACCCGCTCCCTGGTTTCCTCGCGCGGGTTGCGGCGGCCGTTCAGGACCCGCGAGACCGAGGCGATCGAGACGCCAGCGGCCCGTGCCACGTCGTAGATCGTGGGAGGGGTCTGAGCCGCCTCGCGCGTGTCCGCCACAGGGCTCCCTTCGGGCTGTTCGGCCGATCTTGGAAAGCGCTTACCGCAACGGGCCGAAGCTAGGCGGCCTGGCTCCTGCTGGCCCTGGCCGCCCTAGCCGCGCTCGCCGCTGTCCCAGTACGTGCGGCGCGGCTGGCCGGCCGTCAGGTTGCCCTGGCCGCCTGGCTGCCCCTGTGCCCGCGGTGGGGTAAGCGCTTTCCAAGCTCGGTTGCCAGGAGCGTAAATCGGGGCGCTGGCGGGCGTCAAGACCGTGTTACCGGAATGTGACAGTGGGATTACTCGGGCGTCCCGAAACGCGGCGGAAACACTGGGCCGCCCTGACCTGCAACGTGTCGCTGCTGCGTAACAGTCGCGAAATGCAGGCGAAACCGTCCTGTGGGAAACATGAAGACAGCACGTGACCATGGATGCGGCCTGGCCCCGGGAGGCCGTACCACGAGGGCCCCCTGGAGGTTGTGTATGCCGTATGCGAGCTGGCTCAGCTCCGGAGACAACGCCTGGCAGATGACGGCGGCAACGCTGGTCGGCCTGATGAGCATCCCAGCGCTCGCAGTGCTCTACGGCGGTATTGTCCAGCGCAAGTGGGCGGTGAACACCATGCTGATGGTGTTCTGCACCTTCTGCCTGACTCTTATCGTCTGGGTGCTGTGGGCGTTCAAGATGGGCTTCGGGACGCCATGGATCGGCGGTGGCCTGCATTTGCTGGGCAAGCCCGCTACCGTGCTCGGTTCAGGAGGCGAGCAAGCACAGGCCGACATCCCCCTGGTCTCGATGCCGCACTTCAGGTTCCCTGAAGGGTCGCTGGTCTACTTCCAGTTCGTCTTCGCCGCGATCACCCCAATCCTGTTCATCGGCAGTGTGCTCGGCCGGATCAAGTTCAAGGTCTGGCTGCTGTTCGTGCCGCTGTGGATCACGTTCGCCTACGCGGTGAACGCGTTCCTGCTCTGGGGCGGCGGGTTCTGGGCCGGCAAGGGCGCGCTGGACTTCTCCGGCGGCTACGTCATCCACCTGGCGGCCGGTGTGTCCGGCTTCGTCGCGGCGGCGGTCGTCGGCCCGCGGCTGCAGCGTGACCGCGAGAAGGCGGTGCCAAACAACCTGCTATTCGTGGCCGTCGGCGCTGGCATCCTGTGGCTCGGCTGGAACGGCTTCAATGGCGGTGACCCCTACTTCGCCGGGGCTGATGCCACGGCTGCCGTGGTCAACACCAACCTCGCCACCGCCGTCGCCATGATGACCTGGATCATCATGGACATGACGGTCGGCAAGGAGAAGAAGGCGACCTTCCTCGGCGGCGTCAACGGCATGATCTGCGGCCTCGTCGGCATCACCCCAGCAGCCGGCTACGTGAACGGCGTCGGGGCGATCATCATCGGCGTGGTCGACTCCGCGGTGGTCTGGGCGCTGTTCGCTTACCTGCCACGGAAGGTCTGGCCGTTCAACAAGGTCGACGATGCGCTCGGCGTTGTCTACACCCATGGTTTCGCTGGCCTGCTCGGCGGCCTGATGGTTGGTCTGCTCGCGGACCCGAAGATGATCGTTTACCTGGGAGTAGGCAAGACCCCGGCGGTGACCACCGCTGGACTGTTCTATGGTCACCCGGGCCAGCTCGGGATCCAGGCGGGCGCCGCGCTGACGGTCATCGTCTGGGACGGCTTGGTGACGTTCCTGCTGCTGCGCTTCATCGGGCTGTTCTGGAAGCTGCGCGAGCCTGACGCGGTGCTGGAAGCCGGTGATATCGCTGTGCACGGCGAGGTCGCCTACCCGATGGAGGAACCGGATGTCCACGCTCACGTCGGCGAAGTGCCTGGCGAACCCATACCCGTAGACGGGCATCACCCGAAAGTGCTGAGCGAGGAAACCACCGGCTAGCCCGCACGCTGGCTGGGTACCCCACCTACTGCTGCAGGTGCATGGATGTGACATCCATGCACCTGCAGCACGTTCCGGGGAGCATGGATGTGGCTGCCCGGCCTGGCCTGGCCTGGCCGCAGCAGTGCGCGGCCTGTAACGCTGGTGACTGTTGACGTGTGGTGGTGCCTGTGTGGTGGCGTCGGATGGGCTGGCGGGTTCGGGCGAGGTGCCTAGTGCAACAGGTGGCCGGGCCGTTCTGGTCCTGCTGACCCGGGTTCTGCCGGGGCGGTGACAGCTCAGGAGCACCGGCGGGTTCTGGCTCAGGTGCAGGTTGGGTGCGGCTGTATCCAGATGCGGGTGCTGGCCTGCTTTCCGGCTGGCGCGGTGGCTGGATACGGCCTCACCGGAACCCGTTACCGCGGGCTGCTGGGCTTAAGGTGGAGTTTTTTCGGCGATAGTATCGAAAAACTCTCCACGATAAGGGAGGCTGCCGGTGACCGGAATCCGGCAGCACGGCTGTGCGTGGCCAGTACCAGTCACCGAGCTGGCCCCTGGCTGACCGCTAGGTAAACCCGCAGGTTGTTGCCATGATCGAAGGAGCCCAAGCGGCATTGTGCTGTGGCCGGACCTTTGGTGCATTCTTATTCGGACATGGCCTGAATGAAGGTGATTATCCAGGCAAACAGTCAGGGATGCCGGGACGGGAACGTGGGGGACGCGGTCCGCCACCGCCGCTTTCATCGCCGCCAATGCTGCTGGCGGGGCTGGAGGTGCTGACGTGGCTGGCGGGGAGGTGCCGCTCCTAGTGCGGCAGGTGAGCGTATGCGGGCAGCAGCAGGCGCGCGCCAAGGGCCAGCGCCACCACGCCGATGAGCAGGAACACTCCTACCCAGACCCCGCCGGGAACGCCAGTCAGCCGGGCAAGCTGGTCAGCGTCTGACATGCCCCCGCGGCCGCTGCGCAGTCCGCCTCCGCGCCAGTCACGACGGCGCTGGCGGTGCAGTTCGATGACCGGGCGCACGCCGCCGAGCAGCAGGAACCAGGCGCAGGCATAACCGAAGGCAGCCTGGACGGCTGCCGTCGCCAGCCAGGTCACAGCCAGGACCGCGCCGACCGTGACGAGCACGGCGAGAACCCCGTAGGCGTTGCGGATGGCAAGGAACGTCGCCGCAAGCAGCACCAGCAGCAGCCACAGCGCGGCAGTCACGTGATGCGAAGCCAGCAGCCAGGCCGCCCCTGCTCCGAGCAGCGGCGGGGTGATGTAGCCAGCGGCCGACGTGACCACCATCCCGGGCCCGTCCCGCCTGCCCCGGGAGTAGGTCACGCCCGAGCTGTCCGAGTGCAGGCGTATCCCGTCCAGCCGTCTGCCGGTGAGCAGGGAGGCCAGCGCGTGCCCGCCCTCGTGCGCGATCGTGATCGCGTTCCGGGCCAGCCGCCACGTCCGGCTGTCCAGCACAACCAGCAGCGCGACGACGCCGCTCGCTGCCACCACCCAGACGGGCGGTACCGGCTGCGTCCCGGACACCCGATCCCACAGCTCCTGCAGCAGGCTCAGCATGCCCGAAGGGTAAGCGCCCGCGCGGCCTGCCCGCGCCCAAACGCCGTGGTGGCTGCTGGCCTGCCCACAAGGCGGGGTGACCGGGCAGCCGGCCGCAGCCACGGCTAGCAGGTACCGGAAGAGGCGCCACCTGCAGAATCATGAGAAATCCCGATAAAACTCGAAGAAGCATGTAACCTTCCGGCCCGTATCACCAGATACATGCTGAAAATCAACACGGAGCGGGTGATTGTATGTTCAGCAGGACAGGCGCTGGAGCTGTGCTCGGCGCGCTCGCCTTGATGTCGGCGGTAGCTGCCCCGGCGCAGGCCGCGACTGCTCAGGACCAGTCCACGGTCGTGATCAGCCACACAAGCACTGACAAGGAGTACGGTTCTGTTCTTACTTTTACGTCGGCTAAGCCGATGACCGCGGCCACGGCCGCCCAGGTCAAGTCCATGCTCACGCAGCGGCTGAACGCTCCGGATAGCAGCGAGGGGGCGACGGCAGGCGGTCCGAGCGGGGCCCAGCTGTACTGCAACAACGCCTACAGCTTCAGCGACTTTGACGGTACGTTCAGCTTCCAGCACAAGTGCGGCGCTACCAGCAGCCCATGGGGATACCAGCTGCATAAGGCCATTTGTGCCGTCATCCCCGGCGGGCTCGCCGGCGACGTGACCGAGTATGGCCTGGCTTGGTACCGAAATGGCCAGCGGCAGCGAATAACTACTGCCCACGTGGGCGGTTTCTGCGGGCGCGTCTTCCACGGCACTTTCAATCCTGATCATGACGGCGATCGCATCTCGTACATAGACAACTTCAGCTTCGCCATCGAAGCCGGCAACGTGAGCGGCAAGGGTACTGTCACGATCTCGGGGTCCTTCACCTCACTGGGCTCGGCCCCGCCCTGCGTGCGTCGTCCGGGCAAGCCCTGCTAATTGCCGAGGTCGACGGCGGCCGCTCCCCGCAACCAGCGGGGAGCGGCCCGCGCGCACTCAGGGACTGACGGTGCGTGATACGCGATTCAAGCCTGCGTCTCAGCTCAGGGTGAAGACGTGCTGGCTTTGCGCGCGAGCACGAGCCAGCACCGCGGGCTGCCGTCCTGGCGCTGGCCCAGAGCCGCCAGCGGGACAGCCGTCACGGTGAAGCCGGATGCTGCCAGGTCCCTGCGGACCGCGTCCAGCGGGCAGGTGAGGTAGTACATGACGAACGGTGGATCCCGCAGGGCGTTGCGGACCCGCATGGCCAGGTCGAACCCGAGAAGGGCCCAGTACCCGATTGAGGTGACGGGCAGCGGAGCAGCGACCGGGAAGGCGAAAAGCCCGCCCGGCCGCAGCGCGCGGTACACGCCGTCGAACAGCGTCGGCCGTTCGGTCGGGAGAAAGTGCCCGAGCGCCCCGAAACTGACAGCCACGTCGAAGCCTTCAGCGAACGGCAATGCCCGGACGTCGGCCCGTACCCACCCAGCGCCCGGATGGGCACGGCGGGCTTCAGCGAGCATGCCCGTGCTGAAGTCGACGCCGGTGATCTGTCCCTGGCACACAGACCTGAGCACCCGCATGCCCGCGCCGGTGCCGGTGCACACATCAAGGCCGCGGCCGAACGGGCCGAGCGGGCGCAGTTGGTCGACTGTCGCGTCAAGCACGCCATCGGGGGTGCGGAAGGGCGTGTTGTCGAACTTGGGGGCAAGCAGGTCATAGCCGTCCTCGACCGAGGAGAGCGCCTGCCTCGCGAGTTCAGCCAGAGACGGGCCTTCGGACGAGAACACCGGCCCAGCGTACTTCCCGGCCGGGTCAGCCCTGCAGAGTCTGGAGGAAGGCCGCGGCTTCCGGTCCGGCGAAGGAGGCGCCGTAGCCGGCATTGAGCACCACGCAGCCGACGGCGACGTTGAGTGTTGGGTCGAAGACGACCATCCAGCTGTTGGGTTGCTGCTGGCCGCCGACGTCTGCGGTGCCCGTCTTGCCGTAGACCGCGGAGTTCACGCCGTCGAAGACCCCGGCCGCCGTGCCGCCGGGCTGCGTGACCGCCTTCATCAGCTGCCACAAGTTCTGGTCGACGCTGCCGGGCAGCGGTGTGGCGGAGAGCTGCGCCTGGCCGGGCACGACGATCGGCTGCTTGAACGAGCCCGTGTCCACGGTCGCCGCGACAGAGGCCATGGCCAGCGGGGAGGCCTCCAGCTGCCCCTGGCCGAACAGTTCCTGGGCCAGTTCTCCGTTGTAGGCGGTGGACGGGATGCTGTAGTACGGGCCGCCGGGGCCAATGCCGATGTTCCACTGCTGGTTCAGGCCGTAGTACTTCTGGGCCGTCTGGGCGAGCGTGCTGGAGCCGATGCTGCTGTACCAGCGAGCGAAGGCGTTGTTGCAGGAGGCGGCGAAGTCGGTGACGAACGGCGTGCTGGCCGGTTCGCTGATGCCCTGGTCGTTATTGAACGTCTGGCCGTTGATCACGAGTTGCGGAGGGCACTCGACCGGCTGGCTGGCCGAGCTGACCAGGCCGGTGGTGAGCAGGGCGGTCGAGGTGATGATCTTGTTTGTCGAGCCAGGCGCCACTCGTGCGGTGAGCGCGAAGTCGTTCTGCCCGTCGTTGTTGGCTACGGCCAGGATGTCGCCGGTGCTCGGCTGGAGCACAACCATCGAGCTGTCTGGATGAGCCTGGACTGCCGACTGCGCCGCTGCCTCCACGCTCGGGCTGATGGTCGTTTTCACCACGCCGCTGGAGACCGGCTGGCTGAGGGTGTCCGCGGTGCTGGCGATGGGCGTGTTGCCCGGGCCGGCCAGTTCTACCTCGATTCCCGGAGTGCCCTGTCCCACGGGGGCGCTGCTTTTCAGCGCCGCGGCTATGTTGTCGACCCCCGGATCGGTCGAGTCAGCGAGGTTATCGCCGTCGGCGTCCACGACCTCGCTGGCACCCGGTGGTATCGGGCGGCTGACGACCGTCTCGCCGGCGGTCAGGTTCGGGGCGACGAGAACGGGATTCCACCTGACCCACCATCCGCCGTCCTTGGCGTACGCGGTCAGCTGCGACGTGTAGGACCAGGTGGCGGTCACCGCCGAGTCAGAACCACCCGAGACCGAGGTCGCAGGCAGCCCTACCGTGGCGTCCACTGAGAACCCCACGGTTCCCTTCGCCGTCGCGCTTTGCACAGTCATGTGCAGAGCGCGAAGGTTCAGGCCGTCGGCGTAGGAGGTCAGCGCAGCCGCGGCGGCGGAAGGTTGATTGGTGTAGCTGGCGGCTTTCCGTACCTGCCCGTCCTTCCACGCGGTCAGGAACGCCTCGGCGGTCTGGCGAGCGGCTGCGGCCGGCTGCGTGGCGGTGGGGTGGAACCCAGGCACCGCGGCCGCCTTGGCCGAGCTGAAGATCCCGCTGAGGATCAGCACAGCGGCCAGCGCTACCACTCCGACCGCGCCGAGCCCGCCGGCGATGGCGAGCTTCTTCCGCGAGCGCGGCGGGCCGCTGGGGGTGGCCGCGGGCTGTTCGCGCCACCAGCGCCCCGGCTCGTCCCAGGCCGGCGGCTGATCGTCCTGCGGGCGCGGCATCCACGACGGCGTCTGCTCCGCAGGCGGATGTTCCGGCCAGCGGGAGTCCCCTTCAGATCCCCCGTTCCCCTCTGCCCCGTTCATAGGTCCCCTTCCACCAGCGACTCAGAAAGTCTGAAACTGGCGAAATGTACCACATAATTTGGCGATTTACCTCGGGTGCAGGCGGCTGCTGATATGGCCGGGTGCGGCGTCGGCAATCGTCGGCTGTGCCGGCACGACTGGGCTGTTTACCGTGGCGTTCGCGGCCTGCCGCCGCAAGCTCGCGAGCGCTTCGAGGTTGTGCCGCAGCGCTGAGGTGATGTCGGTCTCCCGCTCGGCGAGATCGGACCGCGCCTGCGCCATCACCTCAGACATCTTCTTCAGGACTCCGTCCACGGTGTCCGCGCTGAGCGATTTCCCGCTTCCCCCAGGCAGCAGGCTCGCGGCGGCGCCGGACACCGCGGCGATCGCGTTAAGGGTCACCACACCGGCATAGAGCGATACGCCGCCGGATGGTATCGCCAGGGCGGCACCGGCAATCCAGGCCACCGCACTGAGGATCGTCAGGTGGGTCCGGTGCTCGTGCGTGCCCTCGCCGCCGATGCTCTCGATCGCCGGGCGCACGTTGTCAGCCAGTTGCAGCATGTCGCGCTGCGCCTGCCGGTACAGGGCCTGCTCCGCCTCCAGCAGCTCGCGCAGGGTCCGCGCGACCGCCTGCTGGTTGCCGGGCACGACGAGCAGGGTCCCGAGGAAGTTCCGCAGGTTGGTGCAGTGCGCGCCGTCCCACTGCGACGCGAGATTGATCTGCGCGCTGGTCGCGAGCCGGAGTGCTTCGCCGTCGCCTAGCCGGCCCTCCGCGCCGCTAATGGCCGCTACGTGCTCGGTGAACGCATCAGGATCTGAGGCGGCCCATTCAGCGAACGCCGGAACTATCCATTCGAAGGAGCTCTCGACCTCCTTGTCATAGGCGGCCTTCAGCCCGGACGTGGGTATCCGGTCGAGCTGAAGTGGCTGGTGCGGCGCAGGCTCACCGTCGGCGCCCTGCGTGGGCCGCTGCTTCCGCCACTGGCTGTAGGCCTCGGCCCACTCGGCGTATGCCGTACTGACCTTGTCCTCGTAAGCGCTGAACTGGTGATCGATCCAGTCGCCGAACGCTTTGGCGTCGTCCTTCTTCTTCGCGATCGCCAGGCGCTTGACCGCTTCGGCCTTCGCGGTCAGCTCGGCCAGGTAGTCCAGCGTCGGAGCAGACCCGGGGCTGGCGCTGCGTACGTATGGTTTGGCCTGAACGGAGGCGCGTGGCGGGTTCTGTTCCGGATCCTCGGGGTCGACCTCCCGAGGGTCGTTGATCTTCCGCCAGAGCTCCTGGCCGACCGCGGCACTGGAATTCCTGCCATCGGCATCGGCGCCGGTGTACTCGGCGATCGCCCGGCACACCGCGTCGCTGGCGGCTTCGGTACGGCCTGCGGACAGGGCGAGGACACGCTGGAACTCGCCGCGCACTTTCGCCCAGAGCCCGAAGACCTCGCCCGGTACGGCCACACCCGCGTCCTTGGCGCTGTCCAGGCTGGCCAGCGCGTCGTGGTAGACCTTGGTGATCCGTGGCAGCTCAACCCGGCCGACTTTCCACAGTGTCAGCAAGGCCGTCCCCGTGGCTGCGGCGTTGCCGGTCTCAGTCATATTCGTTGCCATCGGTTTCGCCAGGCGGCTCAGTGGCCGCGAAAAGCTTCTTCCAGCCACCAGGCACCGTGGGACGAGGTGACTTTGGCCGCTACGACCAGGGGCTTGTCGCGCGGCCCGTCCAGCCATTCACCGACAGCCCGCAGATCGCGGCGGCGCCGCACCGTGACCCCGTAACACCCGAACCCGCGCGCGATCCTCGCCAGCTTGACCGGCGGGAACTCGACAGTGTCCAGCGGGTCCCCGTCTGGCCCGAAGTGGTGCACCTCGGCGCCGTAGGCCTGATCGTCGTAGATGACGATCACCATGGGCAGGCCCAGCCTGACCACGGTCTCCAGCTCACTGATCCCCATCAGCGCGCCCCCGTCGCCGAGCGCGGCCACGGTCAGCCGGTCCGGCCGCGCGATCGCGGACCCGATCGCCGACGCCAGCCCGAGCCCGACCGACTGGTAGGCCTGGGTCATGCAGAACCCGTCGTCATCGGGCACGCTGAGGAACATGCTCGGGTAGCCCATGAAGTTCCCGGAGTCCACCGCGACGATCCGCTCGGCCGGCAGGATGTCGTCAAGGCCGATCGTCAGCGTCCTCGGGTCGATCCGCTTGCCGTCGCTCTCGTCCTCGTAGGGCACGTCACGCCACCGGACCTCGGCGGCGATCCTGGCCCGCAGGGCGTCCGACCGGTACCCGACGTCGCCTGTGACCGGACCCAGAGCGTCAGCGACTGCCCGCGCGGTCAGCGCCACATCACCGGTCACGCCCAGCGCAGCGCGGCGGTGCGCCCCGATCGCCGCCCGGTCGTCGTCGACCTGGGCGACCGTCGTATCCGGTCCGATCAGCTTCCCGTGCCGCAGCGTCCACATGTTCAGCGAGCAGCCCCACCCCACGACCAGGTCGGCCCCGCTGATCAGCTCGGCGGCCAGCGGGGAGGCGAAGCCGCCGCTCACGTCCAGGTCCCATGGGCTGCCGCGGAACAAGCCCTTGGCCGCCGCCGACGTCGCCAGCAGCGCGCCACACCGGTCGGCCAGCCGCTCCAGGTCGGGCCGGGCGCGCGCGACGCGCGCACCGCGCCCGGCGATGAACACCGGCCGCCGCGCCCGGGCCAGTGCCTCGGCCAGCGAACCGGTCGCGGCCGCCGACGGCGTCACCGCTGGCGGCGCGGTGACCGCGCCGATGGGCGGCACCGTGCACGCCCCGGCCTGCACGTCAAGCGGCAGCGCCAGCACCACCGTGCGCCGCTCGGCAACAGCCGTCCGGTAGGCGCGCACGGTCTCGTCGACGGCGAAGCTGGGGGAGCGCAGCCGGAACGCTGTCGCACCCACCGACCGGGCCAGCGCGGCCACGTCGATGCGGAAGTTCGACCTGACGGCAGCAGCGGCCACGTCGGCAGCCAGCACGACCAGCGGCGTACGGCTCTTGGCCGCCTCTGTGATCCCGGTGACCGCGTTGGTCAGCCCCGGGCCCTGGTGCACCGACAGGATGCCAGGCCGGCCGGTCATCCGCGCCCACGCGTCCGCCATCACCGCTGCCCCGCCCTCGTGGCGCGCGGCCACGTACCGCGCGCCCCGGCGGATGAGCGCGTTGGTCACCTTGAAGTTGCCGCTGCCAACGACACCGAACACGGTGTCTGCGCCCAGCGTGGCCAGCGTCGCGGCGACCGCGTCGGGAACCTGCAGGCCCGTTGGAGCGGCTGCCACCTGGCCGGCCGGGTGGGCCAGCACAAGCTCGGCCCCCGGGCTGCCGTCGTCGGGCTGGGTCGCCTCCCCCCAGACGTCCCCGGCGACCGCCGGCCTGCCGTCGTCGGGCATCAGCGCTCCACCAGGGCGATGGCCCGGCACGGGCTGCCCGACCCGCCGGTGATCGGCAGCGGGGCGGCGATGACGACAGCGCCGGTGGCGGGCAGCCTGGACAGGTTCTGCAGCTGGGTGAGGCCGTACTTGCCCGCGCCGAGCAGCGAGGCATGGCAGGGGAACGGCGGGTCGAACGAATGGGCGGCTCCGGCGTCGGTACCCACAGTCTCGACGCCGAGGCCAAGCAGCCGGGACTGGGCCAGCCATTGGGCGCACTCGACCGCGATACCTGGTGTGTGCGGTCCCGTCTCGTTAGCGTTCAGGAAATCTTGCTGATTGTCCGACCTGGCGTCCCAGCCGGTCCGGTACAGCATCCAGCCGCCGTCGGGCAGCGGTCCGTGATCTGCCTCCCACTTCCTGATGTGCTCGACCTCGAGGAGGAAATCCGGGTCCGCGGCGGCCTGGGCGGTGAAATCGAGCACAACGGCCGGCGCGATCAGCCTGGTGACCGGCACCTGGGCGACGTCCTCTCCGTCGCGGCCCGTAGCCCAGTGCACGGGCGCGTCGAAATGGGTGCCCGTGTGCTCACCTGTGCTGATGTCGTTCCAGTACCAGGCTGGACCGCGTTCGTCGTACCGGCTGATCTCGTGCAGCGTGAACGAGACAGTGTTCCCGAACGGCTCGGGCAGCCGGATCACCGGGGTCTCGGACTCCAGCCGGGCGGTGAGGTCGATCACCTCGATCGCGGAGGACCTGATCGCCGAGATGAGCGATTCGAGTATGGGCATGGCAGGCCCCTTCCGGTAGCCGGGTACCTGGGGACAGGTGGGCAGATGGGACAAGCCTGCCGTACCGGCCGTCGGCGCACCAGGGTTCGCGCTAACGGCACGCGCAGCGGAAACCGTGCGCTTGACCGTCGTCACCAGCGCGCAGAATGGAGGTATGACGCGGCCCATCCTCAAGGCGAAGACGCTGGTAACCGATGACGGCGTGGCGATCGACGCGGTCCACCTACCTGGCGATAGCGATCTTGCGATCGTCCTGGCGCACGGCTTCACCCTGAACTGGCAGCACGGGCACGTCTGGCGGGTGGCCAACGCGCTGAATGCTGTCGCGGGCGTGATCATGTTCGACTTCCGCGGGCATGGCCGGTCAGGTGGCCTGTCCACGCTCGGCGACCGGGAGATCCGGGACGTGGAGGTCGCGGTCGGCTACGCGCGCGAGCTCGGCTACCAGCGCGTTGTCACTGTGGGGTTCTCGATGGGCGCGTCCGTGGTGCTCCGGCACGCGGGCCTGGTCGGCGGGGTGGACGCGGTGGTCTCGGTGAGCGGGCCCGGCCGGTGGTACTACCGGGGGACGAGGCCGATGCGCATGGTCCACTGGGCCGTGCTGCACCGGACGGGCCGCCTGGCCACCAAGCTGATGCTGAACACCAGGGTCAGCCCCGGCGGGTGGCACCCGGCGCCGATGCCGCCCGCTGCTGCCGCCGCCAGGATCGCGCCCACGCCGCTGCTGATCGTGCACGGTGACGCGGACGGCTACTTCCCCGTCGACCACGCGCAGGAACTCTACGCCGGGGCCCGTGATCCCAAGGAACTGTGGATCGTGCCCGGATTCGGGCACGCCGAGTCGGCGACGACCCCGGCCCTGCTCGAGCGGATCGGTGCCTGGATCCGCACCGCCGTCCCCATGGCCGCGAGCCCGAACGCTGTTGCTTGACAGTGTTTGTTTTGCGCCTCCGGCGCGCTGTACCCGTTGTCCTTCCCTCGGTCGCTCGAAGCCTTCGGCTTCTCGCTCCTCAGTACAGGACAACGGCGCGCGCCTTTGGCGCGGGCTAGGCAGCGCGGACAGCGGGTGGCAGGACGGTAGCGGCGCGCTTGACGTTACGGATGGTCGGGATGACCTCGAGCCCGGTCACGCCGTGGAGGCCAGCGATGCGCTCGGTCAGGTAGCGGTAAAGCGCCTGGTCGTCCACGCACAGCACGCTCGCGATGAGGTTGCTGCTGCCCGTGGTTGCCGCGGCGAACGGGACCTCGAAATGCTCAGCGAGCGCGTTCCCGACGGCCTCAAGCCGCGCGGGCGTCACTGACATCCACAGGTTCGCCTGGGTCTTAATGCCAAAAGCGGCCTCGTCGACATCGACGTCGAGGTACAGCATGCCGGCGGCGCGCAACTCCTCGACCCGGCGGCGCACCGTGGACTCGTGCCAGTGCGTGGCCTGGGCGAGCTCGGCGTAGCTGGCCCGTCCGTCGCGGGCGAACTCGGCCATCAGCGTCTGGTCGTCCGGGCCGAGCGGAGTGCCGGCCCGCGGGAGCGGCCCCGTCGTGCGTGCCGGGGACGACCCTCCGGAGCACGTAGCGTCCTGGGCGAGAGCCGCGGCCTGGTCAGGGGTGAGCGCCTCGGTGGCTCCGGCCCAGTGGTCAGGGCCGCCGCGGAACACGTGCAGCAGCGAATGCGCGCTCAGCGCGACGATCCTGCGGCTGGCCGGAAGCTGGCGGAGCAACAGGTCGTCCCGGGCACCTCCACCGATCGGCTTGATCATGCAGCCAATCTCGGTGCCGCCGGACAAGACCTTGACCCAGGACGTGTCGGGCCGCCGGGCGAGGGCGTCAGCGACGGCCGCGGCGGCGTCGGGCACGCACTGCAGCCGGATCACCCAGTCTGACTCGCCCAGTCGCTGCGAGTCTGCTATGCCGACCACGCGGACGGTTCCGTCGCCGTGCATTCGCCGGTACCGCCGGGCAATGGTCTGCTCGGACACTCCGACTACTGTGGCAATACGGCTGAACGGGGCGCGTCCGTCGATGATGAGGGCGTGGATGATCTCCCGGTCGAGCTGGTCCAGGTTAACCGATTTCATGATTATGAACGTAAGCCAGGGCGGAATCAGGCGCAATAAGCCACTGTTGTGGAGTCGCAGACACTGATTGCGGATCCTGTACGAGTGGCCGCCGGACGAGCGGCCCGGAGGGGACGACGCTGTGGAACGCAAGTGGTGGGCGCTCATCGCTGTGTGCCTGGGCATGTTCATGCTGCTCTTGGACATCACGATCGTGAATGTCGCGCTGCCCAGCATCCAGCATGACCTGCACGCGACGTTCGCCGACCTCGAGTGGGTGGTGGACGCTTACGCCCTGAGCCTGGCGGCGCTCCTGCTCAGCGCTGGGTCGCTGGCTGACTTGTTCGGCCGCCGGCTCTTGTTCGCGATCGGCGTGGCCGTCTTCACCGTCGGGTCGCTGCTGTGCGCGGTCGCGACGGGCCCGCTGTTCCTGGTGGTGTCCCGCGCTGGTCAGGGGATCGGCGGCGCGATCATGTTCGCGACGTCGCTCGCGCTGCTGGCGGACGCGTTCCGCGGCCGGGAGCGCGCCACTGCCCTGGCTATCTGGGGTGCGGTGAGTGGCATCGCTGTCGCGATCGGCCCGCTCATCGGCGGCCTCATCACCAGCGGCTGGACCTGGCGCGGGATCTTCTTCGTGAACCTGCCCGTCGGCGTGATCACGATGGCTATCACGCTCTGGCGGGTGGGCGAGTCGCGCGACCCGAACCCCCGCGGGATCGACTGGGCCGGGCTTGTCTCCTTCACCGGCGGGCTTATTGCCCTGGTGTACGGCCTCATCCGGGCAGGCGAGCAGGGCTGGGGAGACCCTGGTGTGGCGATCTGCCTGGGCTGCGCCGCGGTGCTGCTGGCCGTGTTCATCCTGGTGGAGCGGTTCGGGTCCCGGTCAATGATCGACCTGGCCCTGTTCAAGGTTCCGACCTTCGCCGGCGGCTCGGTGGCCGCGCTTGCCGTCAACGGCTGCGTGTACGCGATGCTGCTCTACATCGTGCTGTACCTGCAGGACCTGCTCGGGTACAGCGCCCTGCAGACCGGGCTCCGGGCGCTCATCATGTCCGTGGCCACGCTGCCGGCCGCGATCGTGTCGGGCCGGCTGACCAGCCGTGTCCCAGCCAGGTTCCTGATCGGGCCGGGCCTGGCTCTGAGCGGCCTCGGGCTCCTGCTGATGGCCGGGCTGACCGCGGGCTCGTCCTGGACACACCTCATTCCCGGGCTGATCCTGGCGGGCGTGGGGTCCGGCATGATCAACCCAGCACTTGCCGGGACGGCGGTCGGCGTGGTTCCGCCGCGCCAGGCCGGGATGGCGTCGGGCATGAACACCACGTTCCGCCAGGTCGGCATCGCCACCGGGATCGCGGTCTTCGGCACCCTGTTCGCTACCAAGGCCACCGATGACATCGTTAACGGCCTGCGCGGGACCCCGGCGGCCAGCCATGCGCAGGCCATCGCGACCGCGGTCAAGCAGGGGGAGGGGACGCAGGCGCTCGGGGGGCTGCCCAGCAGTGCTCAGCGGGCAGTCGGCGAGGTCGTCAGGTCCGGGTTTGTCAGTGGCCTGAACGAGATCCTTGTGATCAGCGGCATCGCAGCTCTGGTGGCCGCGGTCGTGACGTTCGTGCTGATCCGGCAGAAGGACTTCGCCGGGCACGCCCCTTCCGGCCAGACGCACACTCCGGCGGCTACCGCTGAGGAAGCGCGCACACCTGACCCGGCCGAGCGCTAGCGGTACGGCTACGAGCCGAGGTAGCGCAGGACGGCCAGGACCCGGCGGTTGTCGCCCTCGCCTGACGGCAGCCCCAGCTTGCCGAAGATGCTGGCCACGTGCTTCTCGACGGTTCCAGGCGAGACCACGAGCGCGCTCGCGATCCCGGTGTTGGACCGGCCCTCGGCCATCAGGGCCAGCACGCCGCGCTCGCGTTCGGTGAGCGTGTCCAGGTCGTCGGCGCGGCGGCTGGCCCGCAGCAGCTGGCTGACCACCTCGGGATCGAGCGCCGTGCCGCCCGCGGCGACTCGCCGCAGCGCGTCGAGGAACTCGGCCACGTCGGCCACCCGTTCCTTGAGCAGGTAGCCCACCCCGCCGGAAGGGCTGCCAGCGAGCAGCCGGGCCGCGTACTTGGTCTCGATGTACTGGGAGAGCACCAGCACCCCGGTGCCGGGGTGCTCGGCCCGGACAGTGACAGCGGCGCGCAGCCCCTCGTCGGTATGCGTCGGCGGCATCCGGATGTCCGCCACCGCGACGTCGGGATGATGCTCAGCCACCGCGGCGACCAGCGCATCGCCATCGGCCACCGCGGCGCACACCCGGTGCCCGTGGTCCTCGATCAGCCGGACCAGCCCCGCCCGGAACAGCGCGGCATCCTCGGCCAGAACTACTGTGCAGCTTTGCGCCTCCGGGCCGCTTGGGGGCGCCGCGTTTCCCTCGTCGCTCGGTCGCAAGCTCCCTCCCTCCTCAGTACAACGCGGCACCGCGGCCCTTTGGCGCGGGGGGTTGGTCATGCGCGCAGGGGCAGGTCGACGGTGACCTGGGTCGGGCCGCCGGGCGGGCTGGCGATCGTGAGGCTGCCGTCCACGACGGCGACCCGCTGCCGCAGGCCCGACAGCCCGCTGCCGCGGGCCGGGTCGGCACCGCCGGTGCCGTCATCGCTGACCGACAACTGCAGCGTTGCCGCGTGCCCGGCCGCCCGGAGGGTGATCCTGCTGGCCAGGCTGTGCTTGACCGCGTTGGCCAGGAGCTCGGCTGCGCAGAAGTAGGCGATGGTCTCGATCGCCGGAGTCGGCCGGACCGGCATGCTGACATCAAGTTCCACCGGGATGGGACTGCCAGCCGCCAGGGTCGCGAGGGCGTCAGACAGGCCGCTGTCGAGCGCGGGCGGGTGGATGCCCCGGGCGAGAACCCGCAGCTCACCGATCGCGTCCTTGGCGTCGCGGAGCGCGGCGTCGACGAGCTCGCGGGCCGCGTCAGCATCGGGCACGTCACCGGCCGCGCCGAGCTTCTCCTTGGCCATGCCGAGGTTCATGGCCAGCGTGGCCAGCCGAATCTGGGCGCCGTCATGCAGGTTCCGTTCCAGGCGGCGCAGCACCGCTGCCGAGTCGTCGACGGCAAGCGCCCGGCTCTGCTCCAGGTCGTGCACCCGCTGCGCCAGCCGCCCCGGACCCAGCAGCCCCCCGATCAGCCAGCGGTCCAGTGACACCACCGCCCGGGTCGCCCAGGGCGCAGCCAGCAGCATCAGCACACCGGCCGCGAACGCGGCCAGCGTGCCACCGAAGGTGGCCACGCGGAACGTGCCCTGGCCCCAGTAGCCGAGCGGGGTGAAGACCGGGACCGGGTTCAGGTGCCCGCCAGCGGGAGCGTTGCGGAACGACAGCCACCACACCGGGAAGCTCAGGTTAACCAGGCCAAAGACCCAGAAGAAGACCGCGTACACGGCCAGGAGGCCAACCGGCAGCTTCAGCATCAGGTAGCCGATCGCCCGCCAGCCCGGTCCGTCGCGCAGCGCGGCTGGCCACCCGGCGGCGCTGCGCGCAGGCCGGGGCGGCAACGGGGCGACGTGCATGCCCAGCAGCCTGGCCGCCAGCTTCCGCCACAGGCCGCCGAGTCCCCGGGCTGCACCCGTCCCCACGAGCACCGCTGCTAGCGACACGGCAGCGATTCCGCCAGCCAGCATGTCGGGCCAGGCCAGGTTCGGGGTGTGCGGATGTATCACATCCCAGACGAACGCGGCCACCGCGAAGAACGCCAGCACCGGGATGGGCGCCAGAAACGGCAGTCCGGCCAGGCAGAACAGGAGTTCGCGGCGGGAGCGGGCGCGCAGCGGCGCGCCCAGCACCGCCCGCAGGACGCGCCCCGCGCCAGCGGCCAGCCCGGAACCGCCGGGCTGGCCCTGGCCGCTTCCGCTGCCCGGCGACCCGGCGTTCGCCGCGGTGGCCTGACCGGTCGCAACCATGAACTCAGTTTCCCTCAGGCGTCGCGCCGCGCCAGCAGCCATCCGCCGATGGCCAGCGCAACCGCCGCGTACAGGCACAGCATGCCCAGGCCAGCCCAGGCCGACAGGAAGTGCGGGCAGTTCCCCGCGCTGCCGCCGCAGGTTTCCTGTTTCGTCGTGCTCAGCGAGTTCCCGACGATGATGATCGGTGTGTAGACGCTGATCCCGCGGGCGATGTCGCCGATGAACGTGGCCGCGACGTACACACCGCCGACCATGACGCCGATCGCGGCCCCGCTATGCCGGATGATCGCGCCCAGGCCCACGCCGATGAGCCCGACCAGGCAGAAACTCGCCCCGGACAGCAGCACAGCGCGAAGGACGCCCGGCTGGTTCAGCGTGGGGGCAGCTATGCCGTGGCCGAGGGTGGCGCCGCCAGCAAAGAAGGAGATGAACGAGGCCAGCTCACCAACGCCCAGCATTACGCTCCCGAACACCACTGCTTTTGCGGCCAGGACCAGGCGGCGGCGCGGGATCGCCGCCAGTGTCGCGCGGATCATTCCAGAGGAGTACTCGCTGGTCATCGTCAGCACACCGAGCACGCCAGCCAGCAGCAGGCCAGGCACCACACCGGCGAGCGCGTTGTTCGTGAGGTCGTCGGCCGCGTTCCGTGTACTGATTCCCACAGCGATACCGATGCCGATCGTGCCTGCGACCGTGATCGCCAGCGTCCACCAGGTAGAGCGCAGGCTACGGAGCTTGATCCATTCCATGTGTGCCGCCTGGGCGAGGCCGTAGCGGCCGCGCGGGGCCCGGGTGAGCGCTATGGCTGTCATGATGTCCTCCCCTGGAGGGTCCGGTATTCCGCTTCCCCGCTGGTCAGCTCGAAGAACGCGTCCTCGAGCGAGGCCGACCGCGCCGACAGCTCGGCGACCGTGGTGTCGGCGAGCAGCCGGCCCCGGCCGATCACCACCAGGCGCTCGGCGGTGAGTGCCATCTCGCTGATGAGGTGGCTGGAGATCAGCACGATGCGGCCCTCGGCGGCCAGCGACTTCAGCAGGTCGCGGATCCACCGGATGCCCTCCGGGTCCAGCCCGTTCACTGGCTCATCGAGCAGCAGCGCACGGGGGTTGCCGAGCAGCGCCGCGGCGATCCCGAGCCGCTGCGCCATCCCCAGGGAGAACTTCCCGGCCCGCCGATGCGCGGCGCTCTCCAGCCCGACCATGCTCAGCACCTCGTCAACCCGCGACCGGGCGATGCCGTTGCTGGCAGCCAGCGCCGCCAGGTGACTGCGGGCGCTGCGCCCGGGGTGGAACGCCCTGGCCTCCAGAAGCGCGCCGACCTCGCGCAGCGGCCAGCGCAGCTCCCGGTAACGCCTGCCGCCGATCAGCGCCTGGCCGGAGTCTGGGGTGTCCAGCCCGAGGATCAGGCGCATGGTTGTCGACTTGCCCGAGCCGTTCGGGCCGAGAAACCCGGTAACGGCTCCCGGCCGGATATCGAAACTGAGCGCGTCGACCGCTGCCGTTGGCCCGTACCGCTTGCTGAGATCCCGGATCTCGATCACCTAAACTCCTCCTTCCGCGCCCGGACGGGCGCCTCGGGAGTTCACGCTACGAACGCGGCTGCCAGGCCGGAATCCGGTAACTGCCCGTCTTCACCTGGGGGATATCCCCCAGGCCGACCGGAATCTGGCGGGCTGCTGCGGGTCAGAGCGGACGCTGGGCGCCCTACTCGGCCGCGCTGGCCAACTGGGTTCCGAGCGGGGTCTGCTGGTACATGACGGCGTGCCGGTGCCGCCGGCGGGTGACCAGCCTTGTGTCGTGCAGCGCGGCCAGGTGCTCGGACACCGTGCTGGCAGCGAGGCCGTGCCGCCGGGCCAGGGTGGCGGTGGAGGCCGGCTCGGCCAGTGACTCGAGCAGCGCGGCCCTGGTCTGGCCGAGCAGCCGGGCCAGCGCCGCCGAGTAGGGCGTCCGCGTTGGCTGCCACAGCTCAGCGATTCCCCTGGCCGGGTAGGCGAGCGCTTTCCTGACCGGCGGGTCGATAAAGGGCGACAGGCTGGGCCAGTTGAAAGCGGTGGGCATGAGCACCAGGCCGTCGCCGTCGAGCTCGTGGACCTCCGTTTGCCCCGGCCAGTCAATGACCATCGCGCGCCCGGTCCAGCGGATCCGCTCGTGCAGATCGTCCAGCATGCGTTCAAGCCCGTAATCGCCGAGCATCTGGGTCCGGTACATGACGTCGGCCTCCATGAGGTCGCGCAGGCGGGGCCAGTGCGGGGCGATCAGCAGCTTCCAGCACTGGTCCAGCAAGTCGGCGAGCACCGCCCGGGTCGCCTCCGGGTCATCGAGGAGCCCCCAGGCGGCCTCGTCCACCGGCTCCCCGCTGCGCTCGGTCAGCGACCTGCGCACTTCGTAGGCGACCTGCTCTGGCGGTGTCGCGGCGACCTGGGCCAGCTGGTCGGCGATATCGGCGCTGGGCCCGGCCGGAATCGGCGTGAGAAAGTCCGGATGCCACCCGCTGCGTGGCGAGAGGACCTGCAGCGGCCAAGCGTCGAGACGCACCAGGTCGGGCCGCACCGACTCCAGCCAGGGCAAGTGATAGTGGTGCCGCCGAGGTTCAAGCACGACGCGCAGCGCTGCCGTCGTCTCGAACAGCGGCGACACCGCGAAGCGGACACGCGCGGGGTCGTCCCGGCCGAAGACCAGAGTCAGCTTCACCAGGGGCACCCGCAGACCTCGTTATGATTCGGTCCTTGCCGAATCTCTCGCTTTCGATGCTAGCCCCCTGCCAGCCTGCTGTCATGTCAGTAGACAGCACGCAGCAGCGCGGTGCGCCAGCCGGCGACCGCCCGAATCCGGCGCCGGGCCGGGCGAGTTACCGCGAGGTGCTGGCGGTCGGCGAGTTCCGGGCATTGTTCACGGCCGGCATCGTGTCCGTGCTCGGCTCCGTCGTCGCCGCGGTCGCGCTCACGGTGCTGATCTACGAGCAGACGCGGTCGCCGGCGCTCGCGGCGTCGGTGATGGCGGTCTCGTTCCTCCCGTACCTGTTCGGCGGCGCGCTGTTCGGCGCGGCTGCCGACCGGCTGCCGGCCCGCAGCGTTCTCATCGGGTGCGATCTGGCCAGCGCAGCGCTGGTGACGTGCATGATCATTCCGGGGATGCCGGTGCCTGGGCTGCTCGCGCTGCTGTTCGGGAACGGGATCATCGCCGCCACCTACCAGGGCGTGCGCTCGGCCGTGATGCCGGAGATCCTGCCGCCCGGGCCCCGCTACATCCTCGGCCGCTCGCTCATGCGCCTGGTCGCCCAGTCGGCCCAGATCGTGGGCTACGGCAGCGGCGGGCTGCTGCTCGCGGTGCTGTCACCGCGCGGCGCGCTCGCTGCCGACGCTGTGTGCTTCGCCGCCTCCGGGCTGCTGGTGCGGCTGGGCATGGCGGCACGCCCTGCGCTGGGGCGGAGCAGGAGCGGGTCGATCGCGCGCGACTCCCTGGCCGGGCTGCGCGGGGCGCTGGCGCACCGGCCGACACGGCGCATCCTGCTGTTCAGCTGGCTGGTGCCAGCGTGCGCGGTCGCGCCCGAGGCCCTCGCCGCGCCGTATGCCACCTACATCGGCGAGCCGGCCCGCGTCGCTGGGTTCCTGCTGATGGGGATCCCGGCCGGGACCGTGGTCGCGGACATCCTCGCTGCCCGGTTCCTGTCACAGAGGCAGCAGCGCCGCGTCATGGTCCCGGCGGCGGTACTCGGCTTTGCGCCGGTGATCGCGTTCTGGCTCAGCCCGCGGCTGGGACCCGCCCTCGGGCTGCTGGTTGCAGCGGGCTTTGGTGCAGCCTGCTATGCGGGACTCGACGGGGTACTGCTGGCGGAGGCGCCAGAGCACCTCCGCAGCCGGGTGCTGGCCCTGAGCAGCGCAGGTCTCATGTTCACCCAGGGCGCAGGATTTGCGCTATGGGGTATCGCCGGGCAGTACGCCGCACCCTCGGTCGTCATTCCGGTCGCTGCCCTCACCGGTGCCGCTGTCGCCGTCATGCTGCGGCCGCGCGGGACAGCTGTCTACCAGCCTGACGGGAGCGGCATTCCTTCGGTGTAGCCAGCGGCGCCCTGGAGTCCCACGAGTGCGCGCCCGTGCAGCTCTTCCAGGTCAGTGGCACCGGCGTAGCTGCACGCGCTGCGCAGCCCGGCCGTGATCGAGTCGATCAGGTCCTCAACGCCAGGCCGCTGCGGGTCGAGGTACATCCGCGAGGTGGAGATGCCCTCCTCGAAGAGTTCCTTCCGCGCCCGGTCGAACGGGGAGTCGGCGGTCGCGCGCAGCCGCACTGCCCGCGCCGAAGCCATGCCGAAACTCTCCTTGTAGAGCCGGCCGTCGGCGTCGCGGAACACGTCGCCCGGCGACTCGCAGGTCCCGGCGAACCATGACCCGATCATCACGTTCGACGCGCCGGCCGCGAGCGCGAGCGCCACGTCCCGCGGATACCGGACGCCGCCGTCGGCCCACACGTGGGCACCGAGCCGCCGCGCCTCGGCTGCGCACTCGACGATCGCGCTGAACTGTGGCCGGCCGACGCCTGTCATCATCCGCGTGGTGCACATGGCGCCGGGCCCGACACCGACCTTGACGATGTCGGCCCCAGCCGCCACGAGATCAGCAACACCGTCTGTGGTTACCACGTTGCCCGCGACGACCGGGACCGCGGGCGAGATGTCCCGCACCGCACGCAGGGCGTTCAGCATCTTGTCCTGGTGACCATGGGCGGTGTCGACCACCAGCATGTCGGCGCCCGCGTCCAGCAGCAGCTTGGCCTTGCCAGCGACGTCGCCGTTGATGCCCAGGGCGGCGCCGATCCGCAGCCGCCCGCGGTCATCGGTGGCCGGCTGGTACAGCGTTGCGCGCAGCGCGCCCGTGCGGGTCAGGATCCCCACACAGCGGCCCTGCTCATCGACCACGGGGGCCAGCCGGCGCCGGCGCTCATGCAGCATGCCGAACGCCTGCTCGGGGTCGATCCCGGCCGGAAGCGTCAGCAGCTCAGCCGACATCACCTGGCGAAGCTGGGTGAACCGGTCGACGCCATTGCAGTCGGCCTCGGTGACCACGCCGACCGGCCGGCCGTCCTCCACCACGATCACGGCCCCGTGCGCTCGCTTGGGCAGCAGGCTGAGCGCGTGCCCGGTCGTCGCCTTCGGGCCGAGGGTCAGCGGCGTGTCGTACACCCGGTCCCGGCTCTTCACCCAGGACACGACCTCGGCTACCACGTCGACCGGGATGTCCTGCGGGAGCACCGTGAGGCCGCCGCGGCGGGCCACTGTCTCGGCCATCCTGCGCCCGGCGACCGCGGTCATGTTGGCGACGACGACCGGGATCGTGGTGCCGCTGCCGTCGCGCGTGGCCAGGTTCACGTCCAGCCGGGAGCCCACGGCCGAGCGGCTCGGCACCAGGAACACATCGCTGTAGGCCAGGTCGTGACAGGGGGTCTGCTCGTTAAGGAATCGCACTCCTACGATTCTGCCCCGGATCCCCAGTGCGATGTCCCGCCCATCACGCTCCGGCCCCCAGGCGAGTACCGTCACCCGCATCCGCTGCATCCGCTGCATCCGCTGCATCCGCTGCATCCGCTGCATCCGCTGCATCCGCTGCATCCGCTGCGTCCGGCGCACAGCGGCACTCGCCACATCAGCCGCACTCACCCCACCGACCACACCCGCCGCGGCCAAGCCATGGCCGTAGACCACCTCTCGATGAATAATGCACTGATAGTCCTGTTATAGAGAGACTAAATGTTCATTCTTAGAATAGATCTTGGTGCTGCGGGGTCTGATGATGTTGCTGAGGTTGATGTGGTGCGGCGGGCGCGGTGTCCCGGGATAGACGGTCTGCCCTATCCTCCTGCCAGTGGGCAGGCCAGCCAGTGAGGGCGCGCGACCGCCAGGGGCGCTGCCGGTGGGCAGGCCAGCCGGGGAGGGCGCGCAGCCACCGGCGCGACCGCCGGGGGCGCTGCGGCTGGGCGGGCGGGAGTGGCCGCCGGGCTCGTTCGCGGTCATGGGCGTGATCAACAGGACGCCAGACTCGTTCTTCGATCACGGCGCGACATACGGCTTCGGCGACGCGCTCGCGGCGGCGGTACGGGCGGTTGCCGCGGGCGCCGACATCGTCGACATCGGCGGGGTCAAGGCGGGGCCGGGCGACGACGTGACCGCCGCCGAGGAGATCCGGCGGGTGGCCGGCCTGGTCGCAGCGGTCAGGGAGGCCTGCCCCGCGGTCGTGATCAGCGTCGATACCTGGCGCGCCGAGGTGGCCGAGGCCGTGGCCGAGGCTGGGGCGGACCTGATCAATGACGTTTGGGGCGGCGTGGACCCCGGTCTGGCCGCGGTTGCCGCGCGGCACAGAATCGGGCTGGTCTGCTCCCACGCCGGCGGTCTGGCGCCGCGTACCGGTCCGCACCGTTCCCACTACGCTGACGTGACACGCGACGTGATCAGCCACGTCACCAGCGCAGCGGAGCGGGCCGTGACGGCGGGAGTGCGGGCCGACGCGATCCTGATCGACCCGGCCCATGACTTCGGCAAGAACACCTGGCACTCGCTCGAACTCACCCGCAGGCTCGGCGAACTGACCGGCACCGGCTGGCCGGTCCTGGCCGCGGTCTCCAACAAGGACTTCATCGGCGAGACACTGGGGCTGCCGACCGGGGAGCGCCAGGAGGGCACCGTGGCCGCCCTGGCGATCTGCGCGTGGCTCGGTGCGCGGGTCCTGCGGGTACACGACGTGGCGGCCGCACGCCAGGCGCTGCGCGCTGTCACATGGGCGCGCGGCTTATCAGCCAGTGACCCCGTGGCTAAACAGAGTTGAACGCCGCGTAGATGATCGCGCTCAGGCGGTCGATCATGTCGTCCGCTGGCAGCTTGACATCGACGCTCATCAGGTAGTTGACGCGCTCGAGCATCATGAGGCAGGCGATGGCGGTCAGCACAGGCTGCGATGGGTTGCTCTCCAGGTCCTGGTGCTCCGGCCTGTCGCGCCCGGCGGTCGCGGCGGCGGTCATGCCCTGGGTGATGGCCTCGGCGATGTGGAAAAACAGCCGCAGACCGTCGCCATAGACCTCCTCGCCGACGATGTCGGCCTGGCTGAGGATGCGGATCACTGTGGCATGCGCGGCGTACGTGTCGAAGAACTTCCTGACCCACGAGCGCAGCGCGGTGCGGCCTGCCTCATTGGGGGTCACCACGGGGAAGTCCCCGGTGATGATCTGCATGTCGTGCAGGGCGTCCCGCAGCAAGGCCTTGAACAGGTCGTCCTTATTCGCGAAATAAAGGTAAAATGTGCCATGTGACGTCTTGGCCCGGCGGACCACGTCATCGACCCGGACCGCCTGATAGCCGCGCTCATCGAATTCGGCGAGGGCGGCCTCGAGCAGCTTGCGGACGGTCTCGCGGCCCTGGCGGCCGAGTTCTCGTCCCTGCGCCGGGGTGCCTCCGCCCAGCGACGGGCGCCGCCCGTGCGGGGCGCCGTCGGTGCTGCCGACAGCCGCGGCTGCGTTCTCGGTCACAAGCACGCCCCGCAGTTGATTCCGCACACGCGCTGCTGACTTCGGCACGACTGCATCCTGAGCCGTCTCACCACGCGTGATCCTTCCTGACGCTTAAAGTCGCAGGCAGTCTGTGCCCGTAACGCGAGGCTAGTATTCACGAGCAGCACAGCAAGTCCAATTCTGCGCCGGTCACGGGCCGATTACCTGGGTCAGGTAGGCGTTGCCGAACCGCCGCTCCGGATCTAGCTCATCACGCAGCGCGACGAACTGCCTGAACTCAGGATACGCCGCACTCAGTTGCTCCGCAGTTCTGGTATGCATCTTGCCCCAGTGCGGCCGCCCGCCGGCTGCGGTCATCACAGCTTCGACGTCCCGGAAGTACTCCTGATGGGCCGAAGCGTGGTAGATGTGGATGGCGATGTAGGCGCTGTCCCTGCCGTAGGCAGTGGACAGCCAGGGGTCATCACCGGGTGCGAACCGCACCTCGATGGGAAAGCTGATCCGCCAGTCCCGCCGTGCGAACAGCGCCCGTACCTCGGCCAGAATGTCCGCCGCTGACTCGCGCGGGACCGCGTACTCCTGCTCCTTGAACCGCACCCGGCGTGGGCTGGTGAACACGCGGTAGGGGACGTCGGTGTAGTTGCGCCCGGCCAGAGCGCGCACGGCCACGCCGTTGACGACGGGGATCAGGGCAGGAAACATATGCCCGAGTCGGCAGGTCACCCCGTACACCGTGTTCGACAGGAACTCGTCGGTGTCCAGATACCGCGCCCGGCTGAGCGGCTGCGGCGGCCCAGGTGACGTGTTGTTCCGCTTGGTCAGGCAATCCTCGGTGTGCGGGAACCAGTAGAACTCGAAGTGCTCGTTCTGCGAGGTCAGCTCGTCCAGCCTGGAGATCACCTCGGACCAGTGCATCGCCTCTTCGTGGGCTTCCAGCAAAAACAAAGGGACTACTCGGAACGTGACGGCTGTCACTATCCCAAGCGCGCCCAGACCAACCCGGGCAGCGTCGAAAAGGCCCGCCTGGGGCTGTCCGGTCCCGGGAGCGCCAGCGGCGGAGTCAGCCGAGCAGGTCACGATCGTCCCGTCTGCCAGCACAAGCTCCAGCCCGGCCACCTGCGCTGCCATGCCGCCACTGTCGCGGCCGGTGCCATGGGTGCCGGTCTGGGTCGCTCCGGCCGCGGTCTGGACATGGACGTCGCCCATGTTCGCCAAAGACAGCCCGCGGGCGGCAAGTTCGGCGTTCAGCACCCGCAGCTGGCAGCCAGCCTCGACGGTGACCAGCCCGGCCGCCGGGTCAACCGACCTGATGCCGGTTAGGCCGCTGGGGTAAAGCAGCACCCCGTCGGTCATGGCAATGGGGGAGAACGAATGCCCAGTGCCGACCATGCGCACGGTCAGCCCGTCGTCAGCCGCTTTGCGGATCTCCTCAGCCACCTCGTCCGGCGACCGGGGCACCGCAGTCCGCTGCGGCCGCGCGACCTGGTTTCCGGCCCAGTTCCGCCAGGCCGCCGCCGAATGGCCACCGCGAGAAAGCCCGATGGTCATCTTCGGTTCATCCCGGGCACCCAGACGGCAATCTCCCGGGCCTTGCTGGGCAAGGAATCGGGCACGGAGCAGCAAATCCCTCGGCTCTGCCCTTCATATATCACGTGGTCAGGTTAGGGTATTTCCTAATGGGACGGCTGATCCGGCGCGCAGGCCCGAGCTCCGCCACCCCCCGCGTGCTGCGGCCTGCACTGTTTCGGGGTGCCGCGGGCTGCGGGGCAGTACTGCTGCTCATTGCGGGCAGCGGCAGCGCACAGCATCCCGCCTCTGCCGGTGGCAGCGGGGCGCCGAGTTCCCGCGCAGTGGCGGCAACGGCTGCAGCGGCGATTAGCCAGGCGCGCGCCCCAGCCTCGTTTCAGCAGATCATCATCCCTGACCTGCTGGTCGTGGCGCCGACAGGGCTGACAGGCAAGCAGATCGCCAGCCTGGACAAGATCGGTGGCGTCAGGAACCTGATCGCGTTTGACGGCGCCGAGATCAAGGCCGGAAACCACCAGGTCAGCGTCATCGGCGTGAACCCGTCGACGTTCCGGTCTTGGGTACCGCTGCAGACCGCCTCGGATCAGGCGTTCTGGACCGCCCTGTCGTCTGGGCAGTTTGTCGCCTCGCCGACCGCGAGTGCCAGCCTGGACCTGCGCCAGGGTGCCAGCTATCAGCTGACTGGTGCCACCAGGCGTTCTGCGAAATTCGGCGCCTCGGCATCGCTCGGCATCGGCGAGGTCGACCTGCTCGTCAACACCCAGCTGTCGCGGGAGCTTGGCCTTGTGCACAGCGTGGCCGCGCTGATCAGCGCGCCCGGCGTCAGCACACAGACGCTGACAACCGACGTCAGCTCCGTTCTCGGGCCCTCGGGCAAGATCGTCAACCTGCGCCAGCAGCAGGTCTCGAAACCGGCCAGCCCGTCCACGCCTGCCGCGACCCAGTCCTCCGGCCTGCCAACGAGCTATCTGCAGCTGTTCCAGGAGTCCGCCGCGGATTACTGCCCGGGCCTGTCCTGGACGGTGCTCGCCGCGATCGGGCAGATCGAGAGCGCCGACGGAACCAACGATGGGCCGTCCAGCGCTGGTGCGCTCGGGCCGATGCAGTTCGAGCCGTCGACATGGGCGATCTGGGGCACCGACGGGTTCGGCCAGACCGGCCCGCCGAACATCATGGATCCCTATGACGCTGTTCCGTCAGCAGCCAGGCTGCTGTGCGCCGACGGGGCCACGGCCGGTGGCAGCGATTCTCTGGCCGGCGCCATCTTCGACTACAACCACGCCACCTGGTACGTCAACGAAGTGCTCTCACTGGCTGCGGAATACGGCCAGGACTACTGAATTTGTTTTGCGCCTCCCGGGGCGCTGGACCCGTTGTCCTTCCCTCGTCGCTCGGGTCGCCTGCGGCTCCCCTCGCTCCTCAGTACAGGACAACGGCGCGCCCCTTTGGCGCCGCGCCGGAGGCGCGATAGAAAACACGACGCGGGCAACTGGTTGGATAGATGGCATGCCTGGCTACGACGCGTTTCTGCTGGTGTCTTTTGGCGGCCCTGAGGGGCCGGATGAGGTAATCCCGTTCCTGGAGAACGTCACAAGAGGCCGGGGTGTGCCGCGGCAGCGGCTGGAGAAGGTGGCCGAGCACTACTACCGGTTCGGTGGCGTCAGCCCGATCAACCAGCAGTGCCGCGACTTGGTGGCAGCTACCGAGAAGGAGTTCGCTGCCAGCGGTGTGGACCTGCCGGTCTACTGGGGCAACCGGAACTGGCGCCCGCTGCTAGCGGACACCATGGCAGCCATGGCCGCGGACGGCAGGCAGCACGCTGTCGCGTTCGCGACGTCGGCCTACAGCTCCTATTCCAGCTGCAGGCAGTACCTGGATGACATCGAGCAGGCCAGGGCGCGGGTCGGCCCCAGTGCGCCCAGGGTCGACAAGCTGCGCCCGTTCTTCAACCACCCCGGCTTCATCGAGCCGGTCGCCGACGCGGCGCGCGCAGCCGCGCAGACGCTGCCCGCCACTCACGGGTTCGACCTGCTGTT
>Ga0335074_10000814_pt1 | contig 42761 bp, 36 predicted proteins | sample Lox_Sample_23_FD_206715 | JGI IMG/M metagenome (GOLD analysis project Ga0335074, IMG submission 206715) | Soil microbial communities from Loxahatchee National Wildlife Refuge, Florida, United States - Lox_Sample_2.3 | ecosystem: Environmental > Terrestrial > Soil > Wetlands | place: USA...
GGTAAACGATTGATGCCCACATCGAAAACGACGGCGCCCGGACGGATCCACTCTCCCCGCACGAACTCCGGTTTGCCGACCGCAGCGACGACGACCTCGGCGCGCTCGACCTCGGCGCCCACATCGCGCGTGCCGGTGTGGCAGACGGTCACGGTCGCCCGCGCAAGCATGAGCTCGAGCGCCATCGGGCGCCCGACGATGTTCGAGGCGCCGACCACCACCGCGCGCCTGCCGGTGAGCTCGATCCCGTAGAGGGCTGCAAGGCGGATGACCCCGTAGGGCGTGCACGGACGCAGCCGCGGCCGCTTTTGCGCGAGCAGTCCGGTGTTCATCGGATGGAAGCCGTCGGCGTCCTTCGCCGGATCGACCGCATCCATGATGCGGTTCGAGTCGATCGAGGCGGGGAGCGGCATCTGCACCAGGATCGCATCGACGCGCTCATCGGCGTTGAGCGTGCCGATCAACTCGAGCAGCTCCGCCTGAGTCGTCGTCGCCGGCAGATCGTGCGCGAAGGACTCGATGCCGACCTCGCTGCTCGCCTTGCGCTTGTTGCGCACGTAGATCGTGGAGGCGGGATCGTGCCCCACCTGCACCACGGCGAGCCCGGGCTTGCGCCCCGCGCGCACCGCGAAGCGCCGCGCCAGCTCTGCGGTGCGCTCGCGCTCCTTCGCCGCGGCCGCCTTGCCGTCGAGAATGCCCGCCGGTGCGCGCTCGCGCTCGATCGATGACATCTGCCCCCCTCGACTCGACCGCGGTCTCGGCTCAGTAGCGGTAGTGCTCCGCCTTGTACGGACCTTCCTTGGCGACACCGATGTAGCGCGCCTGACGGTCCGTGAGCTCGGTCAGCTCGGCGTTCAGGTTCTTCAGCTGCAGCCGCGCGACCTTCTCGTCGAGGTGCTTGGGCAGCGTGTATACGCCGATCGGATACTTCTCGGTGTTCGCAAAGAGCTCGATCTGCGCGAGCGTCTGGTTCGCGAACGAGGAGCTCATCACGTAGCTCGGATGACCCATGGCACATCCCAGGTTCACGAGCCGCCCCTTGGCGAGCAGGATGATGCGCTTGGCGTCCGGGAAGATGACGTGGTCGACCTGGGGCTTGATCTCCTCCCACTGGTACTTCTCGAGCGCGGCCACGTCGATCTCGTTGTCGAAGTGCCCGATGTTGCACACGATCGCGTTGTTCTTCATGCGCTTCATGTGCTCGTGGGTGATCACGTGGAAGTTGCCGGTCGCGGTGACGAAGATGTCGGCCTTGTCGGCCGCGTAGTCCATGGTCACCACGCGATAGCCTTCCATCGCCGCCTGCAGCGCGCAGATCGGGTCGATCTCCGTGACCCAGACCTGCGCCGAGAGCGCGCGCAGCGCCTGGGCCGAGCCCTTGCCGACATCGCCGTAGCCGGCGACGAGGGCGACCTTGCCCGCGACCATCACGTCGGTCGCGCGCTTGATGCCGTCGACCAACGACTCGCGGCAGCCGTAGAGATTGTCGAACTTGCTCTTGGTCACCGAGTCATTCACGTTGATGCCGGGGAACAGCAGCCGCTTCTCCTTCGCCATCTGATAGAGCCGATGGACTCCGGTCGTGGTCTCCTCGGTGACACCGCGGATCTCCTGGGCCTTCCTCGAGTACCAGTTGGGGTGCGCGCTCAAGCGCTTCTTGATGGCGGCGAAGAGGTAGGTTTCCTCCTCGCTCGCGGGGCGCGAGATCGCTGCAGGGTCCTTCTCGGCCCGGCTCCCCAAGTGCACGAGGAGCGTCGCATCCCCGCCGTCGTCGAGGATCATGTTCGGGCCCTTGCCGTCGGCGAACTCGAAGATGCGATGGCTGTAGTCCCAGTACTCCTCGAGCGACTCGCCCTTGTAGGCGAACACCGGCGTGCCGACCGCAGCGATCGCTGCGGCCGCGTGGTCCTGGGTGGAGAAGATGTTGCACGAGGCCCAGCGCACCTCCGCCCCGAGCGCCTTCAAGGTCTCGATGAGCACGGCGGTCTGGATCGTCATGTGGAGCGATCCGGCGATGCGCGCGCCGCGCAGCGGCTGCAGCGCGGCGAACTCCTCGCGAATCGCCATGAGGGCGGGCATCTCCGACTCGGCGATCGCGATTTCCTTGCGGCCCCAGTCGGCGAGCTTCAAATCGGCGACCTTGAAGTCCGAGAAGCCCGAGCTCGGCTTGAGATTGGCGTTCATCGTTTGACTCTCCGCGACGTGACGTGCGCCGGCGCCTTACGCCGCGCGCACCTGACCCTTGACCTCGTGAGCGAGCTCGGCCGCCTTGTCGGTGCGCTCCCAGCTGAACTCGGGCTCGGTGCGCCCGAAGTGCCCGTAGGAGGCGGTCTTCTGGTAGATCGGGCGGATGAGGTCGAGCATCTCGCGCAAGCCGTACGGGGTGAGATCGAAGTGCTTGCGCACGAGCTGCGTCAAGCGCTCGCGCGAGAGGCGGCTGGTGCCGAACGTCTCGATCATGATCGAGGTGGGCTCGGCCACGCCGATCGCATAGGACACCTGCACCTCGCAGCGCTCGGCCAAGCCCGCGGCGACGATGTTCTTGGCAACGTAGCGCGCCGCGTACGCAGCCGAGCGATCGACCTTGGAGGGGTCCTTGCCCGAGAACGCCCCGCCCCCGTGACGCGCGTACCCGCCGTAGGTGTCGACGATGATCTTGCGCCCCGTCAATCCGCAGTCGCCCACCGGTCCGCCGACCACGAACCGCCCGGTCGGGTTGATGTGATACTTCGTGCGCTTGTCGATCCACTTCGTGGGCAGCACGGGCTTCAAGATCTCCTCCATCACCGCCTCGCGCAGCGTCTTGGTCGACACATCGGGGCTGTGCTGCGTGGAGAGCACCACCGCCTCGAGCCCGACGGGCTTGTCGTCCTCGTAGCGCAGCGTCACCTGGCTCTTCGCATCGGGGCGAAGCCACGAGAGCTTGCCGCTCTTGCGCACCTGGGCCTGGCGCTTGACGAGCCGATGCGCGAGCGTGATGGGCGCCGGCATGAGCACGTCGGTCTCGTTGGTCGCGTAGCCGAACATCAGACCCTGGTCGCCCGCGCCCTGCTTGCGCTCATCTTTGCGGTCCACGCCCTGGGCGATGTCCGGGGACTGCTTGCCGATGATGTTGATCACCCCGCAGCTCGCCCCGTCGAAGCCCATCTCGGAGGTGTTGTAGCCGATGTCGAGCACGGTCTTGCGCACGAGCGCCTCGACATCGACCCACGCCGTGGTGGTGACCTCGCCCGCGACGACGACCACGCCGGTCTTCACGAGCGTCTCGCAGGCGACCCGACCGCGCTTGTCGACGGCGAGGATCGCATCGAGCACCGCATCTGAGATCTGATCGGCCATCTTGTCCGGATGACCCTCGGACACCGACTCGGAGGTGAACACGAAGTTGCTGACCATGAGGTGGATTCCGTTTGAGGTAGCTGTGTAATGGAGGGGGAGGTGCCCGCGGGACGTTACGAGGCCGCCCGCGCCGGCGCGCGCACCGGCGCGCGATCGAGCGGGCGCCCGAAGCTCGCTTCGTAGCGCTGCGCGAATTCGCTCTCGGTGAAGCGGTGGTTTTGCGTGCCGCGCGACTCGATCTTGAGCGCGCCGCTGAGCGAGGCGATGCGGCCGGTCGTCTCCCAGTCGAGTCCGCGCAGCAGACCGTGGATGAGCCCGGCGCGGTAGGCGTCCCCGCACCCCGTGGGATCGATGACGGCCTTCGCCCGGGCGCAGGGGATCTCGTGCACGCGGCCCTTGAGGTGGATGAGCGAGCCCTCGGCGCCGCGCGTGACGATGAGCGCATCGACCCGCTCGGCGACCTCGCGCGCGGACCACCCGGTCTTCTGCTGCATGAGCTGCCACTCGTAGTCGTTCACCGCCACCCAGGTGGCCTGCTCGATGAACGTGCGCAGCTCCGGCCCGTCGAACATCGGCATTCCCTGACCCGGATCGAAGATGAAGGGGATGCCGGCGGCGGCGAATTGCGCGGCGTGCTCGACCATGCCGTCGCGCCCGTCGGGCGCGACGATGCCGAGCGCGATATCGCGCGCATCGCTCACCTTGTTCGCGTGCGCGTGCTGCATCGCGCCGGGGTGGAAGGCGGTGATCTGGTTGTCATCGAGATCGGTCGTGATGAATGCCTGCGCCGTGTGCTCGGAGTCGATCACCCGCACGTGCTCGAGCGGCACGCCGTTCGCGCGCATCCATTCGGCGTACGGCGCGAAGTCGCGGCCCACGGTCGCCATCGGGTAGGCGAGGTCGCCCAACAGTTTCAAATTATAGGCGATGTTGCCCGCGCAGCCGCCGAATTCGCGCCGGAGCTGCGGCACCAGGAACGAGACGTTGAGAATGTGGATCTTGTCCGGAAGGATGTGATCCTTGAAGCGCCCGGCGAACACCATGATGTTGTCGAATGCGATCGAGCCGGTGATGAGCGCCCGGCCGGGCCGCGCTGCCGTCGCTGCGCCCATGGCCCGCGCGCTCAAGCGCTCACCGTGAACTTCTCACCGTCGCGGTCGAGCTCGAACTCGCCGTCGAGGACGCCGCGCAGCCACTTCGCCGTCGCCATGACGCCCCCGAAGGCATAGAAGTGCGGATGCGCGAGGTGCGTCGCGCCCTGCGCCGCGGCGCCGCGCACGATGCCGATCAGCATCTCATCGGGCGATGTGGCGAGCCCCGCGACGCGGCCCATGAGTCCCATCCCCTTGCTCAACGCGCCGAGCGAGGCGCCGATGCCGCACTGGACGGCGAACTTGATGAGCTTTGGGAGCGGCGTCGGTCCTGCGATGCCGACATGCACCGGGAGCCTGATGCCTTCCTCGCCGAGCCGGCGGTCCCAGGCGAAGAGCGCCTCGGGGTTGAAGCTGAACTGCGTGGCGATGTGCATCGCGGTGCCGGTACGCTCGGCGTATGCCTGCTTTGCCTTGAGCGCGCTCCAGAGCGTCTCCGCGCCGACGGCCGGATGGCCTTCCGGGTGGCCCGCGACCCCGACCTTGCGGATGCCGGCCTCGCCGAGTAGGCCGCTCGCCAGGATCTCGAGCGTGCTCGTGAACTCGCCCGCCGGAGGATTGCGGTCGCCCGCGACCAGCAGCACCTGCTCGATGCCCGCGGCGCGCAGATCCTGCAAGGCCGCGCGCAGCGCCTGCGCACTCTCGATGCGCCGGGCGACGATGTGCGGGGAGGCTTTCAGGCCCGTCGCCTGGACTTTGGAGGCGACGCGCACGATGTCCGCGAGCGCCGCCTTCGGCGTGTGCGCGACGTACACCGTGGTGCCCTGCGGCAGCACGGTCGCGAGCTCGGTGACGATTCCCTCATCGTGCGGGGAGATCTCCGTCGAGGTATTGCGCACGAAGTCGAGGATGCGGCGCTTCAAATCGGCGGCGTCGAGCGAGTTCGGTGCGTTCACGTGCGCGTTCATGGATGCATTCATTTCGGGGGTGGAGGGGCCTGCTTGCGGGTTGACGGGATTGGAACGGGCGGATCACGCTCGGCGGCGCGTGACGACGAAGCTCTCGTCGTTGAACCACAGCCCACCGTGCTTCTGCAGCACCTGCTGGGTCGCATCGAGATAGGCGCCATCCTGCACCACCGAGTCGAGCCGCTCGTCCTCGATCTGGTTGACGTAGATCGCCGCATTCCACGCCGCAAAGAGCGTCGAGGTACCGATGCGATCGCCGATCTCCGAGGGGAGCGTGTGCATCTCGTAGCGGAACACGGCCTTGTCGTCGGGGAGCGCGGTCAACGCGAAGTCGCGCGCATCGCGGCCGAGCTCGCTCTTCAAGGCGGCGAGCAGCTGGTGGCGGTCGACCGTGAAGGGATTCTCACCCGGCCAGAGCTTCTGGATGATCTCGAGCGAGGGATCGTGGCCCCAGGACTGGATCGCGAGCAGCCGTCCACCCGGGGCGAGGCTGCGCACGAGCGGCGCGAGCACCTTCTGCGCCTTGAACTCCGCTGCCATGCGCGCCCGCCACGGCTGCGAGGCGATGATGAGATCGTAGCTCTGGAAGATGCGCCCGGGCTTCGGGATCACCGCATCGAGCAGGAACTTGTGGTCCTCGCGGTAGACGACGAGCACCGAGGGGCGCTGATAGATCGGGTTGCCGCTCTTCGAGCTGGGCTTCGTCTGCCAGCCGTAGTCGAGCGTCGCGCCGAGCTCCTCGATCTGCTCGGCGTACTCGTGCGCGGAGCTGCCGGCGAGGCGCACTTCCTGCCAGTTGAGCGCCGCGGCGACCTGGGTATCGCGCGGCATCAGGCGCGGGGCCTCGGCGTAGTTGAGATTCGTGACCACGAGGACGCTCGCCGGATGCTCCTGGAAGCGATCGGGCATCTTCTCGAGCCCGAGCCGCACGTCCTCGAGGCTGATCTCCTTGGCGACGACCGAGATCGGGACCGTGGGGAAGAGCCGGTGCATGCCGCGCATCAGGCGCGAGAGCACCGTCGCATCCCCCATGCCGGCATCGAACAGGCGGATCGCCGGCGGCGCGGGCTTCACGTGCGCGAGCTCCTGGATGGCCCGGCGCGCGATCGCGGATTTCTCGTTGCAGGTGTTGACGAACGCCAGATATTTCTGGCGGTTGTCATAGAAGCGGAACGGGGGGTGGTTGGAAGGCTCCTTCCCCGTCTCGCTCGACCTTAGTTTCGCAGCGGCCTGATCTCGGGCGACGTTCATGGCTCGCACCTGAGGACGGTGGACGCGAACGGTAGCCGCACCGCGGCGCGAGCCGCAAATCGATAGTTGGTATAGGAGATATTCACCCCCGATATGCCTTACGGGGCCCCGGCGGGCGGCTTGGCCGCGCTCGCCGGCTGGGCCGATTCCGCCTCGGCGGCGAGGATCGCGACCGCGCTGCGCGCGAGCTCGTCGAGGCCGGCACCGCCGCGGCGCAGGTGCGCAATGATCTCGCGGCGCATGCGCGGATCCCAGAAGCGCCGCAGGTGCGTCGCGACATCGCGCGGTGCCTGACCGGGCGCGGACTCGCTCGCGAAGAACTCACCGATCTCATTGACCATTTTCACGAGGTGCTCGACGTTCATGGGTCTCTCCGCTCGCCTGATTCGCCCGCACCGCGCGCCGGCCGCTTACGCCTCGAGCCGCCGCGGATGCGCGTACACGACGTGTCGGTCGCGGCGCGCGAACGCGACCAGCGTGAGCCCGCTGCGCTCGGCGTAGCGCACCGCGAGCGCGGTCGGCGCCGAGAGCGCGCACAGCAGTCCGATCCCGACCGCCGCGGCCTTCTGCACCATCTCGAAGCTCGCGCGGCTCGTGACGATCATGTAGCCGGCTTCGAGATCGGTCCCGGCGCGCAGCAGCGCGCCGATCGCCTTGTCGAGCGCATTGTGCCGGCCCACGTCCTCACGCACGCACTGGATCCCCTGCCCCGGAATCACCCACGCGGCGGCGTGGACGCTGCCGGTGCGCGCATTGAGCGGCTGCAGCGATTCGAGCGCGGCGATCGCGCCGTGCAGATCCTCGATGCGCACGCGCGGACCCTGGCCGATGCGCGAGTGCTCGCGGATCGCCTGCTCGAGCGTCTCCGCGCCGCAGAGCCCGCAGCCCGTGCGCGCGGTCAAGTTGCGGCGCCGGCGCAGCAGCTCCGGGAAGCGCTCCCAGGCGATCGCGATGCGCACCTCGATCGCCTCCTCTCCCGCCCCCGCGTGCACTTCCACCGCGCGGATCTCCTGCGGATCCGCGACCAGCTCCTCGGTGACGCTGAAGCCGTAGGCGAAATCCGTGAGGTCGGCGGGGGTTGCGAGCATCACCACGTGCGGCACACCGTGATAGACGAGCGCAATCGGCGCCTCCTCGGCCACCCGATCGGTGGCGTGCGTGGTGACCCCGCTGCTCCAGCGCTCCACGCCGAGCTCGGTGGCGCATCCGACGGCGCCGGCGGGCTCCCCGGCGCCGACGCTCGGGGCCACCTCAGTCACAGTCGCTCAAGCGGGCGCTACGTCTCGGGGCCGCGCATGGCCCTTGCCGCTCGCCCGCTCCTCCGCGGCGCGCCGCTCCCAGGCGTCGCGCTGCTCGACCTTCACCACCTGCACCGCCGTCACCTTGTACTCGGGGCAATTGGTCGCCCAGTCGGAGTTCTCGGTCGTGACGATGTTCGCGGCCGATTCCGGGAAGTGGAAGGTCGTGTAGACCACGCCCGGCTGCATCCTGTCGGTGATGCGCGCGCGCAGCACCGTATCCCCGGTGCGGCTCATGATGCCGACCCAGTCCCCGTCGCTCACGCCCCGCTCATCGGCATCGTGCGGATGCATCTCGAGCACGTCCTCGTCGTGCCACACCACATTCGCGGTGCGGCGTGTCTGGGCGCCCACGTTGTACTGCGTGAGGATGCGCCCGGTGGTGAGGATGAGCGGGAAGCGCGCCGTCGAGCGCTCACTCGTCGGCACGTACTCGGTCACCAGGAACTTGCCCTTGCCGCGCACGAACTCGTGGACGTGCATCGTGGGAGTACCCTCGGGCGCCGCATCGTTGCACGGCCACTGGATGCTCCCCAAGCGCTCGAGCTTCTCGTAGGTGACGCCGCGGAACGTCGGGGTGAGCGCCGCGATCTCATCCATGATCTCGCTCGGGTGCGTGTAGTGCATCGGATAGCCGAGCGCGTTCGCGAGGAGCTGCGTCGCTTCCCAGTCCGCATAGCGCGCGAGCGGCTCCATCACCTTGCGCACGCGCCCGATGCGCCGCTCGGCGTTCGTGAACGTGCCGTCCTTCTCGAGGAACGAGGAGCCGGGCAGGAACACGTGCGCGAAGCGCGCCGTCTCGTTGAGGAACAGGTCCTGGACGATGATGCACTCCATCGCCTCGAGCGCCGCCGAGACGTGATTGGTGTTGGGGTCCGACTGGGCGATGTCCTCGCCCTGCACGTAGAGCGCCTTGAAGCTGCCATCGAGTGCCGCTTCGAACATGTTCGGAATGCGCAGTCCCGGCTCGGACTCGAGCGGCACGCCCCAGGCGTGCTCGAACAGTCCGCGCACGCCCGCATCCGAGACGTGGCGGTAGCCGCTGAACTCGTGCGGGAAGGAGCCCATGTCGCACGAGCCCTGCACGTTGTTCTGGCCGCGCAAAGGCTGCACGCCCACGCCTTCCCGGCCGATGTTGGCGGTCGCCATGGCGAGGTTCGCGATACCCATCACCATCGTGGAGCCCTGGCTGTGCTCGGTCACCCCGAGCCCGTAGTAGATCGCCGCGTTTCCGGCGCGCCCGTAGAGCCGCGCCGCCCCGCGCACGAGCTCGGCCGGCACGCCGGTCAAGGACTCGCTCGCCTCGGGAGAGTTGCGCTCCTCGGCCACGAAGTCGCGCCACTTGCGGAAGGAGTCCACCTCGCAGCGCGCATTCACGAAGTCCTCGCGCACGAAGCCCTCGGTCACGATCACGTGCGCGAGCGCATTGATGAGCGCGACGTTCGTTCCGGGCTTGAGCGGCAGGTGGTAGGCCGCCTGGATGTGCGGGGCGCGCACCAGGCCGATGCGCCGCGGATCGACGACGATGAGCTGCGCACCCTCGCGCAGGCGGCGCTTCAACTGCGAGGCGAACACCGGGTGGCCGTCGGTGGGGTTCGCCCCGACCACCATGATCACGTCGGCCTTCTGCACCGAGGTGAAGGCTTGGGTGCCCGCCGACTCACCGATCGTGTTCTTGAGACCGTAGCCCGTCGGGGAGTGACAGACCCGAGCGCAGGTGTCGACGTTGTTGTTGTGGAACGCCGCACGCACGAGCTTCTGCACCAGGAACGTCTCCTCGTTCGTGCAGCGCGAGGAGGTGATGCCGCCCACGGAGTCCTTGCCGAACTTGACCTGGATGCGCTTGATCTCGCGCGCGGCGTACGCGATCGCCTCCTCCCAGCTCACTTGGCGCCAGTCGTCGCGGATCGAGGCGCGGATGAGCGGCGTCAAGATCCGATCGGGATGGGTGGCGTAGCCGTAGGCGAAGCGGCCCTTCACGCAGGCATGGCCCTGGTTCGCCTTCCCCGTGCGGTTCGGCACCATGCGCACGACCTCTGGGGTGGGCACGGTCTTCACCTCGGCCTCGAGCGAGCAGCCGACGCCGCAGTACGCGCAGGTGGTCTCGACCGCCTTCTCGGCCTTGCCGAGGGCGATCAGGGACTTCTCCGCGAGGGCGCCGGTCGGGCACGCCTCGACGCAGGCGCCGCAGGAGACGCACTCGGAATCGAGAAACGCCTCGTCCTGGCTCGCCGCAATCTTCGATGCGAAGCCGCGTCCCTGCACGGTGAGCGCAAGCGTCCCCTGCTGCTCGTCGCACGCGCGCACGCACCGCGAGCAGACGATGCAGAGCGTCGGATCGAACGTGAAATAGGGATTGCTCGGATCCTGCGCGAGCGCCGCGTGACGCGCGCCCTCGAGCCCGTAGCGCGTGTCGGTGACCCCGACGTGCGCGGCCATGTTCTGCAGCTCGCAATGTCCGTCGGCGGGGCAGGTATCGCAGTCGAGCGGGTGATCGGAGACGTAGAGCTCGACCACGTTGCGGCGGAGCTTGGCGAGCTGCTCGCTCTCGGTGTGGATCTTCATGCCGGGCGCGACGGTGGTCGTGCACGAGGCCGGATAGCCCTTGCGGCCCTCGATCTCGACCAGGCACAGCCGGCACGAGCCGAACGCCTTGAGCGTTCCCGTCGCGCACAGCTTCGGGATGTGCCGCTCGAGCGCCGCGGCCGCGCGCATGATCGAGGTGCCCGCGGGAACCGTGACGGACTGCCCGTCGATCTCGACGGTGACGGGCTCGGTCGCCTCGCTCGCAGGTGTGCCGGGGTCGGAATAGTCGATCGCGTACATGATTCAGCACCTCACCGGCCGTGCCCGATCCTATTGGGGTCGGGTGCGGCGGAAGTCCTCCGGAAAATGCTTGAGCGCGCTCTGCACCGGGAAAGGCGTCATGCCGCCCAGGCCGCAGAGCGAGCCGTGGAGCATGGTCTCACACAGCTCCTCGAGGAGCGCCACGTTCGAGGCGGGCTCGACGCCGCCCAGGATGCGCTCGACGATTTCCACCCCGCGGGTCGAGCCGATGCGGCAGGGCGTGCACTTGCCGCAGGATTCGATCGCGCAGAATTCCATGGCGTAGCGCGCCATGCGTGCCATGTCGACCGTGTCGTCGAAGACGACGATGCCGCCATGTCCCAAGAGCGCTCCAATGTCCGCGAGCGCCTCGTAGTCGATGCGCACATCGAACTGCGAGGCCGGGATGTAGGCCCCGAGCGGCCCGCCGACCTGCACGGCGCGAATCGGCCGGCCGGAAGCGCTGCCGCCGCCGTAGTCGTAGAGGAGCTCCTGCAACGGCAGGCCGAAGGCGCGCTCGATGAGTCCGCCGCGGCGGATATTGCCGGCGAGCTGGATCGGGAGCGTGCCGCGGGACTTGCCGCTGCCGTAGTCGCGGTAGAACGGTGCGCCGCGCTCGAGGATGATCGGCACGCTCGCAAGCGAGATCACGTTGTTGACGATCGTCGGGCGCCCAAAGAGGCCCTTCACCGCCGGCAGCGGCGGGCGCACCCGCACCTCGCCGCGGCGGCCCTCGAGGCTCTCGAGCATCGAGGTCTCCTCGCCGCAGATGTACGCGCCCGCGCCGAGCCGCACGCCGAGATCGAAGCGCTTGCCGCTCCCGCGCACGCTCTCGCCCAGGTACCCCTCGTGATAAGCCGCAGCGATCGCCTGGTGGAGCACGCGGTGCGCGTGGGGATACTCGGCCCGCAGGTAGATGAAGCCCTGCGTCGCCCCGACCGCGAGCGCGGCGATCGTCATGCCCTCGATGAGCGCGAACGGATCGCCCTCCATCAGCATCCGGTCGGCGAACGTCCCCGAATCGCCCTCATCGGCGTTGCAGGTGACATATTTCTGATCGACCGCCTGATCGAGCACGGTCTTCCATTTGATGCCGGTCGGAAACGCCGCACCACCGCGCCCGCGCAGGCCGGAGTCGGTGATCGCCTGCACGATCGCGGCCGGTGCGAGCTCGAGCGCCCGCTCGAGTCCGCGATATCCGCCGTGGGCCAGGTAGTCGGGAAGGCTCGTCGGATCGGTCACCCCGACGCGCGCGAAGGTGAGCCGCTGCTGCGATTTGAAGTACGGGATCTCCGCGGTGAGCCCGCGGTGCAGGGCATGCGGCGCGCCGCGCAGGAATCCGGCCTCGAACAGGCCCGCCACGTCGGCGGCGCTCACCGGGCCGTAGGCGTGACGCCCGGAGGGCGTCTCGACCTCCACGAGCGGCTCGAGCCAGCACATGCCGCGGGTGCCGTTGCGCACGAGCTTGAGCGGGAGGTTACGCGCCGCGGCGTAGATGCCGATCGCGTGGGCCACCTCCTCGGCACCGAGGGACAGCGCCGCGGCATCGCGCGGGACGTAGACCGTCGCGGTCACCGCTTCGGCTCCTGCGCGGCGATGAGCGCATCGAACCGGTTCGCGGTGACGCGCCCGTAGAGCTCCCCGTCGATCATCAGCGCCGGCGAGCAGGCGCAGTTGCCGAGGCAATACACCGGCTCGAGCGAGAAGCGGCCGTCGGGCGTCGTTTCGTGCACGTCGATGCCGAGGCGCACGCGCGCGTGCGCGAGCAGCGCCTCGGCGCCCATCGACTGGCAGGCCTCGGCGCGGCAGACCTGCACCGTGTGCGTCCCGGCCGGCGCGTGGCGAAAGTGGTGGTAGAACGTGATCACCCCGTGAACCTCGGCACGCGAGAGATTGAGCTCTTGGGCGATGAGGGGCACCGCGCCGGCGGGGATGAAGCCGAGCGCCTCCTGCACCCCGTGAAGCACCTCGATCAGGGGTCCCGGGGCGCCCTTCAGGCGCTCGAGAACGCGGCGCACCGCTTCACGCTGTGGGGGGGCGAGCTCTTGCATGGTTCGGGGGCTGACCTTAGCGACTCCGGCACGATCGGGGCAATCATTTTTGCGGATTAAAGCTATTCACGTCCAATATGGCTGTCCCGCGCGGGGGCGGGCGCTCACATAACACGCATGCAGCTCAACCGGTTCGACCTGAATCTCCTCATCGCGCTCGATGCCCTGCTGCACGAGAAGAACGTCACCCGCGCCGCCGAGCGGGTTTATGTATCCCAGCCGGCCATGAGCGCTGCACTGCAAAAACTGCGCGACTACTTCAACGATCCGCTGCTGGTGCGCATCGGGCGCGACATGGAGCTCACCCCGCGCGGCCTCTCGCTCGTCGAGCCGGTGCGTGAGGCGCTGCTCAGGGTCCAGGCGACGCTCGGCACACAGCCCACCTTCGACCCCGCCACGGTCAAGCGCGTGTTTACCGCGATCGTCACCGACGAGGCCGCGCCGCGGGTGGTCCCGGGGATTCTCGCCCGCCTTGCGCGCGAAGCGCCCGGTATCCAGTGCCACATCGAGCAGATTTCCCATACGAGCCTCACGCGGCTCGAGTACGGGGACGCGGACCTGTGTCTGTGCCTGGGGATTCTCGGGCTGTTCGGCATTCGCGCCTTCCCCGAAGTGCTGCGCGTGGTGGAGCTGCGCCCGGTGCGCTGGGTGGGCGCGCTCGACCAGGACCACCCGACGGTCCGTGATGAGCTCACCCTCGCGCAGTACCAATCGCTCCCGCATATCTTTCCTCGCCCGAACGGCCACACCGCTCCCGTGGAGGATCTGGTGCGGCGGCTGCTGAACATGGAGATCGAGGTGCGCGCGACGGCGCAGAGTCTGCTCGAGCTGCCGTTCATGCTGCCCGGCACGCCGCTCATCGCGACGATCCCGGAGCGCATCGCGGCGCTCGTCGCACCCATCGTGCCGCTCAAGACGTTCGCACTCCCATTCGACGCACTCGACAGCCACGAGGTTCTGCTCTGGCACAAGCGCAACGAGCCCGATCCCGGACACGCCTGGCTGCGCTCACTCTTCATCGACGTGGCGCGGGAGCTCTGAGGGCGATGGGCCGCCCCTACGAAGCACCGCTCGAGGCCATGCACGCCGCACTCGATCAGGCGGCGCGCTCGGCAGGGCTCACGGGCGTGCCGGGGTGCGCCGCGACCGTGGCGGAAGTCGAAGACGCCGTGCTCCAGAGCGCCGCGCGCATCGCACGCGAGGTGCTCTCCCCGCTCAATCACCGCGGGGATGCCGCCGGGTGCCGCCTCGATGGGCGCGGGGTCGCGACACCTGCGGGCTTTCGCGAGGCATACCAGCGCTTCTGCGCCGACGGCTGGCCCGCGCTCGCCGCACCGCAGTCGCTCGGCGGGCAGGCCCTGCCCATGCTCCTCGGTGCCGCCGTGACCGAGATGTGGGGCGCGGCGAATCTGGCCTTCGCGATGTGTCCGGAGGCCGCGGTCGGGGCGCTCGAGGCGCTGCGCGCGCATGTGACCGGCGAGCTCCTCGAGCGCTACGCGCGGCCGCTCGCAAGCGGGGCGTGGACAGCCGCGATGGCGATGACCGAACCGCAGGCCGGATCCGACCTCGCAGCCATCCGCACGCTCGCGCGGCCCGACGGGACGGCATGGCGGCTCACGGGCCGGAAGATCTTCATCTCCTGGGGCGATCACGATCTCAGCGACAACATCGTGCATCTGGTGCTCGCGCGCACACCGGACGCCCCGCCGAGCGTGCGCGGACTGTCGTTGTTTCTGGTGCCGAAGCGCGTGCCCGCGGCCGATGGAGACCTCGCGCCGAACGATCTGCGCGCGATCTCCCTCGAGCACAAGATGGGTATTCGCGCGAGCCCCACCTGCGTGATGGCCTACGGAGAACGAGAAGGCGCCCGCGGCTGGCTCGTCGGGCCCGTGGGGGGCGGCATCGACTGCATGTTCACGATGATGAATCACATGCGCCTCGGAGTCGGAGTCCATTCCACCGGACTTGCCGAGCGCGCCTTCCAGCTCGCGCGCGCCTACGCGCAGGAGCGGCTCCAGGGCCGTGACCGCGCGGGCGCACCGCGCGCGATCATCGAGCACGCCGACGTGCGTCGCATGCTCCTCACCATGAAGGTGCTCACGCACGCCGCGCGCGGCCTCGCCTACACCGCGGCGGCGGCGCTCGATGTGGCCGGCGCGGACATCGAGCCCGCAGCGCGCGCACGCGCGCTCGAGCGCGCCTCGCTCCTGACGCCGCTCGTGAAGGCGTGGTGCACGGACACGGCCGTCGAGGTCGCCTCCTTGGGCGTGCAGGTGCACGGCGGGGCGGGCTATATCGTCGAGAGCGAGATCGAGCAGGTCTATCGCGATGCGCGCATCGGACCGATCTTCGAGGGCACCAATTTCATCCAGGCGCAGGATCTCATCGTGCGCAAGGTGCTCCGCGATGGCGGGGCGGCGCTCGCCGCGCTGCTCGCGGACATCGAGGCGAGCGCCCACGCGCTCGCCGCACAGGAGGAGTGGCCGCGGCGGCTGCTCGCAGAGTGCGGCGAGCTGCGGCAGGCGGCCGCTGCGCTCAGCGCCGCGAGCGCGCGCGAAAGCGAGCTGGCCGGTGCCGTTGCGCAGCCCTTCCTGCAGTGGCTCGCGGTGGTCGCGGGCGGCTGGCAGTGGGCGCTGAGCGCGCACGCAGCGGCGGGAGCCGCCGGCACCGAGCCGTCGCGGCGCGCCGCGCGCGACGGCGCGCGCTTCTATGCCGCGCACATCCTGCCGCGCGCGCGCGCCCACGCGACGCAGGTCGCAGCGGGCGCCCGGCTCCTCGCCGGTACCGAGCGCGCTTCGCTTTAGACCTGACGGGTGCGCCAGCCCGAGGCGTAGTGCTCGCGCGCATCCTGCGCGAAGGGCACCGGGGAGACGCGCACGCGCACGTCGAGCTGCTGGTGGCGCTCGACGGTCGGCTTCTTCGTGCCGCCGCCCTCCTCGCCCCACACGAGCGTGAGCACATCGCCCACGTTGATATTCGGGTCGACGACGCCGAGGGAGAGCGCGGTGCGCTCGTTGTAGCTGTAGCCGCCGAACATCGACACGCCCACGACCTTGCCGCCCATCTTCACGGCATCGAACGAGGCGGCGCCGTAGTTGGCGATCGGCAGATCGAAGAACTTGTAGTGATCGGCGCCCGGCACGAAGAGCGAGGCGTAGATCTTCGCCATGTCATCGCCGTTCCACGCAAAGGTCACCTTCTTGCGATGCGGCTGGCTCGCCATCCGCTCGAGCGCATCGCGCCCGATGAAGTCATGGTCGAACTTGACGAACGGGCCGTAGCCGAGCTCGTAGGGGGTGGTGTAGTAGTCCTCGATGCGCGTGCCGACGAAGCTCCCGGAGATGGAGGCGGTACCCTCGTAGCCCGCCGCCGGCAGCCACTCGCGGTACTTCTTCATCTTCTCGCCGGTGTACACGGCGGGCAGGGGCGAGGGAATCCAGCCCGACTCGAGCGTGTTGCTCGCGTATGCGCGCGCGCCCACCTGCACCAGGCCAAAGTCCTTGCCCGCCTCGACGATGGCGTCGCGGATCGCGTCGTACTCGGCGTACGGGCCCCACAGCTCGAGGCCCGGGGCTCCGGCCATGCCGTGACGCAAGCAGCGCACCTTGCGGCCCTTGACGTTGATGGCGTCCATGGTGAAGAACTTCACTTCCGGAATCGGCCCGCCGTTGAGCTTCTCGAGGACCTTCCACGCATTCGGGCCCTGCACCTGGAAGCGGTAGTGGCGGCGCGTGACGGCCTTGCCGCGCGGGTGCGAGGGCGAGCGGTCATCGCGGATGGTGTCGATCTTGAATCCGCCCGTCTCGGCGTGGAACTGCATCCAGTTCACCGTCGGTGCGCGACCGACGAACACGAGCTCGTCCTTGTCCAGATAGAACAGAATCCCGTCGCCGATCACGTAGCCGTCGTAGCTGCAGGGCACCATCTGCTTCGCGCGGTTCGGCGCGAAGTTGTTGAAGCTGTTGATCGTCAGATAGGAGCAGAACTTGAGCGCGTCCGGGCCCTTGACCGTGAACTCTGCCATATGGTGCGACTGGTCGAAGAGCACCGCGCTCTCGCGCCACGCGCGCTGCTCGTCGCGCCAGTTCGAGAACTCGCTCGGCACCACCGGGTAGACGTAAGCCCCGAGCTGCGAATTGCGCAGCAAACTGACCGGATTACCGGCGGACTTCAACAAGCTCTCCAAACTCTGCTGGCTCATGGGGCAATCTCTCTCTTTTGTGGGTGCGACGGGCTGAGCCGCGCATTTTGACCGCCCAGTGGGGCAATTTTCAATGCCGGTGCCCGTTCCCCGGGCCGATGCGCGCGCTGCGGCCGGCGCGCAACAGGATCCGCTCGGCGCGGACCACTCCGCGGACGCCAAGGTCTTTTTCCGCCCGCGGCGAGCCGGCGTCGCCGTGCGCGCGGTGCGGCCCGGCTCAGCGCAGCTTCAGCAGGCGGATCGCATTCTCCTTGAGGATGAGCGGGCGCACTTCCGGCTTGATCGGGAGCTTCTCGAAGTCGGCTAGCCAGCGCTCGGCGGTGAGTGCCGGATAGTCGGTCCCGAAGAGCACACGGTCCTTGAGGAGCGTATTCGCGTACTGCACCAGATTCGGCGCGAAGTACTTTGGCGACCATCCGGAAAGATCGATGTAGGTGTTGGGCTTGTGCGTTGCAATCGCGAGCGCCTCGTCCTGCCACGGAAAGGAGGGATGCGCCATCACGATCGTGAGGCTCGGGAAATCCGCCGCGACATCGTCCAGGTAGATCGGGTTCGAGTACTTGAGCTTGATCCCCATGCCGCCGGGCAGACCCGCGCCCACGCCGGTCTGTCCGGTGTGGAAAAGCGCCGGGAGCCCCGCCTCCGCGATGACCTCGTAGAGCGGATAGGCCTTGCGGTCGTTCGGATAGAAGCCCTGCGCGGAGGGGTGGAACTTGAAGCCGCGCACGCCGTACTCCTCGATGAGCCGCCGCGCCTCGCGCACGCCCATCTTGCCGCGCGCCGGATCGATGCTCGCAAACGGAATGAGCGCATCGTTGTTCTCGGCGGCGGCCTCCGCCACCTCCTCGTTCGCGATGCGCCAGTGGCCGACCTCGGCCTCCATGTCCACGGTGAAGATCACGGCCGCCATGTGCCGCTCGCGGTAGTACTGCGCGACCTCCGCGGGCGTCGGCGGCTTGCCGGAGCGGAAGTATTTCGCCATCGCCTCGTCGAAGGCGTGCGCGCAGGGATCGCGCGGTGCGCGGCCGGAGATGTTGGCGTGCGTGTGAACGTCGATCGCAACCAGCGCATCGAGCTCGAGATTCGCTTGATATTTCGCCATGTTCCCCGCCCGCGCGCGCCCGATCCGCCGCGCGCAATTATAATCGTGCGCCGAGCCGCGGCCGCAACGAACGACGGACGAGCCATGACTACGCATCACGCCCCCGAGACCGCCGCGAAAGGCGGCGCCGCGGCGACGCCCGCGCGCAATCCCGGCTACCTGCGCATTGCGACCGAGGAGGCGTTCGCGCCCCCGGAGATGATCCGGCTCTACCGCGAGCTCTTGGCCGAGCCGGACCTGGACCCGGGGTTCCGCAGCCTCATGGGCTTTTACGTCACGAGCGATGCCGAGCGGCCGCGCTTCGTGCGCGAGCGCCTGCAGGACTTGGGCGCGCTGCGCTTGGCGGACATGGAAGCGCGCGGCATCGACCGGCAGGTGATCGCCGTGACCGCTCCCGGCCCGCAGATCCTGCCGCGCGAGCAAGCGGTCGCGATGGCCGCGCTTGCGAACGATCAGCTCGCCCAAGCGTGCCGCAGCCATCCCGAGCGCTTCACCGGCATGGCCGCCTGCGCACCGCAGGACCCGAATGCCGCTGCGCGAGAGATCGAGCGGGCGGTGGGCAAGCTCGGCCTGCGCGCGGTCATCATCAATTCGCACATCCAGGGCGAGTACCTCGACCATCCGAAATTCTCCCCGCTCCTGGAGGCGACCGAGGCCCTCGGCGTGCCGCTCTATCTGCACCCGAACACCCCGCCGCGCAACATGATCGGCCCGCTGCTCGAATCGGGGCTCGACGGGGCGATTTTCGGCTTCGGCGTGGAGACGGGGATGCACGCGCTCAGGCTCATCACGAGCGGCACGCTCGATCGGTTCCCCAAGCTTCAGGTGATCATCGGCCACATGGGCGAGGCGCTGCCGTTCTGGCTCTACCGCCTCGATTACATGCATCAGGCCGGCGTGCGCGCCGCGCGCTACGATTTCATGAAGCCGCTCAAGAAGGGCACGGTCTCGCGCTACCTGCGCGAGAACTTCTACATCACCAATTCCGGGGTCGCCTGGGAGCCCGCGATCAGGTTCACGCAGAGCGTCGTCGGCGTCGACCGCGTGCTCTACGCAATGGACTATCCCTACCAATGCCCGGTGGAGGAAGTCCTCGCGCTCGATGCGATGGGCATGTCCGCCGCGGACAAGAAGAAATTCTTCCAGACGAATGCGGAGCGGGTCTTCGGCTTGGCCTGAGGCGCGCGCCCGCGCTACAGGTGCGCTAGCCAGGCGTCGACCACGGCTGCACGGCGCTCCTCGCGCACGGCGCGGAGCGCGCGCTCGAGCGCGCCGTCGAGCTCCTCGGGACGCTTGACGGTCTCGGCGAGCGCGCCGCCCGCGGCGGCGGCGATCCCGGCGTAATCGGGCGGCGGATCGAAGCTCACGCTCAAGTCCTCCGCGCGGCTCGCGAAACCCTCCGGGTGCACGCCGAGCGTCGAGAACTTGGGCGCGCGCCAACCCCGATTGTTGTAGACGACCTGCAGGAAGGGCGTGCGGTAGCGCCGCGCCATCCAGTGCACGCTCGAGGGCACGGAGAACATGTACGAGCCGTCGCCCGTGAGCGCGACGATGAGCTCATCGGGCCGCGCGAGCTTCGCGCCCACCGCCGCCCCGCCGTTCCAGCCGAGCGAGCCGCCGCCCTGCGTGAAGAGCGTCCCCGGACGCGTGCGGCCCGCGTGATTCGCGATCACGTGGAAATTCGTGACGCCCTCGCTCAAGACGATCGCATCGACGCCGATCGCCTCGCGTACGCGCGCGGTCAGGTACTCGGGGGTGAGCGTGTCGGCCGTCGGCCGCTCGAGCCGCTCGAGCTCCCCGCTTCGCTCCGCGTGCCGCCGGGCGTAGTGCGCGGTGCGCTCGGCGATGCCGGCCGAATCGAGCGGCATCGAGTCGAGCTCGTCGTTCACCTGCCTGAGCGCAACCGCGGCATCCGCGCGGAAAACGTGGCGCGCGTGGATGTACCAAAGCGGCATCTGGGCTTTGAGCGGATCGGTATCGATGTGCAGGATCAGCGCCCGATCGCTCGGGCGATTGATCTGCGGGATCCACGGCACGTCGGAATCGACGACGAGGATCGTGTCGGCCTCCGCGAGCGCGGGGTTCTGGCGCTTCTCGTTCCACTGGCAGCCCTGGTAGAGCGCCTCGGTGGGCGGAAAGTTGATCTGGCTCGGCACGGATTCGAGCACCCCGATCCCGAGGCGCGTGCACAGACGCACGAGCTCGGTCACCGCCACGGGGTTGCGCCCGGCGTAGGAGGTGACGACGAGCGGGCGGCGGGCTCGAGAGAGCGTCTGCGCAATGTGGCGCGCATCCTCCGGCACGAGCGCCATGCGCGCCACCGCCGGCCACTCCGCGAGCTCGATGCGCACCGGGGCGATCTCGGCCTCGAGCACCTCGCGTGCGGCGGTCAAGTACACCGGACCCTTCGGCTCGCTCAAGGCGAACTGCAGAGCGCGGTGCACGATCTGCTTGGCGTTCGCGCCCATGCGGATCTCGTGGTCGTAGCGCATGTAGCCGCGCACGAGGCCGCGCTGATCGAAGACATCCTGGATCCAGTGGATGAACTCGTTGCGGCTGCCGCGCGCCTCGCCCTCCTGGGTGGCGGGCGAGGCGCCTGCGAGGATGAGCACGGGCACGCGGCCCTTGGCGGCGTTGTGAATCGCGCCGCCCAGCTGCTGCGTGCCGCACTCGACGTGCACGAGCACGGCCTGCGGGCGTCCGCTCGCAAGCGCGAAGCCGTGCGCGGCGCTCAAGGCCACCATCTCGTCGGGACAGGTGATGAGGGCGGGGAAATGCTCGCGGCGCCCCGCGGCGCTGGCCTCCGCGAGCGTCTCGAGGAACGCGCTGTGGTCGCTCCCGAGGTTCGCGAAGACGTATTCCATCCCCGCCTCATGCAGGGCCTCGAGGATCGCGGTGCTCGTCGTGTACATGGCGGGGCCGATCTTAGCTCCACTGCTCGATGCGGGCGACGCTCCGCGCATAGGGCTTGAGGCCCGCCCACATGAGCGCGACTGCGATCGGCCCGAGTGTGGCCGCCGTGAGCATGATCGACTCGCCCACCTTCGCCTCCGAGTGCACGACGTAATTGGTGACGAGACCGATGATGAGCGGTGCCAGTCCGGAACCGAAGACATTGAAGATGAACAGAAAGAGCGCGGTCACCTGACCGCGCATCTCGTTCGGCGTGATGATCTGCAGCGCCGCGTTCTGCGGCCCCGGAGCGAATCCCGCGACGAGATAGCTCGCGCCCATCACGACCATCGCCCAGGTGCCGTTCGGCATGAGCGGCATGAGAATCGCGAGCGGCACGAACGCGGTGACCGAGAGCGTCGTGACGAGGAGGTAGGCGCTCTTGAATCCGCGCTTGCCGAGCCACTCGGAGAGCATGCTGCCCGGGATGAGCCCGATCGGCCACAGCACGAGAAACAGTACGCCACTCAGGTAGGCGTAATGCGGAATGGTCCATCCGTAGGTGCGCACGAAGAAGGTCGGGCCCCAGTTCATGATGCCGAACGTGACGACCGATTCGAAGGCGAGGCCGAGGAACATCGAGGCGTAGGCGCCCCAGTTCTGCCTCATGTAGCGCAGCACCTCGCGCACCGGAATGGCGCGCCGGGACTGCGCGGCGGCGGCGGGCTCGATGCGCATGCGGCCGCGGCGCGGCGGCTCCATCATCGTCGTCGCGAGCACCGCCACGATGAGCCCCGGGAGGCCGACCAGAAAGAACGTGAGCTGCCAGCCGTGCACCTCGCCCACGAGCGGAACGTGATAGGAGTGCGTGCCCGCGATCATGGAGATGATGAGGCCGGTGAGGATCGTGGCGAGTCCATTGCCCGCGACGAAGCCGAACTGCATGACGGAGATCGCCCGCGCGAGGCGCTGCGGCGGGAACATGTCCGCCATCATCGAGTAGGTGGCCGGCCCGTTGCCGGCCTCGCCCACCCCCACGCCGACGCGACAGGCGAACATTACCCACAGATTGCGCGTGAGCCCGGACGCCGCGCTCATGAGGCTCCAGGCCCCGATGCTGAAGGCGATGATGGCCTTGCGGCTGCGGCTGTCGACGAGCCGTGCGATCGGGAGACCGAGAAAGAGATAGAAGATGATGAACGCCGGGCCCATGAGCAGGCCCACCATCGTGTCGCTCAAGTGCAGGTCCTGCTTGATCGGTTGCACGAGAAGCGCGATCACGCCGCGGTCCAGAAACAGAAACGTGAGCCCGATTGCGAACACCCCGACCGCGTACCAGGCCTTCGCCGGCGGCGGCCACGGCTGCTCCGCGGCCCCGGGAGCGGCGTGCGGCGTCTCGACGGCCGCGGCTTGCTCGACTCGCTTCATCGGCCCCCCCTTAGTCAATCAGCCGAGCGCCTCTGCCGGCACCCAGTTGCCGTGCACGCCCACCCGCAGGCGCAACGGAATGCGGATGCGTGCGACGGGTCCGCGCCCGATGTGCGCCGCCTCGACGACGAACATCTCCGTCTGATGCTCATCGTGCAGATCGACGAGGAAAGCGAGATAGCCCTCGTGCCCGGGTTGGCGCGAGGGAATGTGGACGTGCTCCTGAACGGTCGAGCGCGGGTCCATCGGCAGCCGCTCGAGCCGGCCGCTCTTCACCTCGAGCCGCAGGATCGTGTTGAAGCCCGCGCCCACCGGGCCTGCGATGAGCGGCGGGCCGACGCTCGGATCGAAGGTCTGGTAGTAGCCGACCTCGTAGTCGCGCAGATGGTCGCGCTCGGCGACCCGCGGCATGTCCCCGCTCGGCCCGAGCCGGGATTGTTCCCAGCGCTCGCCCGGCTTGCCCAAGTCGAACGTCCAGCGCACGAGGTCACCGCTCATCTCCTGCGGGGAGACTCTGAGCCCCGAGGCCTCTTGAATGAACGGAAAGGGATTGACGTTCGCCACCCCGAAGTCGAGGTGCACCCGTGCGCCCTCGGTGTAGGCGTTCATGAAGTGATACGCCATGCAGGCCGGGCCGCGGAACCAGCGCAGGTCCTTGACGCTCCCGGTGCGCGGCATGATGCCCACGTAGGTGGGCAAGGACGGCTCCCACACCCAGTGCGCGCCGCCCGCCTTCAGCCGCTCGAGGCTCGCGGTCGTCGGAAACACCGGAAAGATCACGTGCTCCTGAGTGAGCGCGAAATCGTGCATCTGCGCGCAGTAGGGCACCTCGAACCACTCCTCGCGCGTGAGGCGCCCTGCGCGATCGGCGACGCAGAAGGCCACATCGCGCGAGGCGAGTCCGCTCGCCTCGTAGCCGAAGAAGTAGAGCTCGCCGCTCTCCGGGTCGAGCCGCGTATGCGCGGTCATCGTCTCGCTCTTGAGCTTCCCCTCGAAGTCCCACTCCCCGCGCGTCTCGAGCGTGTGCGGATCGAGCTCCATGGCGTGGCTGTCTTCCTTGAGCGCGAGCAGCCGCCCGCCGTGGAAGATCGGCGTCGTGTTGTACACGGCGCGCGATTTGCCGCGCACGCTCGGGTCGTCGGTGTAGGGGTTGCGATACAGGCCGTAGAGCGAGCGGCGCGCCGCGCGCTCGAGCTTCCAGCGCTGCGATTGGATGTAGCGCTGCCGGAAGTCGACGTGTCCGCCGGCGAAGCGCAGCATCCGCACCATGCCGTCGCCGCTCAAATAGGTATCGTGGCCGAGCAGCGGCGGGAATTGTGGATCGGGGACCGTCTGGTACCAGCTGCCGCGAATCTCCTCAGGCAGCGTGCCCTCGACGACGAGGTCGAACACCTCGCACTCGATGCGCGAGGGCTCGTTGTAGCCGCTGAAATCCATCGAGCGCGGAAAGCCCCTACTCATGAGGCTTCCCCGTGACCGGATGCACGTAGTGGAACGGCACCACGGCGGTGTCGGGCCAGAACGCCGGACGCTCGGGCGTGATCTCATCGGGTCCGCCCGGATCCTGCGGATACGTCTTGGTGAAGAACGGGCCCTCGTGAGGCTTACTGTGCGCCCAGCCGGTCTCGTAGTCGGCCTGCCAGGCGAGACAGTAGTTGAGGATGCGGATCCTCCACACCCCGTGCTCGCGCACGTAGAGGTTCTCGTACACCCCCGCCTCCCACCACTGCAGCGGCAGCCCCGCCGAGCGGTCGGGCTTGCTCGTGTGGCTCCCGCCTTGAAGGAATGCGCGGAATCGCCCCTGCGCGCTCGAGCGGTCGGGAGCGACATCGATGATGTCCTGAAGCTGCTGATGATCGAGGAGCAACCCGTAGACGGGGCCGTTCTTGCCGCGCGTGAAGGTCGTGCGGAACCGATCGACGTAGAGACGCTTTACCCCGCGCTCCTTGCCGCGGAAGATGCCGCCCATGAAGCGGACCTCCCCGTCGTCGGCGAAGAGGTCGACGACCTCCTGATACTTCCCCTTGTCCATGTAATAGCCGTAGGCGAACTGCAGCCGCCGCACGGCCTCAACGTCCTGCATCCGCGCGAGCTCGAGCCCAAGCCGCTCGACTTCGGCGCGCAGCGCCTCGACTTCGCCGTTGCTGCTCATCGCATCCCCTCGATCGGCTCACGGGCGTGTGAGCTCACTCTAGCAGATCACCGTCGCCCGTCCGCTTGCCTTAAACTCGTTCGCTGATCGAGCGGGGGCGCTCGGGGCGGGCGGCTATGACAGGTCAATTCGCGGGCGAGGTCGCGGTCGTCACCGGCGCCGGGCGCGGCTTCGGCAAGGCGATCGCGTTGAGGTTCGCCCGCGAGGGTGCGGCGGTCACCTTCACTTCGCGCACGCGCGCCGAGCTCGACCGGGCGGTCGCCGAGGCCGAGGGCGCCGGTGCGCGCGCGCTCGCGGTGCCGGGGGATGTGACCGAGCTGCGCGACGTGGACCGGGTGGTCGCGGCGACCGAAGCGCGCTTTGGCCCGGTCACATTGCTCGTGAGCAACGCCGGCGTCCCGGGACCCTTCGGACCGCTGTGGCTCGTCGATCCGGAAGCCTGGTGGGCGGCGCAGCAGGTGCATATCCGCGCACCCTTCCTCTACATCCGGCGCGTCGTGCCCGGCATGATCGAGCGGCGCGCGGGCCGGATCATTATCGTCTCGGCGCTCGCGAGCCGCCTCGTCGCCCCCTACCTCTCGGCGTACTGCACCGGAAAGATCGCGCAGACGCGCATCACGGCGGAGCTCGCGGCCGAGACGAAGGGCCTGGGGGTCAGCATTTTCGCGATCGATCCGGGCTTCGTGTACACGGGGATCGCGGAGGAGACCATGAACTCCCCCGATGCGCAGCGCTGGCTTCCGGGCATGGTCGCGCGCATCCGCGAGCGCAGGGATTCCCCGCACCGCGAGACCGACCTCGCGCGCTGCACGCAGCGCTGTCTCGACCTCGCCTCCGGCCGCTACGATGCGCTCACCGGACGCTACATGGAGCTCGACGACGACATCGAGGCGATGCGGCGCGAGGCGCTTGCCGGGACCGCGGCGTCGGGGACCGCGACCAGGTGACACGCTCCGCCGCCGGCAAAGGGGATCTCGTATGACAGCCGAAGAGGAGCTCCACGCGCTGCGCCGCGAGCTCCAGGCACTGCGCCACGAGGTCGGCATGCACGCCGATATCCAGGCGGTGCGCACCTTGCAGTTCAAGTATGGGTACTACATGGACAAGTGCCTGTTTCCCGCGATCGTGGATCTCTTCGCCGAGGATGCCGTGCTTTACTTCTTGAACGGCATCTTCCGCGGGCGCGCGGGCGCCCGACGGCTCTACGGGGGCGCATCGGGGCTCAACGGGCCCGCCTACGGGCTGCTCTTCGAGCACATCCTCGCGCAGGACATCGTCGATGTCGCCCCCGACCGCGCGAGCGCGCAGGGGCGCTTCCGCTGCTTTCTGCAAGGCGGTGTGCACGAGAGCAAGCAGGATGCCCCACCGCGCATCCCCGCCCAGTTCCTGGAAGCGGGCATCTACGAGAACGAGTACGTCAAGGAGGACGGTGTGTGGAAGATCAAGGTCTTCAACTACCGCATCGTCTATCAGGCGCGCTTCGAGGACGGCTGGGCGCACTCCCCGCGTGCGCCGCTCATGGTGTCGCTGTACGAGCGCACGTTCCCCGAGGATCCGCGCGGTCCGGATCAGCTGCGCGACCCGCCCGCGACCTGGCCGCAGACCTTCCTCCTGCCGTTCCACTACCCCCACCCGGTGACGGGCAAGCCGGTGACGGCCGAGCCCGCGCGCGGTTGAGCCGCCGGCGGCGGTGCTCCGCATGGACCCCCGGGCGGAGATTGAGGCGGTCTACCGCGCGGAGTCGCGCGCGGTGCTCGCCACGTTGATCCGCTTGCTCGGCGATTTCGATCGGGCCGAGGAGGCGATGCACGAGGCATTCCGCATCGCCCTCGAGAAATGGGCGCTCGAGGGAGTCCCCGCGAATCCGCGCGCCTGGCTCATCTCGGCGGGGCGGTTCCGCAGCATCGACGCCAGACGCCGCGATGCGCGCTTCGAGCGCTACGATCCGCTCGCGCACGATGCGGCGGAGGAGCCCGAGGAGCCGTTGAGCGATGAGGCCATCGCCGATGACCAACTGCGGCTCATCTTCACCTGCTGCCACCCGGCGCTTGCGCCGGAGGCGCGCATCGCACTCACGCTGCGCGAGGTCTGCGGGCTCACGACCGAGGAGATCGCGCACGCATTCCTCACGCCCGCCCCGACGCTCGCGCAGCGCATCGTGCGCGCCAAGGCGAAGATCCGCGCTGCCGGCATTCCCTACGAGGTGCCGGGAGCCGCGGAGTGGCCCGAGCGGCTCGATTCGGCCCTGCGTGTGATCTACCTGGTCTTCAACGAGGGCTACGCGGCAAGCTCCGGGCGCGAGCTCATGCGGCTCGACCTCGCGAGCGAGGCGATCCGCCTGGGGCGGCTGCTCGTCGAGCTGCTGCCCGCGGAGCCGGAGGCGCTCGGTCTGCTCGCCTTGATGCTCCTCCACGACTCGCGCCGCGCTGCGCGCACCTCGCCCACAGGCGAGCTGATCGTGCTCGAGGAGCAGGACCGCTCGCTCTGGAACCGCGCGCAGATCGCCGAAGGCGCGGCGCTCGTCGCGCAGGCGTTCGGCGCGCGCCGCTTCGGGCCCTATGCGCTGCAGGCGGCGATCGCCGCGAGCCACTGCCGGGCGGACCGCTCCGCAGCGACCGACTGGCGCGAGATCGTGGGCCTCTACGATCTGCTCGAGCGGATCGAGCCCTCGCCGGTCGTCGCGCTCAACCGCGCCGTGGCGGTCGCGATGCGCGATGGGCCCGCGGTCGGGCTTGCGCTCATCGAGGCCCTCCTTGCCCGCGGCGAGCTCATCGACTACCGGCTTGCCCATGCCGCACGGGCCGACCTGTGCCGTCGTCTCGGCCGCCGCGCCGAGGCGCGCGAGGCCTACGAGCGGGCGCTCACGCTCACCCGCCAGGAAGCGGAGCGCCAGTTCCTGCGGCGCCGGCTGGCCGAGCTCGGCCACCTCTGAGGGAGCGCGACCCCGCGGCAAAATAAAGGTCTGGGCCGCGGTCGATCGCGCCGCCGATCGTTCGGTAAGGTGAGGAGCGCCGCGCCCGTTCGCGGGGCGCAAGGAGCATCTCGATGAAGCGATTCATGGCGATCTACACCGGCAGTCCAACCTCCGCGAGCCGTATCCAGTGGGACCAGCTCGACGCCGCGGAGCGCAACCGTCGCCAGGCCGCCGGCATTAAGGCCTGGCAGGAATGGGGGGCCCGGCACCGCGCGGAGATCGAAGACGGCGGCGGCCCGCTCGGCAAGACCCAGCGCGTCTCGCGCGAGGGGACCGCGGACATTCGCAACCACATGGCGGGCTTCGTCATCGTGCGCGCGGAGTCGCAGGAAGCCGCGGCGCGACTGTTCGATGACCATCCGCACTTCAGCGTCTTCCCGGGCGATGGCGTGGAGATCATGGAGTGCCTGCCCGTTCCGGGGCAGTGACCGCGCCGGCACGCGAGGGCCCAACGATGAAGTATCTGTGTCTCGTGTACGGTGAGGAAGCGAAGCTCGCGGAGATGGACGACCGCGAGTGCCTCGCCTGCGACCGGGAGCTGCGTGAGCGCGGCCGCTGCATCGCCTCGGAGGCGCTCGAGCGCGTCGCGACCGCGACAACGGTGCGCGTGCGCACCGGCCGTCTCTCGGTGACCGATGGCCCGTTCGCGGAGACCAAGGAGCAGCTCGCGGGCTTCTATCTCATCGAGGCCCGCGACCTCAACGAGGCGATCCAGATCGCCGCGAAGATTCCCCCGGCGGCCGTGGGCTCAATCGAGATCCGGCCAGTGCGCCCGATCCGCGAGCACCCGCATATCCCGCGCACGGAGGATTAGTGCAGCGCGCGCCGAGGGTCGCGCGCTCAGCGCAAGTGTGCGGGCGGTAGCGGCGGGCGCCTGAGGATCAAGTCGACCGCCTTCTCGGCGATCATGATGACAGGCGCGTTGGTGTTGCCGCCGACGATCGCCGGCATCACCGAGGCATCGACGACTCTGAGCGCGCGCAAGCCGCGCACGCGCAGCTCCCCATCGAGCACCGCGTCCTCGCCGCTGCCCATCGCGCAGGTGCTGGTCGGATGCATCGCCGTGCCGACGAAGCGGCGGATGTGGGCATCGAGCTGCGCATCGCTTTGCACGGCCGGGCCCGGAAGGAGCTCTTGGCTCACGAGCTGCGCGGCGGGCGGGGTCGCGAAGAAACGGCGCACGAAGCGCAGCATGTAGCGCAGCGTCTCCCGATCGGCTTGAGCCTCGAGGAGATTGAAACGGATGCGCGGCGCAGTGCGCGGATCGCTCGAGCGCAGGCTCACGGAGCCGCGACTCTCGGGGTGGAGCACGACGCTCGCCATCGAGAAGACGTGTCCGGCGCCACGCCTCCACCCGGGAAACCAGCTGCGCGCCAGCATCGATACGGGACTCACGAGAAACTGCGCATCGGCGCCGCGCGTCTCGGGCCGGATCTTGAGGAATCCCTGCGCGCCGACCGGAAGCCCCGCGATCGGGCCGGTGCCGAAGAGCTGCCAGCGCGCGAGCGCGACGAGCAGGCGATCGAGGCGCAGCTCGGACTCGAAGGTGATCGGACCGCTCGCCGCGAAGACCGCGCCGACCGACTGATGGTCCTGGAGATTGCGGCCGACGCCGCGCAGATCGTGGAACGGCTCGACGCCCGCGGCGCGCAGCTCCTCCGCCGCGCCGATGCCGGAGAGCATGAGGAGCTGCGGGGAGTTGAACGCCCCGGCAGCGAGGATCACCTCGCGCTCGGCCTGCGCGCGCGCGAGCGCGCCGAGGGCCGAGTACTCGACGCCGATCGCCCGGTCCCGGTCGAAGAGGATCCGGTGCGCGAGCGCGTCGGTCACGACGGTGAGGTTCGGACGATGCATCGCCGGACGCAGGTACCGTGCCACGGTGCTCGCGCGGCGCCCGTGATGGACGTTGAAGTCCGGGGCACTGAACCCCTCGACCTCCGCGCCGTGAAAATCGTCGAGGTGGCGGTAGCCCAAGCGCTCGGCGGTCGCGATGAGCCGCGGATACACCCTCCGATCGGGCACGTGGCGCGCGACCGTGAGCGGGCCCGAGGCGCCGTGATAGACCGAGGCGCCGCGCCAGTTGGATTCGGCCCGGCGGAAGTACGGCAGCACCTCGGCGTAGCTCCAGCCGGGAAGGCCGCTCACCCGCCAGGAGTCGTAATCGGCGGGGTGGCCGCGCGAATACATCATGCCGTTGACCGCGGAGGAGCCGCCCAGCACCTTGCCGCGCGGCACTGGAATGCACCGGTTGTCGGCGTGGGGCTCGGGCTCGCTCGTGTACCCCCAGCCGAGCCGCGGATCCATGAACGTATCGCGCCAGGCGAGCGGCATGCGCATCCGCCAGTGGCGCCGCTCGCTCCCGCCGGCCTCGATGAGCAGCACACTCGCGGCCGGATCCTCGCTGAGCCGGGTCGCAAGCACGCACCCCGCCGAGCCGGCCCCGACGATCACGTAGTCGAACGCGCTCGGACGGCCCGCCGATCCCGCGCGCTCTGCGCCGCCCGCCGCGCCCGTGCTCATCGCCGCACTATAGCCGAGGCGCCGCGGGTCGGAGCGCTTTCGGGCGCATTGTCCACGCGCGCGACGCGGGCTATCGTGGCTGCTTCGCCCCCCCTCACACGTGGAGCCGCGCGCGCATGGACAGTTCCATCGCTCTCAAACTCGAGCATGTCTTCGACATCCGCATCGATTTTCACGAGCGGCGGATCTTCGGACCGGTCTCGGGGGGCGCGAGCCAGGGATACACCTCGGTGAAGAGCGGGCTGGTGGAGGGCCCGCGACTGAACGGGCGCGTCGTCGACTTCAGCGGCGCGGACTGGGCGACCGTGCGCACCGACGGGGTCGTCGAATTGAACGCGCACTACCTGCTCGAAGCGAGCGACGGTGCGCTCATCTACATCCGCAACCTGGGCTACGTCTACGGCGCGCGGCCGGCGGGCGCCTCCGGCGCGCCGGAGGCGGCGCAAGCCGCGGCGTCCCGACCCGGCTACTTCCGCTGCACGCCGTACTTCCGTGCACCCGAGGGACCGCATGAGTGGCTCAACCGCACCGTGATCGTGGGCGGTGGGGAACGCCGCACGAGCCCCGACCACTCGCTCTTCCGCTACTACGCCGTGACCTGAAACGCTTGCAAGGAGATCGATCGATGCGCATGAAGAAGCTTGGGTCTACGGGGCTCCTCGTTTCGGAGATCTGCCTCGGGGCGATGACCTTCGGATCGGGCGAGGGGATGTGGAGCGCGATCGGCAAGATGGACCAGTCGCTCGTCGACACGCTGGTGCGCGATGCGCTCGAGGATGGCGTCAACTTCTTCGACACCGCGAACGTCTACTCGGCCGGCCGCTCCGAGGTGATGCTGGGGCAGGCGTTCAAGAACCTGGGGCTCGCGCGCGATCAGTTCGTGGTCGCGACCAAGGTGCTCGGGCGCATGGGTCCGGGCGTCAATCAGCTCGGGCTGTCGCGCTACCACATCCTGGGCTCGCTCGATGCGAGCCTCGAGCGGTTGCAGCTCGATCACATCGACCTCTACCAGATCCACGGCGAGGATCCGCTCACGCCGATCGAGGAGACCCTCGATGCGCTCGATGACTGCGTGCGCGCGGGGAAGGTGCGCTACATCGGCGTCAGCAATCACGCGGCCTGGCAGATCGCCAAGGCGCTCGGCATCTCCGAGCGGCGCGGACTCGCGCGCTTCGAGAGCGTGCAGGCCTACTACTCGCTCGCGGGGCGCGATCTCGAGCGCGAGATCGTGCCGCTCGCGCGCGATCAGCGCTTGGGTGTGCTGCCGTGGAGCCCGCTCGCGGGCGGCTTTCTCTCGGGGAAGTTCGCGCGCGAAGGCAAGGGGCCCGCCGGCGCGCGGCGCACCACCTTCGACTTTCCGCCGATCGATCGCGAGCGCGCCTTCCGCATCATCGATGCCATCCGTCCGATCGCCGCGGCACACGATGTCTCGGTGGCGCGCGTCGCGCTCGCGTGGCTCCTGCAGCAGCCGGCGGTGACCTCGGTCATCATCGGCGCGAAGACGCGCGAGCAGCTCCAAGACAACTTGAAGTCCGCGACGCTCGAGCTCTCGAGCGGAGAGCTCGCCGCGCTCGCTGCGGTCTCGGCGCTCCCTCCCGAGTACCCCGGGTGGATGCTCGAGCGGATGTCGGCCGACCGGGCGGCCATGACAAAATAGCGCTCAGCGCCGCCCGGGCGCAGGTTGGGCGGCGAGTGCGCTCGCAAGCGCGAGGCGCTCACTCGCGAAGTCATTGCGCACGAGCGTTCCGTCGTCGGTGAACTCGAGCACCTTGAGGCCCGCCGGCGTCACCGCCGGCCATGCGGCGGGCTCGGCCGTCGGACGACCGGTGAGCGCGAAGTGCACCCAGCGCGACTCGATCGCATCGACGATGCGCTGTGTGTCGCGGCCGGTATGCTTCTCGACGAGTCCCATGCGATCGAAGACCGCGTAGACCTCGTCGATGTGCGAGGCGCCCGGGACGTGGCCGCGTTGCGAGGGTCGCAGGTACGCGTAGTAGTAGAGATAGGTCGGGAGCCCCGCGCGCGCAGCCGCGCGCGCAACGCGCCAGGTCGGCGCGGTGATCATCATGTCGGTGGCGAGCTCGCCCGCGACGTTCGCGGTCTCGTGCGTGCCGTAGCCGTCAAAGAGCGCCTCGACCCGCGGCCACTCGCGCGCGAACCGCTGCGGCAGCCCGCGCGCCATTGCGGCGAAGAATCCCGCCTCGTAGCTGTTCGAGCCGATGATGAGCGGCACGTGCGCGACCTTGCCCGCCTCGAATGCGCTCAGCGCATCCTCCGGCAGCACCCGCCCGTCGATCATCGGGCCTGCGCGCACCGCGAGCGGCGAGCCGTGCCCAAGAATCTTCGCGGCCGCAAGCCTGCGCAGCGCCGCGGCGCTCGGATTGTTCAGGCCCCACGAGCGGGCCGCCGCCTCTGCGGCGCTCTCCGCCTGCGCGAGCGTGGTCGGCGGGCCGCTGAAGATCCCCGACTCGATGATCGCGCGCTCAAAGGATCCGCGCGCGAGAGGCGAGGCCATGAGGTCGCTCACCGCGGCGCCGCCGGCGGACTGCCCGAAGAGCGTCACGTCGGCGGGATTGCCGCCGAAGGCGGCGATGTTGCGCCTCACCCAGCGGAGCGCGGCGATCTGGTCGAGGAGCCCGTAGTTGCCGATCGGACCGCCCGGCGACTCGCGCACCAGCGCCGGATGCGCGAAGAATCCGAAGAGACCGAGCCGATAGTTGAGCGTGACCACGACCACGCCGCGTCGTGCGAGGTTCGCCCCGTCATAGAGCGGCTGGCTCGCCGACCCCACGACGAACGCCCCGCCGTGCACCCATACCATCACCGGGAGCTTCACCGGCGTGCGGCGCACCGGCCGCCAGATATTGAGATACAGGCAGTCCTCGCTCACCGGCGGCTCGGCACCGGCCGGTTCCGCGCGCCGCCGCTGCATGCACTCGCTTGCGAAGTGCTCGGCGCGCCGCACGCCGCGCCAGTGCGGATCGCCCTGCGGCGGGCGCCAGCGCAGCGCGCCGACGGGAGGCTCGGCGTAGGGCACGCCGAGAAAGGCCACGACGCCGTCGTGATCGATGCCCTCGAGCACCCCGCCGCTCACCGCGATCCTGACCGCGTTCCCGCCGCCCGTCTGCGCCTCGGCCGTGATGCTCGCTGCGACCGCGAGCATCACCCCCATCGTCATTGCAAGCCAGGCCAGCGAGCCTCTCAATGCGGTGCCCCTCGGGTTAGTTCCGCGTGCGCTTGGTGCGCTCGAACGCGGCGCTCTCGTCGATCCGATCCACGATGTACGCGCGCACCGACTCGATTTCCGCGGCACTCAGCTCCGAGCCGAATGCCACCATGCCCGCCGATTGCAGCGCCCCGTCGTGAACGATGCTGCTCCAGAGCACGGCATTCCCGGCGGCCGCAGAGTAGCGCAAGTCCGGCAGCACGCCGCCGGCCACCGCGCCATCACCGTGGCAGGTGCCGCAGAACTGGTGATAGGTTGCCTTGCCCCGCGCGATCACGCGCGCAGGGGCGATCTCGGGACGCGGCTCGAGCTTGCGCTCGGGCGGCGGGGGCGGCGGGGGGAGCTGATCGGTGCCATCGAGCGCGTAGCCCAACACGCGCGGGACGTTGCCGCGATCGATCTGCGAATCGAGCGCGAGCGCGCCGGCGGCGAGGCCGAACGCGCCGCCCCAGCCAACCTCGACCGCGACATACTGCTTGCCGTCGGCCAGGTACGTGACCGGAGGCGCCAGGATCCCGGTGTAGGTCATCGCGGACCACAGCCGCGCGCCGGAATCGGCGCGGTACGCGTTGAGCTCGCCCATCGCATTGCCCTCGAAGACGAGGTTTCCGGCGGTCGCGAGCACCCCGCCGTTCCACGGATGGCCGAGCTCGACGCGCCAGACCTCCTTCTGCGCCACCGGATCCCAGGCGGCGAGGTGCCCCTTCAACCCCTTGAGCGCCGCCGCGACGATGACTGGGTTCTGCGGCAGGCTCCCGGCGTTGAGATCGAGGCCGATGTTCCAGGAGAGCTCGTGCCAGACGAGGCGTTTGGCCGGGACGTAGGGGAACGTCATCTCGCTCACCGGGATGTACACGTAGCCGGTCGCGGGGCTGAAGGCCATCGGCTCCCAGTTGTGTGCGCCCAGCGGGCCGGGCGCGTTGCTCGACGCAGGCTTGCCGGAATCGGAGTAATCGGCCGCGCGATTGACGATCGGACGGCCGGTCTTGGGATCGATCCCCTTCGCCCAGTTCACCGTGTCGGCGTACTGGTGCACCGAGAGGAGCTGCCCCGTCTCGCGATCGAGCACGTAGAAGAAGCCGTTCTTCGGCGCCTGCATGATGACGTGACGCAGCGTGCCGTCGATCGTGAGGTCGGCGAGCGTCAGGGTCTGAACGGCGCTGTAGTCCCACATGTCCCCGGGGGTCGTTTGGAAGTGCCAGACGTACGCGCCGCTGTCGGGCTTGAGCGCAATGATCGAAGTGATGAAGAGATTGTCACCGCCGCGCGGGGAGCGGAACTTGCGATCCCAGGGTCCGCCGTTGTCCGTGCCGATGTAGAGCAGGTCGAGCTTCGGATCGTACGCCATCGAGTCCCACACGGTGCCGCCGCCGCCGACCGTCCACCACTTGCCGCTCCAGGTGGGACGCGCCAGGCGCTCGAGCACGGCATCGGAGGCGGCCCCGTCGGGCTTGCCCGGCGCGCCCGGCACCGTATAGAACCGCCATGCGAGCTCGCCGGTCTCGGCGTCGTACGCCGAGACGTAGCCCCGCACGCCCATCTCCCCGCCGGCGTTGCCGATGATGACCTTGGCCTTGACCACGCGCGGCGCACCGGTGATCGTGTAGCGCGAGCCGCTCGGAGTCGTGCGCACCTCCCATACCGGCCGGCCCGTCGCCGCATCGAGCGCGATCAGGCGCCCGTCGAGGGTTCCCAGGTAGAGCTTGCCGTTCCAGGCAGCAACGCCGCGGTTGACCGCGTCGCAGCAGGTGTTGATGTCGGTGGACATCGCCACCTGCGGATCGTAGGACCACTTGAGCGTGCCCGTGCGCGCATCGAGCGCGAACACCTTGCTGAAGGCGCCGGTCACATACATCACCCCGTCGATCACGAGCGGGGTCGACTCCTGCGCGCGCGCGGCGACCGGCAAGTCGTAGTGCCACGCGAGCTTGAGGTGCGCGACATTGTCCACGTCGATCTGCCGGAGCGGACTGAAGCGTTGCTCATCGTAGGTACGCCCGTAGGTCATCCAGTTCGCGCCGTCCGCGGCGGCCGCAGCGAGCCGCGCGGCATTCACCGCGGCCGGATGGAAAGCGGCAGCTGGCGGGACCGGAGCCGGTGCGGGCGCGTGCGAGCAGCCGGCGAGAGTCAGGATCGAGGCGAGCGTGAGAGCGGAACGGCGCATGGCGTGCGATGACCTCTTGTTCTTCGTATTAGACGCGGCGCGCCGGCGCCGCCCCTCCTCGAGATGACGAGGAGCAGGCGCCGGCGGCGATGCGGGGAGGCTCGACCGAGCGATGGGTCAGATCGCGATGCACACGGATTTGAGCTCGGTGTAGAGCTCGAACACCGCCCGACCGTGCTCGCGACCGAAGCCCGACTGCTTGAACCCGCCAAAGGGCATGGCCGGATCGACGAAGTTGTGGCAGTTCACCCAGACGGTGCCCGCACGGATCTTCGGGACCAGTCGATGCACCGCGCTCACATCGCGCGACCAGACGCTCGCCGCGAGACCGTACGGGGTGTCGTTCGCAAGCGCCGCGATCTCATCGAGATCCTCGAAGCGCTGCGCCACCACGACCGGCCCGAAGATCTCCTCGCGGACGACCTTCATCTCCGGCCGCACGTTGGCGAGCACGGTCGGCTTGACGAAGTAGCCGGCGCCCGACGGCGCATCGCCTCCGGTCAGCACCTTCGCGCCTTCCTTGCGCCCGGAGTCGATGTAGCCGAGCACTCGCTCCTGCTGCTCCTTCGAGACGAGCGGGCCCATCTCGGTCTTGGGATCGAGCCCCGGGCCGAGGCGGATCGACCGTGCCGCGCCGCTCAAACCCTCGACGACCTGATCGAACACCTTTCTGTGCGCGAACAGGCGCGAGCCGGCCGTGCACACCTGACCGGAATTGAAGAAGATGGCGTTCGCCGCGCCGCCGACTACGGAATTGAGGTCCGCATCGGGCAGCACGATGACCGGGGACTTGCCGCCGAGCTCGAGCGAGACGCGCTTGAGCGTGTCCGTCGCGTTGCGATTGATGATCTTGCCCACCTCGGTCGAGCCGGTGAAGGCGACCTTGTCGACGCCGGGATGTGCCACCAGCGCCGCGCCGGTGGTCTCGCCGTAGCCGGTGAGGATGTTGACGACCCCCGGTGGGAAGCCCGCCTCGACGATGAGCTCGCCCAAGCGCAACGCCGTGAGCGGCGTTTGCTCCGCGGGCTTCAGCACCGAGGTGCAGCCGCAGGCGAGCGCGGGTCCGAGCTTCCAGGCCGCCATCGCGAGCGGGAAATTCCAGGGCACGATCTGCGCGACCACGCCGACCGGCTCGCGCTGCGTGTAGGTATGGAACTTCACCCCGGGCGGCCCGTGGATCGAGGTGTTGAAGGTGGAGCCCTCGATCTTGGTCGCCCAGCCGGCCATGTAGCGGAAATAGTCGCGGGTGCCCGGCACATCGACGATGCTCGCCATGAACTTCGTCTTGCCGTTGTTGATGCTTTCGAGCTCGGCCAACTCATCGGCGTTGCGCTCGATCAGGTCCGCGAGCTTCCACAGCAGCGCCTCGCGCTGCGCGGGGAGCATCTCCGCCCACGGACCTTTCTCGAACGCCTGCCGCGCCGCGGCGACGGCGCGCTCGACATCCGCGGCGTTGGCGTCGGGCACGGAGCTGATCTCGCGGCCGGTCGCCGGGTCCATCACCGCGATGCGCTTCTGGGACTTCGATTCGACCCACTCGCCCCCGATCAGCAGGCGGTGGGAGCGTTTGAGAAACCGAGCGACCGCTTGCGAGGGTTCGGGTTGCGATGCAATCGACGCGAGCGAAGCGTTCACGGCATGTCCTCCGGGGTCAGGGTTGGTGCAGCCGCACACAGGCCGCGGGGTCGGGTGGCGGGTGCATCCTGCGAGCCCCTAGTCTAAACCCTCGGTCCACTTATTGAGAATGTTCTCCCGCGATGCCTCCCCAGCATACACTTGAACGCATCGGGGCACGGCCAGGCGCGGCGGTTCGGGGGGGCGCGATGGGGCAGCAGATGGAGGAATTCTCGACAGCGGGACTCGCCCCGCGTCAACGGCTCGAGTACTGGAACGCGCTCGCCGGGGACGCCCTCACCGAGCTCGTCGCCGATCCCCTGCTCGACGCCCTCGCTTTCTGCGGGCGGCTGATGCACACACAGGTGGGCCAGCTGCGGCTCGCCGAGGTGTGCTCGGATCCGGCGATCGTGCGCCATTCGCGCGAGCACATCTCGCGCGCGCGCGAGCCGAAATTCTTTCTCTGCGTGCAGCTCGACGGCGTGAGCGTCAACCGCCAGCAGGGCCGTGAGGCCGTGCTGCAATACGGGGACTTCACGCTGTTCGACAGCGGGCACCCCTACGAGGTGAGCTTCGTCGAGCCGAACCGCATGCTCGTGCTGTGCATGCCGCAGGCGGAGCTGCGCCGCCGCATGGCGAACCCCGAGGCCGTGCTCGCGCTCGCGATGCCGGGGAGCCGCGATGTGTCCGGGCTGCTCTCCTCGTTCCTGTGCAATCTCTGGCGCGCGCGCTGCGGGGAGCGCGATCTGGTGCTCGGCCCCCGTTTCGGCGAGGCGATCCTCGATCTGGTCGCGAGCGCCTACGCGCCCGTCACCCAGGCGAGCGCGCACCTCTCCTCGCTCTCCATCATGCGCCGCGAGCGCGTGCGCAGTCTCATCGAGAGTGAGTTGCACGATCCACAGCTCACCCCGAGCAGGCTCGCGCAGCGCTTGCGTATCTCGCCGCGCTACCTGCACCAGGTTTTCAACGACGAGGGCGAAACGGTCGCGCGCTACATCCTGCGACGGCGCCTGGAGGAGTGTGCGCGCGCGCTCGAGGATCCGGCGCAGCAGGGGCGCACCGCGATCGACATCGCCTTCCGCAACGGATTCAACGATGCCTCGCACTTCGGACGCGCGTTTCGCAAGCACTTTGGCGCGACGCCGAGCGAGTATCGCCGCGGCCGCCTCGCTCCGCGCGGCTGACCACCCGGCCGCGCACCACCGAGCCGAGCCGTGGAGCTCACCGACCGCGACGTTGAGGAGATCCTGCGCCTGCTCGAGTCCTCGCAGTACCAGGAGTTGAGCCTCACGACCGACCGGTTCAAGCTCATTCTGCGCCGCACGGGTGCGGGAGGCGGCGGCTGGACCGAAGAGCGCCAGACGCTCGCGCCTCCCCACGTGACGCCGCTTCAGGCGAGCCGGAGCGGCACCCCCGGCCCCGCGGAGCGCGCCGCCGCTCAAGCGCCCGCGAGCAGCGTGGGCACCGCGCTTGCGGGATTGAGTGAAGTGCGCGCACCCATCATGGGCACCTTCTACCGTGCGCCGAAGCCCGGCGCCGCAGCGTTCGTCGAGGTGGGCACACAGGTGAGCGAAGAGACGGTCGTCGGCATCGTCGAGACGATGAAGCTCATGAACTCGGTTTATGCCGGTGCGCGCGGCCAGGTGCTCGAGATCCGCGCCGCCAACGGCGAGCTGGTCGAGCAGCACGCCCTGCTGATGCTCCTCAAGCCCGAGAGCGCATGACCCTGCGGCGGCTGCTCATCGCGAACCGCGGAGAAATCGCGGTGCGCATCATCCGCACCTGCGAGCGGCTCGGCATCGAGAGCGTGCTCGCCGCCTCCGAGGCCGACCTCGACTCCCTCCCCGCGCGCCTCGCCGACCGCACGGTGTGTATCGGGCCGCCGCCCGCCGGCGCGAGTTACCTCGATGCCCAGGCGATCATTGCGGCGGGGAAGGCGGCGCGCGTCGATGCGCTGCATCCGGGCTACGGCTTTCTCTCCGAGAATGCGCGCTTTGCGCGACTCTGCCGCGCGGCGGGCATCCTCTACGTCGGCCCCACCGACGCGCAGCTCGATGCGGTCGGCGATAAGCTGCGCGCGCGCGAGCAGGCGGCGCGCTGCGGCCTGCCGATCCTCCCCGGCGGAGCGGTCGCGAGCGCACAGGAGGCGGCCGCGATCGCCGAGCGCATCGGCTGGCCGATTCTCATCAAGGCGGTGGGCGGCGGCGGCGGTCGCGGGATGAAGCCGGTGCGAGAGCCCGCCGAGCTCCCCCGCGCACTCGAGCTCGCGATCGCCGAGGCACGCGGCGCGTTCGCCGATCCCCGGGTGTACGTGGAGCGCTTCATCGCCTCCGCACGTCACATCGAGGTGCAGCTCTTGGGCGACGGCGTGCGCATCGCGGCACTCGGCGAGCGCGACTGCTCGGTGCAGCGACGCTATCAGAAGCTCCTCGAGGAAGCCCCCGCGCCGCGTCTTCCCGAGCAACTGCGCGCGCGGCTCAAAGCCTCCGCGCTCACCTTCGGCCGGCACCTGGGCTATTGCGGTGCGGGCACGGTCGAGTTCTTGGTCGACGCCGCGCGCGGGGAGTTCTATTTCCTCGAGATGAACGCGCGTATTCAGGTTGAGCATCCGGTCACCGAGGCCGTGACCGGACTCGACATCGTCGCCTGGCAGATCGCGATCGCCGAAGGCCGCGCACTCGCTGCGAGCCTGGCCGAGGTGCCCGTCGCGGGGCACGCGCTCGAGTGCCGCATCAACGCGGAGGATCCCGCGCGCGACTTTCGACCGAGTCCGGGAACCATCACCCGGGCGGTGTTCCCCGCCGGCCCCGGCATCCGCATCGACACGCACATCGAGGCGGGTGCGAGCGTGCCGCCGTACTATGATTCGCTCCTGGCGAAGATCATCGTGCACGCCCCTGAGCGCCTGCAGTGCCTGGAGCGCATGCGCACGGCGCTCGCAGCGACGCGCATCGAGGGCGTGGCGACCAACCTGGCCGTGCACGCGGCGCTCATCGATGCGCCGGAGCTCGCCGAGGGCGGCGTCGACACGGCGTTCTGCGCGCGCTTCATCCACGCCATGCGGAGGTGAGTCTCATGGAGCGATGTATCCCGCTGCGCCGCGCGGCCCCCGCAATCGCGGCCCTCGCCTTCCTCGCCCCCGTGGCGCACGCGCGCGCGGCGGTTGCGCCCGCGTGCGACCGGCGCTGCCTGCTGGAGATGCTGTGGGTCTATACCGAAGCGCTGACCGATGATGATCCATCGCGCCTGCCGCGCGCGCCGGGCTTGCGCGTCACGAGCAACGGCGCGGTGGTCGCCCTCGGTCACGGGGCCGTCTGGGGCTCGCCGCGCCGCATTCCGTTTCGCGAGGCCCTGGTCGACCCGGCGACCGGCGCCGCGCTCTTCTACGGCGTCGTGACCAATGCCGTGCGGGCGCGCGGTGCGAGCGCGGCGGCGGCCCGGGCGGCGAACGAGACTTGGTGGTTCTACGCGCTGCGGCTCAAGGTCGTGGGACGACGCGTGAGCGAGATCGAGGAGATCGCCTATCCCGGCTCGGCGATGGGGGCGAACGCCGCCGCACTGCGCCTTCCCGACCGCATCTTCGATGCAGTGCTGCCGCCCGCGGAGCGCTCCGGCCGCAGGGAGCTCATCGCGGTCGCCAACGCGTACTTCGATGCGGTCTCGGGCAAGCTTCCCTATCGCGCCGTCCCGTGGCACCCGGACTGTGAGCGCATCGAGCTCGGGGTCTTCACCGTCAACTCGCTCACCTCCCCCGGCTCGTGCGCCGGGGAGTTCGAGAATCCCGCCGTGCGCTGGAACGTCGTCAATCGCCGCTTCTATCTCACCGACCTCGATCGTGGACTCGTGCTCGCGATCGCAAACTTCACGACACCGCCCGATCTGCCGCACAACAACGGCTCGGTGGTGTTCGAGCTGTTCAAGGTGCAGGACGGGCTCATCCGGCAGATCCAAGCGTTCTTCCGCGGCAACGGGCAGCTGCACTCCGGCTGGGGAAGCGGGCCGGGCTCTTAAGTCGCCTTGTCAGGCTCTCTCATCGAGTACACCATGCGACGCATTCGGAGGATGACATCATGCGTACCGGACCGATCCTCGCCACGGGCGCCTGCGCCGCTCTCGTGGCACTCGCGGCCGCAACGCTCGCAGCCGAGCCGCATCCCATGACAGCGAAAGGCGAATCGCTTCCCTACGTTCATCTCTACGCGGATGCGAACGGGGTCTCCCACTTCCGTAACGAGCGCATCTCCCTCGCCTCGGCCCCGGCGGCGAGCGCCGATCGTCAGCTCGTCTCCTTCGAGCTCTCGAAGGCGCCCGGAGCAACGCTCCTCGCTCTGAAGTTGGGCGCGAAGGAGGACTGGCACCGGGCGCCGCGCCGGATGTGGTTGATCGCGCTCACCGGCATGTCGGAGGTGACCGTCGGCGACGGGGAGGTGCGTCGCTTCGGCCCGGGGAGCCTGCTGCTCATGGATGACACCACCGGCAAGGGGCACATCACCCGAGCGGTGGGCAAGGTCGATCACATCGCGCTCACCATCCCCGCGCCCGCCCCGTGAGCCGCGGTGCGCTTTACGGCCGCGCCGGGCACGGTGTACAAGCTTCACTCTTCCGGCCAAGCCGCACCCTGAAAGCCGAGGCACGCGTATGAACGGCGATGTCGATCTGCTCGCCTCCTACTGGACGCTCGCCGTGGGAGCCGAGCCGCATACCGACCACGAGTACAGCACCTGCGGCTTCCGCGAGCGCGTGGCGAACGCCGCGCGCGCCGGGTTCAAGGGAATCGGCATCTGGCACTCCGATCTCGACCACACGCTCGAGAAGCTCACCCTCAAGGAGATGCGCGCGATCCTCGATGATCACGGCATCGAGCACGTCGAGCTCGAGTTCCTCACCGACTGGTTCGTCACCGGGGAGGCGAAGAGGCGCTCGGATGCGCAGAAGCGCAAGCTGTTCACCGCGGCCGCGGAGCTGAGCGCGCGCTCGATCAAGGTCGGCGACTTCGCGCGCCAGAGCTGTCCGATGCCGCAGCTCATCGAATCGTTCGCGACGCTTTGCAAGGAAGCCCACGAGGTGGGCGCGCTCATCGGCTTCGAGATGATGCCCTTCTGCGTCATCGACTCGCTCGAGTCGGCGCGCACGCTCGTCGAGGGCGCCGGCGCGAAGAACGGCGGCATCTTCTTCGACCTGTGGCACATCGTGAAAATCGGCATCCCGTATGAGGCGGTGGCGCGCTTTCCCAAGCGCTACATCGTCGGCGTCGAGATCAACGACGGCTACTCCAAGGAGCACTCGATGCCCGAGCTCACGGTGGAGACGACCCAACACCGGCAGCTCTGCGGCGAAGGTGAGTTCGACGTGCGCGGCTTCATCGAGCAGATGCGCCCGCTGTGGGGCGGGCCCTGGGGCATCGAGGTGCTCAACAAGGCGCTGCGGCAGCGGCCGATCGAGGAGGTCTGCCGGCGCGCCTTCGATACCACCATTGCGGAGTTTCGCCGCTAGGCGCTCCCGCGCAGCGAAGGGGACCACTCGACATGGCTACCACGGAACCGAGCAACACGGAGCTGCGCGCGCTCTACGAGCGCATGCTCCTCATCCGGCGGATGGAGGAGCGGCTGCGGGCCGATGCGGCCGCGGGCAATCTTCCGGGCGCGGTGCACCTCTACATCGGCC
>Ga0335074_10000815_pt1 | contig 42723 bp, 39 predicted proteins | sample Lox_Sample_23_FD_206715 | JGI IMG/M metagenome (GOLD analysis project Ga0335074, IMG submission 206715) | Soil microbial communities from Loxahatchee National Wildlife Refuge, Florida, United States - Lox_Sample_2.3 | ecosystem: Environmental > Terrestrial > Soil > Wetlands | place: USA...
CCTGACCTCACCGCGCAGGAATTCGACCACGTGATGGCGGTCAACGTGCGGGGGGTATTTCTCGGCTTGCGCGCCGCGTTCCGCCAGTTCGCATGGCAGCGCAAGGCCGGGGCGGGCACCGGGGCGATCGTGGTCACCGCCTCCATCGGCAGCCTGCGCGGCAGTGCTGACCTGCTCCCCTACCAGACGTCCAAGCATGCGGTGCTCGGGCTTGTGCACGGGGCCGCCGTCTACGGCGGGCCGCTCGGCGTGCGGGTCAACGCGGTGGCCCCAGGGATCGTGCCGACCGAGCTGTTCGCGGCGACCCCGGACGCGCCCGGCGGCAAGGACGACATGAGTAAAAGGGCGAGCACCACTCCCTTGCGGCGGGCCGGCACCGGCGACGACATCGCCAGCGTGGTCGCGTTCCTGCTCAGCGACGACGCGGCCTACATCACCGGCGAGGTGGTGTCGGCCGACGGCGGCGCGAGCATCGTCAGCTCGGTCCGGCCTTCGGGCGGGGCCGGGGCATGGGACTTCGCCGGTCACGACGCGGCCCTGTACGGGCCGCACCCGGCCGGACCTGCCGGCCGGGCCGGGTCATAGGGCAGATATCAGGAAAGGCGGGATCGTGGTCAAGCAGCGGATCGGCTTCATCGGCCTTGGCAACATGGGGGGCCGGATGACGCGGCGGCTGGTGGATGGAGGCTACCCCGTGCTCGGCTACGACCCGGTCGAGGGCCGGGCCGTCGCGGCCGGGGCCACACCCGCCCCGTCCCTCGCCGCCGTGGCCGCCGACAGTGACATTGTCCTGCTGTCCCTGCCCGACAGTTCCGTCATCGAGCCGGTGGTGCTGGGGCCAGGCGGTATCGCGGAGAGCGCGCGGCCGGGACAGGTCGTCATCGATCTGAGCACCGCCGCGCCCGCCTCGTCGATCCGGTTGCACGCCGCGCTGGCCGAACGCCAGGTCGATTTCCTCGACGCCGGCATCTCCGGTGGCGCGGCCGCCGCCGAGAAGGGCACGCTGACCATCATGGTCGGCGGTTCGCCCGGAGTGCTGGCTCGGGTTGGGCGGGTCTTCGAGCCGATCGCGGCCAGGGTGGTGGACATGGGCGGACCCGGCGCCGGCCACACCACTAAGGTGCTTAACAACTTCCTCAACGCGGTCAGCCTCGCCGCGACGGCCGAGGTCATGGTCGCGGCCAAGAAGGCGGGCCTGGACCTGGACCGCACACTCGAGGTCATCAACGCCAGCAGCGGCGTGAACTTCGCCAGCCTCAACCGCTTCCCTAACATCGTGCGCGGCGACTACATGGAAGGCGGACTGACCAGCGCGCTGATGACGAAGGACGTCGCGCTGTACGTGGACCGCATCGGTGAGCTTGGTGTCCCGTCGCTGGCCGCGTCCGGCCCGCTGGCCGCGTTCGGCCTGGCCAACAGCCTCGGCTACCGGGACCAGATCAGCAACCGGGTAGTCGACGCCATCGGCGACGTAGCCGGCGGCGTCCGGCTGCATGACGCGGCCAAGGACGGTCACTGATGCGGATAGTACGCAGGGGCCAGGGCGCGGCCGGCACACCAGCCGAGCAACGGTCGGCGACGTTCACCGGGCTGGTCTACGCCGACCCGCTCGGCGGCGCCGACGGGGCCACGTTCGCGAGCGTCTTCTTCGGGCCCGGGGCCCGCACCTACTGGCACTGGCACGAGCACGGCCAGCTGCTGCACGTGCTGACCGGCCGGGGCTGGGTCTGCACCCGGGGCGAGACGGCCGAGCCGCTGTATCCCGGCGACATCGTGTGGGTGCCGCCGGGAGAGCAGCACTGGCACGGCGCCGGGCCGGACAGCGTCATGGCACACCTGGCGGTCTCCCTGGGCGCGACCAGCTGGCTGGAAGAGGTCACGGCGGCCGACTACGGCACCGCCTGCGGCTGTCAGTCCGCGGCAGCGAGGGCGTGATGAGCCAGATGAAAGGCATGCGCATCGGCTTCGTCGGCCTGGGCAACATGGGCCACCCGATGGTGCGCCGGCTCGCCGGCGCCGGGCACCGGATCCTGGCCTACGACACCCAGCCGGCCGCCAGGGATCGGCTCGCGGACGCAGCCGGCGTAACCATCGCCGGCTGCGCCTCCGAGGTCGCCGACGGCGCCGACGCGGTGATCCTCATGCTGCCCGACTCCGACGTGGTGGAGCGCGTCCTGCTGGACGGCGGCCTGCTTGAGCGGATCGCCGATGCCGCCCGCCCGGCCGTGGTGGTCGATATGAGCTCCTCGGTGCCGGCCCGCACCCGGGCCCTCGCCGCGCGCGCCGCGGACAGCAGCGTGTTGCTGGTCGACGCCCCCGTCTCCGGGGGCGTGAGCGGCGCCCGAGCCGGCTCGCTCACCATCATGACCGGGGGACCCGCGGAGGTGCTGGCCCGGGTCCAGCCGATCTTGCGCGTGCTCGGGGCCGAGATCGTGCACGCCGGAGCCATCGTCGGGGCCGGGCACGCGGTCAAGGCGCTCAACAACCTGATGTCGGCGACACACCTGCTCGCCAGTTCGGAGGCGTTGCTGGCGGGCCGGGCCTTCGGCTTGGACCCGGCGGTGATGCTGGACATCGTCAACGCCTCCAGTGGTCGCAGCGGGTCGACCCAGGTCAAGTGGCCGCGTTACATCCTTCCCGAGTCCTACGATTCGGGCTTCGGCCTGCGCCTGATGCTGAAGGACATGCGGGTGGCGCTCGGCTTGGAGGAAGCGGCAGGCATCCCGGCCCCGCTCAGCGCCGCGGCGGTCGAAGCCTGGGCCACCGCCGCGGACACGCTGCCGCCTGACGCCGATCACACCGAGATCGCCCGCTGGCTGGAGCGGTTGACGCCGACCGGGGAACTGAACCAACACGCCGCTGGGAACAGGTGAGGAACCGATGACACTGACCAAACGCCAGCAGGAGATCAAGGACGACTTCATCGCGGTCCGCGGGACCTGGAGCGACGCCTGGGAGCGGATCCTGGAGCTCGACCCCGAGTTCCTGGCGGCCTACCTGCGGTGGTCGGCACTGCCGGTCCGCCAGCAGGTGCTGGACCCGAAGGTCAGGGAGTTCGTCTACATCGCGGCCGACGCGGCCGCGACTCACCTGTACACGCCGGGCGTCCGCCAGCACGTGCGGGCCGCGCTCGACGCAGGCGCCACCGCCGCCGAGATCATGGAAGTCCTCGAGCTGACCAGCACCCTCGGCATCCACGCCTGCAACATCGGGATCCCGCTGCTGATCGAGGTACTCCACGAGGAAGGGATGCGGGACGGCCCCGCACCGCTCACCGCGCGGCAGGAGGAGCTGAAGGCGGAGTTCACCGCCAGCCGGGGCTACTGGCACGAATTCTGGGACGGGATCCTCGAGCTCGACCCTGAGCTGTTCGCGGCCTACACGGAGTTCTCCTCGGTGCCCTGGCGGACCGGCGTGCTCGAACCGAAGGTCAAGGAATTCATCTACACGGCGTTCGACGCCTCGGCCACGCACCTGTACGTGCCCGGCCTCAAGGCGCACATGCGCAATGCCCTCCGGCTCGGCGCCACCACCGAGGAGATCGTCGCGGTGCTCGGCATCGTCAGCGTGATCGGTATCCACGCGGCGACCACCGCGGCGCCCATTCTGGCCGAGGAGCTTGCCCGTCCGGCTGCCTTCCCCGTGCGAACGGAGGCATCCGGATGATGAGCAGCCGCACCGTAGCCGTGTCGTACCGGTCGGCTGCACAGCCGACCGGCACGGCGACGGCCGGTGTGGCGAAGAACCCTGCCGGGTCAACCGGTACCGGCCTAGGCCGAGGCAGCCGCCTTGAGGCGGGCCGGCCGGCCGCGCCGACCTGTATGCGCGCCCCCCGTCCCGGCGTCCCCGCCGGCGTGCTCGGCATTGTCCGACGTGTGGCCGTTCTCGCTGGCCTGCTCCTGCTCCCGCAAGGCGGCCAGGGCAACGCGGCCCGCGGCTTCGACGTGACGCGAGCACGCCGCGGCGGTGGCCTCAGCGTCGCCGGACAGCGCTGCCCCGACGATCGCCCGGATTTCCGCCACGGTCTGCTCGGTGCGGCCCGGAACCGAGAGCGACAGGAACCGCAGCACGCTCACCCGCGCGTGCAGGCCGGCGACCACGCTGCGCAGGGCCTCGTTGCCGCCTCCCTCGAACAGCACGTCGTAGAACGCGTCCTTGGCCGCCAGCACCGGCGCGCCTCTGTCGGCCGTCCGCTCGATCCGGTTCAGGGCCCGTACCAGCGCCGTCCGGTGGGCAGGCTGTGCGTTCAGCGCGAAGAGCCGGCCGGCCAGCCCCTCGAGCGCCGACCGCACCTGGTACAGCTGCCTGGCTTCCTCGGCCGAGACGCTGGCGACCACGGTTCCCTTGTTCGGGACGGTTGTGACCAGCCCTTCGGCCGCCAGCTCGCGGAGCGCCTCGCGAACCGAGGTCCGCGAAACCCCGGTGAGCTCGACCAGCTCACGCTCGATCAGCCGCTGGCCGGGCGCCAGCTGGCGTTGGACGATCGCCTGCCGCAAGTTATCGAGCACCTGGGCTCGAACCGGCGCCGGCGTCCGCTCTACCCGCAACCCGGGGAAAGTTTCAGTCACTCTGTGCTCCCACGTAGTCACGCATCCAATCCTATCGAGATGATACATGCCAGGTTGCCGCCTGACATCCCGGCGAGTGTATGCCCGCCCGACAACACGACGATACGCAACGCCGGTTTCACGGCAGTTAAGGAGGAGGCTATCGCTCCGAAGTCGCCGCTCTCCCATGCATGACGTGCCCGCCGCGGCCGGGCCCTGGTTTTGCTAGAGGTCCGGCCTGCGCGAGGTTCCCGCCCGGCCGCCGCGCCGCGGCCGGGCCATCACCTGCCGGCCCGGGGTGCCCCCTTCCGGTCCCGCAGCGCAAGGCCCGGGTGCGGGTTATTACGCTGCCATCAATATCGCCTAACGATCATACAATAACGCTTCAAGTTTTCGCATGAGGAGTATCTATGGCTGCGGTTGAGAACCTGCTCACCGGCGCGGTTGACCTGCACTGCCACTCTGGTCCCTCGCCGATGCCGAGGCGGATCACCCATGCCGAAGCGGCCAAGCAGGCCGACGCGGCCGGCTTCCGCGCGATGGTGGCGAAGTGCCACTACCACGACACAGTGACCGACGTGCTGGCTATCGCGCCCCTCCTGGCCGACCTGAAGATCCAGGTCTTCGGCGGCATCGCGCTCAACAGCCAGAACGGCGGCCTGAACCCGCACGCGGTGGACCGGTCGCTCAAGATGGGCGGCAAGATCATCTGGTTTCCCACGATCTCGGCCAAAGCCCACCTCGACCACGCGGCGCATGATCAGGAAGTTCAGCAGCACTTCCAGCCGATGGGCATGATGCAGAGCGAGGAAGTGTCGATCTTCGGCGACGACGGCGACCTCAAGCCCGTGGTCCACCAGATCATCGGCCAGGCCAAGGAGGCCGGTGCCCTTATCTCCACCGGGCACCTCGGGCCCGAGCCGGCGCTGGCGCTGGCCGAGGCGGCCGCCGCGGTCGGGCACGCGCAGCTCGTGGTGAGCCATCCGAACTACGTGGTCGGGATCGACCGCCTGCAGGCGGCCGAGCTCGCCCGGCACGGCGCGACGATCGAGCACGAGATCGCCATGTACTACAACGAGAAGCATTTCAAGATCTCCGAGCTGGTCGACTGGATCAGCCTGATCGGCCCGGAGCGGACCTGCCTGGGCTCCGACCTAGGACAGGTCGGCAACCCGCTCCCGCTCGAGGGCTACACGCAGGTCATCGGCAACCTGCTGGACAGCGGCATCTCGGAAAGCGACATCGGGCTGATGATCAGCGCCAACCCGGCCCGGCTGATCGGTCTGGACTGACAATGGTCAAGGAGCCTCACCCATGACATCATCCGACCGCCGCCGCCCATTGCGCGTCGCTGTCATCGGAGCCGGTTTCGGCGGCCTGGCAGCGGCGGTCAAGCTCAGGCAGCGGACCACGGCCAGCTTCACCATCTTCGAGCAGGCGGACGGCGTCGGCGGCACCTGGTGGGTGAACCGCTACCCGGGGTGCGAGGTAGACGTGCACTCGCATGCCTACTCGTTTTCGTTCCTGAAGTACGAATGGCTCCGCACCCATGCCACCCAGCCGGAGTTGCTTGTCTACGCCGAACACGTCGCCAACGTGTTCGGACTGCGCGACCATCTCCGGCTGTCCACCCGGGTCACTAGCCTGACCTGGGAGGACGACGGTCAGTACTATGTGGTGGGCACCGACCGGGGCGAGCACCTGAAGTTCGATGCGGTCATCTGCGCGCTGGGGCTGCTCAGCATTCCGCGCTACCCGGAGTGGCCCGGCCTCGAGTCGTTCCGCGGTCCCTGCTTCCATACCTCCCGCTGGGAGGACGAGCACGACCTGTTCGGGAAGACCGTCGCGATCGTCGGCACCGGCTCGACCGCGGTGCAGATCGCGCCCGCGATCGCCTCCCGCGTTAAGCAGCTGTACGTGTACCAGCGAGAGCCAGGCTGGATCGAACCTAAGCACGAGCGCTCCTTCACGCTCCGCGAGTTGTGGATCTACCGCAACGTCCCGCTGGCCCAGCGGATCCACCGGGCCTGGATTTTCGCCAAGTCGGTCAAGCGGTTCCAAGGCCTGGACGTTGCCAGTTCCCGTCAGCTCGAGATGCGTCAGCTGTGCACCAACTTCATCCACGATACGATCACCGATCCGGCGACCCGGGCGGCCGTGACGCCGGACTACCCGTGGGGTTGCAAGCGACCAGTCGTCGCCTCCACCTTCTACCAGGCGCTCAACCGGCACAACGTCGAACTGGTGCCGCATGCGGTCACCAGCGTGGCGGAGGACAGCATCGTGGACGAGACCGGGACCAGGCGCAAGGCGGACGTACTGATCCTCAGCACGGGATTCCAGCCCACCCACTTCCTCGGCGGCCTCGAGGTGAAGGGCCGCGACGGGCGAAGCATCCACGACGTCTGGTCGCAGCGCCCGTCCGCCTTCCTGGGCATCACCGTGGCGGGTTTCCCCAACCTGTTCATCCTGTACGGCCCCAACACCAACGGCGGCCTGTCGATCATCGCGCAACTCGAACGACAGGCCGAGGTGGCGGTCGCCGCGATCCGCAGGCTGCAGCACGGTGCCCGGAGCGTGGACACCAGGCCAGCCGCGCAGCGCGCGTACGTGCGCTGGATCGATCGGCGGCTGGCCCGGCACGCCTCCGCCACCGATGCCGGCTGCCGGAACTACTACCACGTGGCCGGCGGCGCGAACGTCACCCAGTGGCCCGGCACCCACTTTCTCTACGCCGCGGTAACCAGGCTGTTGGCTCGCGTCGGGCTGGTCTTCCGCTGACCCGCGGGGCGACGGCGCGCACCACCAGACCTGCGTCACACCGCCCCATTGCCAACCCGTAATACTCTCGAGTAAAGTTCATATTATGAATTCAGTGTTTGCAATGCGAACACTGAAGGACGAGCCCGGTCGGCTCGCCGCACGGCCGCCGGCCCTTGTGCACACAGCGACGGCTGGCACCGTCTCGCACCGCGTTTCCGCCAGGAACCATCCTCCGCACCTCCCGGACACGCGCCTCCGCCCCGGTCCGGCCCGGCCAGCGCAGTAACCAGGAAGCAACCGGCAGGCACGAAGAAGGGACGCTTGATGGACACGACCGTACTCGGACGCACCGGCCTGCGGGTCAGCGTCGCCTGCCTCGGCACCGGCGGGCACAGTATGCTCGGCCAGGCCTACGGCAACACGTTCGAAGAGTCGGCCAACGTGGTCCGGGCCGCCATCGACGAGGGGGTCAACTTCATCGACACGGCCGCCGCCTACGGGACCGAGGAGATCGTCGGGGCCGCGATCAAGGGACGTCGCGACGGCCTGGTCATCTCCACCAAAAACCACATGGTCAGGAAGGGCACGTCCTTCACCGGCCATGACTTCATCACCGGGGCCGAGTACGCGAAGCTCCTCGACTCGACCCTGACCCGGCTGGGCACCGACCGGATCGACATCCTGCACGTGCACGGCATCGTCGCCCACCAGTACGACTACTGCGTCGCGGAGATCGTCCCGGTGCTTGAGAACCTGCGGGCGCAGGGCAAGATCGGCTACACCGCGATCTCGGAGCGGTTCTACCAGGAGCCAGGTCACGACCTGCTGGAACGGGTCGTCCATGACGACTATTTCGACGTCATGATGGTGGGGCTGAACTTCATGAACCACACCGCGCTCCGTCACGTCGTGCCCGCGGCCAAGGCCAAGGGCGTCGGAGTCCAGGGGATCTACGCGGTCCGCGGCAAGCTGGCCACCCGCGAGGCCGCTCAGGAGCTGATCAGCGAGTCCGTCGCGCTGGGCGAGATCGACCCGGGCGACCTCGACCCCGAGCCGTTGGGCTTCCTCACCGCGGACGGCGTGGCCGGCTCGATCGTTGAGGCCTGCTACCGCTACAACCGCTACGCGCCCGGCATCGACACCACGCTCACCGGCACCGGGCGGGTGGGGCACCTGCGGGAGAACCTGGCCGCGCTGAGCAAGCCTCCGCTGCCCCGGCACGTACTCGATAAGATCGAGCGCATCTTCGGCCGGGTCGAGACGGTGACCGGCGAGTAGGCCGCCAACCACCGGCCAGGCCCCGGCAGACCCCGCGAACGATCGGCGTGACATGGACCTGAACGACAGTCCCGGTGAAGCGCGGCAGTCCGCCGCCAGCGGGCTCAGCGCTGCTTCCGAGGTCGACAAGGGTGTCATCCAGTCGATTGACCGCGCCGGACAGATACTCGCGCTCTTCGACCAGGACACGCTCAGCCTGTCCGCCGCCATGGTGGCCGAGCGGCTGGGGCTCAATCGGACGACGGCGCACCGCTACCTGCTGTCCCTGCAGAGCGCCGGCTTCCTGAACAAGGGCAACGCTCCCGGGCCGATCCTGGACCAGCTCGCCGCCTTCATCTCCGGCCGGCGCCAGGTTCTCAGCCTCGCTCCCCCGCTCATGCGCAAGCTCTCCGACGAGACCGGCATCACCGTAGTGATGAGCATCCTCGGCCGGTCCGGTCCGGTGGTGGCGCTGGTCGAGGAGGCGGCGATCGGCACCATCCTCATCACGGTACGCGTCGGCACGGTGCTGGCTGCCAAGTCGGCGCAGGCGCGCGTGCTGATGGCGTTCCAGTCCGAGCCCGCGGTGGTCTCCCAGTACCTCGCCAGCCTGCCCGACGGGGAGGCTCACGAGGAGCGAGCCGAACTGGACAAGGTCCGCCGGGAGCGGGTCGGCTGGTCGGAGCTCGGCCATCTCGGGCTGGCCGCCGTCGCCGCCCCAGTCTTCGGCAGCCGCGACGTGCAGGCCGCGATGGCCCTGATCAGCACGGACAAGATGCTCCCTGCATCCGGCAGGTCGCAGAAGATGGTGGAGATGCTGCAGGACACGACAGCCCAGCTGAGCAAACTGGTCGGCGCTTAGGGCCGCCGGAAGCCGCTCACTGCTCGTCGTGCCCGGCGGCTCCTGGCGGCTGCACCCCGAACACGGCGAGTTGGACCGCGAGCATGCTGTACCACCCGATCAGGGCCACTACCTCGAACAGTCCCCGCTCGGTGAGCACCGTGACTGCCGCCCTGTAGCTGTCGTGACTGAGCGTGCCGTCGGCGAGAATCTCCCGGGTGGCCGCGTAGGCGGCCCGCTCGGTGTCGTCGGCCAGCGCGGGGGGCTGCCCGGCGGCCAGCGCGTCCAGGTCAGCCGGGGACAGCCCGGCGGCCAGACCGCCCCGGCTGTGGGCGTAGATCTCGAACGGGCTGGCATGGTGATGTCCGGTCATCAAAATGACGATTTCCCGCGCCCGGGGCGGAACCTCGAGCTGGAACCGGACCGCGCGGCCGACCTTCTCAAGCGCCAGGCCCACGGGCGGGCTGAGCAGCCACACGGCCGGCGGCCCGGCCAGCTGCCCCTCCTCGCCGGCCAGCGAGAAGGCCGCGCCAGCCGCCCGCGGGCCGGTGGTGAACAGCGCGTATATCTCGCGCTGGGCGTCGGTCATTTCCGCCAGGCTCGGCGTCGCGAACCGTGGCACGGCCCGCGGCCGCCCCGTGTCTTCTTGCACCGCGTCGTCCGGCACTGGGTCTCCTGTTCAGGTCACGGGGAGGGGGGCCACGACGCCGATGTCGGTGCGGACATCGATCACGGCCGGGCACCTTGACTCGATGGCCCGCTCCAGGGCCGCCGGGAAGTCCGCGGACTTGTCCACCGTGATGCCGAGCGCGCCCATCTCCTCGGCGATCCGCGCGAACCTGACGTCCTGGTAAGTCCACAGCTTGCGGGCCCCATCGGTCGTCTCGCCTCCGTAGGCCCGGTCGAACCCGCGCTTGCTCTGGTTCCCGCCGCGGTTATTGTTGACCACGGTGACCGAGTTGAGGCCCCACCGCACCGCGGTCTCGATCTCTCCCAGGTGGTAGTAGAACCCGGCGTCCCCGGTGAAGACCACCACCGGCCGGTCCGGGGCGCCCGCCTTGGCGCCGATCCCGGCGGGGAAGGCCCAGCCCAGGTGCCCGGCGGTGCGCAGGTAGTCCTGCCGTGGCGAGGTCACGTCAAAGAACTGGGCCATCCACATGCCCGCGTGCCCGGTGTCGGCCAGCACGATGGCGTCGTCCGGCAAGTACGCGGTCAGGTCGGCGCAGATCCGCTCCGGCCGCACCGGCACGTCGTCGCTGACCAGCACGGGACGGTACTTCTTGGCCCACTGGGCCTTCAGCGCGGCCACCTCGTCCAGCCATCCGTGCCGCGCTGGCCGCGGCGCCGGGTCGGCCAGAACCAGGGCCAGCATCGCCCGTAGCGCCTGCCGGGCGTCGCCGAGCACGGCCGCCTGGAGCGGGTAGTTGAGCCCGAGGACTTCCGGGTCGATGTCGGCCTGGATGGCCGGGATGCCGATCGGCGGCACCGCCCAGAAGTGGGTGGTCATCCCGCCGGTCCTGGTGCCGATGAAGAAGACCAGGTCTGCGCGGCCGACGACCTGGTTGGCGCTCTCCCTCGAGTAGCTGCCCACCACCCCGGCGGACAGCGCGTGGGTGCCGGGGATGGAGTCCTTGCCGTTGGCCGAGGTAGCCACCGGGATCGACAGCGCCTCGGCCAGGGCGACGAGCTCGGCGCCGGCCCGCGACATGCGGACCCCACCGCCGGCCACGATCACCGGGCGCTGCGCGGCGGCCAGCAGGCTCAGCGCCGCGGCCACCGCCGCCCCGTCCGGCTCCGGCCGGAACGGCGGCACCTGCGCGAACTGCGGCTCCACGAGCGGCTCGAGGTCGGCTTCGGCAACGTCGAGCTGGCCCTCGTTGCCCTGGAACTGCAGGTGAACCGGGCCCGGACAGCCCGTGGTAGCGGCCCGGAACGCGTGCCTGAGCATGTCTGGGATCCGGGTCACGTCATCGATGGTCGCGTTGAACTTCGTCACAGGCTCGAACGACGGCACATCGTCCACTTCCTGGTAAACCTGCCGGAACTTGGTCGCAGGAAGGCGGCCGCCAGTCAGCGCGAGCACCGGCGAATGGGCCAGGAACGGCTCGCGCAGCCCCGCCGCCAGGTTCAGCGCGCCGATCACCTGCGCCAGGCAAACGCCAACCCGGCCCGAGGCCCGGGCATACCCGTCGGCCATGTACGCGGCGGACTTCTCGCCGTGCGTCGTCACCCGCTCGATCTGCGGGTGACGACGCTCGAGCTCCGCCATGGTGCGCCGCAAGATGGCCGGCACCATGAACGCGTGCGTCACGCCGTAGCCGTCGAGCATGTCGGCCAGGACCGCTCCGCCGCTCTGGCGGACGGGTCCCGGCTGCTTCCCTGCGCTGGAGATGGTCACTACGAACCTCAACCTCTTTCTGGTCAGTCCGGCCGGGTAGAGGCGGCCGGCCGGCGGCCTGGCTGCCGGCGGGTACGGCTGAGAATACACCCGGGAACGCCTAATCAGCGTCCGACCATCATACAATTGCGGAGAAGCCTGCCACCAGGGTCGGCCGCGGCCAGAAGGGCATGAGCCGCAGCACAGACAGGCCATGGCCCGTTTCCGCCGGCCGGGAGCCGCAGCCGCCCTGAACGGGTTCACTATCCGGGTAACGCTCTTGATTGTATGATGATCGGACGTTGCGCCCGGGGCGCCGGACGCGGGCCGCGAACGTCGCCTTCAAAGCCGGACAGGAGTCATGCGATGGAAGATGTCCAAGCGCTGCGGATGGAGCGCGGGATGGAAGTACGGCGTGCGACACTGGGCGCGGAGCACGTCCAGCGGTCCCTGGGGGCGGCCACCGAATTCACCAGACCGATCCAGGAGTACGTGACCGAGACCTGCTGGGGAGACATCTGGGCCCGGCCCGGCCTCGACCGCAAGACGCGCAGCCTACTCAACCTGGGCATGCTCACCGCGCTCAACCGGATGCACGAGTTCGCCGTGCACGTCAGGGGCGCACTCCGCAACGGCGCCACCGAGGCCGAGATTCAGGAAGTCCTGCTGCAGACCGCCGCCTACTGCGGCGCTCCGGCGGCCCTGGAGTCGTTCCGCGTCGCCGAGCGCATCCTCATCGAGGTACGGGCCGAGCACCTGGAGGAAGACGCCGGGAACCTAGCGGAGGACGCCGGGGACCAGGCGCTCGCCGACTGACCCGCGGTCGCGGCGCGGCGCCGCCCGCGGCTGCTCAGGGCACCGGCTATCAACACGGATTTCATATCGGCGTAACGATGGTCTTGACACTATCTGTATGACAATCCTACATTCATCAAAGGTCAGGTGACGCCCGTCAGCCGCTCCAGCCAGGACACGCGGCCTGCGGGAGGGAGCGAGTCTCTGCCCGCGATTGTGTCAGAAAACTTCAAGCTAGGGCCAGGCAAGCAGGTCTGCCCCGGGCGCCCGCGGTCTGGGCGATACACCGGGGCGGGTTAAAGCGAGGAAAACATGGTGGCACACACTCTTCCTGACGAGAACGACCCGCGGTACGCGATCCGCCGACGGCGGGCGATCAGAAGCGCCTACGCCGGCTTCTTCATCGACTCCTTCGACATCTTCCTGCCGTCCGTGGCCCTGCTGCCGGCCATGGCCTACTTCGACAGCGGGCTCTCGACGAGCGCTGCGCGCCTGGTCACGGACTTCACCTTCGCGGCCACCCTGCTTGGCAGGCCGGTCGGCGCCGCCATCTTCGGCCACTTTTCCGACCGCATCGGCCGCAAGGTAGCCGGCTACATCAGCCTGTTCGGTTTCGCACTGTGCACGCTGGTCATCGGCTGCCTGCCCGGCAGCGAGCAGATCGGCGGCGGCCTAGCCATCAGCCTGCTGATCGCGCTGCGCTTCGTCGACGGCGTGTTCCTCGGCGGCGAGTACACGGCGGCCACCCCGCTCGCCATCGAGTACACCAAGTCCGACCGGCGCGGCTTCATCGGCGGCTGCATCCAGAGCGCGGCTACCTGGGGCTACGCCCTGATCGCGGTGTTCACCTACTTCGCCCTGCGCATCGCGCCCGCCACCGGTCTGCACTCCGGTTTCGTGCAGTGGGGCTGGCGGATCCCGTTCTGGGCCGGCGCCGTGCTGGCCGTCGCGGTCTGCCTGTTCATGCGGACCAAGGTCGAGGACTCCGAGGTCTGGCAGCAGACCAAGCACGTGCGCTCGCCGCTGGTCGACACGTTCGCCGCCCGGCGCTCCCGCAAGGCCTTTTTCCAGGTCTTCCTGGTCATGACGGGCATCTTCTTCGGCTCCAACATGCTCGGCTCGCTGATGCCGCAACTGCTGCTCGCGCACAAGAACTACAGCGCCACCGACCTGACCCTGACCCTGATCACCTGCAACATCATCGTGCCGGGTTCCTACGTCCTCGGCGGCTGGATGTCCGACCGGCTCGGCCGCAAGAAGGCCATGATCATCACCGGCAGCATCATGGCCGTGTTCCAGGGCACCGCACTGGCCTTGATGGGCTCGATGAGCTACAACAACTGGAGCCTGCTGACGCTCACCGCGTTCTTCGTGGCCGCCGCCTCGGTCATGCCGATCGGCATCATGCCCGCCTGGATCAACGAACTGTTCCCGACGAGGACGCGTTCGTCCGGCTGGGGCGTCGGGTACAGCTCGGCGACGATCATCCCGGCCCTGTTCGTCTTCTACCAGACCGGCCTGCTGGGCTGGATGCCGTACAACTACACCCCGGCCGTGCTGGCCGCGCTCGGCGGCATCCTGGTCCTGATCGGGGGCTTCGTCGGCCAGGAGACGCTCGGCACCGACCTTGCGCAGGTCCGGGGCGACGACGACGAGCCGGTCCTGGTGAGCGCGCCGCAGGAGCTGCCCGCCACCTGAGCGTCCCGGCAGCGGCGGCGGCATGGCGCGCACCGCGCCATGCCGCCGCGGCTGCGGTCTTTTACCATGTGATTGTCCGACAGAACGACGGAAACGGAGCTGTACATGCCTGGTCGCCGGACCGATGTGCCGACCTACAAAGAGCTGCTCGCGCGCAAGGACGGCCCGCCTGGCTCCTCCTGGGGCGTATTCGGCCAGCACGACCAGCTGGGCGCGATGAACTTCCTCACCGAGGAGACCGCGGCCCGGGCGGCGAAGCTCGTCACCACTGGTCATGTCTACAACCTGGACTACCCGCTCAACACCTTCGTGCCCAGCATCGCCGGGACCCGGCCGGCGACCGAGCACAAGATGTTCTCCAACAACCCCAATCACAGGGACGACTGGCTGGACTCGTTCTACCTGCAGTCCACCACCCAGATCGACGGCTGGCGGCACATGCGGGACCCGCAGTACGGCTTCTACGGCGGGGTGCCGGACGACGCCATCGACGTCGGCAAGCCGGATCTCGGCATCCAGCTGGCGGCGGAGAAGGGCATCTTCGGCCGGGGCATGCTCATCGACCTGCCCCGGTACTTCGAGCGGGCCGGGCTGACCTACGACATCACGACCAACCAGATGATCACCCCGGCCGACCTGGAAGCGGCGCTGTCCGCCCAAGGGGTCGAGATCGAGTCCGGTGACGTCCTGCTGCTGCACACCGGCTGGTCCGCCTACTACCTCGGGCTCAGCCCCGAGGAGCAGGACGAGTTCCGCAAGGGCGGGATGCGCGCGCCCGGCCTGGCGCAGTCCCACGAGATGCTCGAGTTCCTCTGGGACCACCAGGTGTCGATGATCTTCGCGGACAACGCAGGCGTGGAAGCCCATCCGATCACCCCCGACTCGCCGTTCGTACGGCCCGGCGAGCCGACCCCCGACCGCGGGCCGTCGCACAACGGGATGCTGCACAGGCCGGTGATCGCCCTGCTCGGCATGCTGCTTGGCGAGTGCTTCAAGCTGGACGAGATCGCCGCCGCGTGCGCCGCGGACGGCAAGTACGCGTTCCTGCTGTCGGCCAAGCCGCTTGACCTGATCGGCGGGGTCGGCTCGCCGGCCAACGCGATGGCCGTGAAGTAAGCCGCCGATGAGCACCCAGATGGACCGGGTCAGGCTCGGCCGCACCAACCTGGATGTCGCGGTCGCGTCCATCGGCAGCGGCGGGTTCAGCCGGCTCGGCCAGGCGTACGGCGCCACGGTTGCCGAGTCGGTGAACCTGCTGCGCGCGGCCATGGACGAGGGCATCGACTTCATCGACACCGCCTCCGGCTACGGCACCGAGGAGATCGTCGGGGAGGCGGTCGCCGGACGCCGCGGCTCCGTCGTCATCGCGACCAAGAACCAGGTCTTCCGCCCGGGCACCGAGCCGACCGGCGACGAGCTGATCACCGCGGCCGAGTTCCGCGAGCTGTTCGAGGGTAACCTGCGCCGCCTGGGCACCGATTACGTGGACGTGTTTCACCTGCACGGCATTTGCGCGAACCAGTACCGCTACTGCGTGGAGGAGTTCGTCCCGGAGATGATCCGGATGCGCGAGCAGGGCAAAATCCGGTTCCTGGCGATCTCCGAGCGCTTCTACGTCGACCCAGGCCACGAGATGCTCCAGCTAGCCCTGCAAGACGACTTCTTCGACGTGATGATGGTCGGCCTCAACTTCGTCAACCAGACCGCGCTGACCAGGGTCCTGCCCTACACCAGGGCCAAGGACATCGGCACCCAGTGCATCTACGCGGTACGCGGGCGGCTGGCCACGCCGGAGCAGGCGCAGGCGCTCATCGCCGAGACCGTCGCCTCCGGCGAGGTGGACCCGGCGGACCTCGACCCGGACCGGCCGCTGGGCTTCCTGCTTGACGACCCGTCCGTGCGGTCGCTGGTCGACGCCTGTTACCGCTTCAACCGGCACGCGCCCGGCGCCGACGTCATCCTCACCAGCACCGGGCGCCTGGAGCACCTGCGCGAGAACATCGTGTCGATCAACTCCGGGCCACTGCCGACCCCGGTCCTGGACCGGCTGCACAAGATCTTCGGCCGGGTGGAGTCGGCCACCGCGGAGTAAGGACTGCCCGGAGGGCGGCCCCGGCCCATGGTCCCCGGCCGAGGCCGCCTTCCTACGGGCGTCGTCAGGCGGTCCCGCCGTCCGCCAGCAACCAGTCGAGCAGCTCGTCGTCGACCGTGATGCCCAGCCCGGGACCCGACGGCACCGCTACGGTTCCGTCGGACACCGGGAACTTCTCCGCGACCAGCGAAGCCATCACCGGCGGCTCTGTGATCCGGTACTCGAACAGCTCGTCCGCCTGCATGGCCGCGAGCAGCTGCAGCGCGCCCGCCTTGGCGATACCGCTCCCCCACTCGTGCGGGATGCAGCGCCGGCCGGCCGCCAGGGCCAGCCGCTCTACCTCAAGGCAGGTACCGAAGCCGCCGGCCCGGCATACGTCCGGCTGCACGATCGCGACGCCGTCGGCCACGATCGCGGCGTACTCGGCGGGTACGGAGTCGGCCTCCCCAGTGGAGATCGGGATGGCCGAGGCCGCGGTCAGCGTCCGGTAGGCAGCGTGCTCCTCAGGCTGGAACGGCTCCTCGATCCAGCCCGGCCGACACCGCTCCACCGCTGCGACGAGCTTGACCGCCGCTTCCGCGTCGCTCCACCGGCGGCCGACGTCGATCATGAACTCTGTCTGCTCCCCGACCGCGTCGCGGGCTGCCGCGATCAGGTCCGCGTGCTCGGCCGGCGGCGCCGGGTGAGCCCCGAGGCCGAACTTGACCCGGGTGAAGCCTGCCTCCCGGCAGGCCGCTACGACCTGCGGCAGGTCCGCCGGACTGGCGGGCATGCCGGTCGTCGCGTAGGTGCGCACCCGGTCCCGCCGTCGTCCGCCGAGCAGCTCGCTGGCTGGCTTTCCCGCGGCCTTGCCGCGGATGTCCCACAGGGCCAGGTCGATGCCGGCCAGCGTGTGCGCGACGACGCCGCCGCGGCCGTAGAAGGAGGTAGCAAGGAACAGCTCAGCCCACAGACCCTCGTCCAGCGGGTCCCGGCCAGCCAGCAGCGCCGCGAGCCCCGAGGCGATGACCGTTTCCCGCGGCGCCCGGACGATGGCCCGGGCCACCGGGGCGAAGGTGTCGGCCTCGCCGTAGCCGGTGATGCCGCCGTCGGTGCGGATCCGGATGATCAGCGGGTCCTGGGCACCGTGCGGCGCCGGCCGCGGCGTCCCGGCCGGCTGGTGGTCCAGGACGATCGCGTCAACCGCGGTGATCTTCATGGCGCGGCGCTAGCCTGCCGCGGGCCGGTAGGCCAGCGGAGCGACGACCGACGGGTCGGTCCGCACGTCGATCACCGCCGGGAGGCCGGAGGCACGGGCCTTCTCCAGCGCGGGCGCGAAGTCGGCCGGGTCGTCGACTCGTTCGCCGTGGCAGCCGAAGCCGCGGGCCACGTCGGCGAAGCTCACGTCGGAGAAGATCCAGTTCTTCTCCTGGTCGGCGTTGCCGGCGTCCCAGAAGACGGCCTCCTGGTTCATGCACAGGTTGTTGTTGACCACCACGATGACGTTCAGGCCGTAACGCCGCGCGGTCTCAAGCTCCCCGATGTGGTAGTAGAAGCCGGCGTCCCCGGTCAGGCAGATCACCTCCCGGTCGCCCACGGCGCACTTGGCCCCGATCGCGGCCGGCAGGCCCCAGCCGAGCGAGCCCGCCGCCCGGATCATCCGCTGGCCCTCGCGCAGCTGGACATGGCGCGCGCTCCAGGCCCCGACGTGGCCGGTGTCGCCGACCAGCACCCCGCCGTCGGCCATTTCCCGGCCTACCCGCGCGAACAGCCATTCCGGCCGGATCGGCCTGGCCGCCGAGTTCTCTGCGTCCGCGACCTCGGCCCGCCACTGCGCCCGCAGCTGCCCCAGGCGCTCGCGCCAGTGCCGCGGCGCAGTGAACGACGCGCCCCCGGCCAGCTGCTTGGCCACCGCCCGGATGTCGGCGACCAGGGCCACCTCGACCGGGAAGTTGCGGCCGATCTCCTGACCCTCGATGTCCGCCTGCACGATCTGCGCACCGGCCGGGATGAGGGTCCAGCTGTGCGTGGTCATGCTGCCAAGCGAGGAGCCGAGCACGAGGATCGCATCGGCCTCGGCGATCAGCTTGTTTGCCCCGTCGGCGCCGTACTCGCCGACCACTCCCCCGTACAGCGGGTGGTCGAAGGGCAGCGTGGACATGCCGTTCAGGCTGGTCACCACCGGCGTCCCGGTCTTCTCCGCCAGTGCCCGGACGGCGGCCTCGGCGCCGGAGCGGGCCACGCCGTTGCCGGCCAGGATCACCGGCCGCTGCGCGCGGCCGAGGACGGCGAGCGCCTGCCCGAGTGCGGCGGGGTCGGCATAGGGGCGGTCGCTCGGTGCCGTGCCGTAGCGCTGCTCCGCGTAGCCCTGGCCCTCGGCCGGCGAGTCCCCCGGGTTGCCGGTCCGTCCGGCGATCTCCAGGTGCACCGGGCGGCAGGCCGGGCTGGCGGCCGCGCGGAACGCCTGGCGGAGCAGGTCCGGGAACCGGCTCGGGTCCGGCACGTGGCCGTTCCACTTGGTCACTGCCTCGAACGCGCCGTGGTCGTCCACGTCCTGGTAGAGGTTGCGGTGCCGGTTGGCCGCGCTCGGCGAGCCGGACAGCGCGACGATCGGCACGCGCGCCAGGTACGGGTCGCGCAGCCCGGCCGCGAGGTTGGACGAGCCGATGGCCTGCGAGCCGCAAACGCCGACCCTGCCGGTCACGCGGGCGTAGCCGTCGGCCATGTAGACGGCGGCCTTCTCACCGTGGCACCCGATCGGGGTGATGCCGTCGGCCGACATGCGCTTGAGAGTCTCCGGGAGAATGACCGGCACAAAGAAGAAGTGGCTGACTCCATACGCCTTGAACATGCTGGCGATCTGCTCGCTCGTCTGCAATGTGTTAGCCCTTTCTGTGCCGCTCGAAGCGCTCGTCACTGTCCCGCGGCCGCCGCGATGCGGGCGGCGCGGGTGCCTGCGCGGCTCACCATCCGCGGGCATCAGCCCGTTGACCAAGAACCGAGGATTGTCAGACAATAGTACACGAGCACTAGGGTCGCATGCCAAGGGGTACCCCTCGGTCAAGCCTTGCGGCCCTGACCGGCCAGGTGAAACACTTCCCACTATCCGAACATTTCGTTCGCATGGTGAGAATCGCCGGGTATCAGCCAACCCCAACGGAGGAAACCGTGTTCAAGAAGCTGCTGCGTGAGTCGGACCGCCCGCTGATCGGTACGTTCGTGAAGATCCCGACGCTGGAAGTGGCCGAGATCCTGGCCACGGCCGGATTCGGGTTCGTGGTAATCGACACCGAGCACGCGCCGCTGTCCGTCCGGGACGTGTACACCATGGTGGTCGGCTATTCCCGGATGGGCGTGGCCCCGCTGGTCCGGATTACTGACCACGGCTACGGTGACGCGCAGCGCTATCTCGACGCCGGCGCGGCCGGCATCCTCGTGCCGCACGTGGAGAACGTCGAGCAGGCCCGTGCGGTGTTCTCACATCTGCAGTTCCCGCCGGACGGCAGCCGCGGCATGGGCTATTCGGCCCGGGCAGGCCTGTGGGGCGCGCTGGATGGCGGCGCGCCGGAGTACGTCCGGGTCGGCCGGGAGGACGTGGCCCGGATCGCGATGATCGAGGATCCCGGCGCCGTCGAGAGCCTGGCCGACATCGTCCGGGCGCCCGGCCTGGACGGGGTCTTCATCGGGCCCGGCGACCTGTCCCTCACCCAGGGCCTGGCCATGAACTCGCCCGAGATCAAGGAGCTGGTGACCAAGGCGATCGGCACGGCCGTGGCGGCCGGCACCCCGGTCGGCACCGTGGTGGCGGGGGCCGACGCCATCCGCGAGCGCCTTGAGCAGGGCTGCTCTTTCATCATGGTGAGCAACGACACCGGCATGATCCTTGACGGCGCCGCGCGGGCGGTCGGCCAGGCGCGGGAGGCCCTGGAAGCGTTCCAGGCGGCCGTGAAGTAACCCGCGGCAGGGCTTGCCGCCAGCCGCGCGCTGGAGCAGCCCGGCTGGCGGCAGCGGACGGCGGATGGTCAGCCAGGGATCAGGCTGCGGTGGCCAGCGGCCAGGCTCACCTCGGCCACGTGCAGGCCGTCGTCGAAGCACACCGAAGGGAACTGCGTCCACACGTTGCGCTCGTGGAACGGCAAGATCCGGCGCGCATCGCCGTCCACCGACGCGGCCACCGAGTCGATCGCGTGCAGCCAGGTAGTGGCGCTGCCCGTGGTCATCGCGATCGGCGCCATCACCCCGTCGCCGTTTAGCCCCTCGACGTTCTCGTACTGGTACATGTTGTCGCCGGCGAAGATCCACCGGCCGTCCGCGGCGTTGTCCACCACGACGAACTGCGAGCCCGCGGTGTGAGTGCCGAACGCCGGCCGCAGCCGGATCCCGTCGCACAGCGCCGCCTCCCCCGGCACCAGGGTCGACAGGTTGTCGGCGGCCCGCCGGTCCAGTTCGTCGGGCAGGTCGAGCTGGCAGGTGTTCAGCAGGAACCCGAACCGGGACGGCAGCTGCTGGCTGGCGCGGAAGCTCGCGATCTCCTCTTCCTGGATGTAGACGTGGGCGTTGGGGAACGCGGGCACGCAGCCGGCGTGATCGAAGTGGTTGTGGGTCAGCACGACGGTGCCGATGGCTTCCGGGCGTACGCCGGCCCGCCGCACGATCTCGGCGGGCGGCTGCCAGTAGGTCTCCCCGTACTTCTTGTTCAACCGGTCGTGTACTACGGGGTCCCAGAATCCGGTGTCGACCAGGATGCAGTGATCGGCCGACCGCAGCAGGCCGAAGCAGTACGGCATCCGCCGGCGGCCCAGGTTCGGCTGCGCGTTGAACAGGTTGCTGGCCGGGAACTGGTCCACGTAGCCGTACTCGAGAATCCAGATCGAGTAGTCGCTCATCCCGCCGCCTCCGGCAGCGCCAGGAAGCGCCGGGGGTTGACCACCAGCATCTGGCGCAGGTCCCGGGCCGAGGCGCCGAGGTAGCTCAGCTGCTCGGCGAACACCCGCAGGCACTCGGGCTCGGGCGGCACCCAGCGGGAGAAGATGTCGGTGGTGAGCACGGCCTGTTCGGCACCGATCGCCTCCAGGCCCGCGTACACCTCGCGGATGGTGTGATGCCCGTCGGGGTGCAGCAGCGGCGCGTTGCAGAATTCCACGAACGCGCCAAGCGACGTGAACTCGGCCAGCTGATCCGGCTTCTCCACGTAGTGCAGCGGATGAGTGATCAGCACCCGGGCGCCGATGCCGGAACAGTACTCGGCGACCGCCCGGCTCTCGCGCAGCGAGGCGTGCCCGGTGGCCACGCTCAGGTCAAGGGCCCGGCAGGCGTCAAGTACCTCGCGGACGGCACCGGTCAGCTGGCCGTTGCCGTCGGTCAGGCTGATGGCGTGCGACGAGGCGTAAGGCGGGAACGACGGCGCGACGAGCGTGAGCCGGTCAGGGATGTAGCCGCCGCGGGCCACGTCGGCGGCGTTTCCCCAGGTCGGAAGGAAGATCACCTTCGCGTCGTGACTGGCCGCGAGTTCCACCACGGTCACCGACACCCCGCCCGCGGGCGGATTCAGGGTGATGCTGCCGTAGACGTCGAAGTCAATGTCGGCCAGGGCGTCGCGGATCATCCCGGCCCGGTCCATGGTCGGCCACAGATGGGACTTGAGCACCCAGCCCCGCAGGCCGTACGCGTGGGCGAGCCGGGCGACCGCGATGTCGGAACCGCGGTTGGCAAACCGGCGCGAGACATCCGGCTGACCGTGCACATGCAGGTCGACCGCGTCGCGGAGCAGCAAGCCGAAGTCATCGGGCAGGGCGGCCGTCCAGGGCGCGTCACGAGAGCTGGAGTCCGCGGCCGGCGCCCGCGCCGGATCAGTTGCATCGTTCTTCATCGTTCATATGTATGACTGTCCGACATCCTGTGTCAACGCATCATGCGCGCTTGACCACGGCCAGCACACCGCTGGAGTCAGCTAGATTGACTGACTATCGTACAAATATGACGAACAATCCGGTCTCCGTGGTACTCGTGCACGGAGCATGGCACGACAGCTGGTGCTGGCATCTGGTCGGGCAGCGGCTCAGCGCGGCTGGCGTCGCCTGGACGGCGCCGGACCTGCCGATGAACTCGCTGCGCGAGGACCAGGAGATCATCCGCGGCCTGGTCAGCGACCCTGGACGCGACTTCGTGGTGGTGGGCCACTCCCGCGGCGCACGGGTGATGTCCTTCGCCTCTTTCGGCGCGCCGAGCGTGCGCCAGCTGATCTTTATCGCCTGCGACGTGCCCGAGGCAGGCCGGGCGGATGACCCCGAGCGCAAGCGGATGCCGCTGGCGCCCCGGGCGATGGTCCCGACCGCGGACGGCTACACGGTGATCGACCCCGCTCTGGCGGGCCAGTTCTTCTACGGCGACTGCGACCCGGCGCTCGCCGCTGCGGCGATTTCCCGGCTGCGGCCGACCAGGAGCGAGACCGACGCGGACGTGGCCGGCCTGGACGTCGGCTGGAAGAGCGTCCCGTCGACGTTCGTGCTGAGCCGCCGGGACAACTGCGTGAACCCGGACGACCAGCGCCGGGTCGCGGCCAAAGTCGGCCGCCTGGTCGAGCTGGACTCGAGTCACTCGCCGATGATGTCGCAGCCCGACGCGGTGGCAGCCGTCATCCTCGACCGCGTGCGCGCCGTCGGCCGCCGCTAATTGATGTCAGACGATCATACAAAAATCGTTGACTTAAATGTCGGACGATTATACAGTCTCGCCTAATCGGCTACCTCGGCTATGGAGGCGGGCTCATGGTCCGATTGACACGCAAAATGACGACGATTCTCATCTGTCTAGCAGCGGCGGTCGGTGTGGCGAGCTGTTCGTCCTCGGGCACCAGCGCCGCGAGCGACACCGCAAAGAACGCGTCGTGCAGCAGTTACACGACGTTCCCGATCGGGACAACACACACACTGTCTGACTCACCGGTGATCGTCGCGGACAACCTCGGCTACTTCGCCAAGTACTGCATCAAGGTCAACTACGTCCCTGAGCTCTCTTCGGCCGACCAGATCTCGACACTCGCGTCGAGCCGGATCTGGGCCATCGGAATCGCGTGGGTACCAGCCATGTACACCGCGGCGCAGCAGGGCATCGACTTCAAGGTGGTGGCGGACAAGGCCGGCCTCAACGCGCAGCACGGCGAATACGGCGTCGTGGTGGCCAAGAAGTACTCGGTGGACAACGGCAATACCTGCCTGTCGCTGGAGAAGGCCAAGGGCCAGGGATGGGGGGTGGCCTCGACGACCGACATCGAGGTCAGCCTGATGAACACCTTCCTCAAGCAGTGCGGCCTGACCATCAGCGACTTCAAGATCGACGTGCTGCCGTTCGCGGCCCAGGCCGCGGCCCTGGAGAACGGTGCGATCGCGGTGGGGTACCAGGCCGAACCTGACCTGACCCCGCTGGTGCAGACGGGCAAGGCGGTCTACCTGCAGCCCAACGTGGGTGCGGTGTTCGGCAGTGCGTCGATCTCGGTGGGTCCGCTGGTGTTCGGCCCCTACCTGGAAAACCCCGCTCACAAGCAGGTCGCCCAGGACATTGTCGACGCCTACACGCTCGGTGTCCGGGCCTACGAGAACGCAGTGATCAAGGGCGTCAACAAGACCAAGATCCTTCAGATGATAGCCAGCCAGGTCAAGATCCCCATGTCGCTGCTTACGCAGATGCACCTGCCGTACTTCGACCCGAACGACTTCACCGTCCCCTCGGTCTACAGCCAGGTGGCCGGGTTCGCACAGAGCGTCGAGAACTACTACGTCTCTGACGGCGAGATCAAGAAGTCTCAGGCCGTTCCCGTCGCGCAGATCTTCGACCTCTCGTTCGCCAAGAACGCGGTCAAGCAGTTCGGTACCTGGACCCCGTAACGGGGGCAGGGAAAGTCAGGCAGAAACCTGCCAGGCGCGCCGGACGTGGGGCCGAAGCTGCTCACGCGACAGCTCGATCCCGATGCCCGGCGCGTCTGGCACGCTGATGGTGCCGTCCGCTGCCACTCCTGGTTCACCGAGTACCGAACGCAGCGCGTTGTCCATATGGTCGTACTCGAAGAACGGGTACTCGCGGTCGTCCGCGATCCTGTAGCCCGGCAGCACGGCCCCGAGCTGCAGCGACGCGTAGAAGTTGACCACAGTCCCGAAGACATGCGGCATGACCGGCGTTTCGGCCGCCTCGGCCAGCGCGGCGACTTTCATCGCGCCGGTGAAGCCGCCGCAGATGCTCAGGTCCGGCTGCAGGATGGCGAGCGCGCGCCGGCCGAGAAACGCGGCGAACTGGCGCAGGCCGGTGAGACTCTCGCCGCCCGCGATCGGCACCGCCGCCGTGTCCCGCAGCACCTCGTACCCGCCCAGGTCGGCGTGGTGGATGGGCTCCTCGATCCACAGCAGGCCCGCGCCCGCGCAACGGGCGATCGCGTCGGTCGCGGCGGGCAGGGCGTACCCGCCGTTGAAGTCGGTCATCAGGGCGATGTCCGGACCCACCTGCTCGCGCAGCGCCGCCAGCATGGCACCGTCCAGCGCCGGCGCGATCCCGGCGCGGACCTTGAACGCCCGGTAGCCGTCCGCCAGGAACCGGTCGGTGTCGGCCCGCACGTCTCGCCAGGGATCGGCCCCTGGCCGCATGAACGGTCCGCTCAGATAGGCGGTCAGCCGGTCCCTGAGCCGGCCGCCGAGCAACTCAGTGACCGGGCGCGACTCGAGCCGGCCCTGCAGGTCCCACATGGCCATGTCGAGCGCGCTGGCCGCGAGCATCGCCGTCTCGTGGCCAGCCCGGTGCTGGCGCATCGCCCGCCACAGCGGGGCCCGCTCAGCCGGCGGGCGGCCCAGGACCGTGGCCGCGAGCTGGGATTCCACGAAGGACCAGGCCGACTCCGGTTGCCGGAGCGACTCGCCCCAGCCGGAGACTCCGCTATCGGAAACCAGCTCGATGACCAGCGACGCCCGGTCGGTCATCACCCCGACCGAGTTCCGCACCGGCTCGGCCAGGCGGTATTGCAGGTGATAGCCGCGAATTCCGGTGATCTTCATCGTGGTTCCTATCCAAGCTCGCGGTCAATGGTCAGGTGCGAAGGCAGGGCGGCACCCGGGCGTTTCCCGGTCGGGGCGGTGCGCGACGCGGACCGCGGGTCGCCCTGCTCAGCGAGTGCCTGCAGCGCGGCCCGGCAGGCCTCTTCAACATGCCGGCTGCACGCCCGGGCGGCGGCGTCCTCGTCCTCGGCGAGCACCGCTTCCACGATGGCACGGATCTCGGAGACGCTCTCATCCAGCCGACCGGGGACGGACAGCGACAGCCAGCGCAGCACGCTGACGCGGGCGTGCAGGCCGGCCACCACTGACCGCAGGGCCTCGTTGCCGCCGCCTTCGAACAGGACGGCATAGAAGCTGTCCTTGGCCGGGAGCAGGGGCGCGCTCTTCCGAGTCAGCCGCTCGATCCCGTCGAGCGCCCGCACCAGCGACTTGCGCTGGGCCGGGCTGGCGTTGCGCACGAACAGCCGGCCGGCCAGCGCCTCGAGAGCGGACCTGATCTCATACAGCTGCCTGGCCTCCTCGGCGCTGACACTGGTTACCACGGTGCCCTTGTTGGGCACCGTGGTAACCAGGCCTTCCGCTGCGAGTTCGCGCAGCGCCTCGCGGATGCTCGTCCGGGAAACCCCGGTCAGCTCGACCAGTTCCCGTTCGATGAGACGCTGTCCTGGCTCGAGCTGCCGCTCGATAATGGTCTGACGCAGGTTTTCCAGGACCTTGGCCCGGACCGGCGCAGGCGTCCGCTTAATCGGAAATCTGTTTGCTTCTGTCACTGGCGGTCAGTTCGCCGGATAGGCCTTCTCGAAGTCCGCTAGCCGACTGAGGAACTCGGTTTCGGAGATGGAGCCGGGCTGGATCCGGTTCGCCACCGCTTCGTGCGAGATGCGCTGGTAGAACGCGTTTACAGGGGTCGGCACGCCGTGGAGATGGCCGAGTCGCACGATCTCCCCGTTGATGTAGTCGGTCTCCAAACTGGACAGGCCGCGGGTGAGGCTCTGGTGCATGGACGCGCCGACGCGCTCGGCCCCGTGCACCTCCCGGGCGATCACGGCCGATCCGCCCTTCTTGAACTCCTCCAGGCCGACGTAGTCGATGCCGGCCGCCTCGTAGGCGCGGATCGCCTCCTCCCGGGCCCGCTTGCCCAGCACGGCGCCGGTTCCCTGGCCGCGGCCGATAGCGCTGATGGCCGAGCCGGCCGCCGGATCCAGCAGCGCCTGCACTACGTTCACCAGGTTGTCCAGCAGCTTGGCCCACTTCCAGCGCTGCACGTCGGGAAAGACCTTGGCGTCGTAACGGGTGGCGTCCAGGGCCGCGCCGATCTCCTGCGCCGCCGCGTCGGTGCCATGCGGGTAACGGCCAAGGCGGAGCGCGCCGCAGACCGGCGACGCGAAGGAGACCACCGATCCCGGAACCAGGAACTCCGCGGGGGACGACACCGAGATGGCGTAGACGTTGGGGAAGAACCGGGATACTACGTCCTCGTTGGCCACGCCGTTCTGCAGGCAGGCGACCGCGATGGACTGCGGGGCAACCCGGTACAGGCTTTCCATCACGGAGTAGGTGTCCTGGCTCTTCACGGCAACGATGACGACATCGTCGGGGCGGAAATCGATCTTCGCCGGGTCGTCCACCGCCGGAATGGGCAACGTGGTCTCACCGCCGGGCGTGATGTAGCGGAGCCCGGACTCGGCGATCACCCGGTAGTGCTCGCCGCGGGCGATGAGCAGTACCTCGTTGCCGTGCGTGAAGAGCTCCGCACCCGCCACTCCGCCCATCGCGCCCGCGCCGTAGATGATGAACCTGCGTGAAGTCGCCACCGCGAACCTCTCTCTTTCCTGTTCCTGCGTGTTTCCTGCGAGTTACTTGTTCCTGCTCCACGGCACCGCGACGTGCTCGACCCAGTTCCCGAGCAGGATCACGGCGCCGCCGATGATCATCGTCAGAATCAGCCCGGTGAACATCTGGCCGATCGCGAGGATCTGGTACGCGTTCCAGATGTAGGCGCCCATCCCGACCGAGGACCCGATGTACTCGACCGCGAGGACGATCACCAGGCAGTCGCTCAGCCCGAGCCGGAGCCCGGTGATGATGGACGGGGCCGCTGCCGGGATGACGACCTTCAGGTAGCGCGAGGGCCTGGGCACGCCGAACACGGAACCGACTTCGCCGTACAGCTCCGGGCTGAACCGGATGCCGGACAGCGTGTTGATGCAGACCATGTAGAACGAGCTCAGCGCGGCGAGCGCGATGGCCGCAGGCGAGCCGAGGCCGAAGATCACCAGGAACAACGGGTACAGCGCGATCTTGGGCGTCGGGAAGGTGCCGTAGACCAGCGGCGAGAGCCCGGAGTAAGTGCGGCGTGAGATGCCCATGGCCACTCCGGCGACGACTCCCGAGACCGCGCCGATCACGAACCCGAAGGCGACGTCCCGCATGGTGACCCCGAGGGCGCTGGCCAGGGCGGACAAGTTCGGACCGGACTTGAACTGATCAATCATGTCGGCCACGATCGCCGTGGGCGCCGGGAAGAAGGTGGAGTTCAGCGCGCCCGCCTCGGTCAGAACCTGCCAGATCACGAAGCCAAGCAGCGGCACCCCGGCGCCCAGGCCGATCTGGAGCGCGCGCTGGCGCCGCTGCCGCCGCCGGTGAGCCGCCAGCAGACGCCGCTCGAATGCCTGGTTCGCGCCGTCAGCGTCGATCGCGACCGCCGGCGCCCCACCCCTGGCTGACGTGCTGAGCGAGCGCTCGGTCATCGCACATCTCCCGCCTTCCGCGATTGGCAACGTCGTACTATCATACAATCCAAGCCCTATTAGACCAGTCCTTCGGCGGCAGAAAAGTATGACCGGTCCCGGGCAGCTCGCCCGGTACGTCAAGGTCAGTCGGCCTTCGATGTTGGCCAGATCGTATGACAATGCTACAGTTTCTCAACGCTGTAGTTGGGAGGAGCAGGCGAATGGCAATCGGCGGCCAGGGGGTTCATGCCAGGTCCGGCCAGGCGACCGCGGTTGCCGCGGCCGGCGATGGCAGCCCTAACATCGACATCCGCGAACTGCGTCAGGGATACGTCACGGACGGCGGACGGGTGGTGCAGGCGCTCGACCGGGTTAGCCTCACGATCGAGAACGGCCAGTTCATCTGCGTGGTCGGGCCCAGCGGGTGCGGCAAGACCACGCTGCTGCGGATCATCGCCGGGCTGGAGACCAGGTACGAGGGCCAGGTGATCCTCGGTACCGACCCCAAGGCCGGGGCCGAGCGGCTGCCGATCACCGTCGTGTTCCAGCAGGACTCGACGCTGCCCTGGATGCGGGTGCTGCCCAACGTCATGCTCGGCCTGAGCGGACTCAAGCTGTCCAAGAGAGAGTCGCGGGACCAGGCCCGGAAGTACCTGGACCTGGTCGGCCTGAGCGACTTTGTCAGCGCCTACCCGCACGAGCTCTCCGGCGGCATGCGGCAGCGCGTCGCGATCGCCCGGGCGCTCGCTCCAGAGCCGACGCTGCTGCTGATGGACGAGCCACTGGCCGCCCTCGACGCGCAGACCAGGCTGATCATGCAGAGCGAACTGATCGACATCACCCAGCGGACCAGGACAACCGTGCTCTACATCACCCACGATGTCGAGGAGGCGGTCACCCTGGGCGACCGGGTATGCGTCATGACCCGCCGCCCAGGCCGGCTCAAGAGCGACATCGCCACCCCGTGGCCGGCGCACGGGGGCAAGGGCGCCATCGACGTCCTCGACTACCGGGCCCAGCCCGACGTGGCGGCGATGGTCGAGGAACTGTCGCTATCGGTCCGGGAAGAAGTGGGCGGCACGCTGACCCGGCAAGACAGTAACTGACCGGATGAACCGGAAAGGGGATGCGATGGTCTCACCGGGCATGGCGGCCGGGTCCCCCCCGGCCGGAGAGCCGGATTTCGCGCTGCACGTGCTGACCAGGAGCGACCAGGCGCGGCGGCGGCGGCGAATCGAGATGGTGGCGCTGGGCGTTGGGGTGCCAGTCATCCTGCTGACCATCTGGGAAGTCCTGACGCTGACCGGTGTCTGGGACGCGGTGTTCTTCCCCGCGCCGTCCGCGATCTTCATGGACATGGTGGACCAGGTCAGGACCTCGGCCGGGCTGGCGACGCTGGGCGCTGACATAGGCGTGACGATGCGGGACGCGGCGATCGGCTACGCCATCGGAGCGGCCGGCGGGTTCATCGTGGGCATGGCGATGGGCCTGTCCAGGCTGACCTTCTACGGACTGGGCCCGATCATGTACGGGACGTTGCCCACGCCGAAGCTGGTGCTGTACCCGATGTTCATCATCATCTTCGGGATCGGCATCGGCAGCACGATCGCGATCTGCGCCATGGGCGTGTTCTACTTCGTCTGCATGAGCACGCTGACCGGGGTCCGGTTCAGCAGCTCGGTCTACCGCGAAGTCGGCGCCGTGTTCAGTGTTCCCTGGACGCTGCGGTACCGCAGCATCATCGCCCCCGCGGCGCTGCCGTCGGTGGTCACCGGGCTCCGGCTGGGGCTCGGCTCGGCGCTGGTGATCGTGCTGGCGGTGGAGTTCATCAGCTCCACCAACGGGATGGGCGTATACATATGGAACGCCTGGCAGGCGCTGCAGGTCGGCCAAATGTTCGCCGGACTGCTGGTGATGGTGATCATCGGCGGAATCCTCGTCATCGGCGGAAACTGGCTGGAGCGGCTGGCCGTCCCCTGGAAGAACGACGACTGAGCATGACGGCGGCGGGCAACGAGACATCCCAGGTCGAGCCGGTCCGGGTCGACCTGGCAGGAGAACTGAGCTTTCGCTGGCACGAGCCCTGGAACGGATGGCTCGCGGCCCGGGACGCGGCCGAGCGGGCCGCCTGGATCCATGCCGGCATCGCGGTTACCGCAGCCGGAGACGTGGTCGCGATCAGCCACGACAGTGCCGAGGCGGTGCTGCTGGCCCCGGACGGCTCGGTGCGCCGGTCCTTCCCAACGGGGGTCACCCAGGGACACGGGCTGCTGTCGGCGGTCGACGGCGCCGGCGAGTGCCTGTGGGTAGCGGACAACGGGGTGCGCCGGGAGAGGACCGGCGCGGGCGAGTATCCGAACGTGCCGGGCGGCGCGCGACACGGCCGGGTGCTCAAGCTGTCCCTGAGCGGGCAGCCGCTACTCGCCCTCGACGCGCCGGAACTGCCCGCCTACGTCAGCGGCAGCTTCTATCCCACCGCAGTGGCTGTCGACGAGCCGCGGTTCGGCGGCGACGGCGCCGTGTGGGTCGCCGACGGCTACGGCCAGAGCCTGGTGCACAAGTTCACCGCCGACGGCCGGTACCTGCTGACCCTGGACGGCACCGACGGCGCCGGCCGCTTCGCCTGCCCGCACGCGATCTGGATCGACCGGCGCCGCGCGCAGCCGGAGATGTACATCGCCGACCGGACCAACGCCCGGCTTCAGGTCTACGACCTCGACGGCCGGTTCCTGCGCGCGGTCGGCGGGCCTGGCATCTTCCGCCGACCGGGCGGATTCGCCGCCGTGGGCGATTACCTCGTCGTCGCGGAACTCGAGGCCCGGCTGGCGGTTCTCGATCCGGCCGACCGCCTGGTGGGCTACCTGGGCGCCGACGACCTGGCCGGGGGCCGCGACGGCTTCCCCAACCGGCTTGACCGCAACGGCTTGCCGCGGCGGCCGGCACCGCTTGCCGCGGGCCGGTTCAACAGCCCGCACGGGATAACCTCGGACGCCGGGGGCAGCCTGTACATTTCGGAGTTCCTCATCGGCGGGAGGCTGGTCAAGCTGGAGAACGTCACGGCGGCCGCTGGAGGCGGATCGGCGGGGTGAAAGCGGCAGTAATGACCCGCCACGGCGGCGTCGAAGTGCTGGAACTCGTCGAACTGCCCGATCCGGTCCCCGGTCCCGGCCAGGTGGTGGTCGACATATTCGCCGCCAGCGTCAACGCGGCGGACTACAAGGTGAGGCTGGGCGAGGCGCATTACGGGCAGCTGACGCTCCCGCACATCCTGGGCCGCGACTTCTCCGGCGTCGTTTCCGCCGCCGGCCCGGGCGCCGATCTTGAGGTGGGCGACGAGGTGTTCGCGGTGACGCTCGCCCCGGGAGACGGCGCCTACGGCGAGAAGATAGCCATCGCGGCCGACCTCGCCGCCAGGAAGCCGCCGGGGCTGAGCCACGCGCAGGCCGCCGCGCTCGCCCTGGCCGGCATTACCGCGCAGCACGCACTGGGCGAGTCAGCCCAGCTTCGCGCCGGCGAGACGATCCTGATCCAGGGCGGCGCCGGCGGGGTCGGCGGCTTCGGCGTCCAGCTGGCCAAGCACATCGGCGCCTATGTGATCACCACGGCCAGCGCGGACAACGCGGGCTATGTTCGCACGCTCGGCGCGGACCGGGTGATCGACTACCGCGCGACCGATTTCACCCGGGAAGTCTCGGGTTGCGACGTTGTATTCGACACCGTCGGCGGGGATGTACAGCGGCGGTCGGCCGAGGTGGTACGGCGCGGCGGGCGGCTTGTCTGCGTGGCACCAGGGCCGGAACTGGCGGCACCGAGCAGATCCGACATCAGCGTGCTGCGCCCCAACGTCTTCCGGGACCGGGCGCACCTGGACCGGATCGGCGAGCTGTACGCCCTGGGCGCGGTCCGGCCCCCGGCCCTGACCCACTTCGACCTGGCCGACGTGGCCCGGGCCCACGAGCTCAGCGAGAGCAGGCACCTGCGGGGCAAGCTCGTCCTGCACATGCGCTGAGGGCGGCGGGGGCCGGGAACCGGACCTGATCGGTCCGGCCCCCGGCCTCCCCTCGTTCCTGGTCGTCCCTGACCGGTCCCGGTCAGGCGCAGCCCTCGATGCTGGACCAGCGGTTGAACGGGCCCGCGTCCTTGTCCGCCAGCCGCGCGCGGGCGTCCAGCCAGCCCTGCCGCCACTGCTGCCAGGTCGCCGCCGGCTGGCCCGCCTCCTGCTCACCGCGGACCAGGAAGGTCGGGAACTGGGGTCGTCCGCTCGGCTCCTGCAGCGGCTGGTAGCGCAGATCCATGCTGATCCGCACCTCGTCCTTGGTCGTGTTAGGCAGCGCGGAGTGCAGCGTGCGCTTGTGCAGGATCAGCACGCTGCCGCGCCGCATCGGCAGGTCAACCGGCGCCTGCTCTGGCATGTTGCCCGGCGGGATGCCGAGACCGGCGGCGCAGTGCTCGATGAGCTCGGAGCTCCTGGGCGTCGGCACGACCCGCAGGCAGCCGTTCTCGATGGTCGCCTCGCGTAGCGGGATCCACACGGTAAGCACGTCGACGTCGTCGGCCTCCGCCAGCAGCACGCCGTTGTCCTGGTGCCATACAGTCGCGCCGAGCCGGCCGTTGCCGGCCGGCGCGAGCTGGTGCGGCACCTTCAGCCGGGTGTGGCCGACCGGGCTGATCCAGATCTGCGGGCCGATGAACTCCTCGATCACGTCGAGCAGGCGCGGTTCGGTCAGGAACTCCCATGCCTCGGGCTCGAGGAACATCGGGGTGTCCGGGGCGATGTTGCCCTGGGGCAGGCTGATATCAAGGGCCTGTCCCGGCCAGGTCTCCCCCGACTTCACCACGTTGATGAGCTGCTCAGAAAGACCCTGGCTGGCGAAACTACGCGGACCGCCCGCGCGCTGCAGCTGCTGCGCGTACTCGACCGCCCGGAAGGCAAGCGCGTCGACCATCCGGTCGAGCACCTCGGCCGGCATGACGTCATCGACGATGACGTAACCCTGCCGGTCGAGTGTCTCGCGCATCTCGTTCATAAGGACCTGGGGCATGGCATTTCCTTTCCTCTCTGCCAGGCTCGCGTCTGTCACCGTGGCGGCCACGCGTAGTACCATCATACGATCTGACAGTCAGTGGCCTCGCTTGGCCAGTTCGCCGTGCGGATCGAGGACGTACTTGCGCGCGATCCCGCGGTCGAACTCGGCATATCCGCGGGGTGCGTCAGCCAGCGGGATCACGGTCGCGTTGACCGCCTTGGCGATGGCGACCCGGTCGTGCAGGATGGCCATGGCCAGCTGCCGGTGGTAGCGCATCACCGGACACTGCCCGGTGCCGAAGCTGTGGCTCTTGGCCCAGCTCAGCCCGAGCCGGAGCTTCAGCGCCCCGATCTTCGCGTCCTCGTCCACGCCCCCGGGGTCGCCGGTGACGTACAGGCCGGGGATCCCGATCCGGCCGCCCGCGCGGGTCGCTTCCATAAGCGAGTTCAGCACGGTCGCAGGGGCCTCGGTGCCGGCCTGCTCGCCGTGGCCGCGGGCCTCGAACCCGACGCAGTCGACCGCCGCGTCGACCTCAGGCTCGCCAAGCAGTGCGGCCACCGCGTCGGTCAGTTCCTCGCGCCGAAGGTCGACCGTGGCGCAGCCGAAGCTGGCGGCCTGGGTAAGCCGGTCCGGGTTCATGTCGCCGACGATGACGACCGCCGCGCCGAGCAGCTGGGCCGACGCGGCGCAGGCCAGCCCGACCGGGCCCGCTCCGGCGACGTAGACCGTGCTGCCCACGCCGACCCCGGCGGTCACCGCGCCGTGGAAGCCAGTCGGGAAGATGTCCGACAGCATGGTGAGGTCCAGCAGCTTCTCCAGCGCCTGGTCCCGGTCGGGGAACCGCAGCAGGTTCCAGTCGGCGTAGGGCACCATCACGTACTCGGCCTGCCCGCCGACCCAGCCGCCCATGTCCACGTAACCGTAGGCGGCGCCGGGGCGGGCCGGGTTGACGTTGAGGCAGATGCCGGTCTGGCCCTCCTTGCAGTTGCGGCACCGGCCGCAGGCGATGTTGAACGGGACCGAGACGATGTCGCCGACCTGGACGAACTCGACGTCAGGACCCCGCTCGATCACTTCCCCGGTGATCTCGTGTCCGAGGACCAGCTCGGTCGGCGCCGTGGTCCGGCCCCGGACCATGTGCTGGTCGCTGCCGCAGATGTTGGTGGCCAGCACCTTCAGGATGACGCCGTGCGGACAGCGGCGCCCGACGTTGGCCGGGTCGACCCCAGGGCCGTCGCGCACCTCGAGCGCTGGGAAGTCGATCTCGCGGACCTCGACCTTGCCCGGGCCGATGTAGGCGACTGCGTGATTTGCTGACATGGTGTCCTCTCCCCTCACGACTGGGTGATGCAGTCGACTGTCCGGCGGAACGCCGCCTGATCGAGAAGGCCGTAGTGGTAGACAGCGATCTCCGTCGGGTTGAGCTGACGGGCTGTCTCGATCCGGTCAAGGAAGACCGGATCGGAGTAGTTGAACGACGGCGTCACCAGCGTCACGGCCGACCCGGCTGCTAGCGGCGGCCCGATCACCAGCGACAGCTCGAGCTCCGGTGCGGACTCCCTGAGGCGCGGCAGATAGGACCGCTGCCGGTCGGCCGGCATGACCGCGGTCCAGACGTTGATCCCGGAAACCACGTCACGCACGGCGGCGAGGTCGGGGGCGTTGGCGTCTGGCTCCGGACCGTCGACGGGCACCAGCAGGCCGCTCGCGTTGCCGCCGCGGCGCAGCGCCGCCGCCATCTCGCGGACGACGCGGGTCGCGCCGGCCGACCCTAGCAGCGAGTAGGCCAGCAGCTCGGGATCGCCGGCCAGCACCTCGTCGGCCGACGGTCCGGCCGTCCCGTTCCGGAAGCCGTACTGCCCGAACACCTTCTTTGCGGTGCGGTGGACCCGTTCGGTGTCCAGGCCGACATCGGCGGCTAGCGCACTGCACGACCCGCAGAAACACAGCCGCAGCATTGCCCGCCCGACCGGGGAGACGTCCGCCAGTACGCGCGGCCGGACCCAGCCGTAGTTCCAGTCCGGGATGCCGTACCCCTCCAGGATGAAGCGCCGGACGGGAATCTGGTCGGCGAGATCCGCGGCGAAGGCGGCGTAGTACTCCTGCACGTCGGGCGAGTTCGGACAGATGCCGGTATCGGCCCGGTCCCCGGTGAAGAACACCCGCGCGGTGTACGGGTAATCCTGGGCCATCCACGGCTGGAACATCCCGATCGTCCAGGCGTTAACGGCGAAGCCGCGCTCGACCGCCGTGGCGGCGCCCACCGCCCAGGCGTCGGTGATCTCCCGCTCCGGCCACACGACCGGGCGGACCCGTCCGTAGCGCTCCGCTCGCGCCGGGAAGAAGACGCCGCCCCGCGGCACCATGAACAGCCTGGTGTCTTCGCCCCGCGGCGAGAGTGAGCTGATGGCGTGGTAATTCGCGGTCAGGTTGAGCTGGGTGAACCCGAGCTCGCCGAGTTCGTCGAGCACGGCCCCGGCCCCGCCCCTGGCCAGGTCCCACGGATAGATATAGGCCGCCAGCTCCGGCTTCATACCGCCCCTTCCACGACTCGGCCAACGGCGGCCGCCGGGCCGGCCGCGGCCACAGACTGAACCTCGATCAATGCGTCCTCCTGTGTCGGCGCAGAGCCAGGCCGACCCGGGGCTCCGCCGAGCGGGTCGGCGGCGGGCACGGCCTGGTTCTGCCGCGGCGGGCTAAGAGCTCGAGAGCTGGTAGGTGCCGAACTTGGCGACCGCCGCCTGCGCGAACGACAGGTCGAGCACGTCCGAGGCCGGGACGGCCTGCGACTTCTTCATCACCCCGGTCGAGACGTAGTAGTTCTCCAGGTTCTGCAGAAACGACTCCTCGTTCTGCGGTGACTGTCCGGAGGCGAGCTGGTTGGGATCCAGCCAGGCCTTGTGCATGGCCGCGTACTTCGCGACGGGCACGTCGATGAACGGGTTGCTCGCGATCACCTGCTCGACCTGCGCCGTGTTCTGGTTCTTGAACATCGCGTTGTCGTAGTAGCGGACGCCGAGGACGTACGCGTCCATGAAGTCCTGGGCGATGGTCTTGTTCTGCGGGTTGAGCATGAACGGCCCGTAGCAGAGCGAGGCCAGCGATGGCCCGTCCGCGCCGAAGGCCGCGCCGACGCCAGGGTGGGTAAGCAGGACAGCGGCACCGCTGCCTACGGTCTCGCTCATCCACGGCTCGGCGCTGTAGGCGACCTGAATCGAGCCGTTCTCCAGCGCCGCCGCCTGCGAGGTGAAGGGGATGAGCACGACGTGGTAGTCGCTCAGGGACAGGCCGTACTGCTTGAGGTAATCGTTCATCAGCAGCTCTTCTTCGTCCGTGGTCGACGCGAGCGCGAAGTTCTTACCGATCGCGTTGTGCAGCGTCTGAGAGTCAGAGGAGCCCGCGTACTTCTTCGCCACCATGACGCCGTAAGAGCCGAGGGTGCCACTCAGCCCGCCCTTGTCACCGACTACCTTCATCTGAATGCCCTGGCTCTGCGCGGTGAAGAGCGCCGCGGTGTTCGAGAACCCGAGCACCTGCACCTGGTTCGTCGCGAGCGCCGTCACCTGGGAAGCCGAGTCGTTGATGCGCTGGAAGCTCACCGCGATGCAGTACTTCTTGAAATAGCCAAGCTGGTTGGCCATCATCAGCCCCGCGTCGGAGATGCTCCCCGTAGTGCCGATCTTGATGTTCGTGACCTTGCCGCACGATCCCGAGCCGCCCGCGGCACTGGTGCCCGCGGAACTGGTCGATGACGATGACGAACACGCCGCCAGGGCGGTCACGCACGCCAGGCCTGCCAGCAGGCCTAGCCAGGCTCTCCTGGCCCGTCCGGGATGAACCATGGCACCCTCCCAGATCAAACAACCCGGTCGGTCGCGCCGCGATCATGCTGGTCGTCGCGTCCCGCCCCGACCTGGTGCTGGTTAATGAATTTCACCGATCGTAGGACTGTATGACAATTGTGTCAACGGCCCGGGCTTGCCCTAGCTCGATCGGCTCCCGTACGATTGTCTAACCGTCATACGTGATCTTGCGGAAGGGTTCAGGCATGGAGCAGACACTGGTCGCGGACGAACTGCGGGACCAGCTGGACGCGCAGGGCTACCTGATCGTGGAGGACGTCCTCGACCCGGAGAACGTGATCGACCCGGTGCTTGACGCGTTCGCGGCGTGTATCTCCGAGTACGCGCTGCGGACCGGCCGCACCCGCAGCTACGCCCGGCTGGACCTGGCCGGCCAGCTCATCAAGCTGGTGGAGGAAGGCCAGAGCTGGCTGGACACCGGGTTCGACATCGCACTGCCGCCGGGCGGCCCCTACCCGCCGGGCGTGCCGCTGTTCCTCGAACCCGAGATGTTTGGCCTGCTCACGAACGACCGGCTGCTCGACGTGATCGAGCGGATCATCGGACCGACCATCTGGCTGAACCCGTCGGCCCACACACGGATGAAGGTCCCGAACTGGATGGCCCTCACCAAGAACCAGCGGATCGGCGACACCCAGTGGCACCAGGACGCCGGGGTAGTGCTGCCCGAGATCGACGAGTGGAACATGCTCACCGTCTGGATCCCGCTGACCGACGCGCCGACAGAGACCGGCTGCCTGCGGGTGCACCCGACCCCGCTGGACGGCGAGCTGCTCGATCACTGCCGGGACGCCCGCAACGGCATCGCGATCGCGGGGTCGCGGATGCCGCGGAACGAGGAGGTAGCGCTGCCGATGAAGCGGGGCAGCGTGCTGCTGATGCGCCCGCGGACGCCGCACGCGTCGCTGAGCAACGTCACCACCGACCGGGTGCGGATCAGCCTCGACCTGCGCTACCAGCCGGTCGGCAAACCCAACGGACGGCCGTGGATGCCCAGCTACCTGGTCCGCGGCACCGACCCCGGCGGCGCTCACCTGGCCAGCTACGAGGAATGGCGCGACGGCTGGCTGCGCACCCAGCGCGAACTGGTAGCCAGGACCAACGGTGAAAAGATCAAATTCACCCGCTGGAACTTCGACGCCGAAGTCTGCGCCTGATATTCCGGCACAGCTATTACCGATTCAAAGGAGCAGGATGACCAGCTACCCGCCGATTATCGACAAGACGCCCTTCGAGAACGTCATCATCGCGGTGTGGTACGACATCGACGTCGCGGACTCGATGCAGGTGCAGCACTACTTCACGAAAGACGCGAAGATCTGGTTCGGTACCCGGCTCGTCGAGGGCCGGGAAACCATTCACGATGGGTATCAGCAGCGGATCGCGCGCGGGCCCCGGCTCTCCCGCCATGTCATCAGCAATGTCTTCGTCATTCGGGCGGACGAGAATTCCGCCGAGACCCTCTGCTGCGTTCGGCTGTACGCGGGCAACGGGACAGCACCGCTCCCCAACCCGGAACCGATCTCGGTCGCCGACCAGTACGACAAGTTCGTGCGCGATGAGAACGGGAACTGGCTGATCGCGGAACGCAGGCTTTCCAACCTTTTCTTCCACCCGGATACGGTCTTCTCCGAACCGCCAAGCAAGTAACCGGCAATAACCAAAGGGTGGGTGTCGCATGTCCGGTCGGCGGGCAACGATCGTGCTGGTCCACGGCATCATGCACGGCGCCTGGTGCTGGGAACGGGTGACGAGCCTGCTGGCCGGCCGCGGCCTCGACGTCGTTGCCGTCGACCGGAGGCGCGGAGACCCGAAGCGGGTCATCTCCGGTCTCAAAGAGAACGCCGAACTGATCGAGGCCACGCTGCGACAGATTGACGGGCCGGTGGTGCTCGTCGGTCATTCGGCCGGATGCCGGATGATCACCGAGAGCGGCTTGTACCCGTCCGTCCGGCACCTGGTCTACATAGCCGGGCTGATGCCGGGTCCCCCGGATGATCAGCTGACGCCCCCGCAGCGGTTGCCGCAGGCTGCGGTCCAGCTCCCCGACGGGAGCTGGACCGTGGCCCCCGGGGAGGCTAAGGCCCGCTTCTTCACCGAGCTCGACGACGCGACGGCCAGTTGGGCCGCCGCTCAGCTTTCGCCGCAAGAGCCGCCCTTCCCCGACCCCACCGACAACCCCACGGTGTTCGCCTGGCAAGAACGCCCGTCGACCTACGTGATCTGTGCCAAGGATGCGACGGTTGACCCGGACCTGCAGCGGGAAGTGGCCCGCCGGGCCGGCACCAGCATCGTCCTGGAGTCGGGCCACTCGCCGTTCCTGTCCCACCCGGCAGTGATCGCCGGTCTGCTGGAGTCGCTCGCTATCGGGTGAGCAGCCCGGGCCAGGAGACGGCCAGCGGCGTCACCCGTAAGCGAGCTGCCTTTACCCCGCAAGGAGGACCGCTAAGGTCATGCGTACCATCCCCCACTGGATCGCTGGATCGGAGACCACCGGGTCGTCAACCAGGTACGGCCCCGTCTGGAACCCCGCTACCGGGACCCAGCAGGCGCAGGTCGTCTTGGCCGAGCCGGCCGACATCGACGCCGCGGTCGCCGTGGCCGCGAAGGCGTTCACCGAATGGCGTGACGTGTCCGTGGTCCGCCGCGCACGCGTCATGTTCGCCTTCCGCGACCTGGTCGAGCGTCACCTGGACGGCCTGGCCGAACTCATCGCGGACGAGCATGGCAAGGTGACCGATGACGCCAAGGGCGAGCTGATCCGCGGGCTGGAAGTAGTGGAGTACGCCTGCGGCATCCCGACCCTGCTCAAGGGCGAGTACTCCGAGCAGGTCTCCGGCGGCGTCGACGCCTACTCGTTCCGGCAGCCGCTCGGCGTCTGCGCCGGGATCACGCCGTTTAACTTCCCCGCCATGGTGCCGATGTGGATGCACCCCATCGCGATCGCGGCGGGCAATTCCTTCGTCCTCAAGCCGAGCGAGCGCGACCCCTCGGCCTCGAACCTCATCGCCCGGCTGTACGCCGAGGCCGGGCTGCCCGACGGCGTATTCAACGTCGTCCACGGGGACAAAACCGCCGTCGACGCGATCCTCGACCACCGCGGCATCGCCGCGGTCTCGTTCGTCGGCTCGACCCCCGTCGCCAGGTACGTGCACCAGCGTGCCTCCACCGCCGGCAAGCGGGTGCAGGCCCTGGGCGGCGCCAAGAACCACGCCGTCGTCCTGCCCGACGCGGACCTTGAGTTCGCCGCTAACCACATCACGGCGGCGGCCTACGGCTCGGCCGGGCAGCGGTGCATGGCCATCTCCGCGGTCGTGGCGGTCGGCGAGTCCGGCGACGCGCTGATCGGCAAGCTGAAGCAGAAGGCGGAACAGATCAGCGTCGGCCCTGGCCGCGACCGCGCTTCTGAGATGGGCCCCGTGGTCAGCGCCGAGGCCAGGAACAGGATCACCGATTACGTTCGGCGCGGTGCGGCGGCCGGTGCCACCTTGGTCGCCGACGGCCGCGAGCTGACCGTCGCCGGCCACGAGAACGGGTTCTTCGTCGGCCCCTGTCTCTTCGACCATGTCACGACGAACATGGACATCTACACCGACGAGATCTTCGGTCCGGTCCTGGTAGTGCTGCGAGCGGCGAGCCTGGAAGAGGCCCTCGGCATCGTCAACGCCAGCCCCTTCGGCAACGGCACTGCCATCTTCACCTCCAGCGGCCAGGCCGCGGCCAGGTTCCAGCGCGAGGTCCGCGCCGGCATGATCGGCATTAACGTGCCAATCCCGGTGCCGATGGCCTTCTACTCCTTCGGCGGCTGGAAGGACTCGCTGTTCGGCGACACCCACGTGCACGGGCCAGAAGGCGTGCGCTTCTATACCCAGGCCAAGGCCGTCACCAGCCGCTGGCCCGGCACAGCCCGCACGGAGGGCGGCGCCCAGCTCGGTTTCCCCACCGCTACCTGACTGCCCGCTCCCCCGGTCACGTGCGGGAGCGTCCGCACGTGACCGGCCCGCACCCCGCGGCGGCCTACAGGTCGGTGGCAGCTTCGAGGTCGTCCGGATAGCGGGCGCCCTGGACGTTAACTGAGGCCACTGCGGCGTCGATCTCGGCCAGGTCGCCCCCGGAGAGGGCCACGTCGGCGGCGGCGACGTTCTCATCCAGGCGAGGCAGGCTGCGGGTGCCGGGAATCGGCACGATCCACGGTCGCTGCGCGAGCAGCCAGGCCAGGGCGAGCTGTCCCACGGTGACGCCCTTGCGGTCGGCAATAGCCGCGATCAGGTCGATGAGGCCGCGGTTGGCCCGCAGGGCCTCCGGGGTGAAGCGCGGGCTGGTGGTGCGGACGTCCCCGGGCGCGAAAGTGGTGGCTGCGTCGATGGTGCCGGTCAGGAACCCCCGGCCGAGCGGGCTGTAGGGCACGAAGCCGATGCCGAGCTCCTCGCAGGTCGCCAGCACGCCCTGCTCCGGCCGACGCCACCACAGCGAGTACTCGCTCTGCACCGCGGTGACAGGTTGGACGGCATGGGCCCGCCGGATTGTCCCGGCGGCGGCTTCCGACAGGCCGAAGCAGCGTACCTTACCCGCCGCGATCAGGTCCGCGACGGCGCCGGCGATGTCCTCGATCGGCACGTCAGGGTTCACCCGGTGCAGGTAGTAGAGGTCGATTGATTCCACGCCGAGACGGCGCAGGGACCCCTCCGCCGCGGCCCGGACCTGCGATGGCTGACTGATCTGACCGAGCCGTCGGCCGCCGTTGTCGAAGAGGCGGTTGAACTTCGTCGCGATTACGACCTGGCCGCGGCAGGGGGCGAGCGCGTCCCCGACCAGCTCCTCGTTGGTCCACGGGCCGTAGGCTTCAGCTGTGTCGAAGAAGGTGACGCCGCGGTCTACGGCGGCACGGAGAAACCCGACCGCGCCGCTCCGGGTGCTGGCCTGCCCGTAGCCGTGGGCGAAGCCCATGCAGCCGAGCCCGACCGCGGAGACCCCGGGGCCACCGGGACCGAGGAACCTCTGCTGCACGGGCTACCCCCCTGCCGTCGGCGTGCCGCCTTTGTCAGGCGCAGACTTCGGCGTCGAAGTTCCACCGGTTGAACTTGATCATGCCACCGTTGGTCCTGGCTACCAGTTCGCGCTGGGTGCGCAGCCAGCCGTCGCGCCATTCCTCGTAGCTGGCCAGGCGGGCGCCGCCGGGGTCGGTGCCGCGGACCAGGTAGCTCGGCATCCACGGCCGTCCGTTGGGTTTGCCGACCGGCTGGTAGCGCAGGTCGAGGCTGATCCGCACCCGGTCGGTGGTGACGTTGCTCAGCGACGCGTGCGGTGTCCGCGGGCGCATCAGCAGCACGCTGCCCCGCTTCATCGGCAGCGCCACCTCCTCGGTCCGCGGCATCCGCGACGGCGCGATGGCCGTGCCGTTGCGGGGATCCTTGCAGTGGTCGAGCAGCTCGCCGTCTACCGGCATGGGATGCACCCGCAGGCAGCCGGTCTCGGCCGGCGCGTCGGTCAGCGGGATCCACACCGTCAGCATGTTCCACTCGTCGGCCTCGGGCAGCACTACCCCGGCGTCCTGGTGCCACTGGGTGTCGCCGATCCGCTGGTTCCTGGTCTCGGCCAGCCGTACCGGCACCTTCATCCGGGTGTGGGCCGTAGGGTTCAGCCAGATGGTCGGGCCGGTGATCCGCTGGATGACGTCGAGCAGCCGCTCGTCGGTGAGCAACGCGAACGCTTCC
>Ga0335074_10000817_pt1 | contig 42647 bp, 42 predicted proteins | sample Lox_Sample_23_FD_206715 | JGI IMG/M metagenome (GOLD analysis project Ga0335074, IMG submission 206715) | Soil microbial communities from Loxahatchee National Wildlife Refuge, Florida, United States - Lox_Sample_2.3 | ecosystem: Environmental > Terrestrial > Soil > Wetlands | place: USA...
TCCCAGAACGCGGATGCAGGCTCGACAGTTGACAAAGACCGCGGAGAATACCCGATAGTTCCACTGCGCGAGCGTCAGGCGACCTGGCGCGGAGGACGAACGCGCGTCATCAAAAATGATTGCGAACGATGACCGGAAGTGGCGATTCGTGTCACGAATCATCGGGATTCAATACGTCCAGTAACAACTCGCGCGCGATATTGGTGCACGCCGGGCGCGTGCGGCGTCGCGAGCGCCTCAGGAGAGCAAGGGATCCTGCGCGAGCGCTATTCCTGCGGGCGATATCCTTCGGGCGGCTTCGAGCCCGCGCCGAACAGGAATTTCTCCATCTCCGCCTCGAGGAACTTGCGGGCTTTGGGCTCGATCGGCGTGAGCCGATACTCGTTCATGAGCATGGTCTGGTGTTGCAGCCAGCGCGCCCAGGCCTCCTTCGAGATGCTCTCGTACACACGCTTGCCGAGCTCACCAGGGTACGGGGGGCGATCGAGGCCGGGGGCCTCGCGTTTCAGATAGGCACATTGAACCATGCGAGTCACGTCTCAATCCTCTTTGAGCATTCGGGCGAGGAGCGAGTGTACCGGCGCCGGCAGGCCGACGGACGCCGGCTCGCGGGGGTTGTACCAAACGAAGTCCCCCTCTGCCTCCTGCACGCGTGGGACGGGATGCGTGCATTCGAGGTAAAGCGGGGTGATCGTGAGGTCGAAGTGCGTGAAGGCATGGCGGAAGGACTCGAGAGGCTTCGGCACGCGACGCATCTCGCCCAAGGTGCGCCTTGCGAATGCGCTCGCCTCGCCCGTCTCGCGAAACTCCGGCAGGCACCACAGACCCCCCCACACCCCGCTCGCGGGCCGGCGGGTGAGCAGCACGCTCCCGTCGTTGCGCGCGGCCATGAGCAGGAAGGCATGGCGCGCGGAGCGGGCGGGGCGCGCGCGAGGGGCCGGGATCAACTCCTCCCGTCCGGAGCGATGCGCCCGGCAGTGCGCGGCGAGTGGACAGCTCGAGCACCGAGGGCGGCGGCGGGTACAGACGGTCGCACCGAGGTCCATGATGGCCTGGGTGTAGGTTGCGACGTTCTTCGGCGGCGTACATTCCTCGGCGCGCTGCCACAAGAGCGCGTGCAGTGCCGGAGCCGAAGGGTCGCCCTCGATGCCGAGGTAGCGCGAGAGCACCCGCCTGACATTTCCATCGAGAATCGGCTGCCGCTCGCCGCGGCTCAGCGCGAGGATCGCACCCGCCGTCGAGCGCCCGATTCCAGGCAGGCTTGCAAGCTCCGCGAATTGCGTCGGAAACCGCCCGCCGAGCTCGTCCCGGATGCGCTCGGCCGCGCGATGCAGGTTGCGCGCGCGGGCGTAATAGCCGAGGCCCGACCAGAGATGCAGCACCTCATCGAGGGAGGCGGCTGCGAGTGCCGCCTCGTCCGGGAAGCGCTGCATGAAGCGCTCGAAATACGGGATGACGGTCGTGACCTGGGTCTGCTGCAGCATGATCTCGGAGACCCAGACGCGATAGGGATTGCGATCTCGCTGCCACGGAAGATCGTGCCGGCCGAACCCGGCATGCCATGTGATGAGCGCTCGCGCGAGCGACTGCGACCTAGAGCGCGATGGCAACCGTCTTGATCTCCGTGTACGCCTCGATGCCCTCGCGTCCCCCTTCGCGTCCGAGGCCGGACTGCTTGTAGCCCCCGAAGGGCATCGGCTGCTCGCGCCCTCCGCCGTTCACCGTGATGGTGCCGGCCTGGATGCGCCGGGCGAGCCCATGCGCCAGGGCGAGATCGCGCGTCCAGATGTTCGCCGCGAGCCCGTACGAGGTGTCGTTCGCGAGCCGCGCGAGCTCGTCGAGCTCGCTCGCATCGCTGAAGGGCGCCGCGCACAGTACGGGGCCGAAGATCTCCTCCTGGAACACGCTCATGTCCGGGCGCACCTTCGCAAGGAGCGTCGGCTCGACGAAGTACCCTTCGCGATCGATGCGCTTGCCGCCCGTGACGACCTCGGCCCCCTCGTGCTTTCCCGCGCCGATGTAGCCCAGCACGCGGTCGAGCTGCTTCTGCGAGATGATCGGGCCCATCTCGCTTTCGGGTGCCGTAGCCGGCCCTACGTTGAGCTTGTGTGCCCGCTCCGCAAAGCCCCGCACCACCGCATCGAACACCTTGCGGTGCGCGAAGAGCCGGGTCCCGGCGGCACAGAACTGTCCCGTCTTGAAGAAGATCGTCTGCGAGGTGGCCTGGGTGGCCGCCTCGATGTCGGCGTCCGGAAAGATGATGACGGGCGATTTGCCTCCGAGCTCGAGCGTCACGCGCTTCATGTTCACCGCCGCGCCGGCGAGAATCAGCTTGCCGACGCGGGTCGAGCCGGTGAAGGAGATCTTGTTCACATCCGGATGGTCGACGAGAGCTTGACCTGCCGCCGCGCCGTATCCGGTGACGATGTTGACGACGCCGGGCGGCAACCCGAGCTCGTCGAGGAGCTGACCGAGCCGCAGCGCAGAGAGCGGCGCGAGCTCCGCCGGCTTCAGCACCACGGTGCAGCCGGTCGCGAGGGCCGGGGCGATCTTGTTCACCGCCATGAGAAGCGGAGCGTTCCAGGGCGTGATGGCGCCGACCACCCCGATCGGCTCGCGCAGCGTGTACGAGAAGGAGCGCGACTGCGGCGCGGCGAGCGCGGTCTCGCCCGAGAGCTTGGTCGTCCAGCCTGCGTTGTAGCGCAGACTCTCGATGGCCATCGCGATATCGACGTGGCGGGTCGAGCGCACCGGGTTGCCCCCGTCGAGGCTCTCGAGCAGGGCGAGCTCGTCGGCGTCCCTTTCGAGCAAATCGGCGAGTTTGTAGATGAGCCGGCCACGCTCGGCGTGGCTCAGGCGGGGCCAGGGTCCGCTCCGAAAGGCATTCCGGGCAGCCTTCACCGCAAGATCGATATCCGCCGCGTCTCCCGCGGCGACCTCGGCGAGGGGCCGCCCGGTCGAGGGATCGAGCACGGTCAGGGTTTCACCGGACTGCGCCGGCACCCACTCGCCGCCGATGAAGAGCCGCTGGGGGCGCGTGAGAAATCCGGAGCGCAGCGCATCGAGACGGGTGAGCACGGAGGCGGCAGCAGCGTTCACGGGGGGTGCTCCTTGTGCCATGTGGCCTCGAGGTGAGAACGCTCGAGGAAGGCCGGGAGCCCGGGACTCTACGGCAGCGCGCGCGACGCCCGCAACCGATGGGCGCCCTTAGTGGTCACAGAGCGATACATCACCGCTCAGCGTATTCACGCGCACCCTCCCGCCCCCCTGGCCGAGGGTGCCGATGAGATGCTTGCCGGGCCCGAACTCGCTGTTGCGCTCCGCGGCCTTCCCGAAGCAGTCATCGATGTCTCCGCTGAACGAGCGGATCTCGTAGCCATACCCGTCCTGCGCCGCCTCGTGGAGCTTTACCTCCCCGCTCACGGTCTGCACCTCGACCGTGGCGCCCGGTGCCAGGCGACCGCTCAAGGTGATGTCCCCTGAGGTGGTATGCAGGTGGACGTTGCTCGCCGGCGCAAGCTCTGCAGAGAGCTCACCGCTGATCGTCGTCGCATCGAGGTCGCCTGCCGAGTTGACGAGGCGCACGTCACCGCTCACCGAGCTCACGCGAAAGTGCCCCCCCTGGGCGTTGCCGTGCAGCTTGATGTCCCCGCTCACGGTCTTGATCTCGTTGTCCGCTCCACCCACGTCGGCCGTGACGGAGCCGCTCACCGAGTGAAGGCGCTGAGCGCCGGTCATGCCCGTCGAGGTCACATCGGCGCTCACCGCAGTGACATCGAGCTCGCTCGTGCGCGGCACCCACACCTGCAGATGCGTCGAGCTGCCGGCACCGAGGTACCCTCCGAGCCACGAGCCCCCGACCTCCCCGACGACCCGCACGCTCACGTGCCCTCGCTCGCTCGTCAGGCGCACCTTCTGGCTGTCGCTCACATCCGCCTTGACGCTCACCTGCGGGCGATCCCACCCGGAGATCTCGATCGAGCCTGCAACATTGCTCACATCCACCTCACCGTGTGGATCAGCCGCGACGCTCTGCTCGAAGGAGTCGGCCCGGGCGACCGCCGCTCCGGCCGCGACCGCGGCGATCAACCCGACCCACAGCGTGCACCTGCGCATGGCCTAGATCTCCCCGCTCGGGCTGCTTGCTTCCTGAACGGTCGTCAGCACTCGCATCTCATCCTGGTAGGTGTCCACGAGCATCTCCTGGAGCAGCGCGTTGCCGGGCTCGCGCCCGAGCGCCGCCTGGATCTCGCGCATCGACTGATGAATCGTCGCGAGGCTCGCCAGAACCTTCTGCCGCGAGTCAGGCGGCAGCGCGGCGAGCCGTGCGTTGAGCGACTGCAGCAGCTGCGCCCGCTCGCGCAGATAGCGCGGATCGCGCACGAAGGCGGCGGGCAGCATCTGCGTGTTGCTGGTAGTGCTTGCGAGGTCGCCGCCCGGGCGGGCAGGCAGCAGGCCGCGGCCGATCAGGACACCGACGGCGACCGCGGCGACGAGGGCCGCCGCAGTGGCGAGATACCGGGCCCGGAGCACGGGAACCCACGGGGCGCGCGGCTTTACGGCGGGCCCCAAGCGCTGCTCGATCTGCGGCCACAGATCGCGGGGCGGCTCGATCGCGGGCGGCAGATCGCGCAGGGAGGTCACCTTCGAAGCGCCCGCGCTGGACGGCGCTCCGTTGAAGGGACTCCCGTTTCGAGAGCCGAGGTCGCTCATGGGGTACTCTCCGGGTTGAGCTTGCGCCGCAACAGCGCGCGCGCCCGATGCAGCTGAGCCTTGCAGGTGCCCTCGGCGACGCCCAGCATCTCCGCGGTCTCGCTGTGCGAGTACCCGTAGATACCGCTCAGCACGAGCACGTCGCGGGCCCCGTCCGGGAGCTCCGCGACTGCGGCTTCGATCTCGCTGACTTCAACGGGCGTGTCCAAGCTCCACTCCATCTCTTCCAGCTCTTCCTGCTCCTCGGGGCTCGCGGCGGGCTGGCTCATCCAGGCCGGCTTGCGCCGGCGCGCGAGGGCCACATTGACAGCGATCCGGTGCAGCCACGTACCGAAGGCGCTGCGCGTCTGGAAGCTCTTGAGGCCTCGCCATGCGTTGATGAAGGCCTCCTGAGCGCAGTCCTCGGCGGTCGAGGGCTCCCGCACGAGCCGCAGACATAATCCGTAAACTCGCCCAATGTGCTCCCGGTACAGCCGCTCGAACGCGCGCATATCGCCATTCCGCGCGCGCTGCACCAGCGCCGCCTCCCAGTCGATCCGTTCGCTCTGCGCAGCCGAAATCATCCCGTTACTTTAGACGCCCTCGGCCACGGAGTGGTTTAAGGGGCGCCCTCAGCAGGTCACCGCGGGCTCAGCCCTTCAGGGCCTGCTGCGCCTCGAGTACCAGTTGATCGAAAACTGCAGAAGCTGAGCATTGGTGATGAGGTTGAGCTTGCGCTTGAGGCTCTGACGGTGTGATTCCACCGTCTTGATGCTGACCCCCAGCATGTCGCCCGCCTGACGCGAGCTTAAGCCCCGCCCGATGAGGTTGAGCACCTGCAGCTCCCGGTTGCTCAGCCGTCCGATGGGGTCGGCAGGGGTGGCGCGGGGGACGTCCTCCCCGTCCACCGCGGGGAGCTGAGTCGCGAGCGCCTCGCTCACGTACATGCCCCCGGTGAGCACCCGCCGCAGCGCGACGAGCAGCTGCTCGGAGGCGGCGTGCTTCATGATATAGCCGCTCGCGCCGGCCGCGAGCAGCCGTCCAGCGTAAATCGCCTCATCGTGCATCGAGAGCACGAGCATCGGCAGTTCCGGCCGCTGCGCGTGCACATCGCGCACCAGCTCGAGCCCGTCGCCCTGCGACAGGGAGATATCGACGATCACGACGTCGGGATCGAGGTCGCGGATGGCCGCGCGCGCCTCGCGCTCGCTCTGGGCCTCACCGCACACCGTGAGGTCCGGTTCGGGATCGATCATGCGGCGCAGCCCCTGGCGCACGATCGGGTGGTCATCGACGATGAGGACACGTCGCGCCGCCGCGCGCGGTTGGGGCGGGGCCGCTTGCGAGTAGGCCCGCGCCGTCACGAGCGGCGCTCGCAGCGCGGCGCGGCGAGCGGGCAGGAGAAACGCACGATCGTGCCGCGGGCGACCCCGGCCTCGAAGCACAGCTTCCCGCCGAGCATCTCGGCGCGGTGCCGCATGATCTTGAGCCCGAGTCCGTCCGAGCCGTCGCGGACGCCGCCGGGAAAGCCGCACCCGTTGTCCGTCACTTTGAGGTGCAGCGCGCGTCCGGAGGAGGCGAGGAGGATCTTCACCTTGCTCGCACCGCCGTGTCGCATGGCGTTCGTCAGCGCCTCCTGAGCGATGCGATAGAGGTGCGTCGCCGACTTCTGGTCAAGGGGCGGGTCACGCTCGATGCGCGCCTCGAAGGCAACCGGGACGCCATACCGCTCGGTCGCGCGGGCCGCGAGCGCCTGCAACGCCGTTCGCAGACCATCGGGCTCGGAGCGCAGTGGCGACAGGCCGCGCGCGAGTGCACGCGTGTTCTCGATCGCCGCGTTCACGAGCCCGATCACGTGCTCGATCTCCGCACACGCCGCCGAGCCCTCTTTGCGCAGCTGTGCCCCGATCGCCCGCAGCATGAGGGCAATTCCGGTCAGGTCCTGGCCGAGGCCATCGTGCAAATCGCTTCCGATGCGTTGCTGCTCGCGATGGGCGATCTCGATGATCTCCCGCTCCTCGAGCCGCTTGCGGCCGCGCGTGCGGCCCCGGGCTATTGATGCATGCATGCGCGGGCAGCCCCCCCTAAAGTGCCACCGCACATTATTGCGCAGCCGAAGCCTGGGCGGAGGGGCGATTTGGCGGCTCGCGCCCGAGAGCACCCGGGGAAAGGGGTGTGCGCTTGCGCCACAGTGACCGAGCCAGCGCCATCGCTCTGTCTCCCGCAGCAGACATATTTCGCTGGAACTTCGCGGGCCTACGCGCGTCGACTTACTGAGGAAGAGTCGCGCTAGGGGACGTCGCGTGCAACACAAACTGGGATTTCGGCCGCGTGTGAGCTTTCCGGAAGCGGGGCTCATCGTTGCGCGCTGGACAGCGGCGAGGGCTGGGGCCATCGCATCGCTGTGGCCCGCCGCGCCGCGCAAGATGAATCGCTACCTGGAGGAGCTCCTCATCGCCCACGCACACTCGCTCACCCGCAAGGTCTGAGCTCGCCGCCTCACCATTTCACGACGGGCGGCAGGCTCATGAGGTACGCCTCCGGGTCCGCATCGGTCGCGAATCCGAATTTCGTCCCCCGGTCGTACACCAGATTGAACTCGACGTATCGCCCGCGCTTGTAGAGCAGGCGCTCCCGTGCGGCGGCGTCGAACGGCGTATCGCGCCGGCGCGCCACGATGCGGGGATAGACGCTGAGGAAGGCCTCGCCGACACTGCGTACGAAACCGAAATCGGCCTCGAGATCTCCGCTCGCCAAGTCGTCGAAGAAGATCCCGCCGACGCCGCGTGGCTCGCGGCGGTGAGGCAGGTAGAAGTACCGGTCGCACCACTCCTTGAACTCACGGTAGGCCCCCGGCCGGTAGGCCTCGCACGCCTGCTCGAGCGCGCGATGGAACTCGGCCGTGTCCTCAGCGAAAGGGAACGTCGGTGTGAGATCGGAGCCTCCGCCGAACCAGCCGCGGCTCGTGCACATGAGGCGCAGGTTCATGTGTACCGTCGGAACGTAGGGGTTCGCCATGTGCGCGACGAGCGAGAGGCCCGTTGCGACGAAGCGGCCCTGCGACTCCTCGGCGCCCTGAACCTGTGCGCGACCCTGCGGGGAGAGCGCGCCCCAGACGTGGCTCACGTTCACACCCACCTTCTCGAACACCGAGCCACGCATCAGACGGCTTTCTCCACCACCCTCGAGACGATGTCCGGCGGGCTTGCTCCACGAGCGCGCCTCGAACCGCGCCGCGTCCTCGAAGGCTTCGAACGCTGCGCAGATGCGCGCTTGCAGGTCGCGGAAATAGGCCGCCGCGGCCGGTGCGAACTGCTCGGGGCTTGCGGATTTCATGGCTGTGGCGGGTGTGTCGTGCGCTCGTGCACGTGGTCGATCATGCGGGCGACCGCATCCGGGTCGGTATCCTGCCAGATGCCGTGACCGAGATTGAAAATGTGGCCCGGATGAGGACCCGCCCCCTCGAGCACGGTATCGACGTGCGCGAGGAGCTCAGCGGGCGGCGCAAAGAGCGCCGCGGGATCGAGGTTGCCCTGCACGGCCTTGCGGGGGCCGAGCACGCTGCGCACGGTGCTGAGCGGCGAGCGCCAGTCGACGCCTATCACGTCCACGTCGAGCTCGGCGAGCGCATCGATCAGAGCAGCGCTTTGATTCGCGTAGTAGATGAGCGGGACATCGAGCGAGCGAAGCTGAGCGAAGGTGCGCCGCGCGGCACGCCAGGCGAAGCGGCGGTACGCGGGCGGACCGAGCAGCCCGGCCCAGGACTCGAAGAGCATGAGCGCCTGCGCGCCGGCCTGCGCCTGGGCCGCCAGATAGGCGGCCATGGCATCGGCAAGTCGATCGAGCAAGCGCTCGGCCGTCTGCGGATCCGCATAGAGAAAAGTGCGCGCCGCCTCGAACTCCTTCGAGGGTCGCCCGCAGACGAGATAGCAGAGCAGCGTGAACGGGGCACCGGCAAAGCCAATGAGGGGCACGCCTTGCGGCGCCGCGGCACGCACGAGGCGAATAGCGTCGAGCACGTAAGGCACGTCTCGGGCCGGAACGAGCCGCGGTAGCGCATCCACCTGGGCCGGCGTGCGGATCGGAGCGCGCACGAGCGGCCCGGGATCGAACTCGAGCTCGATGCCCATGCCCTGGAGAGGCGTCATGATGTCGCTGAAGAGAATCGCGGCATCGAGCGGGTAGCGCCGCAGCGGCTGCAGGGTCACTTCGGCGGCGAGCTCGGCGCTGCGCGTGAGCGTCACGAAGTCCACCTTCGCGCGAAGCGCGCGATACTCGGGCAGATAACGCCCCGCCTGTCGCATGATCCAGACCGGCGTGTAGGGCACCGGCCTGCATCGGCAGGCCTGCAAGAAGACTGCGTCGCCGCCGGGGTCGGCCGCGGTCTTCACGCCGGAAGCCATCGGCACATGTCCGGGGCGAAGTAGGTGATGATGAGATCCGCGCCGGCGCGCTTGATCCCGGTCAGCGTCTCGAACGCGGCGGCGCGCTCGTCGATCCAGCCGCGCGCACCCGCCGCCTTGATGAGGCTGTACTCACCCGAGACCTGGTATGCGACGACCGGCACGTCCACCGTCTCGCGGACACGGCGGATCACATCGAGATAGGGGCCTGCCGGCTTGACCATCACGAGATCGGCGCCCTCCTCCACATCGAGGCGCACCTCGCGCAGCGCCTCGCGGGCGTTCGCCGGATCCATCTGATAGGAGCGACGGTCGCCGAAGGCTGGCGCAGAGTCCGCCGCCTCGCGGAACGGACCGTAGAAGGCCGAGGCGTACTTGGCCGCGTACGAGACGATCGGCGTCTCCACGTGACCGCTGCGATCGAGGAGCTGGCGTATGGCGAGCACCCGCCCGTCCATCATGTCGCTCGGCGCGACGGCATCGGCACCCGCACGTGCATAGTTGAGAGCGACCTGTGCGAGCGTCTCGACGGAGGCGTCGTTGTCGATGCGGCCTCCCGGCAGGACGTGTCCGCAGTGACCGTGGTCGGTCGCGCTGCAGAGGCACACATCGGTCCACACGCTGAGCTCGGGGCAGGCGCTCTTGATCGCGCGGATGGCGAGCGGGACGAGCCCTTGCGGATCGAGGAACGCAGATGCGCGGGCGTCCTTCTGTGCCGGTGCGCTGAAGAGGATCACCGCGGGCACTCCGAGCGCTGCCACTCGTTTCGCCTCCTCGACGCTTTGATCCACGGAAAGCTGAGCGACGCCCGGCATGCTCTCGATCGGATGCCGTAGGCGCTCCCCCGGCACGAGGAACAGCGGATAGACAAAGTCGTCGCGGCTCAACCGGGTCTCGCGGGCGAGCCGCCGCCAGGTCTCCGACTGGCGCAGGCGCCGCGGTCTTTGAGTGGGGAATCCCATGATCATGACCTCGCGTTCAAATTTGCGCTCAGGGCCTCGCGGGTCGTAGCTGCCAGCCCCTCGAGGGTCGGCGGCCGCGCCATCACTGCCTCGAACCCGCGCTGGGCGAGCGCGCGGCCGGTCGTCTCGCCGAGCGCAACGGCCACCGCCGTGGAGAGCAGCCGGGTGAAGAAGCCCCGCCCGAGAGCGTGTTCGAGCTCCTCGACGCACGAGGGACTCGTGAAAGTCACCGCGCCCACCGCCCCATGCTCGATGCTTCGACGGCACGCCTCGATATCGAGCGGTGCCGCAGCGGTGCGATAGGCCTCCACCTCGAGCACCTGCGCGCCGAGCTGGCGCAACCCCGCCGGGAGTACGGGCAGGGCGCGCGAGCTCGCAGGAAAGAGCACTCGCGTACCGGGGTGGATGTACGGGGTGAGCGTGCCGAGCAGGCTCTCGGCGCTCGCCTGCTCCGGCACCACATCCGGGACCCACCCGCGGTCGCGCAGGGCGGCGGCGGTGCTCGCGCCGACTGCCGCGATGCGCAGGCGCTCCGGTCGAGCGCTCAGGCGGCCCGCAACGGGCTCGACGGCATGGCGGCTCGTGAACACGATCCAGTTGAAGCCCGAAAGCTCCTGCAGCGCCGCCTCGAGTGGCGCAGGATCCTGCGCGGGCAAGATGCGCACGACCGGCCACGAGAGCACCTCGAGCCCGAAGTCGCGCAGGCGCGCACTCAGGGGCCCCTCCCGAGGCTCATCGCGGGTGACGACGGCCGCGCGCGTCATGGCAGTTGCACCGTGATCGGCGCGCGCTGCTGCTCGATGATGCGCAAAGCCCCCTTCGCGAGAAGCTCCTCCCCGAGACGCTCCCCGAGCTCGGCGGCTGACTGGTGGGCGGCCCCCGCAGTATCGGGAAGCGAGGTCTCCCCGCTCGCGGTCACGGCGGTCGTCCCATCGAGTGAACACACGAGGGTCCGCAGGCAAAGCCGCTCCCCCTCGAGCGAGGCGAGCGCTCCGAGCGGGACCTGGCAGCCCCCCTCCACGCGCTTGAGCAGGGCCCGCTCCGCGAGCGTTGCGATGCGCGTCGCGAAGTGGTCCGCGCACGCGATCGAGCGCAGCGCGCGCTGCTCATCGACACGGCTCACGACGGCAATCGCGCCCTGGGACACGGCGGGCGTGAAGTCCTCGGGCGGCAGGCACGCGCTGATGTGCCGCTCGAGCCCCAGGCGCTTCAAACCGGCGGCGGCGAGGATGATCGCGTCGAACTCCCCGTGCGCGAGCCGCTCGACGCGCGTTGGCACGTTGCCGCGCAGCTCGAGCACGGTCACGTCGGGACGAATCCGGGCGAGGAAGGCCCGGCGGCGCAAGCTGCTCGTGCCCACCCGGGCCCCCTGCGGCAGCTCACCGAGGCTCGCGGCCGAGCGTGCGAGCAGCGCATCGCGGGGATCCTCACGCTCGAGCACGGCCGCGAGGGCGAGCCCCGGATCGAGCGTCGTCGGGAGGTCCTTGAGGCTATGCACCGCGAGGTCGACCTCTCTCGCGAGAACCGCGCGATCGATCTCCCGGGTGAAGAACGCGCGGCCACCGACCTGCCACAGCGGAATCTCGGTGCGCAGGTCCCCTTCGGTGTGAATCTGCACGAGCTCGACGGGCGGCGCGTCGGGCTGTGCCCGCAGCAGATCGGCGACCCGGCTCGCCTGCCACATCGCGAGCTGCGAGGCGCGGGTGCCGATCCTGATCGGCCGCGCTGCGCTCACGAGTCCCCTCCTGACTCGAAGCGATAGCCGACGCCCCAGACGGTGAGGAAGTGCCGCGGGTTCGCCGGATCGCGCTCGAAGCGCTTGCGCAGGCGCAGGATGAAATTATCGACCGTGCGCGTTGAGGGAAAGACATCGTAGCCCCACACCCGCTCGAGCAGGTCCTCGCGGGAGACGATCTCGCCCGGCTTCTCGGCGAGCACCTTGAGAATCATCGCTTCCTTCTCGGTGAGCTCCTGAACCTCCCCCGTCGAGGAGCGCCCGCGAAAGGTGCGAAAGTCCACCTCGTTGCCGCCGAAGCGCAAGGTCGCGGGCGCCGAGGCGGTGCTCGCCTTGTACCACTCCCAGCGGCGCAGGATCGCCCGCACCCGCAGCAGAAACTCCTGCAGATGAAACGGCTTGGCGAGGTAGTCGTCGCCGCCGGCCTCGAGCCCGCGCACGCGGTCGGCGGGATCGCCGCGCGCCGTGAGAAAAAGGACGGGCGTCAGGATCGCGCGCGCGCGCAGCGTCCGGCAGACCTCGAACCCATCGCGCCCCGGAAGCATCACATCGAGCACGATGAGGTCGCAGTGCTCGCGCTCGAACCATTCGACGGCGTGATCGCCGTCGTGGACCGTGTCGACGCTGAAGCCCTCCGCGCGCAGGTTCTCGGCGAGCCCTGCGGCGATCGAAGGATCGTCCTCGACGACGAGGACCCGGTACGCCGAATCGCTCATGGGAGCTCCGCCGCGGGCCACACGAGCACGAACTCCGCGCCCCGACCGAGTCCCTCGCTGCGGGCGCTCACGCGCCCCCCGACGAGCTGCATCAGGCGCTTGACGATGTAGAGCCCGAGTCCCGTGCCGTAGTAACCGCCGCCCGCCCCTGCGTTGAGCCGCGAGAACCGCTCGAACAAGCGCCCCTCGTCCGCCGGACGGAATCCGATCCCGCTATCGCGCACGGTGAGCTCGACCTCGGGCCCGACGCGACGCGAGCTCACCGTGATCTTGCCGCCCCCGACGGGGGCGACGGCATTGAGCGCATTCTCGATGAGATTGCGCACCACGACATCCACGGCGAGCGGATCTGCGAGCACCTGCATGCCGTCCGGAATCTGCGTCTCGAGATGAATGCGATCCTTGCGCGCGCGCTCCTCGAACTGGCCGACGACCCGGGCGACCGCAGTTGCAAGCCTCACCGGCTCAGGCTTCAAGTCCACACGCCCGCGCGAGAGGCGCACGCTGTCGAGGATCCGCGAGACCATGGTCTCCATGCGCGTGAGGTCTGCGAGCATCCGATCGATCAGTAAGCGCTGCTGCTCGGGGGAGAGCTGCCGCAGGCTCATGGTCTCGAGCGAGAGCTGCAGGCTCGCGAGCGGGGTCTTGAACTGATGCGAGACGAGCGCGAGGAAGCTCTCCTGCTCCTTGAGGACCTCGGCCTCGGCGTGCAGCGCCTTCCAGATGACGGCAATACAGGCACAGAGCGCGAGCAGGAAGAATCCGCCTTCCCAGAGGTACTGGTTGCTGCGACGCCGCCGCTCATCCGCAAGCTTGGTCGCGATCGCCGGTGAGAGCTCGGCGTGCCCCGCGAGGATCACCACATCGGGCAGCAGGTGCTGCACCCGCTCGGGGCTCACCCCGGCGAGGAGCAAGCTGTCCACGGCGGCGATCTGCTCGGCGTAGAGCTTCTGCACCTCGTGCACCTTGGTCTCGGCCTGCTCGTGCTGGTCGAAGAGCCACCAGCACACCTGAAAGACCGACACGACGACGAGCAGCAGCGCCGTGAGCTGAAACAGACGCGCAGCTTTCATGCTCGGGACCTCACACGCGGAGCACCGCCTCGAGCGCCGAGGCGAGCTCCGCGAAGTGCTCCTCGCGGTGCGCGAGCGAGAGGAAGCACACCTCGTAGGGCGAGGGCGGCAAGTAGATCCCCCGCGCCAGCAGTCCGTGAAAGAGCTTCGCGAAGCGCTGTGTCGCATCCGCAGGCAGGGGGGAGGCGCTGCGCGGCGCGTCCCCTGCGTGCAGGGACAACCACGCGAGTGAGCCCAGGCGAACCAGGTGAAGCGGAAAGGGCGCCTGCTCGAGCACGGGGCGAATGATGCGCTCGAATGCCGCGCCGAGCGATTCGAGCCTGCTCCAGCCATCCTCACGCTCGAGCGTGTCGAGGGTGGCGATACCGGCGGCCATCGCGACGGGATTTCCGGAGAGCGTGCCCGCCTGATAGGCATCGCCCTGCGGGGCGAGGTGCGCCATGACCTCCCGCGAGCCTCCGAAGGCACCGACGGGCATCCCGCCACCGATCACCTTGCCGAAGGTCGCCATGTCCGGGCGGATCCCGATCTTCTCCGCCGCGCCGCCGCGCGCGAGCCGGAAGCCGGAGATCACCTCATCGAAGAGGAGGAGCGCACCGTGGCGGCGCGTCTCCTCACGCAGCAGCTCGAGAAAGCGCCGCCGCTGCAGCAGCAGCCCGTGGTTTGCGGGCACGGGCTCGATGATGACGGCGGCGACGGCAGCGCCCTCCCGCGCAAAGAGCTCGCGCGCAGCGGCCTCATCATCGAGCGGCAAGACGCGTGTCGCGGACACGAAGGCCTCGGGTACGCCGGCCGAGGAGGGACGGCCGAAGGTTGCGAGTCCCGACCCCGCGGCGACCAGGAGATGGTCCGCGTGCCCGTGGTAGCAGCCGGCGAACTTGACGATCAGGCTGCGCCGGGTGGCCGCACGCGCCACCCGGATGGTGCTCATCACGGCCTCGGTCCCCGAGGAGACGAAGCGCACCTGCTCGAGTGCGGGATAGGCCCGCACGATGCGCTCCGCGAGCTCGACCTCCCCCGCGCAGGGAGCCCCGAAGGTCATGCCCTTGCGGCAGGCATCGGTCACCGCCTGCACGACTGGCGGAGGCGCATGTCCGAGGATGAGCGGGCCCCAGGAGCCCACGAAGTCGATGTAGCGCTGACCGTCGACATCGAAGACGTAGGCGCCCTCGCCGCGCTCGATGAAACGCGGCGTGCCGCCCACGGCCCGGAAAGCTCGCACGGGGGAGTTGACGCCCCCCGGGATCACGCGCTGTGCGCGCTCGTAAAGCGCCGCCGAAGCTCGCTCGCTCATCAGTGTCAGCCCTCCCCGGTGGGCGGATCGGTGCGGCGTAGACGCGCCTCGCGGAAGAAGGCGTCGGTCGCCTCGACGCTCGCGTGCTCGGCTGCCGCTCGCATGCCGCTCAGGGGCAGGTGGGCCAGGCGGTGCGCAAGTGCCGTCGCCCAGTCCGCGAGCCGGGCGCGGCGGGTCGCATCGAGATCGTGCAGCTCGCCGCTCAAGAGCCGCGCCACCTCCGCGGCGGCGATCCGCTCGAACTGCTCGCGCAGCTGCGCGAGCTGCGGGCCGATCGCGCGCGCTGCGAGCTCACCCCGCAGCCGGGCGAGGCGCTCGTCGATCGCCGCACGCACCGGAGCGAGGCGCAGCAGATGCGTCACACGCTCCTCGCGCGCGGTACGCACCAGCCCGTCGAGATCGACGCGACGCAGCCCTGCGGCGCGAGCGGCCTCGGGGTCGATGTTGGGCGGCAACCCGAGGTCCACGATGAGCGGCGGATTGCCCCCAGGAGGGGCTCCCCGCTTGAGCTTCTCGAGGGCCGCTCCCGCGAGCACCGGCTCACTGCTCCCCGTCGCACACACGAGCGCAGCACATCCTGCGGGCGGCTGATCGCGAAACGCCTCGAGCGACATCACGCGCGCCGCAAGCGTGCTTGCGAGCTCCTGCGCCGGCTCCAGGGAGCGGTTGACGACGAGCAGGGGTACGGCGCGCGCTTTGAGCCGCGCGCCGCAGCGGCGCGTCATCGGAGAGACGCCGAGGAGTGCGACGTAGGGTGGGTCGGAAACCGGGGCCGTCGCGCTCGCCGGCAGCCGCTCCAGCGCGCACTGCGCGGCGAGGTCGGCAAGCGAGGGAGCATCGTGCGACTTCAAGCGATGCGCGTGGCGGGCCATCGTGAGGGCCTCGCCCACGACACGGTCGAGCAGCGGCCCCGAGGTGCCCGCCGCGCGAGCCGCCTGCCACGCCGCTCGCAGCTGGACGTAGATCTCCTGCTCGCCCGCCTGCGCCGAGTCTAGACCGCAGGCCACGAGAAAGAGGTGCTCGATCGCCGCCTCGCCGGTCCAGGCCCGCAGGGTTGCCGAGGCCTCGCCGTTCTGGGGCTCTCTCTTGAGGAGCGCGCGAAAGATCTCCGGTCGTCGGTCGAGTGCGGGCCCCTCGGCCAGCGCGAACACGATCTCGACGCGATTGCAGGTGCCGAGATAGACCACCTCGGCGCCGTCGAGCGCACGGCGCAGCTCGGGGAGACGCGACTCGACGTCGGCGCGCGGGAGCGCAAAGCGCGCAACCTGCTCCGCGCTCGCGTGCCGGTACGAGACGCCGACGACCCCGATCCCATACATTGCGCCCAGCACACCACGGCCGGGGGCCTGAATTGTCACCGAATCGTCATGGCTCGGGCACGCCTAGGCGCCGGCCTGCCCAACCGTGCAAGCCGACACACCAGGGGTCGCCGCAAGCCTCCGGGTGCACCGCGTCGCGGACCGGCAGCAGGTCCGCCGCGGCCCGGCGCGTTCTGCTAGTCCCGTCCGCGCAGAATGCCGCCCAGGAGGAATCCCGCGACGATACCGATTCCGAGGGCCCAGAGCGTCGCCGTCTGCGGCCGCCGCTCGACGGTGCCCTGGAGGTCCTCGAATCGCGAGCGCGCCCAGTCCGACGCGCTGCGCGCGCTGGAGCGCGCCGCATCCGCTGCGGCGGACGCATTCTCCCGCAGGGCATCGGCCGCCGCGGAGCCGGCCGCCTTGATGTGATCCCGCACCTTCTGAGCTTCGGCCCGCGCCTGCTCGCCGTTCGAGCCCGGGGGCATGTTGTCGGCCATGTTTCGCCTCCTCAATTCTTTGTACGCCACGTCCAGTTTCGATACGCCGGTAGCAATTTGGGTGCCGCGGCGCAAGACGCCGAACGCGACTGCGCGACCGTATCGCGACCTGCGATCATATGCCGTCTGCCGGGTCCAGCAAGTGCATCGCGGCTGATGAGGCGGTCGCCTTCCTGCATTCACCAGGCGTTGCGGCCAGGCTGAACGCCGGTTGCACGGCGGCCGCCCCCAACGCATCATCGCCCCAACAAACACAAGTGCTCGCGGCGTGAGCGGCCCGGCGCGGACGACTCGAGGGGGCTGGGAGCAACGCTTGCCGGGCGGCAAGGATCTCCATGCGTCACCGCAGGCTTTCGCGTTTCGCCCTCATCGCGTTCACAGGCGCAGTCTCCGGCTCGACGCCGACGCTGCTCGCCGCGGACCTCTCGCACACCTTCAACGCCGAGGACGAATTCAGGCTACAGATCGCGACCGACCCGCAGATCTCACCCGATGGCAGGCACGTCGTGTACGTGCGCGGATTCGCGGACCCGATGACCGACAGGCGTTACACGAACCTGTGGATCGTCTCGAGCGATGGGAGCGATCAACGGCCCCTCACGACCGGCAATCACTCGGCCAACTCGCCACGCTGGTCGCCCGACGGCACCCGCCTTGCCTACGTCTCGGACGCAGACGGCAAGCTGCAGCTTTACGTGCGCTGGATGGATTCTGGCCAGACGGCACGCCTCACCAATCTCGATGAGGCCCCCGGGGACATTGCGTGGTCGCACGATGGGAAGCACCTCTCCTTCTCTTCGTTCGTTCCGGCGCAGGGCCTCAAGCTTGCACAGCTTCCGGCCCCGCCGGCGGGCGCGAAGTGGGCCGAGCCGCCCACCGTGTACGACCGGCTGATCTACCGGTTCAACGGACACGGCTATTTGAAAGACGGCTTTCGCCAGCTCTTCGTCGTCTCCTCCGTCGGCGGTGCGCCGCGCCAGATCACCTCGGATGATTTCCCGAACGGCGGTGATCCGCTCACCCCGAATCTCGCAGTCTGGTCGCCCGACGACAAGGACCTGATCGTCTCGATCAATCGCCACCCCGAGTCGGACCTCGAGCCCTTCGACACCGAGGTGTACGAGGTGTCGCTCGCCGATGGGCGCTTGCACGCGCTCACACATCGGAAGGGCCCGGATGATGCCCCGCGGGTCTCCCCCGATGGGCGCTGGATCGCCTACTCCGGCTTCGATGACCGCTATCAGGGCCATCAGACGACGAAGCTCTACGTCATGGCGCGAGAGGGCAGCGGCTCGCACGCGCTCTCGGACGCGCTCGACCGCGATATCGATGAGCTGCGCTGGGCGCCCGACAGCTCCGGCATCTACGTGCGTTACGACGATCAGGGCGACACGAAGCTCGGATTTTTCTCCTTGCGCGGAACCTTTCGCAAGGTCGCGGACCACGTCGCCTCCACGAGGAGCGCATATGGTGCGGGATCGTTCTCGGTGAGCCGCAGCGGGGCGATCGCCCTTACGACCGGCACGCCAGCGGCGCCGGGGGACATCGCCGTGTGGTCAGGGGGCACGCTGCGCACGGTGACCGCCGTCAACGAGGAGCTCTTGCAGCAGAAGACGCCGGGACGGCTCGAGGAGATCTGGTTCGAGTCCTCGAAGGACAAGCGCCGGATCGAGGGCTGGATACTCTATCCGCCGAACTTCGATCCCGGAAAGAAGTACCCGCTGATCCTCGAGATCCACGGCGGACCCTTCGCCGACTACGGCGATCGATTCGACTTCGAGAAGCAGGTGTACGCGGCGAGGGGCTACGTCGTCTTCTACGAAAATCCACGCGGCAGCACGAGCTACGGGGAGCAGTTCGCGAACCTCATCCACCATGCCTACCCGGGCGATGATTTCTACGATCTCGACAGCGGCGTCGATGCCGTCGTGGCGAAGGGCTTCATCGATACGGGCAACCTGTATGTCACGGGCGGAAGCGGCGGCGGGGTACTCACCTGCTGGGTGATCGAGCACACCCACCGTTTCCGCGCCGCCGCCTCCCTCTACCCGGTCATCAACTGGTACAGCTTCGCACTCACCTCCGATATTCCCTGGATTGCGAAGTACTGGTTTCCCGGCAATCCATGGGACTACACGAGTCAGTACATGACGCGCTCGCTCACCAATCTGGTCCCACGAGTCGAGACGCCCACCCTGCTCATGACGGGGGAGGCTGATTTTCGCACGCCGATCGAGGAGGCCGAGCAGTTCTATCGAGCGCTCAAGCTCCGCAATGTCGACGCTGCGCTCGTGCGTGTCCCGGAGGAGCCGCACGGGATCTCGGTGCGGCCGAGTCATCACCTGGCGAAGATGCTGTACGTCCTCGGCTGGTTCGAGCAGCACAGAGCAGGGCGCGAGGGGAGCAAGGGAAGCGGCTCCCCTGCAGGCTCGCCCTGAGGGCCTCCTCGGTAAGCTAGCGGGGATAGTGCCCCCGACCCTGCGGGTACTGCCGCTCCCAGTTCTGACCGTCGAACTTCGCAATCGTGAATTCCTCGATCGTCCCCGGATCGAGGCAGCGAACATTGACGCTGAAGCCGTCGGGGTGCGAGCGCGGCACGTAGAAGGACTTCACTCCGCAGATCGAGCAAAACAGGTGCTTCGCGGTTCCGGTGTTGAACGTGTAGGTGGTGAGCACCTCGCTGCCGGAGAGAAGCTTGAAATGGTCCGCCGGCACGAGCAGGTGCAGGTAACCCGACTTTGCGCAGATCGAGCAATTGCAGTCCGAAACGCTCACCCGCGCCGGAGCGAGCACCTCGAACCGCACGCGACCGCAGTGACAACCACCTCGATGCAGGATCACCTCATCCTCCGCTGCGCAGCGACCAGCCTGCCGTGCACGTTCCAGGGCTGCTCTCTATACTGAGGCCGCCGTTTCGCGCTGCGCAAGCGACGCCGCAAGCACGCCGTGTGTGGGGTGGATCCGTGCGGTCAAGGGGGTCGAGCCGTTGAGCACTGCGATCGCGCTGTCGGCCGTCAGCAAGACCTTCGGCGCCACGAAGGCGATCGATGCGCTCGATCTCGAGGTTCCCCAGGGCGGGTTGTACGGCTTCATCGGACCGAACGGGGCCGGCAAGACCACCACCATCCGGATCGTGATGTCGATCCTGCTCCCCGATTCGGGCCGGGTCTGCGTGCTCGGACACGCCTCGGCCCTCGGGGCCAAGGACCGGATCGGCTACCTGCCCGAAGAGCGCGGCACGTACCGCAAGATGCGGGTGGGCGCATTCCTTCAGTACATGGGTCGGCTGAAGGGGGTTCACTCCTCGATCATCGCGCACCGTGCCCGGATTCGTCTCGAGCGGCTGGGACTCGCCGAATACGAGAACAAGCGCTGTGAGGAGCTCTCGTGGTGGGAATCGCATCGGTCGCACTCGCGATCGCATTCGCAGCCCGGATCTTCCGCTTTGCCTTGCTGCTCCACGGCCGGCCGCCCAGCCTCGCGACGCTGATCCGCTGGGCCATGGCGTCCTGAGCCTGCTCGTCAGTAGAGCGAACTGAACAGCCGGCCTGAGCGCGGCAGGTCATATCGGTCCGGATCCAGAGAGACGACGACGCGGGTCGCCCGTCCGACGATGTTCCGGCGTGGCACCAGGCCGATGTAGCGGGAATCGGCGCTGTTGTCGCGATTGTCGCCGAGCACGAAGTACATGCCCCGCGGCACGCGAATCGGACCGAACGTCGAGGGTGCCCAGCGGTCGGGCAGGAGGAGGATGGCGTGCGCCGGCCCATCGCCCGACTCCTCGAGCACCCGCGGGTGGTCGGCACGTGTCGCGCGCAGCAATGTCCGCAGTTCTCGCGGGTCACCGCTCGCATAGGCCGCGGGTGTTCCGTTCACGCTCAGCCGCTCCTGATCGAGCGATACGGTGTCACCCGGCACCGCGATCACTCGCTTGACGAGCGAGGTGCCGTTGACGGGCGAGTCGAACACGATGATGTCGCCACGCTTGGGATCCGCACCGCGCGTGAGGTGAATGAGCGTGAAGGGGACACGCAGCCCGTACACGTGCTTGTTGACGAGCAGCCGGTCGCCCTCGAGGATCGTCGGATTCATCGACCCGGAAGGCACGTACACCCAATCGGCCCAGGCCGAGCGGAAACCGAGCATCAACAGCAGGAACACGGCGAATGCGCGGTATTCCCGCAGGAACCTGCGCAACCGCGCTGGCTCGCGGGATGAATGTCCAGGCGAATTGCCCATCGTGGTCATGACCTGCCTGCCGATCTCACCGGTCGCACGCACTCTGACTCGCGGCGCGACGTGCGGTTCCCCCGCCGCGCCTTCCGCGGTAGAGCAAGTACAGGCCGGGGTCCAGCGCGAAAATCAAGAGCGGCCATTTCCATGCGTAGCTCGCCGCAGCGAGCAGCACCCACCACCAGAGGATGAGGAGCGGGACCGGAAGGCGCGGGTAGAGGGAGCGGCGCGCGCGGACGAGCGATGCCGCGAGCACCTGGCGCCAGAGCCACGCGCTCGAGCGGCCGTGACGCAGCGCCTCGACCGCATCTCCGAGCCGGTCCCAACGGTGTTCACCGTGCCGGCGGTTTCGCGAGCAGGTCCTGGACCTCAGGATGTTGGTTGACGTAGTCCACCACGAAAGGGCAACGGGGCACGACTTGCTCATGCGCTGCGCGCACCAGGTCGAGCGCACCGCGAACCAGCCTCGAGCCGATGCCGTGCCCCTGAAGCGCGGGGGGCACTTCCGCATGCACCATCGTCACGACGGCACCGGTTCTGGTGTAGTCGATGAAGGCGAGGCCGCCGGCCGTGTCGAGCTCGTAGCGCGTGAGCGCGCGATTGTCTCTCACGGTCTGCGCCATCTATAAGCCCGTGACCTCGGGGATGACCTCCCGGGCGAACACCTCGAGCGGCTTGAGCTCGTGCACGTTCGGCATGTTGAAGATGGCGTGCTGTACGCCGACTTCCGCGAGAGCCTTGCAGTGCGCGATCACCCCCTTCGGTTCCATCTTGCCGGCACGCAGATCCGCCGTGCCGAGCGTCGTCTTCTCGATGGTGCCGTAATCCCGCCTCAAGGCATCGCAGTGCTCCCGCAGGATCGCGAGCTTCGGGCGAACCATCTCCGCCGATCCGAAGAGGTTGCATGCATCGGCGTACTGCGCGACGAGCCGCAGCGTCTTCTTCTCCCCGCCGCCCGCGACGAGGATCGGTGGATGGGGACGCGAGAGGGGCTGCGGGCTGCAGAGCGCGTGAGTGAGCTGGTTGTGCTTGCCGCGATAGGGAGCGGCCTTGCCGGACCACATCTGCTTGGCGATCTGCAAGGCTTCCTCGAGCAACTCGAAGCGCACCGCGAGCGGTGGAAAAGGCGTCCCGAGCCCCCTCGCTTCCTGCTCGTTCCAGGCGGCGCCGATCGCGAAGTAGGCGCGACCGTTCGAGAGCACATCGAGACTCGTGACAGTCTTCACGAGGATACCGGGGTAGCGATAGATCACCCCGGTTGCCATCGTTCCGAGCTTGACGCGCTTCGTGAGACCCGCGAAGTAGCTGAGCGCGCTGTAGCCCTCCAGCATGTCGTTCTCGGGTGGGCCGACGACGCTGATCTGGAAGAAATGGTCCATCACCCAGAGGCTGTAGAAGCCTGCCTCGTCCGCCGTGCGGGCGATCTCGGCGAGCGTCGCGGCAATGCGCGCCGGACCTCCCGGATAGGTGAAGTTGGGGACCTGCAGCCCGATCCTCATGCGGGCTCCTCGTCCTGTGCGGCCGGGACCTCAGCTGATGCCACGCTGAGCTCCGCCGCGCGATGAATCGCCTTGCGGATGCGGTTGTACGTGCCGCAGCGGCAGATGTTGCTGATCGAGTCGATGTCGGCATCGGTGGGGCTCGGCTTGCGTTTGAGCAGTGCCGCGGCCGCGAGCAGCATGCCTGATTGGCAATAGCCGCACTGGGGCACGCTCTGCTCGATCCATGCGCGCTGCACAGGGTGGTCGCCGTGCGCGGAGAGTCCCTCGATCGTGGTGATCGAATGGCCTGCCACCGTGCCGAGCGGCATCACGCAGGAGCGCGTGAGCTCACCGTCGAACAGCACCGAGCAGGCACCGCAGAGCCCTTTGCCGCAGCCGAACTTGGTGCCCGTGAACCCCACCTCGTCGCGCAGCACCCACAGGAGCGGGGTATCCGCATCGGCATCGATCGTGTGTTCGGTACCGTTGATCGTGAGTTTGAACATGGTTCACACCCTCGCCGAGACCAAGGCAAACCCGTGCTTCGAGAGGGGCAGCGAGCGCACGCGCGTGCCCGTTGCGGCGTAGATCGCGTTCGCGAGCGCGGGTGCGATCGGCGCAGTTCCCGGCTCCCCGACCCCACTCGGCGGCGCGCTGCTCGGCACGATGTGGCACTCGAAGCGCGGCATCTCCGCGAGCATCAGCATCGGATAATCGTTGAAATTGTTCTGCAGCACCGCGCCGTGCGCGAGGGTGATCTCGCCGCGCAGCGCCGCGGTGAGGCCGTACACCATGCCGCCCTCGAGCTGCGCCTGGATATTGTCGGGGTGGACCGCAACGCCGCAGTCGATCGCGCTGACGACGCGGTGCAGAGTCAAGAACTTGTCCTTGACCGATACCTCGGCCACGGTGCCGATGTAGCTCCCGAATGCCTCGAATGCAGAGATGCCGAAGCAGTGACCCGCAGGCGGGTGATCCCAACCGGCCTTCTCCGCGATCAGATCGAGTACGGCGAGCTGACGTCGACCGCCCGGATGCTGGAGCATCGAGCGCCGAAAGCGATACGGGTCCTGCTTGAGGTGATGCGCGACCTCATCGATGAACCCCTCGAACATGAAGGGATTGTGCGAATCGTTCACCGATCGCCAGAACCCGAAGCGAATGCCGAGGTTCTTGTTGACGCCGGTGACGCGGAAGTTGGGCACCGCGTAGTTCGCATCGGACACACCGCCCGTGTAGAACGCCGCGCCACTCGCGCCGCCGAACTCCGGCGCCGATGCGGTCGCGACGTTGCACTCGAGGGCGATGAGCCGGCCGGTCGAGTCGATGCCGCCGCGAAAGCGGATGGCCGCGGCCGGACGATAGAAGTCGTGCTGGATGTCCTCCTCGCGGCTCCAGACGAGCTTCACGGGTCGGCCGACGGCCTTCGCGGCGGCCGCCGCCTGCGCCACAAAGTCGGCCTGGCCGCGGCGGCCGAAGCCGCCGCCCAGGTACTGTGTGTGGACCGTCACGCGGCTCGCCGGCAGACCGAACACCTGAGCGGCAGCGGCCTGCGCCGCCTGCGGCATCTGGGTGCCGCACCAGACCTCGCACCCTTGCGAATCGCCGCGCACCGTGCAGTTCATCGGCTCCATGCAGGCGTGCGCGAGATACGGTACCTCGTAGACGGCCTCGAGCACGGTGGGAGCGCTCGCGAGCGCGCGCTGCGCGTCACCGTCGTGGCGCACCACTTCTCCAGGCTCGGTAACCCCGGCGCGCAGTCGGCGTGAGACCTCCGCGCTGTCGAGCGTCGCGAGCCCGCCGAGGTCCCAGTCAGCGCTGACCGCATCGAGCGCCTTCTGTGCCTGCCAGAACGACCGAGCGACGATGATGATCGTATCCGCTAGCGCGACGGTCGCATGGTAGCCGGACATCGTCTTGGCAGCGCTGTCGTCGAAGGAGCGGAGCTTGCCCCCGAAGGTGGGACAGGCTTTCACCGCCGCATAGAGCATGTCGGGCAGGCGAACGTCGATGCCGTAACGCGCACTGCCGTCCACCTTGGAAGGAATGTCGACCCGTCCCGGCGAGGTCCCGATGACCGTGAAGTCGCCGTTCGGCTTGAGGGTCGGGTATTGCGGTACCGGGAGCTCCGCAGCGCGCGCCGCGACGCTCCCGAACGTGCGCGTGCGCCGGGTGGCCCGATGAACGATGGTGCTGCGCGTGACCGAGAGCTCGCTCGCCGGCACATCCCAATCCTTCGCCGCGGCCTCAACGAGCATCTCCCGCGCAGCAGCGCCGATCCGGCGCAGCTCCGCATACCAGCCACGCACGGAGAAGCTGCCGACGGTCGCCTGCTGTCCCATCATCGGGTTGTCGTAGACCGGAGCAGCCGGCGCATCGAGCACTCGCAACCGCTCCCAGTCCCCGCCGAGCTCGTCCATGATGATCATCGGCATCGCCGTGTGGCCCCCCTGCCCCATCTCGACGGCGGGCGTGATGATGGTGATCACGTTGTCCCTGCCGATCTGCACGAAGGCCGAGGGCGGCTTTGGCGGGCGCGGGCGCATGCGTGGCAGCGGGCCGGCCTCTTGAGCATGCAGCTCGAGTGTGAGCGCCAACCCGCCGCCGATGGCGGCGGCCACGCGGATGAATTCTCGGCGGCTGATGCGGGGGGATTCTCGGCGCGCAGTGTCCAGCATATCGGCACGACCTCTCGCTGCGAGTCGCCCGATTCTAGCTCGGAAGCGCCAGGCGAGCGAAACACACCGTTGCCGCGGCACACCGGTGACGCGCGCAGCTCTGCTCGCTACCATCGGGGCGCATCAGCTGCGAGGAGACGCCGTGGACAGGATCACCATCACGACCCGCGACGGGGCTTGCCCGAGCTACGTGTACCGACCCGGGAAGGGCGGCCCGTGGCCGGCCGTGCTCGTCTTCATGGACGGGCTCGCGATCCGCCCGGCGATGCTCGAGCTCGGTGAACGGCTCGCGACGTACGGCTATTTCGTGCTGTTGCCGGATCTGTTCTACCGCTCGGGGCCCTACGAGCCGATGGATCCGCACACGGTCTTCACCGATCCGGAGAAGCGCAAGGTGCTCTTCGAGAAGTTCTTCGCGCTCGCGACACCCGCCAACATCATGTCCGACACGCGTGCCTTTCTCGACTACCTCGCGGCACAGCCCGACGCGAGACGCGGCGGCATCGGCACGACCGGATACTGCATGGGAGGTCTCATGTCGCTCACCGCGGCGGGAACGTACCCGGACCGGATCGTGGCCGCGGCTTCTTATCATGGCGGTCGGCTCGCAACCGATGCGCCGGACAGCCCGCATCTGCTCGCGCCGAAGATGAAGGCACGGATCTATGTCGCCGGGGCGATCGAGGATCAGTCGTTCCCCGATGACATGAAGGAACGGCTCGAGCAGGCGCTCACGGACGCTCGCGTCGATCACAAGATCGAGACGTACCCCGCCAAGCACGGCTGGGTGTTCCGCGACACGCCCGTCTACGATGCGGCCGCGGCGGAGCGCCACTGGCAATCGCTCGTTGCGCTCCTCGATTCGAAGCTCAAGCAGGGCTCTCAGGGTCGGCCAAAGCCCCCCGAATGACAGACCTCATGCGGTTCGCCGGGGATTGCGCAGACGTAGGCGACGCCCCGGTAGACCGTTCCGCACCTGGGTCCTGCCATGGTCGCGAAACCGCGGTTTTTGGCGTCAGCGTTGCGCCGCGACGGAGAAGGCGAGGAGCACGTTCCCGGGCGTCCCCGTGACGACGCCATACCCGGAGCCGATGAACAGCATGCCGCCCGCGATGGTGGGTCCGGGTGCGCTGATCGAGCCGCCGTGAGCGGAAACGCCGTTCACCGTGTGGAACGGTTGCGCGGTATCGAACGACCAGAGAGGATGGCCGTCGAGCGTTGAGAGCGCCCAGAGCCGCCCGTCCGATCCGCCGACGAAGACCACTCCGGGAATCGCGGTCGCTGCGGCGGAGTACGTCACGTCCTTGCCGCTCGGCGCGAGTTGCGTGTACCACTGGCGCTCGCCGCTGGAGGCGCGCAGCGCGACGACCCCGCCGGCATTGAGGCCGAAATAGACATTGCGGCCCTCGAGCGCGCCTCCCCAGAGGGGCCCCAGGTTGGCGCGAGGGCTCTGGAGCGCGACTGCGCCGCCTGCGCTTCGCGAAGCGGTGCGCGTGCTCGCGTGGATCTCGGCACCCGCGCTCGATGCCGTGCGCGCCTCGTCCCTCGGCGCCTCGTGGGCGACATCCACGCGCCACACCGGCATGCCCCGCGCATCCGGATCGAGCGCAATGATCTCGCCGGGCTTGGTGCCGAAGATCACGAGCGCCCGGCCACCGGCAAGCTTCGCGAGCATCGGCGACATGGGGATGTCCCAGTCGGGACCGACGACCTTCGGGCAGTTCTCGGTGAAGCTGCCGCCCGCGCACCCGACGATGAAGGCATCGTTCGGATAGATCTGCCGGGACCAGAGCATTCGGCCTGTGTCCATGTCGAGTGCCATGACCGCATCGGAAGTCGCTGGCGCTGGATAGGTCGAGGCATCACCCGTTCCGAAATAGAGGGCACGGCGGCGCGGATCGATCGTCGGGGTGTTCCACACGGGCACCCCGGCCGGCGCCCAGAGCTGAATGCCGCGGGAGTTCTTGTGAGTGGGATGCGGTCGCTCTGCAATCGTGTAGGTCTTCCAGAGGAGCTTCCCCGTATTCGCATCGAGCGCGCTGACGCTTCCGACGGCCGTGCAGCACGGATAATCGAGAATGCGCGCCGAGAACCCTTCCCACGCGGAGATCGGCACATACAGCCGGCCGCGATAGAGCGCCGGGGCCGCCGTGACGCGCGTGGCAAAGTTCTCCTCGACGCGCCGCACCCAGATCTCGCGGCCGCTGTGCGCATCGATCGCGTAGGCATTCGCCTTCAGATCGCCGAAGAAGACCGCATAGGGTCCCGCGCCGCGCGCCTTGATCGGTCCGAGCGTCATCGCAGTGCGCACGCCGGCGCGGCTGCGATACGACCAGTAGATGCAGCCGGACGAGGCATCGAGTGAATAGACGTACCCGGTATCGGTGCCGACGAAGACACGGCCCGCGACGACCGCCGGCTGTCCGTAGGCCGAGGTACCTCCCGGGTAGCCGAAGGCCCATTGCAGCTCGAGGTGCGGGACCGAGGCGGCATCGAGCCCCGCGGCTTGCGCGGTTTGAAAGCGATGATTCTCGAGGCCATTGCCCCAGCCATTCCAACGCGATCCGGAGAGACTGCGAAGCGGGGGATTGCGCGCGCATCGGTGGGCCATCGTGCGCGCATCGCCCGACTGCGCGGACCCGAGGAGCTGCCCGGAGAGGGATTCGGCGACCCGGCGTCGATCGGCCTCGCTCAAGGTGTCGCCTACCGCCTTCATGATGCCCGTGGTGAGTGCCGTGTAGATCCGCTCAGGCGTCATGGCACGCAGCGCCGCCGGGGGCGGCGCCCGCGGGAACGCCGGATTGCCGTGACAGGAGACGCAGTGCTGCTGAAAGACGGCGAAGCCGAGCTCGGTGCCCCGGCGCTCCGGAACTGCTGCCGCTGCGCCCTGCGGTGCCGCAAACGCGCAATGGAAACCCGAGCCGAAGGCCAGGAAGGCAAGCAACGAGCGCACGGCCGACTGTGGTCTTAAGCTGTGCTGTTGCCTTCTCGCGCGCATCGGCTATCCCCTCCTGCGCTGATAGACCACCTTGCCGCCGAGGACCGTATAGAGGACGTGCGTCGCAAGGATCTCGGGCGCGGGCGCGGTCAGGATATCGTGATCGAGCACGACGAGGTCGGCGAGCTTGCCCGCCTCGAGCGTGCCGAGCTCGCGCTCCTTGAACATGCTGTAGGCCCCGTTGTACGTGTAAGCGCGCAGCGCCTCCCTGCGCGTCATGGCCTCGCGCGGATAGAAAGGCGCTCCTTCGGGAGAGAAGCGCTCGCGGCGCGTCACCGCGCAGAAGAAATTCGGCATGGTATCGATCGGGATCACCGGAGCGTCGGTACCATTTGCGATGATTGCACCGCTCTCGATCAGCGAGTGCCACGCGTAGGAGGAGGCGGCGCGCGCGGCCCCGATGCGCCGCACGACGTATGGGGCATCATCACAGGCGTGTCCCGTCTGCATCGAGGCGATCACGTGCAGGGCAGCAAAGCGTGGGATGTCCGCGGGGAGCAGGTGCTGGGCGTGGTCGATACGCCAGCGCAGGTCGCTCTTGCCCGGATGCTCGGCCATCACCGCCTGATAGATATCGAGCACCTCGTGATTGGCGCGCGCGCCGATCGCGTGCACCGAGATCTGAAAGTCATCGGCCATCGCGACCTCCGCGAGGGCGCGGATGGTCGCGAGCGGGGTGACGCTGTACCCGCGGGTGGTGGGCACATCGAGATAGGGCTCGAAGAACCACGCCGAATGGGTCCCGAGCGCCCCGTCGGAGAGAATCTCACCGATGCCGCGCACGGTGAGCAGACCGTCCTTGCCGTAATCGATCAGGCGATAGTGCGCAAGATGTGCTTTGAGCGCCGCGACCGGCTCATCGCTCACGAAGGCGTAGAGACGCACCCCGAGCTTGCCCTGCGCGGCGAGGCTTCGGTAGAGGTCGAGCGTCTCGAATGGCTGTCCCATGTCCTGCCACGAGGTGACTCCATGCTCGAGGGCATCGTGCGTTGCGAGGGCGACCTCATCGAGCAGGCGCCTGCGTTTCGCGGCTGGCGTCTGCGCCGCGCGTGACTTCTCGAGCGCGGCGAGGACCGGACGCATCGCCGAGTCGCGCAGCATGCCGATCGCGCGCCCGGAGGCGTCCCGCACGATCTCACCACCCGGGGGGTTGGGTGTGCCCGCGCCGATGCCTGCGAGCCGCAGCGCCACGCTATTCACGAAGATCGCGTGCCCGCTCGCATGCTGCAGCAGCACCGGGTTATCGGGTGAGACCGCATCGAGCTCGCGCCCCGCGGGGAGTCCCTCGACACTCTCCCGGGGAGGATGTGTCCAATGCTCCTGGTGCCAGCCGTTGCCGATGATCCATTCACCGCGCTTCGCGTGCCTGGCCGCCTCGGCGACCTCGCGGACGATGTCGTCCCAACTCGGCGCCTGCGCGGCGCTCACGTCGAGCTCGCTCAAGGCCTCTCCGGTATCGAGGAAGTGGGCGTGGCTGTCCACGAAGCCCGGCACGACGGTCATGCCGTGTAGATCGATCGCCCGAGTCTTGGGGCCTCGCTGCTCGAGGATCTCGCGATCCGTGCCGACCGCGACGATCCGCTGCCCGGCGATGGCGATCGCCCGTGCATCGGCCTGGTCAGGGGACTCCGTGACGACGTGCGCATCGTAGAGAATGAGGTCGGCGGGGGCGCGCGGGGTTGCGTGAACCCCACTCGCCGCGGCGAGCAGCACCACGGGCGCGAACGCTCGCATTCAGTACCCGATCACCTCGCCGTCCTTGCGCATCTCGGAGGCTCCCCAGTACACATGATGCTTCGCATCCCACTCGATCGCCTGATAGCCGCCGAAGCCTCCCGTCCCGGGAGCGATCCGGTAGCCGCGCCGCGCGAGCTCCCGCTTGACCGCGGGCGCGAATCCCGACTCCATCTCGACGGTGCCCGGTCCACTCGAGTGCTCGCCCGTGACCTCCGTGCCGCCCGTGTGATGCCACCGTGCGGCATCCCCGGCCTCCTGCACGTTCAGGCCGAAATCGATCATGTCGGTGAGGATCTGGACGTGACCCTGCGGCTGCATGTCGCCTCCCATCACGCCGAAGGACAGGAAAGGCTGACCATCCTTCATCACGAATGCAGGGATGATCGTGTGAAAGGGACGCTTGCCCGGTGCGTAGACATTCGCGGCATGCGGATCGAGCGAGAAGAGCTGGCCGCGATCCTGGAACATGAAGCCGAGATGATCGGGCACGAGCCCCGAGCCCATACCGCGATAATTCGACTGGATGAGCGATACCATCATGCCGTGCTGATCGGCGGTCGTGAGATAGGTCGTATCGCCGCCGTGCGGCAGCGGATTGCCTGGCCCCACCTCGAGCCGCGCGTGATGCAGATCGATCAGCCGCCGCCGCTCGTTCGCGTACGCGTCGGAAATGAGCCCCTCCATCGGTACCTCCGCGAATGCGGGATCGGCGTACCACTTCGCGAGATCCTCGTAGGCGAGACGCTTGGCCTCGAGCATCACGGTGATGGCGTCGGCGGAGCCGGCCCCCATCTTCTGCAGGTCGAACCCCTTGATGAGCTGCAACATCTCGAGCACGGCGCCGCCCTGGCCGTTGGGTGGCAGCTCGTACACGTCATAGCCGCGGTAGTTCACGCTGAGCGGTGTCACCCAGTCGCCATGATGTGTCGCGAAGTCCTCGTAGCGCAGATCCCCACCGATGCGCCTGAAGTATCGATCGATGGTGCGCGCGATGTCGCCCTGGTAGAACACGTCTCGTCCGCCCTGCGCGATCTCCTCGAGCGTGTGCGCGAGGTCGGGGTTGCGGAAGAGCTCGCCTTGCGCAGGCGCACGACCGTCGATGAGATAGGTGGCACGGGCGTTGGCGAGCTCGCCGGTGAGCAGCTTGCTGCGCTCGAAGGCCGCCATGTTGCCCTTCCAGTACTGCGCAATGAGCTCGGTCACCGGAAAGCCGTTGCGGGCATAGCGGATGGCGGGCGCGAGGTCCTGAGCCATCGTGAGCTTGCCGAAGCGCGCATGCAGCGCGAACCACGCATCGACCGCGCCGGGCACCGTGATCGGCAGCGTCCCATAAGGCGGAATGAGCGCCCGATCCGGCTCGCCGGCGGCCTTCCATGCGGCTGCGACCTCTTCTTGCATCCGCGCGAGATCGCGCCCCCTCGCCGCGCGGCCCGAGCCGTTGTAGCCGTAGAGACGCTTCGTCGCCGGGTCCCACACGATCGCGAAGAGATCTCCTCCGACTCCGTTGAGCACCGGTTGCATCAGGCCGATCGCGGCATTCGCCGCGATGGCGGCATCGACCGCGCTCCCCCCCTGCTTCAGAATCTCGACCGCGATCTCGGAGGCGAGCGGCTGCTCGGTCGCGGCCATCCCGTGCTCGGCGAGCACCGGAGACCGCGTGGCCCACGGCACGCCCGAGTAGCGATCGCCCCGGCTGAGCTGCGCGTGGGCGAGGGGCGGCGCGAGCGCGGCGCCTGCGAGCACGAGGGCGAGCAGGATGCCTCTCGAGGGCGCGCGGTCTCTGCGAGTACGAATGACGGCATGGAACGTTCGAGGCAAGCTCATCGTGTTACTCCGCGTTCGCGCGCCGGACGCTCGCGAGCACTTGATCAACCCGTCGCTGCGGCTGCTAGATTACCCGACATCTCGCGCTGCGGCGCGCAGAGGAGCTTGGCCATGCTGCAGTTACGGCCGAATTGCGAATGCTCGCGCCTCGCCCATCCGCGCCGGCCTGCCGATGCGTTGGCGCGGCATCCGGCCTCGACCGACCGGGTCTTGAAGGCGGGCGGCTGTGGGGCCGCCGGTGCATCGGGAGACGTTGAGCGCCGGCATTGACCGCGGGCTCTCCTCGCGGGACGATGCCGTAAACGCCCAGTAAACGCAGGGTCACATGGATCCGCATCTTCTCACACCGATCCTGTTCGCTGCCCTTATCGCCTGGGGAATCTTTCGGCGCCTGCGTCGCAGCTTCGGTCGCCAGCGGATCGATGCCGGGCGGATGTGGTTCCGGATCGGTGTGTTCGCACTCGTCAGCGTCCTTTTGCTTGCCGCCTCGGTGCGCGACCCGCGGATTCTCGGCGCCTTCATCGCTGGCGCGGCCTGTGGCACGGCGCTCGGTGTCGTTGGGCTGCGGCACACGCAATTCGAGACGACCCCCGAGGGCCGCTTTTATACCCCGCACACGTACATCGGACTCGCCGTGACGGCCCTGTTCCTCGGGCGCTTGGCCTACAAGATCCTCTTCATGCTCTACGCCGCGCACGGGACGGCATTCGCCGACCCGAACGATGCGCTCGCGTATCAGCGCAATCCGCTCACCCTCGCGGTCTTCGGCGCACTGGTCGGCTACTACGTGTCCTACTATCTGGGGATCCTGGCGAAAGCGAAAGCATCCGTGCCCTTGGCACAGCCGAAGCCCACTGATTGACCGAGACCGATGACGCGACGATCAAAGGTGCTGCTCGGCGTTCTCGTGGTGCTCGTGCTCGCGGTTTCGTCGCTCGCGCTCGCCCTCAGCCACAACTCCCCGTGCGCAGCCGCGCCCCCGCTACCGGCCGGCATGCCGTCGATGCGGGCCGCCGTACATCGCTGCTACGGCTCACCGGACGTCGTGCGGATCGAGCAGGTCGCGAAGCCCGTCCCGGGAGACAACCAGTTGCTGGTGAGGGTTCATGCGGCCTCGGTCAATCCGCTCGACTGGCACTACCTTTCGGGTCAGCCCTACGTTTTGCGTCTGGGAAGCGGTTGGGGAACCCCCAAGGACACCTGGATCGGTGTGGACTTCGCGGGCACGGTCGAGGCCGTGGGCAAGCATGTCACCCGGTTCAAGCCGGGCGATGAGGTGTTCGGCGGCCGCGACGGCTCGGCGGCTGAGTACCTGGTCGTTCGCGAGCGGGGTGCGGTCGCACTGAAGCCCGCCAACGTGAGCTTCGAGCAGGCGGCGGCGGTTCCGGTGGCGGCCAGCACGGCGCTCGAGGCGCTGCGCGATCGCGGCAAGATCCGCGCGGGGGACAGCGTCCTCGTCAACGGCGCGGGCGGTGGCGTCGGCACCTTCGCGGTGCAGATCGCCAAGTCATTCGGCGCGGAGGTGACCGCCGTCACCAACACGCAAAATCTCGGGCTCGTGCGCTCGATCGGCGCAGATCACGTGATCGATTACACGCGCGAGGACTTCACCCGCGGGACGCAGCGCTACGACCTGATCGTCGACTGCTCGGGGAATCATTCGTTGTCGAGCTACCGGCGCGTCCTGAAGCCCACGGGGAGCTACGTGCTCGTCGGGGAAGCGCACATGGGGTCGTGGGTCGGGCCGTTCGTCATGCCCGCCAAGACGATGCTGCTCTCGAGGATCGTCGGGCAGAACCTCACGCCCATGATGGCGCAGCTCGAGCAAGGCGACATGACCTTTCTCGGCGAGCTCCTGAAGCGCGGCAGCCTGAGGCCGGTCATCGACAGGCGCTACCCACTCGATCAGACCGCTCAGGCGCTTCGCTACCTCGAGACCGGGCACGCCCGCGGCAAGGTGATCCTCACGGTCGATTGAGCCCGCGGTCGCGCATCGCATGCAAACGATTCCCCAGGCGATGCAGCAGGCCGGTGCCCTCTACGCGCGGGGGCGCTGGGCCGAGGCGGAGCAGCGGTGTCGTGCGATCCTCGGATCACAGGCCGATCATTTCGACGCGCTGAGCCTGCTCGGGGTGATCACCGCGCAAACGAAACGGCTTCAGGAGGCCGCCGATCTGTTCCGACGCGCCGTCGCTTCGAGGCCGCACGACGTCGCGGCCGCCACTAACTTGAGCAAGGTGCTGACGGACCTGCAGCGCTTCGATGAGGCACTCGAAAGCTACGAGCGGTTGCTGCAGCTCAAGCCCGATTATGCGGAAGGCCACAACAGCCGCGGTGTCGTGCTGCAAAAGGTGGGACGTCCGGCGGAGGCGCTCGCAAGTTATGAGCAGGCGCTGAGGCTCAAACCGAGCTACGCCCAGGCCCACTACAATCGCGGTGTGGCGCTGCGGGCGCTCAAACGCAGCGAGGAGGCGCTCGCAAGCTACGCGCGTGCGCTCGCGCTGCAGCCTGGCGATGCGCACGCTCACAACAACCGCGGTGTGGCGCTTCAGGACCTCGGCCGCACCGAGGAGGCGCTCGCAAGCTTCGAGCGGGCGCTCGAGATCGAGCCGCACGATGCCGAGGCGCACTTGAACCGTGGCCATGCGCTCGAGGCGCTCGGGCGCCTCGCCGAGGCTCTGGGAAGCTACGAGCGTGCGCTCGCACTCTCGCCAGGATTTGCGCAGGCGCACGGCAGCCGCGGCAACGTGCTGCGGCAACTCGGGCGCCTCGAGGAAGCTCTGGGAAGCTACGAGCGTGCGCTCGCGATTCGTCCCGACTACCCTCAAGTACACAACAACCGCGCGCTCGTGCTGCAAGGGCTCGAGCGCACGGAGGAGGCGCTCGCGAGCCATCGTCGCGCCATCGCCTCGAGTCCGGGGACCGCGGCCTACCATCACAACTTCGGTAACGCGCTCGTGCGCCTGCAACGGCGAGAGGAAGCGCTCGCAAGCTACGCACGGGCGCTTGCGCTCGAGCCCGACAGGGCGTGGTTGCACGGCGACTGGGTCCATGCCCGGATGCACCTGTGCGACTGGCCCGAGATCGATGCGCACATCGCGCAGCTGCTCGCTGCCGCTGCCGAGTCCAGGAAATCGATCTTGCCGTTTCACGCGCTCACGCTCACGGACTCGCCCGCGCTGCAACGGAGAGTGGCGAGCGCCTGGCTGAACGACGGATACCCCGAGACGCCTGGGCTGCCTGCCCTTGGTCCTCGGATGCGGGGCGCGAAGATCCGTCTCGGGTATTACTCGGCGGACTACCACCAGCATCCCACTGCGTATCTCGCCGCCGGGTTGTTCGAGCAGCACGACCGCACGCGATTCGAGGTGACGGCCTTCTCGTTCGGCCCGCGCCACCATGATGAGATGCGCCGGCGACTGACGCAGGCTTTCGACCGGTTCCTGGAAGTCGGCGACCGATCCGACCTGGATGTTGCGCTGCTGTCGCGCGAAGTGGGGATCGACATCGCGGTGGACCTCAAAGGCTTCACGGAGGGTGCAAGACCCCGCATCTTCCACCACCGCGCCGCACCCCTCCAGGTCAACTATCTCGGCTATCCGGGCAGCCTCGCCGCGCCGTTCATCGATTACCTCATCGCGGATGCGATCGTCATTCCGCCGCGTACTCGTCAGGACTATGCGGAGAAGATCGCCTACCTCCCTCACAGCTACCAGCCGAACGACCGCAAGCGGGAGATCGCCGCGCGAAGCTTTGCGCGCGAGGAGCTCGCGCTGCCGCCGGAGGCGTTCGTGTTTTGCTGCTTCAACAGCGCCTACAAGATCACTCCGGGCACCTTCGACGCCTGGATGCGGATCCTCGCGAGCGTGAACGGAAGCGTGCTGTGGTTGCTGGCGGACAGCACGACGCTGGCGGCGAACCTGCGGCGCGAGGCCGACGCGCGGGGCATCCCCGGCTCGCGTCTCGTGTTTGCGCCGCGGCTCCCCGTGGCGGAGCACCTCGCACGCTATCGGGCTGCCGATTTGTTTCTCGATACGTACCCGTACAACGCGCACACCACGGCAAGTGATGCGCTCTGGGCAGGATTGCCGATGGTGACCCGCTCCGGGGACTCCTTCGCGGCGCGGGTGGCCGCGAGCCTGCTCGGGGCTGTCGGCTTGCCGGAGCTCGTGACGGTCACGTCCCAAGACTACGAAGCGCTGGCGATCGAGCTTGCCTCGAACCGTAGCAGGCTCGCCCAGATCAAGGAGCGGTTGTGGCAGTCGCGGGGGACGGCCCCGCTATTCGATACCGAGCGCTACACGCGCCATCTGGAAGACGCATACACGCGGATGTACGAGCGCTACCTGCGGGGTGAGGCTCCCGAACATCTTTTTGTGGACACTCCAAGCTAGGTGCACTTGCGGGGTGCTCGCGCTCTCACGGATGGTCGGTGCGGTACTCGTCGACGACCTCGTCAGCCGAGGGGTTGGACTTACCGTGGCCGTCGATCAATACGACCGGTGGCTCGAGCGAGTGCGCGCGCTCGATCCCCGGCACCATGTCCGGGGTCACCCTGGAGATCATGTAGGTCGAGGATCTGACATTCGGGATTCCCTGCTCGGTCAGGTATTGCGCGAGCGCATCGGCGCGCTTGGCAACCTCGGAGGAGCAGTGCAGGGGCGCGAGAATCATCACCTTGTCGGGCGGGGCGTTATCGGGCATCTGCACGGGGACGAAACCCTGGTCATCGGAGATCGTCTCCAGCTCCCGTTCCATGACAGTGTGCTGATGAGCGTGCCAGAGGTGGACGCTCAGCATTGCCGCACCCACAGCTGCCAGTACCATCCTGCCCGTCATGCCCTGCTCCCGCTCCTCGCTGCCGCGGTGGAGCCGCGGATGAGTGCAGCACCGTAGCGTCGATGCACCGATTCTCCGGCGCTGCCCGTCGCACAATTGGCATGGGTCGCGGCTCCCGCAACCCCCCGCGCGGGCGGGATGATGGAACTGTGATGCTCGGCAGAAATCAGCGCCGCAATATGTATCCTGGCCGCCTAGCGCTGCGGGCCGTCTACCGCTGCTTGTAGGTCTTCTCGAACATCGCGGGCAGGCCGCCGTCGCTCGTGATCACCCGATGACTGAAGTACCACCGGCCGGCGCGCTTGACGAGCTCGTCGTGCTCGCGGCCCTGCTCGACGAAACGAGGCGTCGCCGCGGGAGTCGCGGAGCGAATCCCCGTCCAGATGCAGTCCGCCGTCGCGGAGGTGCCATGGACGATCACCTTCTGATTCGTGATGAGCATGCGGAAGGTCCCGCGCGGACGCGGGGTTCCAGCGGCAGTCCGCCTGTACAGCTCCTCGATGGCCGCTTTGCCCCGAGCGACCATCCCGTTCACATCGAGCACGCCATCCTCGGTGTAGTAGGACCCAAACCCGCGATCCGCGCCGCCGAGATTCGCGTAGTAATCGACGAGCATGTCCTCGATCTGCGCTCGGTCGAGCAGCATCGTGAGTGCCCCTGCAGGGGCTTGTGCGAGCGCCCCGGAAGCCGTTGCGCTCATGAGCAGCGCAGCGGACCCGAGGAGCAGCTGTTTGATGTTCCCCCGCACGAGAGGAGCCGGAAGTTGCATGGTTGATCTCCGTTTGGCGCGATGGCGCGTGAATTCACGAGGTTCGACTGCGCTCGGCCAATGCGGCAAGCCGTGCGGCCGCGCGCCGGACTGCGGCGTCGCGCTCGACGCGCAGCGCATCCATGCGGGCGCGCGCGACCTCGAGCACCTCGGGACGGGCCGGATCGGGCGTCGCACCGAAGGCGGCAAGCAGACCGCGCCAGGCCCAGTGGCACGCCGCGCGGCGCCCGCGAAGCAGCCCCGCGGCACCGAGGAGCAGCGATCCCGTGCACACGGAGGTGATGTAGCGGGTGCTTGCGCTCAGGCGCCGCAGCGCCGCGAGATAGGCCTCGTCCTCCATGGCGGCGATGCAGCCGTAGCCGCCCGGCACGCAGAGCAGGGTGCAACGGTCGATCCGTGCCAGGGGCAGGACGTTCGCGACGCTGAGTCCTCCGGAGCCCTCGACCTGCCCGCCTTGCGTCGCGGCCAGTACGCAGCGCGTCTCGGGCAGACGCGAGAAGACCTCGAACGGCCCAGTGAAGTCGAGCTGCGTGACGCCGGGGTAGAGTGGGAATACCGCGGTGTTTTCCGTCATCCGGTTAGCCTACACCGAGGGCTGGCCGGCCGGCGCTGCACCTGGCGCTCACCTGCCCATCCGGCACCGGAAGGCGGGCCAAACACGGCCGGCCCCACGCTTCGTCGCAAACGTCAATTCGCTCGTGACCGCGCGGCGCAGCTTCGCGCGGAAGCGTCCCGAAACGGGCGGCGATTTTCCCGCTAACATGTGTCGCCGCGGAACAGAATCCGGCGGTGCGGTGCAGGGCACCGCAGGAGGGGGAAAGGACATGCGTCGAACTGCTCTTCGGGAAGGAGCCGCGATCGCGGCGCTGTGGCTGCTCGCCACAGCCGCCTGGGCGCAGCAAGTGGCCGATCCCGGCTTCAAGAGCGTCGGGCGCGGGTGGCCGCTCGCGGCCGACGCCCGGCAATACGAGTATGTCGGCCCGACGATCGTGCGGCGTTTCGGCCCCCCGAATGCACCGGGGCCGCATGCGCCCAATGGAACGTTCATCGGCCTGGCGCGCGACGGCAAGGTGCCTCCCGGCATCACCCCGCTTGCGGTGGATGTCTTCACGACCAAGGACTTCTACAAGGACAAGGCGCTCTGGAAGGATCCACGCTACTTCCGCTGCAACAGTCCCGATGCCCTCGAGAATGAGTGGGGCGCCGTCGGCACCCGGCTCATCGGCGAGGGCGGCCCGGCGACGGCAGCCTGGGGACGCTGCGATCGCGACTACCCTCGCGCGGCCATCGTGAGTCCATACCCGTTCAAGACGGCGCAAGAGCACTACGAGGCGCTGCTCGCCGAGACCCGCAGGCGCGGTGGACCCACCGTACACACCTACGCGACCGTCCCGGGCGAATGGACGGGCCGCTACATGCACCCGGGATTCACGCCGGGGGATGTGTACTGGTATCGCATGACGTATAACCAGGCCTCCACCATCGTGTCGCTCCTCACGCCCGAATATCAGCAGCGCTTCGTTCAGCAGGAATACCACGAGGCGCACAATCAGCCGGAATGGCCGTCGCAGTACTGCTGGCCCGAGGGCTTCATGCGCCGCTGGGCCCCGCCCGCGACCTGGGAATGGGACATCACGGTCACGCCCTCGCTCGTACAGATCCTCGCAGGCGTCGCCGACAACTTCATCACGAACATCCACATCGGACGCCAGTTCGACATGAGCGGGGGCGTCCCGCACCTCGGACCCGAGGTGCCGCGCTGGTACGGCGAGACGATCGGCTTCTGGGACCACGACACGCTCATCACCTGGACCTCGAACATTCAGGGCTGGTACGTGCACAGTGCGTTCGAGTTCTCGAACAAGATGCAGACGATCGAGATCTACTCGCCGAACCGCGATGCGCACGGCAAGTTCATCGGTCTCAATCACGAGGCGATCTTCTACGACCCCGAGGCTCTCGTGCAGCCGATTCGCATCGTTCGCAACTACGTGAAGCTGAGCGGTTACGACAAGGGCGATCCTTACCCCTTCATCGAATGCATCCCGACGATCTACCCCGTCAAAGGGGTCGCGACGCCGGTGAGGCCAGGCCAGGTGATCGAGTACCAGATACCCGACATGTACGGCAGACCCTGGGCGCAGTTGTGGGAAGATAATTTCGAGAAGGGCATGCAGAGGCCGAAGCCGAAGGACATCTTCAGCTTTCCCTGAGCTGCGGCTACCTCTCAATGACTGGAGTGAGACCAATGTCGAGAATGAGTCCCCGCGCCGTAGCAGCGACGCTCGTGGCAGCGGTCGCTGCGGCACTCAGCGCGGCGCTGCCCGCGCACGCTCATCATTCGTTCGGCTCGTACAACATGTCGGTGACCCGGGTCGTCACAGGCGTCGTCACGCGCGTGAATCCCGATGCAAACCATCTGCAGATCTTCTTCGCGCCGATGCAGGAGAACCGCAAGAACGTCCTGCGTGATGATCAGGGCAATCCGGTCATCTGGGCAGTCGAGATGGGAGGCTCCGCGCAGATGGCGCGGGAAGGCGTCACCGTGAACTCCTTCCCGCCGGGCACCATTTTCAGTATCGGCCTGCATCCGCTGCGCACGTCGGATTCCGTCGGCACGCGCGGCCCGACCGGGGCCATTTACAGATGTCCGTGGCGCAAGCCGCCCGCGCCCGGCAAGCACTGTGATTCGGTCCCGGGGGCAGTCGAGATCGGCACCGGCGGGCTACTGAAGCCCACGGCCTGAACGGCGTGGAGAGCTTTGCCGCCTGGCTGCAAGCGACTCCCGCCAGCAACGCGATCAAAACCGTTGGCTGGGTGATCCCGCTCCTGCAGTCGATTCACATCCTGACGATCGGCGTCGTCTTCGTCTCCTGCCTCATGATCGCGCTTCGCGTCCTTGCCGTGATGCGCACCGACGAGCCGGCCGGAGCGGTGTGGAGGCGCTTCGCGCCCTGGATGTGGTCCGGTCTTGCCGTGATGGCCGCGACCGGGGCCACGCTGGTCGTCGGTGAGCCGGAGCGCGAGTTCAGCGCCATCTCGTTCTGGATGAAAATGGCCCTCGTCGCCATCGGCGTCGTGGGCACCGCTCTCTACGGGCGATCGCTCAAGGCGGCGGCCGGCGGCGCGCCCGCCGAGTTCCGCAGGTCGATGAAGGCTGCATCCATCCTGATCGTGGTCGTATGGATCGCCGTCGTCTTCCTCGGAAGAGCCATCGCGTACGACAAGCAGGTCTGGGGCTCGCTCTCCCCGCACGCGTGAACCCATGGACTTTGCATCCCTGATCCAGACTATCCAGACCTCCGCCCCCGCCCAGTGGATGCGCACGTCCCTCGCGGCGATGCCGGTCGTCGAGGCCATCCACGTGCTCGCGGGAGCGATCGTCTTCGGGACCATCCTCATCGTCGATTTGAGGTTGCTCGGCTTTCCCGACACGCGCCGCCCGGTCACGCGCGTGTGCAGCGAGATGCTGCGACTCACCTGGATCGCCTTCGCCGTCTCGCTCACCGCGGGCGCGCTCATGTTTGCGGCGAACGCGCACACCTACGTGGGTAACACGGCGTTCAGGTTGAAGATGCTGGCACTGCTCGGCGCCGGCGTGAACATGGCGCTGTTCCATGGCATCACGTTTCGCACGGTGGGCGCGTGGGACCGAAACGCACCCGTACCGGTCGCGGCGCGCATCGCCGGCGCGACCTCGCTGCTGCTCTGGGTCTGTGTGATCTTCCTCGCCCGGTGGATCGGCTTCACGAAGGGCTACGACTTCAAGATCCCGCCGAACACGCACATCGATTTTCAGTTCTGACGCACCCGGCCCTTCGCTAGCGGCGCCGGTCGATCGCGAACAGAACCGAAACCAGCGGCACGTTGCGATCCCCCTTGAGCGACTTGCCGATCGGCCCCTGGTAGATGCCGTAGCCGCAGAGCTTTCGCCTCGGAGCGTTGGGTTTGACGATGGCCGGGGGGCCCCCGTTCTGCTGCTCCTGCTCCTGCTTCTCCCAGTACTCGGCCGGCTCGATCGCCTGTACCTCGGAGCCGTCGCTCATCTCGATCGTCCAGCCCCAGGCACCGGACGGCAGCGATTGCCCGCGCTCGATCCTGCCTTCCAGGAACACCTCGGACTGCTTCGGCAGGTCGGCCGGGAATTGCGCGGCAAGATAGACCATCTTCTTGTTGAAGGGGCCTCCTTGAACGTCGGGCGGCCGATTCGAGCGCATGGCAAGCTCGAGGTCGCGGCAGGAGCGGGCCTGCTCGAGGTGATCGAAGAACTTGCGCCCGTCGGGACCGGCCGTCTGGGACATGTACCGGATCCTCTGCAGCTCGTCAGTGCTCGGACGCTGCGTGGAAACGGGCGGCGCATTGCCGCCCAGTCCGAGCTTCTCGCAGCCCGCAAGGGCGATGCTGGCGAGGAGGAGCATCCCGAGGCAACGTGGCTTGAAGCGGCTCATGCCGGGACCTAGCGGCGCAGCTGCACGCCGGGTCCGGCACGCTCGGGGCTGCAACGGAGCCGCCGGCGCGAGCATACTATCGATGGTGCGAGAATGATGCGCCGGAGGGGCCGGCGCGACGCAAGATGAGCCACGATGATCAGACACTCTCATGGATATCTGCTGTTCCAACGGGATTGGTCCCGCCGCTCAAAGCCACGGCGCCGCGTCGGGGTGCCGCCGATGATGCGCCCCCTCGGCCCGATCCTCGCGGCCTGGCTGGGCTTCGCTCTGGCAGCGCCCGCCTGCCGAGCAGCCGCTGCACCGGCACCTGCCGCGGATCAGACGGTACTCGCATACCGCCAGGCACTGCAAAGCGACCCCGAATCACCGGTGCTCGGCGACCCGCATGGCAAGGTGACGATCGTCGAGTTCTTCGATTACGCCTGCTCGTACTGCAAGGCCGTCGAGCCCCGCCTCGAGAGCGCGCTGCGCTCCGATCCGCACGTGAGGCTGATCCTCAAGGAATTCCCCATCCTCACTCCGGAATCGCTCATCGCCGCGCGGGCCGCGCTCGCCGCGAGGCGTCAGCACAAGTACCGTCAGTTTCATCAAGCACTCATGGCCTATCGGGGCCCCTGGGGAGAGGAGGCGATCTTCTCCACCGCAAGAGAGGTAGGCCTCAACATCCCTCGCCTGCGCCACGACATGGGAGCACCGAGCATCGCCAACGAGCTCCTCGCCAATTTCAATCTCGCGCGGGGCCTGCGTATCTTCCAGACCCCTGGTTTCATCGTCGGCGATCACATCCTCACGGGTCCGTCCGCGGAGATCGATTTCCCGACGGTGATCGATGAGGCGAGACGGTAGCGCGTCGATCTTGCGCTGAATGCTAGTGTGATGTTCCGTATGTAACTTTACACGCAGAGTGTGGTCCAAGGAGTATCCTTGGGCAGCGGAGCACTCGGTAATGGCACGCGCGAACACTCAG
>Ga0335074_10000818_pt1 | contig 42644 bp, 29 predicted proteins | sample Lox_Sample_23_FD_206715 | JGI IMG/M metagenome (GOLD analysis project Ga0335074, IMG submission 206715) | Soil microbial communities from Loxahatchee National Wildlife Refuge, Florida, United States - Lox_Sample_2.3 | ecosystem: Environmental > Terrestrial > Soil > Wetlands | place: USA...
TTCCCAACCGAGTTAGGAAAGGCAAGACCATGAAGCCCGGTCCGATCTGGCACGAGACGCTTCTGGGCCGGCGCGTTCAGCCGGTGGCAGACCGGCTCGGCCTTCCGCATATCACGTGGCGTCTCCTGCGGCACTGGGGGGCGACGCAGATGGTGGAGGAGCGGGTTCCGATCAAGGCAGCGCAGGAACGCCTCGGTCATTCCCGGCCCGACATTCTTCTCAAGTTCTACGCTCATGTTCTCGACGCGTCTGCGGACGCGGCGGCTGAATCGCTGAGCGGACAGTTGAGCGGCGGGCTGAGGGCGGTTGAGGCTGCGCAAAACGCTGCCGTATAAGCGGTTGATTGCTTACCGGCAGCTAAATGGCAGCTAGAGGATTGCGGCCTCTAGTGTAAGTTGTTGAGAGTATTGGAGGCGCGGGCCGGGATCGAACCGGCGCATAAAGGTTTTGCAGACCTCTCCCTTACCACTTGGGTACCGCGCCTCGGGCCGCCTGCGTCATGGGTTGCGGAGCTTCACATTCCCTTCCGAATCGGGCTGAAGAGCCTCCCGAATCGAGAAATGGAGCGGGAGACGAGACTTGAACTCGCGACCCTCGCCTTGGCAAGGCGATGCTCTACCACTGAGCTACTCCCGCTTTGACGCAAGTTCGAGTATACCGGGACGCCGAAAACGGGTCAAACCTGTTTGCGGTTAGTAAATGCCCTCTCTTGTTGCAGAAAATGAGTCGAATTGCGTATTGTAGCCAGCTCGCTCCCGCTTTCGGCGTAATTGACCCGTGCCCCCGGTTCCCGTACACTTAAGTTTGCGAGGGATACGCCTCGAACGGCTGCCCACCCGCACCATTTTCCCTGAAAAATCAGGTTTGCGCCTGCCACCAATTCAGGGCCGGAGACCGAAGGAAAACTATGGCAAATCACGTATCGGCGCTGAAGCGCACCCGCCAGACCGAAACCCGAACCGAAGTGAATCGCGCCAACCGCAGCCGCGTGCGCACCAGCCTGCGCGCCCTCCGCGATGCGCTAGCCAAGGGTGACGCGAAGGCCGCTCAAGCGCAATATCGCGCCACTGTTTCCACGCTCGACAAGGGTGTGCAGAAGGGCGTTCTCCACTCCAACACCGTTTCCCGCTACAAGAGCCGCCTCAATGCACGGCTTAAGGCTCTCGGCGCGGCCAAGCCCGCGAAGACGGCGAAAGCGTAACCAGTTTCGGTCGTTGCCAATCGCCAATCAGGTTTCAGCGCTGAAAAAAGCCGGGAGCGATCCCGGCTTCCGTTTCAATGGTCGGTTGATTCGGCTCACGGCCCCTTCCGCAGCAGCGGCTTCAATGCCGCGAAAACTGTCCCGGCAATGATCTCCGATCCCTTCGCTGTGGGATGAATTCCATCGCCCTGGATCGTGCCCGGAACGTGAATCAGTTCCTTGTAAAGCATGGGGATCAGGATCACATGATGCCGAGCCGCAACCCCGCGGAACATCTCTTCGAATGAACGGATGTAGTCAGGCCCGTAATCCGGCGGAAGCGTGATTCCCGCCAGCACGACCCTTATTTTCGCGTTCTCCAGCGCGCTGATCACCTGGTCGAGGTTGCGTCTCGAGTCCTCGATGGGGAGCCCGCGAAGCCCATCGTTACCGCCAAACTCCACAATTACGACGGCCGGATGAAGGCGCAGCACATAGGGCAGCGCCGCGACGGCGTCCTTGGTCGTGGCGCCGCTGGTGCCTTGGTTGACCACCTTGTAATCGTAGTGCCCTGTGTCGAGCTTCTTCTGCAAAAAGTCGGGATACGATTGGCCATATTCGAGGCCATATCCGGCGGTAATGCTATCGCCAAAGCACACCAGCACCGGTCTGTCAGCGGCATAAAGCCGCCCAACCACAAAAATGGCAAGAAAAAATGCAGCAGGAACTGCTCGACGAACGTCCACGTAATAAGTGTAGTGCGGCGAACCGGGAGAGAACTCCGTCGCTCACGCCCCATATAAACTGGCGAAATACAGGAGTTCGCATTGATTCAAGTCAAGAACGCGAAGAAGTGGATCCAGAATGGCGCGAGGCGGGTTGAGATCCTGCAGGGCATTTCACTCGATATCCCAGCCGGGCAATTTGTGGCGATTGTGGGCGCGAGCGGCAGCGGCAAAAGCACGCTGTTGGGTTTACTTGCCGGCCTTGACACGCCCAGCGAAGGCGAAATCTGGCTCGACGGCGTGGCCATCCACAACCTCGCCGAGACAGAGTTGGCCGCGGTGCGCGGCCGCAAGATCGGATTCGTCTTTCAGTCCTACCAGCTCATTCAGACGCTCACCGCGCTTGAGAATGTGCTCCTTCCTTACGAACTCAACGTGCAAGGGAGCGGTCTCGAGCAGGCGCGCCGCCTGCTCGACGAAGTCGGTCTCCGCGAGCGCATGGATCATTATCCGGTGCAGCTTTCCGGCGGCGAACAGCAGCGCGTGGCGCTGGCGCGCGCTTTTGTTGCGGAGCCGCCGATCGTGATGGCCGATGAGCCGACCGGCAATCTTGACTCCGCCAACGGCCGCCTCGTGCTCGACCTGCTCCTCGAGCGAAATCGCAGAGCAGGCACTACCCTGGTTCTGGTCACGCACGACGCCGAAGTTGCCAGCCACGCCGATCGAAAAATCATGCTCAAAGACGGCCGCGTGGTCGAAGATTCCAAGCCGGGCCCGATTCTGCCGGGAAGCGACGCTGCGCAAGGAGAAGCATGGCGCGCCACGCTCTAGGCTGGAAGCGCGCCGCCGCCATCGGCTGGCGCGATCTCAAATCCGCTCCCGGCAAATTCGGCTTTGTGGTTCTCTCCGTCGCCGTGGGCGTTGCCGCGCTGGTGGGCGTGCGCGGCCTGAGCGACAGCTACAGGCAAACCCTCAACACCGAGGCAAAGTCGTTGCTCGCCGGCGATCTGAGCGCGCGCCTCTTTCGTGCGCCCACCGACGAGGAGTCCGCAAAGATTGCCGCTCTCGCGGGAAAGAATTCTGGTGGAATCCGTACGACGTGGGTCACCGAAACCATCTCGATGGCCTCGGTCGCCGGAACGCCGGCGCCGATCCTGATTTCTCTCAAAGCCGTCGATCCGGCCGAGTATCCGTTTTACGGCACGGCCGAACTGCAGCCGGATATGCCGCTTGCGCAAGCGCTCAAGGGCGACTCGGCGGTTGTTGCCGAGGAGTTTCTCATCCGGCTCAACGCACATGTGGGCGACACACTACGGCTGGGGGGCAAAAACTTCACCATCACGGCGGCCCTGGAGCAGGAGCCGGACCGCATTAGCGCCGGCGTGGGCATGGGGCCGCGGGTTTTGATTTCCAACGCCGCGCTCGCCGGTACCGGGCTGCTCGCGCCCGGCAGCCGCGCCTCGCGCCGGCTGCTGCTCAAGCTGCCGGCAAAGCTCCCCAGCGGCATGACTGCGGAAGCGGAGACGGCTGCGGTGCGCAAGCAACTGGAAGACGCGCTGCCCGAGGCACAGGTGATGGATTATCGCGAAGGCAATCCGGCGCTGACTCGCGGTCTGGATAACGCAACCTCGGTCCTTAGCCTCATCTGTCTGGTCGCCATGGTCCTTGGCGCCATCGGCGTGGCCATGGCCATGCATGCGCATCTCGAGCAGCGCATGGATATGCTCGCGATTCTCAAGGCTGTCGGCGCCGATTCCTCCGACCTGCTGCGGATCTTTCTTTTGCAAACACTCGCGCTTGGGCTTGCCGGCGGATTGCTGGGCATCGCCGCGGGTGTCGCCGTCATGTCCGCTCTGCCTGCGGCGTTCGGCCAGTTGCTTACCTTTCATCTCGCGTTCCGGTTTCCCTGGCGATCGGCGGCTGCGGGCCTCGCCACGGGCCTTTTGACGACGGTGCTCTTCTGCTTGCCGCCGCTCCTCGATGTCCGCAACGTGCGTCCCGTGCTGGTATTGCGCCGCCTTGTTGAACAGGGGCCAACGGGCCTTCTCGGCTGGTTCGCCCGCTGGTGGACGCGCCGTTTGCAACTTGGCATCGCGGCATTGGTCATCGTCGCGCTGGGAGGCATTGCATGGGCGTTATCTGACTCCGTCACCGTTGGCAAATGGTTCGCTCTTCTTTTTGCCATTACGTTGCTGGTCTTGCTCGTCCTTGCCGCCGTCGCGCTGCGTGTGCTCCGCTTTCTTCTCGATCGCACGCGGCTCCACATTCCTTCCTCGCTGCGGCATGGCCTTGCCAATCTCTACCGGCCTGGGAATCAATCGGCTGCTGTGCTGGCGGCGCTGGGCACCGGCGTCATGCTCATCTTTGCGGTTTATCTCACGCAGAAGGATCTTCTCCGCGACCTGCATGAGACTGCCTCGCCTCGGTTGCCCAACGTGTTCTTAGTCGACGTGCGCAGCGACGAAGTTCTTGGCGTGACGCGGTTCATGGCCCACCAGCCGGGAATCACCCAGCCGTTGAATCTGATTCCCGTCGTCATGGGGCGATTCATTTCCGTGAACGGTCAGCCAGTTGAGGAGATCAAGGGCGAACACTATCCGCGGCGCATGCTGGAGAGCGCCGAGTTGACGTGGGCCGATGCACCGCCCGATGGCGATCAGGTGACCGAGGGCGCCTGGTGGAGGACCGCGAGCGCCGCGCAAATTGCCATCGGTGAAGGCGTGGCCAAGAGGCTGCACCTCGGTGTGGGTTCCTCGGTCGAGCTCGAAACCGGCGGAGCGACGCACGCCCTCACCGTTGCGGCCATCTACCGCGCCGACGGGCAACACCTGGGCGCGCGCGTATCCTTTGTCTTGCCCTCGGGACAAATCGCCGATCAGCCGTCAACATGGTACGGCGGCGCTCACGTCGATCCCAAACAGGTTGGCGCGATGGAGCGTGCGCTGTTCCAGGCCTATCCGACCATCACCGTCATCAACGTGGCCGATGTGCTCGAGCGCATTGACACCGTGGTGAACCAGATCACCTTTGTGGTGCGGCTGCTTGCCAGCTTCTCCATTCTTGCCGGGCTCACGATCCTCGCCTCCAGCATTGCCAGCACGCGTTTCAGACGCATGCAGGAGGCAGTTGTGCTCAAGACTCTCGGCGCCACGCGCATGCGGGTTGTGCGCACTTTCAGCGTGGAATTCAGCGTTCTGGGCCTGCTGGCCGGCGCTGTCGGCGTGGTTTTTGCCAACCTGCTTACGCGCATCCTGCTGCACCGGCTCGATGTGCAGTTCCAGTTCGAGTGGCTGGCAACGCTGGTTGCGCTGGCGGGAACATCGGTCCTGGCAACGGCCACAGGATGGATCGCCAGCTACCGGATTCTCGGATTGCGCCCGCTCGAAGTGCTGCGAGAAGAATGAAAAAGCAGGAAATGGGGAGTAGCCAAAATAGGGTCAACACTCGCCGGCCGCGGCTCACTCGCCGCTCTCTACTTACTTCTCTCCACCTAACACTCCCCACTTAATACTCCCAACTTACTACTCCAAACTTAATACCCCTACTTCCTACTTCCTACTCCCCGTCTCTAGAACTCTTCATTCGTGTCCACGGCCGGAAGCACATCATCCTTGCGCGCCACCCACACGTAAAGCGTGGGCAGAATGAAAATGCTCATCAGCAGGTTGGTCATCAATCCACCCACGATCACGATCGCGAACGGCCGTTGCGAGTCGGATCCGATACCGTGCGAGACGGCCGCCGGCAACAAGCCGAGCGTCGCCACAAGCATCGTCATCATAATCGGGCGCAAGCGCAGAATCGCTCCCTCGATGGCCGCCGTTTCAATCGTGTTTCCGCGCGCGCGAAGTTGATTGATGTATTCCAGCATGATGACGCCCGTCTGCACCGAAACCCCGAACAACGCCAGGAATCCGACTTCTGAAGAGACGCTGAAATTGGTGCCGGTGAGAAGCAGTACCAGCAGTCCACCCAGGCTGGCCATTGCCACCGTTGCCAGGATCAGCAGCGCCCATTTGAGCGATTTGTACATGGTGTACAGGATGATGAAAATGAGCAGCACGGTGAGCGGAACAATAATGGCCATGCGGGCTTCGGCGCGCACTTCGCTTTGGTACTCGCCCTCCCATCCAATGTGATATCCGCGTGGCAGCTTCACCTGTTCGTTAACTTTTTGAATGGCCTCGCGCACGGCATCTCCCAATGCGCGATCGCGCACCCCGTATTTGATGGCCACATAGCGCTCGTTGTTTTCGCGATAAATCTCCGAGCCTTCATCCGCTTCGCGCACGTCGCAAAGCTGGGCCAGAGATACGCGCTCGCCCGAGGGCGACATGAGGCGGATATTCTCTATTGCGTCGCGCGTATCGCGATATTGGGGCAGGTAACGGAGCGTGAGATTGTAAACCTCCTCACCGCGGAATACCTGGGTAAGAGCATTGCCGCCCACCGCGGTCTGGATCGCGTCCTGCACATCGGCCACGTTGATCTGCCATCGCGCCGCCTTGGCGCGGTCCACCGTGACGTCGAGATCAGGCTGCCCGGTCACCTGGAATACTCCGATATCGGTGATTCCCTTTACGTGGCTCATCACCGTTTCAATCTGTGCCGCCAGATCTTCGAGCGTGTGCAGATCGGCGCCGTAGATCTTTGTCGCTAGTTCGCCTTTCACGCCGCTGACCGCTTCTTCCATGTTGTCTTCGATCGGTTGCGAGAATCCCCAGATCACCCCGGGGAATTTCTTCTCCAGTTCCGTCTGCATTGACGCGATCAGATCGTCCTTGTCCTGATGAAAGATCGGCCGCCACTGCTCTTTCGGTTTGAGGCCGACGAAGTATTCGGTATTGAAAAAACCGGTGTGATCGGTTCCGTCGTCGGGACGGCCCGTCTGGCTTGTGCACTCGGTGGTTTCCGGAAACGAGCACAGCAAAAGGCGAGCCTCATTCGCCACCTTAATACTCACATCGGGTCCGACGCTCTGTTCGAGCGTCCCGCGTACCCACATCGAGCCTTCATCGAGATGCGGCAGGAATTCGGAGCCAATCACGCCGCTGAAGGCCAGGAAAACCGCCAGAACCAGCGCGCAAACTCCGCCGGCCAGCACGATGCGGTGATGATGGATGGCCCATGTCACGCCGTTACGGTAGCGCTTTCGCAGGTATTCCATCACCGGGTTCTTCCACTCCCGTGTGCCTTTCGCAAAGAACATGCTCGCCAGAACCGGCGCGATGATAATGGAGAATGTCAGTGCGCCCAGTAGCGCAAACGCAACCGTCCAGGCCATCGGCCGAAAGAGACGGCCTTCAACGGCCTGCAACGTGAAGATGGGCAGATAAGCGGTAATAATGATGGCGATGGCGAAGAACACCGGGCGCTGCACTTCGTGCGCTGCCTCGCGAATCTTCTCAGATGGCGACCGGCTTCCATTGCCGTGCGAAAGGTGGCGAATGATGTTTTCGACCATCACCACCGCGCCATCTACCACCATTCCGAAATCCAGCGCGCCCAGCGAGAGCAGGTTCGCAGGAGTCCCTTGCAGGTCGAGGCAGGTTGCCGCGAACAGCAGCGAAAAGGGAATCGTTAGGCAAACGATCGTCGCGCCCCGCACGTTGCCAAGGAAAAGAAACAGGATGATGGCGACGAGGATCATGCCTTCGGTGAGGTTATGCAAGACCGTGTGGGTGGTGAAATGCAGCAGGTCGCTGCGGTCGATGAAAGGCTGAATGGTGACGCCTTTGGGCAGGATGAGATCGTTCAGCTGCTTGACCTTGGCGTTTACGCCGTCAAGCGTAGGCTGCGCATTGGCGCCCTTCTGCAGGGCAACAATGCCGCTGACCACGTCGTCGTTGTCCTCAAGCGTCCCGTCTTTGCGGTGATACGCGTCTCCGAACTGCCCCAGGCGGATCATCGGGCCCTGCTCGACCATGCCGAGATCCTTCACCCGGATCGGCGTGCCGGCTTTGGTGGTGATGACGGTATCCCCGATGTCCTGAACGTTACGCACCAGTCCCACTTCGCGAACATTAACCTGCTGTTGTCCCTCCTGGATAAAGCTGCCCCCGCCGTTGGCGTTGTTATTCGTGAGCTGCTGTTCGACCTGAGCGAGGCTGAGTCCATAGTCGATGAGCTTCTCGGGATCGAGGCGAACCTGGTATTCGCGGGTCGGCCCGCCGAACGGATTGATGTCAACGACGCCGGGAACCTGCTTCAGGCTCTTCTCAACGACCCACGTCTCGAGCGTCTTCAGATTCATCACGTCGTACTCGGGGTTGGAACTGCGCAGGGTATAAAAATAAATCTGGCCCACGGGGCTCCAGTCAGTGCCCATCTGGGGCACGACTCCACTGGGAAGGGTCACTTGCGCGAGCCGTTCCAGCACTCGTTCGCGGTTCTCGAAATTGGTCGTTTCTTCGCCAAAGACGATTTCGACGGTTGAAAGTCCAAAAATCGACCACGAACGAACATGTGCGATCCCGGGAATCCCGTTCATGATCGTTTCAATGGGGATCGTTACCTGCTGCTCGATCTGCTCGGCACTGATTCCGGGCCACTGCGCGATGATGTCGACATAGTTGTTGGCTACGTCGGGGTACGCCTCCACCGGCAGTCGGTGAAATGAGACGATCCCCCATGCAAACAGCAGGGCGCCGATGGCCAGAACAAGAAAGCGGTTCTGCAGAGCAAAATCCACCAGCCTGCGAATCATTGCGCCTCCACCGTGGCTTCGAGGTTCAAAACGTCTTTGACCACCTGTTGGCCCGGCTGAATCGTTTGTGCTCCCGGCGTTGTGCTGGGCAGAATCTCCTGCTGACCGCCGGGAAGCATTGCGCCCGCATTGACCTCGATCCGCTTGAACTGCTTTTCGCCGGCTGGCACAAACACCCATTCGCGGTCGTGCAGATGCAGAACGGCGCTCGACGGCACCGCTGCGTGCGTCACACTGCTCCGGCTTTCCAGCGTCGCCGTGACAAACATTCCCAGCCTCAGCATTCCCGGGTTGGCAAGTTCGATCCGGACCTTGGCCGTGCGAATGGTCGGATCGAGAACGGGCCCGATATCACTTACATGTCCCGTCAGCACACGATCGGGATATGCGTTCAATCTGATTCTGGCTTCCTGACCGAGATGAACCTTGGGAAGGTCGTTCTCGTAGACATCGCAAAGAATCCAGACTGAACTTAGGTCGGCGATCGTAAAGGCCGTCGCGGTACCCGAGAGCGTGACGCCTGCAGCCGCCGCGTTGGTAATGTTTTGTCCGATGATGACGCCGGACACGGGCGCGTATACATTCACCACCGGGCTGGGGTGTTCCTTGTCGACCCCGAAGATCTTCAACTGCTGGTCGGCCGCCACCATGTCCGCCTTGGCGTCTTTCTCGGCGTCTTCGGCCTGCTCCACCATGGCTTGCGAAATTGCGCCGTGGCTGTATAAGTCCTCGGCGCGGATATAGGCCTTGTTGGCGAGTTGCTCATCATTGACCGCTTTCAGGTAAGCGTCGAAGGCGGCGCTGATATCGGGGCTTTCCACGCTGAAAAGCAACTGGCCTTTCTTCACGTTGTCATCGAGCCTCGTTTTGATATCGATCACGCGCCCGTTGGCCAGCGAGATCACAGGTACTTCGCGCGAGATGTCGGGGAAAACTGAGCCGGTCACGCTCAGCGTGTCAGGCGCAGCGTGCTCGCCTGCCGCGACCAGCGGAAACTGGCTGGCATTGTCGACATTGACGACCGAAGCGTCGCCGGCTTCGACAACCTGCGCAGGCGAGGCCGCCCCGCTGGCCGGATCGAATTTTCCTTTGCAACCCGCAAGAGCCAGAAGTGCGGCCAGGCACGATGCGGTTCTTAATACGGCTGTCTTTGTCATGGGATCACCTCGCGTCCGACGGCAAGATTGAGTTGACCGGCAGCCGTCAGATAGGCGCCGAGAAGTTGCGCGTAAGCCAGTTGCACCTGGCGGTAGTCGCTTTGCGCGTTCAGAAAGTCCATCAGCGACGCTCCGCCGTGCAGGTAGGCGTAGCTCACGGTGTCGCGCACGTGCAGGGCTTCCTCGTTGTACTTGGCCTTGTAGGGCTTGAGCAGCGCAATGTTGCTGCGCACCAGTTCGAACGCCGTGTCAACATCGCTGAACACCTGTGCCCGCGCGGCTTCGCTGGCCTGCCGGCTGCGGTCGATGTCGATCAGCGTGCGCTTCTTCTCGCCCTGGTTGCGGTCGAAGATGCGCAGCGGGATGGTCACGCTCGCCCCCAGCGTCTCCGTGCCGGCCGGGTTGTTCGTCGAAGCGTTGTGCGTGTACCAGGCGGCGTACGTCGGATCGGTCGAGCCGTTGGAGATGGCCAGCTTGTGGTTGGTTTCCGATTGCTGAATAGTCTGCAAAGCCGCCTCCAGGTCGGGCCGCGCCGCCAGCGCCGCCTCGCGATAGGTATCCAGCGGCTCGAGGTTGTCGCTGAAATCGAAAGGGCCGGTGACGTCGAACTTGTCCACCGGCGTGCGGTCGTCGAGCATCTGCAAAAGCTCGATCTTGGCGGTGCGCAGGTTCACCATCGCCGTCTCGATCTCCGATTCGTACTGCACCCGCTGCAATTCGATGCGGTCGAAGTCGATCTGTGCGATGTCGCCGGCTTTGAGTCGGTCGCGGCTGATATCGATGATGTGGTCGTAATATTCCAGATCCGCCTTGGCCAGATCGAGAATGAACTTCGCCTCCAGCGTGTTCACAAATGCAGTGCGCAATGAGAAGACCATGTTGCGCTCCAGGTCCTCATGCTGCGACTGCGTGATGCGCGTGCCTTCCTCGGCGCTCTCCAGGCGCAGTTCGCGCTTGTGATCGCGCTCGTGAAGATAGCTGAAGTTGGGCTGCTCGTAGGTGCCCTTGAATGGCGTCCAGACGCCGTCGTGCGGCGCAATCTGCGTGCCGTCGGCAAGCATCGTGAACTGCGGATTGGGCCGAAGGAAGGCGGTGATCTCCTCGGCCTTCATCTCGTCCACGTTGTCGGCGTCGGCGCGCAGCGCCGGATTACTGGTCTCAAATTTGGCTCGAACCTGATCCCAGGTGAAAGCTTGCTGCGCCGAGAGTTGCCCCCCCATCGAGACCGCGACTGCAGCCATTGCCCAGACGGACAGGGAAGGAAAGATCTGCTTCATACCAAACCTTTGCGCCGCGGTTTGCGCGGCAATTCATGCAAATGTGAACTCTGAACGGCGACGATCGAATGCGAGGGAAGGGTCAGGCAGCCGGAGGAGGCCGGTTCTCGATGGACGTCAGCGAGGAGTTTTTAACCCAGGCTCGCGGAACATAACGCGGAGCCATGGTCCGAAAGATGCCAGAGACCAAACCCGGGAAGGCAGGCAAAGGCAACGCCCCGGTCACGGGGACGATCGAATGTGGGCTGGTGCAGACCGAATCGCGGCGCACGGCGGAGTCAACCTCGGCCGGATTCTGTGCCGCCATCAGATCGTCCGTCATGGAGATTGCCGGCAAAAGAATGAGAATGACAACGGCCAACGCTACAAACTGGGTCCGCCGCTCTCTCGCTGACCGCGGCGCGACCCGCAGCCACGCGCATACCATCCACACGGCCACCAACGCCCAACCTAGATTGAGTGTCAGCTCCATTCCAAGTGCTAATTCTACATGAGGAATGAATGTCAATGAAAAGATCCCGTATTTTCAAGGTCAATGGGAACTCGTAAGATGCGGGTTGAGATAATCTAAAGGATTTATAAACTCGATTGGTTTCCTTTGTGTGAAGGAGCCGGGAACTCCGCAAAAGATCGACCTGTTCGTGCGCAAACGACAAGCCCATCCGGCTTGGTCACTTGTTGCGCGAGGAGCTCAGGAACAGCGCACGCATCGTTTGACCGTCCTTGGGAATGCCCCGTAAGATAAAACAGGTTGGCTGTACGTGCCCTGCCCCGGGGCCGCGACGCCAGTCGGGAGCAAGCGGTCTTCGGCTTGAGCTTGCTGCCCCCTCGTTCAATGGCAGGACAGCTGACTCTGGATCAGCATATCGGGGTTCGAATCCCTGGGGGGCAGCCAATTAGAATCAATAACTTCCGATTGATCCTCCATCTCATCAAAGTGCTCTGGTTGCGCGGGGATTGCGTTTTGTCGCCGAGTTGCTTTGATGTCTAGACGGTCCACACATGATATGTCAGCCCCCGGTATGAGGTGACCGTAGGTGTCCACGGTGATCTGAATAGAGCTGTGTCCCATTTGCTCCTTCACGTACGTCAGCGACGCGCCGTCCTGGATCAACAGACTTCCGAACGTATGCCGCAGGTCGTGGAACCGGAATCTGTGTAGGCCGGCCTTCTCAAGTGCCGGCTGCATATATCGGACGGCGATGTTGTCCGGTTTGATCGGTGTACCGGCCTTCGAAAGCAACAGGAGCTATACCCATCATCCTTTCAGAGAGGCAGAGCATTGCCAGTTTTACCGGCATAGTCGCAGCCCGTTTTCAATTACTTCCCGCGCCCTCTTTGTCCGCCGGTTTCGCTGGTGACGCCGCGCTCCAGCACGGGTCTTAGCGGCTTCAATAAGAGTTCACACAATCGACGTAGTCCTGCTCGTCCATCTGGCCGAAGCCGCAACTATAGATCGGCCAGTTCGCGGTGTTGGCCATGTTCCACGGGATCTGTATGTACGTGCCGGGACCAGTGGGGTAAGGAAAGGATGTGGCGTTGCCGGCATCGTAGTAGTTGATGAACGAGGCAGTTGCAGCCGCGGTGGGTGTGAGCTGTGGATAGAGCTGCTGGGAGGAAGACGCCAGCGTCGTGCCGGCAGTCGCGCCGTAGGCAGTCGAAAATGTGTAAAGGCTGCTGAATTGCGCCGGCGCAGGCGAAGCGGACAGATTGTAGTTGATCGACTGATAGTCCATCGGCATCTCGGTCGCTTGTGCAACGGTGAATACCTTGAATGCCGGGTTATTGCCGAAGACCGGGCTTATGCCGGGAATTCCAAAGAGAACATCGCCGGTGGGCAGCACCCGGAATTCATCCATGTGTGTGTGACCGGTGATGCCCATGGCGACGAGGCCCGGGTATTTTGAGAGAATCTGCATGAACTCGGCCTGGTATTGAGCCTGCCACATCATGATGGCTTCGTCATCTGTCTCCGGGTTAGGCGCAACACCTTTTGCGGCATTTTGCGCGGTTCCCGTTGTGTTGGCGCCGGGGGGCACATGCATCATGAGCCACACCTTCTGGCCGGCCGATTGCGCGGCGGCCAGCTGAGAATCGAGCCAGGTAAGTTCGGCGTAGGGATCGAGCGGCGTCGGGTAGGTTGACTGCGCGAACGGGTTGCTGTCGAGGGCGATGACCAGCACTTGCGAATTCAAAATCGGCGCGGAATACGATCCGAGGGTCGTGAATGTGCTCTGAAACGTCGCCTGGTCAACGCTCGAGTTCAGAAGCTGCGTGTAGTAGGTGCCGGCGTTGTCGGAAAGGAAACTGGTATCCGGACCGGTGCCGTAAATGTTGTAGGTATCGATGTTTCCCGGCACGAAGATCACCGGTATGTTCCCCGCGTTGGCTCTGATCTCGGCGGAAACGAAGGCCATCGTCTTGTCGAGAAAACTCTGCATGGCCGCTGTCTCGGTCGTGGTCGGCGTCGTTGTTGGAATCACTGGACAAGATGCCGGGTTAAGCTGCGCGGGAAGCGACGAGGCGGTATACAGCTCATAAAAACACTGCGTAAGATCGTGGCCGAGCATGTCGCCGGAAAACAGAACCACAGGGCTCGATCCAAGATTCTGCTTAAGTGCCGCAAGGGCGAGCTCCAGCGCCGGGTAGTTCGTGTCGGTGCCAAACGTCGCAGGCGGCGCAGGGTTTGCGGTCTGATCGTTATCGAGAATGCTCTTCCACTGACTGGCAGGCTGGGCCACGAGCGAGGTGAAAAGGGCCGGATTGGCGAGTGGATTGAAGTGAATATCGGAGATCGCAACGACCGTATATGTCGAAGGAGTCACAGGAGGCGTCACTGGCATGGGCTGAGTGCCACTACACCCGGACAGCCATACAACACTTGCCACCATCAGAAAAGATACGCAGCGCGAGCTCTTGCTCATAGGTCACCCCTCAGGAATTCGAAAGACATGACGTTGCTTGGTTGCCGTTCGTGAATTAGAGCGGCATCGGCACACCCTCGGGTTATCGGCACAAGCGATTTTTGCATCAGCCTGCGACGCCATGGGCACGCGATGGTGCGATCCGGACGACATCGCGAGGCCTATTTGGAAAAGACGATTACAGTGGACTTTTTAAGGGAGCGGCTTGTTGCCGGCTGCGAAAAATCGCCCACAAAGCGTCTCGCGGCATGCTTCCTGCTCGTTGGCGCGCTCCGGCACTGCCCGCGACTGATGAATTCCCAAAACGGAAGAGCAGTCCTGAAACGAATATCCCGGCAGGCGAATTCGCACAAGCAGGACCTCCGCCGGCGTGTGACGGACCAAGATGGTCGCAGGAGTTTTCCATGCGATCGATCCGCGGAAGGTTTGTGTTTCTGTTGACCCTTGGTTTCTCGCTGTGCGGTTGCAACGGCGGCAGTCATTCAAGTCCGGCGCCTCAGCCTCCATCGGCCCTGAGCTATGCCGTGTCAGCTGCGACCTACACGGTGGGAACAGCGATCACCCCAGATACCCCTGTGGTAAGAGGCGGAGCGGTCACCTCGTACAGCGTGCTTCCTGCTCTGCCCGCGGGCCTGAGCCTGAGCCGCAGCACGGGCATTATTAGTGGAACGCCCACGACGGTAAGTGCCGCTGCGAATTACACCATTACGGCATCGAACGCAGCCGGAAGCGCGACCGCAACAGTTTCCATCACCGTCAATCCCGCGGCGCCGGCGGCCTTGACCTACGCGACCAATCCAGCGCTTTACAACGTTGGAGTGGCCGTGGCGGCGAATACTCCAACGAATACGGGCGGAGCCGTCGCGTCGTACACAGTGGTTCCCACGCTGCCCTGGGGTTTGAGCCTCAACAGCACTACCGGCGCAATCAGCGGCATTCCGGCCGTAGCCACAGCGCAGGCGAATTACACCGTGACCGCGTACAACGCCGGCGGCAGCACAAGCGCAACCCTCAGCATCACGGTGGCAAACGGCGCGCCGACGAACCTGACTTACAGCAACAACGCGCCGGTCTACACGGTGAATACGCCCATCATGGTCGACATCCCGGCGAGCACCGGAGGGGAACCGCAACTCTATGCGATCAGTCCCGCGCTTCCCGCCCGCCTCGCCTTCAATACAAGCAACGGGGCAATCAGCGGCACCCCGGCCGCAGCCGCGCCCAATTCCCCGTACGTCGTTACAGCCAGCAACGCGTTTGGCAGCGCGCAGGCGACGCTCAACATCACCATCGACGCCGAGGCGACACCGAATCTGGCTTACTCGCCCAGCACGGTCGTCTACACCGTGGGCCAGGCCATTACGCCGCTGCCCGTGGCGAATGGAGTTGCAGGGAGTTACTCGGTCAATCCGCCGCTTCCAGAGGGACTGAGCCTGGACGGCAGCTCGGGAACCATCAGCGGAACGCCGTCGCAAGTGGCCGCCACGGAGACGTACACGGTGACCGAAACGACCTCCTCCGACAATCTGACAGGAGCCGTCAGCATCACGGTGGATGGCGTGGCGCCCTGGGCGCAAAGCATTCCCAATCTGGACCAGACGATTACGCCTCTCGCCGCCGCCGGATCGCAAGTGCAGCAGCTCAACCCCGATCTCGCGGACAATCCCGCATGGCTGGCCTCGCAGGCCGCAACCACCGTCGTCAGCCCCGATGGCAACACCATGCTGGTTCTGACCAGCGGTTACAACCGCGTCTTCGATCAGGGCAGCAACTCGCTGACTTCGTTCGAAGGGGCGGACTCCAATGAATACGTGTTTGTCTACGATATTTCGGGCGGCTATCCGATCAAAAAGCAGGTGTTGCAGGTTCCCGTCACCTATTTTGGAATGGCATGGGACCCCACCAGCACCAGCGCCAACGCGCATTTTTACGTGAGCGGTTGCAGTTACGACGACGTGCACACCTTTTCGAACAACGGCCCCAACGGTCTTTGGCAGGAGGTGGGGACGGTCCTGACGAAGGCTGGGGCGTTGGGCCATACCACGTCAGCGGGCTTGGAGGGAGTGGGCTTGAATGCGGCCCCGCCGGTGGGATCGGTTCCGGTGAATTCCCAGGTCTACGTTTACCCGTGCGCCGCCGGACTGGCGCTTTCCAGTTCCGGCCAGACGATGGTGGTGGCGAACTATTACAACGATTCGATCTCAGTCCTGACCGGAGGCTACGGCAATTGGGCGCTCCAGGATGTGAACGCCACCGGCAACACGGCTGTAACCAACCTGGACCTGCGTCCTGGCAAGAGCCTGATGTCGGCGGCGTCAGGCACCCCGGGAGGCGAATATCCATTCTGGGTGGTCATTGCGGGCGACGATCAAGCCTCGCCATCGACGGCCGTAGCCTATATTTCGAGCATTCGCGACCGCGAAATCGATGTGGTGCCGCTGGTTCAGACCGTAACTTCCTCTGGACAGCGGAATGGCCCCTACGCTGTGTCGGCGCGAATCGCGGTCAAGGGCCAGCCTAACAAGATGGTCATGAATCGGGCGCAGACACTGCTTTTTGTGGCCGAAGACCAGACGGACACCGTGGACGTGATCGACATCGACCCCGATCCCACGCACGCCATGACCTACAATACGGTGATTGAAACCATTCCGGTTCTCGCGCCTCCGGAATTGCTGCCTTCCACCTTTTATGACTCGGGCTCGAACACCGAGATCGCCAACCCCATCTATCGAGGCTCGAATACCAACAGCCTGGTGCTTTCGAAGGATGAGTCGCAGCTCTATGTGACCAACGGCAACCTGAACGATGTCGCGGTGGTTCAGCTGACCGGAGAAAATGCGGGGCAGACGATCGGCCTGATTCCCACCGGTTGGTATCCGAACTCCGTCAGCATTGACGGCACCGGCTTCTGGATGTATGTCGCCAACGCCAAGTCGCCAACCGGGCCGAACCCCAACTGGTGCTATGGATACGGGCCCACGAACTTTCTGCCCAATTGCTTCCCGAACAACCAATACAATCCGCAACAGACCAAGGCCGGGCTGCAAACCTTCCCCATTCCAGGCGCGGCCCAGTTACAGCAGTTGACCGCGCAAGTCGCCACCAACGACCGCTTCTCGAGTACGGAATCGACGAGCGACCAGCAGACGATGGCGGCGGTAAGCAGCGGCGTCAAGCACGTGATCTACATCATCAAGGAAAATCGCACTTACGACCAGGTGCTGGGCGATCTAACCGACAAGAACGGCATGCCGATCGGCGATCAGGATCCGAGCCTGGTGCAATGGGGCCAGGCGATTACGCCCAACCAGCACAGCCTGGCGCGGACGTTCGTAGACCTCGACCGCTTCTACGCATCGTCAGAGGTCAGCTACGACGGATGGTTGTGGAGCACCGCGGCGCAGTGCCCCGACATCGACGAGCATCAATTCCCGGTCACGTATGGTTTTCGCGCCCTCAGTATTGACGCCGAAGGACTGAATCGCAGCGTGAACGTGGGACTGCCTACCCTTGCCGAACGCGTGGCTGCGGACCCGCTCACGCCCAACGATCCGGATATTCTCCCCGGGCAGATCCCGGCAGGCGCGCCGGACGGACCCAATGACGAGATCGCTACCGGCTTTTTATGGAACGCTGCATTACGCGCCGGCCTGACTGTGCGCAACTACGGCTTCCATATCGACACCACATGCTATAACGAGCCGGCCTGCGCGATTCCGCCCATCGAGAATCCGGCGGCGTCAAACACCATTGTCGCCTATCCTACGAATGCCGCGCTCGCGCCGTACACAGATCCATATTTCCGCGGTTTCGATAATAACTTTCCGGATTACTACCGCGAACAGGAGTGGGAGCGGGACTTCGATGCCAACTACGCCAGTGGCGGACTTCCGTCGCTGACCCTGGTGCGCCTGATGCACGACCACACTGGCAACTTCTCGACGGCCATCGACATGGTGAACACGCCGGAGTTGATGCAGGCCGACAACGACTACGCCGTCGGGCTGCTGGTGGAAAAGATCGCAAACAGCATTTACGCGCAGAATACCCTCATCTTTGTGGTGGAGGACGATGCGCAGGATGGCGCCGACCACGTCGATTCGCACCGCACCATCGCGTTTATCGCGGGGGCTTATGTGAAGCAGGGCGCCGTTGTTTCCACGCCCTATACCACCGTCGATTTCATCCGCACGATGGAAGAGGTTCTGGGCCTCAAGCAGTTCCTGAACATCAACGACGCTCTCGGCCATCCCATGACCGACGTCTTTACCACCACCCCGCAAAGCTGGAGTTTCACGGCCACGCCTTCGACGTATCTCTACGCGACCGCGCTGCCGCTGCCGGCCCTTCAAGCAGGCGTGAAGATTCCCAGGTCCACGCACAATGCCGCCTATTGGGCGCGCGTCACCAAAGGTCTGGATTTTTCCGATGCCGATCGCGTCGATCCCCTCCTCTACAACCGTATTCTCTGGAAGGGCATGATGCACGGCCGGCCGTTGCCTCCGTCGCTCGCCGCAGACCATCCACGCGATGACGATGATGATGACCGGCCGGCAAAAGCCGGAAACCATTCTGTCAGTTACCACCCATCGCAAAGCAGCGATGCTCGGCAAGAATCCAAGCCGGAGAGAGAATAGTTCGCAAGCACCCAAGGACTGGCACCGTGTCTGCGTGATTCTGGAATCGATATTGCAGTAAGTGCGGGCATCCACGCCCGCACTTGCTGCCATTGGCGGAGAAGTTGAGCACGGAAGCCAAACCGCCTGCAGATGCGTTACGACGCAGCGGCAGCGAAGTTAACACGCGTCGCTACTACGGCGGCGACCTGTGGTTCCCATCGTCCCGCCAGTTTGCATCGCTCGTCAGCTCTGATCATCCTGTTTCGCCCGCGGCGAAGACGGGCGAGCCCGCCGGATCATGCATGATCTGAAGTTCCGTGAGCCATCTGCTCAATCCACTCTGTGCCGGATTTCTTCGCTTCGCCCATTGCCGCATTCGACACCTCCTCCCACGCTTCCCACGTCGCCAGGCGCTCTCGATACGCGTCTCGCGCTCTCGGCAAAATCGAGGTGCCCAGCCCGAGCCGCAGCGGTGGATCGTCCGCGTCCACTAGCTTCAAGACGGCCTCCGCGGTCGCCTCCGGGTCGCCCCGTTCCAGGCCGGCCAGACGCACCAGAAACTGCTTCCGGAACTCCGCGTATGGCTCGAAAGCATCGGCGGCCAGTGCGGATTTTCCAAAATCGGTTGCGTAAGCGCCGGGCTCAACCAGCGTCACTTTAATGCCGAAGGGTTTCACCTCCTGCGCCAGGCTTTCGTGCAGAGCCTCTACCGCCCATTTCGTGGCGCAGTAGAAGCCAATGAGCGGCAGCGTGGTGATCCCCAGTCCGCTCGAGACGCCGAGAATATGTCCACTGCCTTGCTTCCGCAGCAGCGGCAGAGCCGACCGCAGCACCCGAACCATCCCGAGGTAATTCGCGTCGAACAAATCGCGGATCTGATCGTCGCTCGCTTCCTCGACCGTCGCAATCAGGCTGTAGCCGGCGTTATTCACCAGCACATCCAACCTGCCAAAATGTTTGTGCGCCTGCTGAACCACCTGGGGCACCTGTTCGGCATTGGTCACGTCGAGCGCAAGCGGCAAAACCGCGTCTCCAAAGCGCTCTTTGAGGTCCGCAACATCTTTGACCTTGCGCGCTGTAGCCGCGACTTTATCGCCGCGCTTGAGCGCAGCTTCGGCCCAAAGGCGGCCAAAACCGCGAGACGCGCCCGTAATAAACGATGTCTTTTCCATACTGACTCCTCTGAAATTGACTGAATTGTGTTTGGCTTTTACGCAGTGTACTGGCGCCTTCGTTCAGGCCTGCGCGTAACGCATATTTCCAAGATCGGTGAGAAGGTCAGGACCACTCGGGCTCCATCCCAGCTTGGCTCTGGTCTGCGCACTGGAAACATGAGCATCCCTGCCCGCGAAGAAACCGAGAAAGCCAAAATGTTCCTGCGCCTGCTCCGGTGAGATAGAAGTGACCGGCACGTTCAGCCCGCGGCCGATGGCAGTGGCAATGTCTCTCAACGGCACACCGTCTTCTGCCACCGCGTGATACCGCGCTCCAGGTGTGCCTTTCTCGAGCGCGAGCCGGTACAGCCGGGCGACGTCCGCCACATGCGCGGCAGGCCAGCGATTGAGTCCATCGCTGACGTATGCTGAGACGCCTTTGCCACGCGCTATAGCGATCAGCGGCGTGACGAGCCCTTGTTTCACCGTGTCGTGAACCTGCGGCAGACGCATCACCGAGGCGCGCACTCCGCGCTCCATGAGCGCAACGGCCGTCGCCTCGGATGCGCGAGGATATGTGGCCGAAGGCGGAATCGGTGGATCGTCTTCGGTCGCCGCGCGCCCTTCAGCGACTCCAACTCCGGAAGTCACGATGAGCGGACGGCTGGAACCTTGCAGCACCGCGCCGATGGTTTCGATGGCGCGCTTGTCGAGTTCGCAGCTTTCCGCGAACTTCGTCCAGTCGTGCCGGAAGGCTGCGTGAATAACAGCGTCGGCTGCGGCTGCGCCGCTGCGCAGGCTTTCCAGGTCTTCCAGATCGCCGCGCTGCACCTGCGCCCCGGCCGCGGCCAGAGACTGTGCGCCGGCATCGCTGCGCGCCAGACCAAGCACCTGATGGCCCGAGCCGATAAGTTCCATGACAATCCTGGAACCGATGAATCCTGTTGCACCTGTAACAAAAATACGCATGAGAACCTCTCTTCGCTTCTTACTGCTCGAATTGACGTACAGCGGCCATCCCAGTTAAAACGGAGATAGTCTCCGCATGAGTAGATAATCGGAGAGAGTCTCCGGTTGCAAAATGTTTCGAAAATGAAGAACAGGCATCCCAAACCTGCCCCGCGAAGACGACGATCAGATGCTCAGCGCAACCGCGAGCGCATTCTCGAAGTGGCGAAGCGGGCCTTTACGCGCCACGGCGCCGCTGCCAGTCTTGACGACATCGCCAGGCAGGCGGACGTCGGAGCCGGCACCTTGTATCGCCATTTCCCCACGCGGGATGCGCTCATCGAAGCGGTCTACCGCAGCGAGGTGGAAAAGCTCGCCGGCGCAGCTCACGGGTTTGCCGCCTCGATGCCCCCGATCGAGGCCCTGCGCGCATGGTTGCTCCTGTTTGTCGATTACATCGCTGCCAAGCACATCATTGCCCCGGCTCTTAACAGCGTCGCCGGAGGACCTACCAGGCTCTATGAGGGTTCTCACGGCATGGTCCACGAAGCGATCGACGAACTGGTGAAGCGCGCGAAACGGAGCGGCGATGTGCGAAGAGATGTCGACGCCTCCGATCTGCTTCGCGCGGTGATCGGCGTCTCCTATGTGAGCTTCGGCGGTGATTGGCAGCAAAGCGCAAAGAGACTGATCGACATACTTCTGGCAGGTTCTCGACCGGTTGAATAGACTGCGTTTCAATCCGCTCTCAAGAGATGTGCGGCGAAGTCATCCAGTCCGCCGTGCCGCGAAGCCAAAGCGTAACCGTTGTTGAATGCCTTGATGACGGCGCGGCACGGCACGCGACTCCGAAGCGCAGCCGGGCGGTTCGCAGGCAACTTCGTATACTTGGCAAAAGTGTATTCTTCATGATCGGCGGTTCAAATCAAGTCTCATGACGTTTGACAACCAACTCCCGCGGCGAGTCAAGGTCATCGATTCACACACCGCGGGCGAGCCAACGCGGTGCGTCATTTCCGGAGGCCCGGATCTCGGCCCCGGTAGCGTTGCTGAACGCTTGGAAAAGTTCCGTCACGAACACGATATCTTCCGGCGTGCAATTCTGAGCGAACCGCGCGGCTCCGATGTGCTGGTCGGCGCTCTGCTCGTCGAGCCGGTGGATCTGCAGTCTGCCGCGGGGGTAATCTTCTTTAACAATGTTGGCTACCTGGGAATGTGCGGGCATGGCACCATCGGCCTTGCCGCAACCCTCCAGCATCTTGGCCGGATCGGGCCTGGCGCCTATCGCGTCGAAACACCCGTCGGCGACATCAAGTTTTCACTTGGCGAGGATGGCGACGTTACACTCCGCAATGTCGAAGCATATCGTTTCCGCGCGCGGGTTCCCCTGGAAATCCCCGGCGCCGGCAAGGTGTATGGCGACGTGGCGTGGGGCGGGAACTGGTTCTTTCTCGTTGAGGACCATCCTTTCAAACTCCTCGCCGAAAACGTGGAAGAGCTGACCGCCTTCGCCTGGCAGGTGCGCCAGGCTTTGGCTGCGAATCGAATCACCGGGGCCGGCGGAGCGGAGATTGACCACGTGGAGTTGAATTCCGCGCCGCAGGATCCGGCCAACGACAGCCGCAACTTCGTCCTCTGCCCCGGGAAAGCCTATGACCGCTCCCCTTGCGGTACCGGAACCAGCGCAAAAATGGCATGCCTCGCCGCCGACGGCAAGCTTGAGCCCGGGCAGCGTTGGCGGCAGGAGGGGATCCTGGGCAGCGTTTTCACGGGCCACATCGAGCGGGAAGGCGAACGGATCATTCCGCACATTACGGGCTCAGCTCACGTGACGGCTGAATCAACGCTGATCTTCCTGCCCAACGATCCATTTGGCGGCGGAATACCGGTTTCCGGAGCAGCCCAATGAGTGCGGGAACGTCGTTCGATGTGGCCATTGCCGGAGGCGGCATTGTCGGCGCCGCCTGCGCCCTGGCTTGCGCGCAACGCGGCCTCCGCGTCGTCCTGGTAGAACGGGACACCGTCGGCAGTGGAGCGACGGCTGCCGGTATGGGCCACATCGTTGTCATGGACGACTCCGAGGCGCAGTTCGCGCTCACGTGGTATAGCCAGCTGCTATGGAACTCGCTCGCGGCCACACTGCCTGCCTCGGCCGAGTATGAGCAGCGTGGAACGCTGTGGATTGCCGCCGACGGCGAAGAGATGGATGCGGCAGAGAAAAAACATCGTTGGTACACTGAGCGGTCGATTCCCTGCGAATTGCTGACCGCCGCACAGTTATCCCGGGCCGAGCCACATCTTGCCGGCGGCCTGGCCGGCGCCCTGCTGATCAGAGAGGACGCCGTGGTTTATCCGCCGGCTGTGGCCCTCGAGTTGGCCTGTCGCGCGCAGCAGCTCGGCGCAGAAATCATTCTCGGCCGCGCCGTCCGCGGGTTTGGCGACGGTCGCATCGAGCTGCAAGACGGCGCCCGCGTGATTGCCCACCGGGTGGTCCTGGCGCTCGGAGCCGACTCGGTTCACCTTGCTCCGGAATTGCCGATTCGCAAGCGCAAGGGCCACTTGGTGATCACTGATCGCTACCCCGGATTTGTGCAGCATCAACTTGTCGAGCTGGGCTATTTGAAAAGCGCGCATAGCTCGACCGCCGATTCGGTCGCATTCAATGTGCAGCCCCGTCAGACTGGCCAGATCCTGATCGGCTCATCACGCCAGTTTGGCGCGGAATATGCCGCGACCGACCAGCATATCCTGAGTGCCATGCTGGCTCGCGCCGCACAATATCTGCCGGGAATTCGAGGCTTGAGCGCAATCCGCGTGTGGACCGGGTTCCGCGCCGCCACGCCCGACAAGCTCCCGCTCATTGGCCCAGATCTGCACGATCCTACGGCGTTCCTTGCCACTGGGCACGAAGGATTGGGGATTACCACCTCCCTGGCAACTGCCGAACTGGTGGCCGATCATTTGACCCATCGCGCGTCTGCCATCCCAGCCACACCGTATCTGCCTGCGCGTTTTGCGCCGGCGCCACCATCCGGCACACCACGCCGGCAAGAGGAAGCTTATGCAATGGACAGGAGTGATGCCGGCGCTGACCACGGCATTCAATGAAGACCTGACGATCAATCACGCCTTTGTAGCCCGCCACGCACAATGGCAGGTGGAGAACGGCGTCAGCGGGTTGATCGCTCTCGGCTCGCTCAGCGAGGCTGCAACCCTCTCGTTTGAAGAAAAACTCGCTTTGGTCGATACTCTCGTTGCCGCGGTCGACAGAAAAATTCCCGTGGTTGCTTCCATCTCTGCGCTTTCCACCGCCGAGGCGGTTGCGTTGGCCAAGGCAGTTGAGGCGCGCGGCGCAAGGGGCTTGATGATCCTGCCTCCTTATGTCTACAAGGGAGACTGGCGCGAGATGAAGGCGCACGTTGCCGCTGTGCTCCAGGCTTCTTCGCTCCCTGCCATGCTCTACAACAATCCGGTCTCCTATGGCACCGATTTTCTACCCCGGCAGATTCAGGAGCTCGCCGAAGAATATCCCACGTTCAAGGCTGTGAAAGAATCAACGACTGATGTGCGCCGGGTTACCGCAATTCGCGCGTTGCTTGGCGACCGGCTGGCGATCTTTGTCGGCGTCGACGACGCGATTGTCGAGGGCATCGCTGCGGGCGCGTGCGGCTGGGTCGCCGGTCTGGTGAATGCGTTCCCCAAAGAGAGCGTGGACCTGTTCCGTCTGGCCGGCACAGGGAAAAACGCGGAGGCATTCGAGCTTTACCGCTGGTTCTTGCCGCTCCTGCGCTTGGACACACTGCCCAAATTCATCCAGCACATCAAGCAGGTGCAGCAGGAAGTGGGAACGGGGTTTGCGCGTGTGCGGCCGCCCCGCCTGGAACTCATTGGCGAAGAACTCGAGGCGACACGGACAGCGGTCCGTCAGGCCATCGCAAGACGGCCGGCTGTTGCCATGCCCGGCGTCACCATTTGAGAGAAGAAGATCGATCGCACGGTCGCCTGCCCCCGTTCAGTCTGAAGACGAAGCGCGCGAAGTCACTTCACTCGTTGCCGCAGCGTGAACTTCGCACATCGCCGCAATTTCCACGGGAAACAATGGCGGTCTTGGCGCCGTTGCCGTCCAACCGAAGACGAAACCCGTGGCCGGGCCGCAGATTCTCCCCTGGCACGGGCCCATGCCGCAGCGCGTATGCAACTTGGCTTCGCGCCACGACCGGCAATTCGCGAGTTGCCTCCATGTCACGTCTTCGCAACGGCAGACGATCGTGTCCCCGTCGGCCAGTGTGCGCAACTCATCGCGCAGCGCAAAGGCGCCATCGAGCCGGCGGGCAAATTCGGTCCAGCCGTCGCGCGCCGAAAACAACCTGCCAGCCTCTGCCGCGCGCCCCGCTGCGGCGAGCCCGGCAATGCGTCCTTCAATCTGGGCTTTTTCTACGCCCCCAATCCCCGTGGCTTCGCCTGCGCCGTATAGATGTTCGACTGAGGTTTGTTGCCACGCATCAACCTTTAAGTAGCCGTGCTCCAGTTCGCAATCGAGCAACTGGGCCAACTCGGTGTTGGCAACCAGATGAAATCCAATCGCCAGCAAATCCGTTTCAAGCTCGACCCGCCTTGCGCCCCCCGCTATCGTAACGCTGCGCAGGCGCGCCTCGCCTTTTGTGTCGGAGGCCGAAGCGCCGGTCACCCACGCACCGGCATAATAAGGTGCCCCGAAGATCTTCATTCCATAGCCCGCGCCTTCAATCAGTTTGCCTGGCTGGCTGAAGAGAAGCCGCGCTGAGAATTGCGCCAGCCGCGACCATGGCGCCTGCTCCACGATCGCTGCAATACGCGCCCCGGCAATGCGCAGATTTGCTGCGACAGCCAACAACAGCGGCCCCGTCCCCGCCACCACCACGCGCTTGCCTGCCACATCGAAGCCCGACTTTACGAATGCCTGCAGGCCCCCTGCGCCAAAAACCCCAGGCAACGTCCAGCCCGGAAATGGCACGAACATCTCCCGCGCCCCGGTTGCGAGGATCAGCGCCCGAAACCCAATGTCGGCGAATTCGCCCTGGCTCTCGATACGCAGGCTCCTCATTGAGGCGCCGGCAGCGCCCGCATCAAGTACGGCGCGCCAGCCCGATCGCACCTCAACGTGTTGCGCGCGCAAACGGTCCACCCATTTCGCAGCTTCCGCGTTGCGTCCTTTAACGCTGCTTCGCCAAATCTGTCCCCCGGGATGGGAATTGTCATCGATCAGGCAAACCTTCAGGCCGGCTTCGGCTGCGGTCGCGGCGGCCGCAAGACCGCCCGGCCCCGCGCCGATAACGACAACATCAAATTCGTCGCTCATTCCGTCACCACGCGCATTCCCGGCTCGCAAAGAATCTGGCAACTGCGTTGGTGCGGCCGCCCGTCGATCGTGACGCGGCACTCGTAGCAAATACCCATGCCGCACAGAGGCTGGCGCGGTTCGCCCGTCACAGAAACGCGGCTGCTCGCGCCTGCCAGCAGCAGGGCCGCAGCCACCGTTGCGCCCTGCGGAACTTCAAGCTGCGTTTCGTTCACGGTGATGGCAATCGTCCGATTCACCGCAACTCCAATCCCCATGCCTTTCGAGACCCGTGAAAGGCCCCAAATCGCCTGATTCCAGGATAGTTCGCAGCGCATCCAAGTTTCTACGTTGGGGCCGCTCGAGGTCCAGGACCGTCCCCGGCCCGATGCACCGGTTCCCTCACTCAATATTGCATCAATCCTTATCCCATCTCCGGAGTGCCCTCCGCCTGAAACTACAGTCACTCTTTATGCCTTCGTCTTCAGTCCCAGGTAACTCCCGCCACAGTGTCTTTCGAGCAGTCGATTGCCACGGTCTTTCCGCCACAGATTTGATCAACGGCTAAAATTGAAACTCCAAGGGAAAATCCAGGAGCAAGAGATGAACTGCGCAAGGTGGATTGTTAGCGCCGCGCTGGCTGCGGGTGCTTTCCCCTGCATCCCTGTGCGGGGGCAAGAGGTCGCAGCGATTCAAGCCGTGAAGGCAAAGCTCGCTGGCGTGGTTGACGACTGGACGACTCATCACGTGGCGTTTTCAAACCCCGGCACGCGCGAATATGCCATGAAAAAAGGGACGCTGGATCGCTGGACGAAGGTGACCAACGATCCGCGCTACCAGATGCAGCAGTTGAAACGCGCTGCAGCATCGCAGCCCGCATTCAACGCCGGCCCGGATGCGGCGGACCGGATCGGCGTATTGCGTAAACCGTCGGGTAATCCCCGAATCGGCTTCCACCACTATCTCGTGCCCAATACCATAACCATCATCAAAGACTGGTCTCAGGATCTTGGCGGCGGTCCCACAATTCCCGGCACTGTCGAGCCCAATGCTTATCCCGCCAAATTCGGAATCTCCGATTCAAGTCTGGGAACGGCAAGCTGCAGCGACTTCGTGGTCTACCCGACAGGCCAGCCCGGCAGCGCCACCGCGGCCACCATCATCGCCTTTACCAACCTTTACAGTTCCTGCAGCGGAGATGTACCAACCGTCGCCTGGGCGTATAACACCGGCACCGGGTATGCCGTCACCACGGCGCCCACCCTGTCTGCAGATGGAACAGAGGTCATCTTTGTGCAGAGCAACGGCACAAGTTCCCAGTTGGTTGCTCTCGCATGGGCAGCATCGACAACTGAGACCGTCAGCTCTCCCGGTTCACCCATGAACGTTTCCAATGTCAACGGCTGCACCACCGCCTGTATGGCCACCACGGCGCTCACCTCATTGGACTCGATCTCCGCCGCATACTACGTCTACGACGCCGACGCCGTCTTCGTCGGCACAGACAGCGGCACCATCGACAAGATCACTCCCATCCTCAATGCGGCAATCGGAACGGCCTCGAGCGTAACGCTTCCTGGAGCCGGAGACGTCGCCTCTCCGGTCTATGACGGCACTTCGGGTTGTGTCTTCGTCGGCGATTCAAACGGGTTCGTTTATTCGGTCGACTCCGGGTTGCCTGTTGGGTCAGTCTGTAATTCGGGCGCCTTCAAGCTCTACGGCCACTCCGACCAGTTGGCCTCCGCCGGCGGCGGGGGGATTTACGATGCGCCCTTGTTCGACGCAGGCACCGGAACATTCTACGTTTTCGTGAGCCGCTCCAACGGCTCAATCTGCACCACCACCGATGCCAACTGCGTGGCGGAATTTCAGGCTTCGACGATCGGGTCGGGCAGCACCAGCGCGCTTCCCATCGATACTGACCCATTGGGCGGCCCAAACACCGTCGCCAATCCCATCTACCAGGGCTCCTTTGACAACACTTACTACTCCTCGACGGGTGGAACCGGCAACCTCTATGTCGTCGGCGGAACGGGAGACTCGTCTGCGGCCATGCTCTTTCAGATCCCCATCACTTCTGCGGCCATCAGCAGCAGTGCCAGTGTTTCCGTTTCCGGCCTCACCGGCGGAACGGAATATCCCTGGCCCTCGCCGGCAACTGAGTTCTACAACGCCAATGACGCCAAAGACTACCTCTTCTTCAGCGTCAATGACGGAGCACCCTCCGGCTGCACCAATTCCGCCGGCAATGGCTGCATCCTGTCGTACAACATCACCACGACATCCGTTTCGCTTGAAGGAACCGGCCAGAACTTCATCACCCCAGGCACCGATGGATGCTGGTCGACCGGGGGCATCGTAATCGACAACGACGCCGCCACTGCGGGTGCATCGCAAATCTATTTCGTTAACCTCAACGGCGAGGACGCCGGCACCTTGGACCCAGACGGCAATGTGGTGTCCGCCAGCAGCAACTGCACCGCGGGGACAAATGCGACACTTCAGGCTGTGCAGGCTGCGCAGGCCGCGCCATAACTCACTCGGATTCGCGCCATCATATACGCCGCTGCACCGTATCCCGGTCATCGCACCGCAGCTTCATAAAAGATGAGTGGCTTCTTCGCCGGGGAAAAGCCACCTTGATGAAACCGGGAGCAAGGCGCACCAGCGGTGAAACCTGAACGATCCCCGGCCGTTCGCCGCACCTCGCTGGCTTGCGTGCGCGCAGAACAATCTGCCTCAAAGTGAGACAGCGGCTTGGGAGCCGGCCATTGGCGCCTGATCTTCGTGTGATTCCGCTGCTTGTCCCGCCCTCCCGTGAACCAAGTTAGTCCACGGTTTCTCACTGATTTCACAGTAGAATGACCCCATCGATACATCGCCACGGGTGTGGAAGCGATCCACGGAATTCTCGTTTACCTCGCCGGTAAATCAACACCCCGTGCGGATGTGCGGGAGATTTGTGTCACTTCCGAACTCGGCAATCGGTTCGACCTCGGCTGGCCGAGGCCGTGGACAATTCCACCACCGCAAGTGTTCCCAGGAGATTGTTTCGTATGTCGCAAGCTAAGTCCCCCTGTTCGAAATGGTCGATCATCGCCCTCTTGTTCGCCGCTCTCGCCGCGCCTGCCAGCCCGCTGCAAGGACAAAATGTGGCGCCGGCAAATGGAGCCGTTGATGATTGGTCTTCGCATCACGTGGTGTTTTCCAATCCGGGAATTGAAACCGAGGCATTCAAGAGCGGACGCTACAGCGAATGGCTCAGAATCGTGAATGACCCTCGCTACGTGATGCAGCAGGAAAAGCGCGGATCTGCGGTACTCAAATCTACATTCGTTGCTCCGGCGCAGCCCCTTCCAGCCTCGGCTGATATCAGCGGGCCCTTCGGCCTCGGTGAAGGCCGTCGATTGCAAAACCCCACTCCTCGAATTGAACCAGGATGGATCGCCAAACCCGCGCTGAAACGGGACTGGAGCATGAACAATGGAGCCGTTCCCAGCGCCACCATGACCATTACGGTCGGAACCGTCTCCGGCGGCGTATCGGCAACCTCAACCATCACGGTCGACGGCCAGGAATTTACGACCTCAGCGCCGGCAACGCAGACGGGAACGCTCACCGAGACCGGTTCCGCATCGGGCACCAGCCTTGTCATCGGAGCGTCGGGGAACACCGTCACCTATCAGTTCTCCAATACGACTCTTGGAACGCCGGCAACTGGTACATGCCTGGTCTACAACGGCGGTGCCACCGGAAGCAGAACAACGATGGAAAACAACCTGCTCGGGGCAATCACCAACGGAGCCGCCGGAGCCCAATCGGGCAACACAGCCTGGAAATGCGCCAGCGGATCATCGCCCAACCCAACCGCCACCGAATCCGGGTACACCAACTCGGGCACCACCCACACCATCACTCTCGCGGCTGTGAATGCCGGCGCGACAGGGTACGGTACTCCCACCACGGGATCGGACTTCAGTTACACCGCAGGAACCACTGGAACAAACGGCCCCGGAGATACGGCGACGACATTCAATTATTGGAATGGCGCCAGCTATGACACGGCGGATCAGCTCGCAAACGATCTGTATAACGCGTTCATCCTGAACACTACCCTCTATGGCACAACCGGCGCCTTCACCATCTCCAATCCTTCCGGCACAAGCAACGAGGTGACGTTCACTTCCGTCGCCCCGGGCGTCGCCGGCAACAGCTACACGGCATCTGATGCCAGCTTCACTGCCGTCTCGCTCTCCAATAGCGGGGACTTCAGCGGGGGCGCAAACACAGTGGTGGCAAACGTATTCCCCGCGAAATATGAATTCTCTACAACCGCGGCAAGTTGCAGCGATTACGTCGTATACCCGACTTTCCTGGGCGGGTCAGACGCCACCGTCATTGCCTACAACAACATCTATTCCACCACCTGCACCACCGGATCGGTGCCCAACGTTGCCTGGGCCTACAATACCGGCGGCATTGCGGCCCTTTCCCCGATTCTTTCCTACGACGGAACGCAGGTCGCTTACATCCAGACCAATTCCGGCGTGGCAAGTCTGGTGATTCTCAAGCCCTCGGCAACCGCCAACAACGGCACGGTCGCCTCACCGGCATCCGCCACTTCGTACGGTTCCGGCAGCTACCGCGGATGTGCCGCGCCCTGCTTCACCACCATCACCCTCCACGGCAATCCGAACGACAGCAACTCGTCGCCTTTCTATCTCTATGGCAGCGCCGACACGCTCTACGTCGGCGACAACAGCGGCAAGCTTCATAAATTCACCGGCGTTTTCCTGGGTACGCCTGCCGAAGTCACCACCGGCGGATGGCCCATCGCAGTCAGCGCCAATGTCCTCACCAGTCCTGTGTACGACTCGACATCGGGCAACATCTTCGTTGCCGATTCCGGGGGCTATCTCTACTCCTATCTGGCGTCGAATGCCACTCACGAAATGACCAGCAGCAAGCTGACTTACGCCAGCGGTACCACCGGCATCGTGGATGGTCCCGTCGTCGATCCCTCAACCGAAAAGGTCTACGTGGTGGCGGGCGACGACGCCAACACTTCTACCGACGGAAGCTTCTCGTGCACGTCGACGACCGGGTGCAGCGGCGTCTTCCAGTTCTCCGCCTCCAACACAACTACGGGCACGGGAGCCTGCGCCGCAACCTCCGCAACCGCCTGGCCATCCGGAGCCAACTGCGGACTGGAGGCCGTGTTCGGTGTGGGATCCTACCCCAACATGTACGACGGCGCCTTCGACAATACCTACTTCAACGGAACCGGAACCTCCGGTTACCTGTGGGAGTGCTCTCCGGCCAATCCCGCCGGTACCGACATCGCGCCAAGGCTGGCCGCCGTCGCCCTTCAATCCGGCGGAGGCATCGTCGCCTCGGGCGATGTCATCGGTTATTCCACCGTCACGACCGCCATCTCCGCCTTCACCCCAAACACGCCCGGAGTCGCGTGCTCCCCGGTGACCGAGTTCTACAATACCGGCAACTCATCCACTGTGACGACGATTAACGAATCCGGTGGAATCGGCACCGGCACTGCGAGCGTGACGGTTGCCTCTTCCGCGGGAATTGCGGCCGGAAACTATATCCAGATCGGCAGCGAAGACATTCTGGTTACGGCTGTCGCAGGCAGCAATCTCACCATCGCCAGAGGCCAGATCGGCACATCGGCTGCCTCTCACTCGAACTTGTCGGATGTCTCGATTCCCGCTGTCGATTATCTCTATCTCAGCGTCACTGAAAACGCCAACGTCACCCCAGGCGCGCTCGCCTGCACAGGAACCTCGGGTGCATGCCTTTACAGCATTGCGGTCGGCACTTCGTCTGGATCGCATGTTGTCGCTTCCATGGCTCCGACCAACGGCCTGGGTTCAGCCGGAGGCACGACCGGCATCATCGTCGACAACTCCCTGACTACGGCCGGTGAATCGCAAATATATTACTCCAGCCTCAGCAACGCGACTTGCTCAGGCAACGGGCAAAGCGGTACCTCCGGCACGGCAAGCTGTGCAGTACAAACCTCACAGACCGCGCCGTAATTTCACTTGCAGCCGGTTCAACCGAACTTCGCCCTCTCCAGTCGAGCTGTACAGCTCCCGCAAACGGCGGCGCGCGACGGCCAAACCAGCCCGCACTTGCGCGCCGCGGCACAGTCGCCCTGTCTCGTGCCGCTCAGCCGTCGAATCCCCGGGTCCCGCCTCTCTACGTTACGAAAGAGTGATTTTTCCAGTCCAGGCAGAAGTTTTCCTGCAATTTGGTTACTTTTGTTGCATGGTTGTCCACAGATAGGCCATAAAGTGAATCAAGTTAGTTCACGGCATCTCGCTGAATTCACTGTAGAATCTTTCCATCGCCACGTCGACATTGGTGTGCAGGCGCCCCCCTGGTTTTTATGGTTACCTTTGAGGTTTTCCGTAATTCCCAAAACCCTGCCACCGGGATTCGGATATCAATTTCCGGAAGTCAGAAATCGGGCCGAATTTGAGCGATGGGCTACGTCCGGAATCTCTCAGCATGAATTGTCTCGATCGGAGAATGCCAATGATGTCGAATGTGATGTCCCCCCGTTGGAAGTGCTCGACGATCAGCCTGATCTTTGCCGCATCTGCTTTACTGAGCACCCATGCGCAGGGACAAGACGCGACCCCCGCACACGGAGTCGTCGATGATTGGTCGACCCACCATCTCGTCTTCTCCAATCCGGGCTCCGAGAGCGATGCCATCAAAACTGGCCGCTACGGCGAATGGCTCAGAACGGTCAACGACCCGCGCTATGTGATGCAGCAGCAAAGGAGAGCATCGGCCGCGCTTCAGCCCTCGCTCGTCGCGCCCCTCGACGCCGATACCAATGTCCTCGGGCGCACGCGCTTTCCTGAGCAGGGCCCAAGGTTCGGCGCTCCCGGCGGGGACATCGGGGGCCTCCGGCTCAATTCCTCAATTCATAAAGACTGGAGCATGGACGATGGAGGAACTCCGGCAAGCCTGACCATCACTGTTGGAACCGTGTCCGGCACCACCGTGACATCAGGTTCCACCGTCACCGTTGACGGCCATGAGTTCACCACTGCCGCGCCCGCCTCCGCATCGCAGATGGGCACATTCAATGGCGATCCGGCAACCGGCCAGACCATTATCATTGGCGGAACCGAAACTTTGACCGCCAGCGACTCGACCGCCGCAAGCGGCACCATCACCATCGCCGCGACCGGCCTATGTTTCGCCAACGGCGCCGGGGTCTCCGTCAACGGCACCCCAATTACGACGAATGCGGCCGGCGGAACTGGCACCTTCACAATCAACTCAACGACCGGAAATGGCGGGCTCAGCGGCGAATCCGTGACCATTGGCGGCGTCACCTACAACTTCGTCGCGGCGCTGCCCGCGGGATCGACACCGGCAAACGCCGTTCTGGTTGCAAGCAGCGGCTCCGGCACAACGAATTCCCACAATACGTCGCGGAACCTGGCGGTGGCGATCAACAACAGCGGCACGTGCGGCGACGAGGATGGGGGCAGCGCGTGCACAAAAAACATCAGCGCCAGCAATCCGGAAGTTACTTCATCGAACACCGCCGGAACCGCTACCCAGACAATGACGTCGATTTGCGCGAATAACGCAGCCTTCACCACCGGCTTTACAGGCAGTGCGGACGTGACTGTGAACGACCCGGGAGCCGGGACTGTGGGCACCACCTCCGCGGCGGGCGCGACCATCGCCCTGGGGACGAGCGCTGGAACCGATTCGAATACGACCATTGCCAACGCCATCAGCACCGTAATTAATGGCAATGCTACTCTCGACGGCTCTTTCACCTCCTCGGTTAGCAGCGGCATCGTCACCGTCACGGCGCAGAACTGGGGTTCCGCAGGGAACTCCGACACTCTGGCCCTGACCGGAACCCCGAACCCGACGGGAGTCACTCTTTCCGGGGCCACTCTGGCCGGCGGCACTGACGGCTTGAACACGGGAAATAACTTCGCCGTCGTCAATAACAGCGCAGGCAACGCTTCGAATCTCGAATTGGCCATCAATCGCGGCACCACTAACCCCGGTGTCACCGCGTCCGTATCGGGCGCTACCGTCACCGTGACCGCAAATACTGCCGGCACCGGCGCCAACGCCATCACGACAACCGCCTCCGGAGTCACGGGATTCAGTTGGGGTGGAGCAACTCTCGCGGGCGGCACCAACGGCCCGGGAGACACCGCCACCACGTTCAACTACTGGAACGGCACTGGCTATGATTCGGCAAGCCAGCTCGCGACCGACCTGGCATCGGCGTTCACCGCCGACACCGCCCTTACTCCTTCAGTCACAGCCACTGCGTCCACTGACACGGTCGTCCTTGACTCCACCGCGATAGGCGCTTCGGGCGACAGCCTCACCGCCTCCGAAACCGGCTTCAGCGCGCTCACCATTCCCAACGGTGGCGATTTCAGCGGCGGCGCCGGCGGCGTTGCGGCCAATATGTTTCCCGCTAAGTATTCTTTCTCCACAACCACCGCCAGCTGCAGTGACTATATCGTCTATCCGACTGGCGTCGCGGGAAGCAGCAGTTCCGCCACCATCATCGCTTACAACAATATCTACGACTCGCCCAACGGCACCACCTCGGCGTGCAACGGCACAAAAATGGCGCCCCCTGTGTATTGGGCCTTCTACACTCCTCCCAACGGCGGTTCCGATTCAGCCGAATCTACACTCTCGCCCGTCTTGTCGCTTGACGGCTCCCAGGTTGCTTTCGTCGAGACCGATTCCTCCGCCAGCGGCTCGCCTGCCTATCTCGTCGTGCTCCGAATGGCCGCTGAAACAAGCAGCACCCTCGGCGCCCCTGTGCTGCCCACCTACTACGCCTCAACCAGCTACCACGCTTCGTGCACTGCTTCTACCGCTCCCTGCTACACGACGCTCGAGTTCCACGGCGACACCGCCGACACCAATTCACCTCCGTTCTACGACTATCCCGAGCCCCAGGACACTCTGGCCGACACCCTCTGGGTGGGCGACAACAGCGGTGACCTCCACCAATTTACCGGCGTCTTTTTGGGGACTCCGACCGAGACCACATCCAGCTGGCCCGTGAATGTCGTCAGCTCCGATACCGCGAAGACTGGCCAGACCACGCCGGCCCCGCTCACCGGGCCCGTTTTCGATAACGCATCCAAGTACATCTTCGTCACCGACGGCGACGGCTATCTCCACTCCATCAGCACGGCCACGACGCCGGTGGTTGAAACTTCCAGCCAGATGGAATGCGGCACGTACGGATTCGTCGATTCCCCCATTGTCGATTCCACCTACGAGGACGTCTACATCTTCTCCGGCGACGGTTGCAACGCGACGCCGGGACAAAGCTACATCAACCGTTTCACCGTCGCTTCCCTCGAGGCCACCGGATCAGGCTTTGGCGCAGTCGCCGCAGGCTTCGGCAATGCGGCCACCAACGATACGTCCACGGTTGCCTACTCCGGCAGCTTCGACAACATCTTCTATAACGGCGCCTCCATCACGACGGGAAACATGTATGCCTGTGTCAATGGAGAGTTGTTCCAGGTGCCGATGTCGAAACTGGGAACGACGACGGGCTTCAATCTCACCGCCTCCTACGACACGGCCGTCAGCACCGTCAGCGATACCGCCGGCTGCTCTCCGGTCACGGAATTCTACGATGGCACCAATGACTGGGTTTACATCAGCGTGGCGGCCAACGGAAACGGCACGGGATGCACCGGCGCCTGCCTCTACAACTACAAGGTCGCCACGGCCACGTCCGGCACGGCCACTGCCGGCCAACTTGAAGCGGGCGGCACCAGCGGCATCGTGGTCGATAACAATTCCACCACCCAAACCGGCGCCAAGCAGATTTACTACACAACCCGCGGTGGCCAGAACTGTACCGGCAACGGCAGCACCGGAAGTGGCTTCGGCATCTGCGCGATTCAAGCTTCGCAATCGGCGCCGTAACATTCCGCGATCTTTCATCGGGATGAGAAACCGGGGCCGGCAGCTCCTTCAAAGCGGCCCCGAAACATGAATCAAAGGCTGCGCAACGGAAATGCTCCAACCGAGCGAGGTACAAAGTGAACAGCAACTCCACCGGCCAGAAACAGAATCGTTCATCCGCCATCGCCCCATCGAACGCCGCCCGGAAGCCCTACGTGAAGCCTATGGTGCGCCATGAGCGCGTCTTTGAAACCATGGCGCTCACCTGCGGAAAAGTGCAATCCACGCAGGGCGGCTGCCACTTCAACCGCAAGACCTCGTAGCCCCTGTCGATCCCCTGGCGCGCGCGCCATGCCTGCGCCGCAATCGCTTCACGTCGGCGCGGCCCACTCTCGCATCAAGAGTGTCAATAGTTGTTGCAAATCCCTGGGAATGTCTCATAATAGGTCATTGTTGCTCTGAATCAGGTCATTTTGCCCGGCCCTGATTACTTTAGTTGTAAGTCTCCCCACGATTTAGCCACCCGTTCAGCGAATTTTATCTTGCATCTCACTGACTTCACGTTAGAATTCGCTTATCGGTAGATCGCCACGGGTGCTTTGCAACCCGCGGAGTTCGAAGTTACCTGCCAGCCGCCGAAAGTCCCCCAACGCGTATCACCGAGTTCGGCAAGACCTTTATTACCCATGTCCCTGGATCGAGCTTCTGCTTTCGAGCAGCTTTGTCAGATCACATCTGCAAGTGTCTTCACCGGAGAATGCCAATGATGTCGAGTGTTTTGCCCCCCCGCGCGCAGTCCTCCCGTTCGCAATGGCTCACCTTCGCTCTCGCCTTGGCCGCCCCCATCGCCTTCACTCTTCCCGCCTTGGCGCAGGCGCCGGCTGTTCGTGTCGGCGGCATTGAAGTCAAGGGCATTCCGGACGACTGGACCAACCACCGCGTGGTCTTTTCAGACCCCGGCACCGAGCAGCAGGCCATTAGCGCCGGACGCCATGAACAATGGCAGAAAATCGTAAACGACCCACGCTACGTGTTGCAGCAAATTCGCAGGAGCCTGCCGGTCCAGGGCCCCGCGGCAGTAGATGCTGCGTATAGGGCAAGGGCGATATCAGAGGCTGCAGGATCGGAGGGGACTGCTTCAGGGCAGCAGGACTCCATCGACATGGGCCAGCGCTTCAGGGGCGTTAACGGGCCGCCGCTGTCGAGAAAGAAGCCGGTGCTCGGCCCCGCGCTCCACAACGACTGGTCGGTGAGCATGGGCACGGGAACCAGCGGCACGGCTGACGTTTTCCCCGCAAAATTCGGCTTCGCCCAGGCGTCCAACAACACCACCGCCGCCTGCAGCGACTACGCTGTTTTTCCAACCACCGTCGCGGGCAGCACCACAGTGCCAAACATTATCGCTTACGACAACCTCTACGCCGGCACGGGGACTCTGGACTGTACCTCGGCAGACCCCTCCACGTTCTGGCAGGTCAGTGTCCATACCGGCACCGCTACATATGGCTCGGTGACCACATCGCCCGTCCTCTCCATTGACGGTTCCGAAGTGGCCTTTATCGAGAGCATCGGTACCAGCGCATACCTGGTCGTGGTCTTGATGCCGAACGCCGCCGATGCCACCATCGACCCGGTCGCCTGCGCAACCACAACAAACGTCAACAATACTTCTCAGGGCAGCTCGCCTGTCGTGTGGTGCAAGGAGTTCGCTGACACCAACAACGACACTGCGTCATCGCCATTTGTGAATTACGCCACCAACACCCTCTACGTAGGCGACTCAAGCGGCTATCTGCACACGTTCACCAATATCTTTCACACCTACGGCACCGGCGCTCCGCAAACCAATATGACCGCGCCAACTGAGGGCACGGCGGTGGCTACCGGCGAGAGCAACGGGTTTGGCGGGTACTACGGGCTCTCCAGCCCCGTGTACGACGTGTCCTCAGGCTTGGTGTTTGTCGGCGACACCGAAGGATATCTCCACTCGGTCAACAGCAGCGGAACGGTCGTGAATTCCTCCCGCCTCGGCCACGGCAACGGGATCACCGACGCCCCGATCGTCGATCCCTCAACGTCGAAGGTCTATGCCTTCGTCGCAGAAGACGAGTCCTCAACCGGCTGCACGGGCGCGACACACTGCAATGCGGTCCATCAATTTACGACCACGTCGAGCATCACCGGTAGCGCAGGGAACCCGGCCGTGGTGGGCACCGGCACAGGAGCCTCCGAGTTTTATGCCGGCGCATTCGACAACACTTACTACAGCGGATCGGGAACAACCGGGAACCTCTACGTTTGCGGGAACGTCGGCGGCACAGGAGCGACCCTGTACCAGATCGCAATGAACGCAGGATTCACCGGCACAATCACGGCGAAGGCGACCATTACGAGTGCGACCGAAGCCTGCTCGCCCATCACCGAGGTCGACAACACGGATGACTACCTGTTCCTGAGCGTCCCCGCCAACGGAAACCTTACGGCCACGGGATCGAACGGCTGCAAGGGAACCGGCGGCGCCGGGGCATGCGTCTACTCCTTCGACTTGACCACCAGCACCACAGTTCCGGTGGACGGGGTCTCGGCAACGGGAGGGACGAGCGGCATCATTATCGACAACATTGTCAACAACACGGGCGCCTCTCAGATCTACTACGAAACGCTCGGAGCAACTGACGCGGTGCAGGTCTCCCAGGGATCGCTGTAATCTCATCCGAGTTTTCAACCATTTGACGCTTTTTTCGTCTGGTATTCTTGAAGGTAACAGCGAGAGGTTACTTAACACGCAGCGCAACGCAGAAAACCCCAATTGAGAGAGGTACATACGTGAACACGAACTCTACCGGCCAGAAGCAGCGGCTCACTCCCCCGGGTGGCGCCAATGCCGACCCAAAGAAGCCCTACGTCAAGCCCATGGTGCGGCACGAACGCGTGTTTGAAACCATGGCGCTTACCTGCGGTAAAGTCCAATCCACGCAGGGCGGCTGCCACTTCAACCGGAAGACCTCCTAACGCTGCCGGGCATGATCTCTGAAGCCCATCTGCAGTCGGCCTGTTGCGATCTTGTCGCCGACGTTGCGCGCCTTTCAGGTAAAGTCCAACTCAAAGTCGCCGGGACCAGCATGGTCCCGGCGCTCTGGCCCGGCGACCTGGTGACCGTCAGAAACTGTCAACCTTCCGAGCTTGCCCCCGATTCCATCGTCGTCTTCCGCCAAAACCAGAGGCTCGTTGTGCACCGCATGCTGCGTCGCGAAGCCGGCCGCATCGTCACCCGCGGAGATGCCCGCCCCTGCCTCGACCCGCCGGTGCCCGCTGACCAGATCATCGGATGCGTTGAAGCCGCCACGCGCAACGGCCGGCCCGTCCGCTTGCGGCCCTGGCCTTGGCAAACCTCCGTCGCCTGGCTCCTGCGCCGCTCCGCCTGGGCTACCTCGTTCTATTTGCGGCTCATCTCCAGGTTTCGCCGCTTTTCCGTTGCCGGGCCTGTTCTGGGACTTTGATTTCCGCGGTCCCCGGACAGCCTCACGTTCCTTATGGGTAACACTCCAGGGCAATTGCCGCTGTCTGAGGCCAAGGTTAGAATGTCGTTAACGATGCCACTCCCCGAGGCTCCGCCGAAACGCGATGTCGTCATTGAAATCGGTGGACTGCCCATTGAGGTGCAGACCACCGATCCCGACTTCGAGCGCATCTTGTGGGGCCGCTACCGCGATTACATCCGCCCGGGAACCACTTCGCAGTTTGCTCTCCATGTGCAAATGACCACGCCGGATGCATTTGATCCCGACGCGGACGCTGAAGTGTGGCTCGAAGGCCGCGAGTGGCGCATGGAACGCGGCGACTTCCGCGCTAGCTTTGATCCCGTCGCGCGCCGCGGACAGGTAAACCAGTCGGCCAATCCGTATTCCATCGATTCGGTGCTGCGCATTGTCCACACCCTCATGCTCGCGCCCCAAGGCGGTTTTCTCCTGCACGCCTCAAGCGCCGTCCGCAATGGCAAGGCGTTTCTGTTTTCGGGCGTCTCTGAAGCGGGAAAAACTACCATGGCCCGCTTGGCGCCCCCCGATGTGGCCCTGCTCACCGATGAAGCCTCTTATGTGCGCAAGGTTGACGGCCGATACTTGGCTTATGGCACGCCGTTTGCCGGAGAACTTGGCCAGCCGGGGAAAAATATCTCGGCGCCCATCGCTGCCCTTTATCTGCTCAAGAAAGCGCCGGAAAACTCCATTGAAAAGATTCATCCGGCCGAGGCTACGCAGCGCCTGCTCCGCAACATTCTCTTTTTTGCGCACCAGCCTGAGATGGTGCGCCAGGTCTTCGACGCGGCCTGCGCCTTTGTGGCGGCCGTGCCCGTGTTTCAACTCGCGTTCTTCCCCGACCAGCGCGTCTGGGAACTGATAGGGTGACCCATGGCTACTGCCGAAATGTACCTTTCTCAAAGCGCCGACATTGCGGCGCGCACGCTGGGCGACGACACGCTGATCATGTCTACGCTCGATTCCACCATCTTCGTGCTGAATTCTGTCGGCACCGCCATCTGGAATGCCGCCGACGGCAGGACCCCGCTCTCCCAGATCGTTCACGATCGCGTTTGCTCCGAGTTCGAAGTAACCGATGAAGAAGCCTATGCCGACGCCAGGGAGTTTATCGGTCAGCTTGCCGAGCACGGCATTCTCCGCATCACCCAAGAACCCGTTTCCCCCACGGAGGCCCAATGAATCTTCTCGACGAGATGAACGAGAAAGCAACCAGGCAGGGCGTGCCCTTGAGCACCCACATGGACATCACCTGGCGCTGTAACGAGCGCTGCGTTCACTGCTACCTTGACCACGACGGCAAGGGCGAAATGACCACCGAAGAGATCAAGGACGTGATTCGTCAGCTCGCCGACGTTGGCACGTTCTTCCTCACCATCAGCGGCGGCGAGCCGCTCCTGCGCCGCGATTGCTTCGAGATCCTCGAGTACGCGCGCAGCCTGCGCTTCAACGTCAAGCTCAAAACCAACGCCGTCATGATCGGACCCAAGGAAGCGGTGCGTCTGAGGAAGCTGGGCATCGAGCAGGTGCAGATCAGCGTCTACTCTCATCGCCCCGAAGTGCACGACGCCATCACCAAGCTGCCCGGCTCGCTGCGCCGCACCACCGACGCCATCAAGCATCTCAAGGCCAACAACATCAAAGTTTCCATCACCAACGTCCTCATGCAGTTCAACCAGCGCGACGCTCTGGCCGTCAAGCACATGGCGCAGGAGCTCGGCGTCAACTTCACCATTGATCCCACCATCACGCCCATGCTCAACGGCGACCGGTCGATCACTAAGCTCGGCATCACCCTCGACGAACTCCACGACGTGATGCGCACCGAAGAATTTGTCGGCGACGTCGCCGAGTTTTGCGCGCCGGTTGCCACCGTCGGCAGCGACGTCCTCGACGGCTACAGTTGCAGCGCAGGCCATACGCTGGCCTATATCTCTCCCTTCGGCGACGTCTATCCCTGCGTTCAATTTCCCATGCCCTGCGGAAGCGTCCGCAAACAGAGCTTCCGTGAAATCTGGTATGACTCGCCCGCATTCTCTGAGCTGCGCTCGGTTCACGTGCGCGATCTGCATACCTGCTCGCAATGCAGCCACACCGCTTACTGCTCCCGTTGTCCCGGCCTGGCCTACATGGAAGGCGATATGCGCGGCCCGTCGGCCGCCGATTGCCAGAAGTCCTATGCCCGCACCGGCATCCCGTCGGCCGCTATGTCACGCGCCGGAAAAACCATCCCGCACGTCCACATCGGCCTCGTTCAAATCTCCGGGCTGCAGTGAGCCGCCTCCGGCAACGATGAGCAGGAAAGGCGCGCCGGCATGAGACCGAACATGCAGTCTCTGCTCCACCTGCTCCGCGCCCGCTTTCCCGAGCCCTCTCTCTCCGATTCTCATTTCTCCGGCCTGCTTGACATCGCAGACCAGGAGAACGTCTTGCCCTATGCGGCCCATCGGCTGCGGCGCCTCGACATTGCCCTCACGCCTGCGCAGCGCGGGCACCTTGAAGACATTCATCGCCAATTGCAACTCTCCACATTCGCCTGGACTGAAACCCTGAAGAGCACCCTCGAGTCCTTTCACCGCGCCAATCTACCCGTGATCACGCTGAAAGGTCCCTGCCTCGCCGAACGCCTCTACGGCGATGCAGCCGTGCGCACCTGCTACGATCTCGACCTCCTGGTGCGCCGCGGCGATGTGGCCCCCGCAGAGCAGCTGCTCACCGATCTCGGTTTCTCCCCTAACGGCCGCGCCGACGATTACCATCGCGCCTGGAGCCGCAATAAGGTCAATCTTGAGCTGCACCACAACGTCGAAAATCCCCACGCCTTCGAGTTTGAAGTCGATTCCGCCTGGGCCCGCGCCACTCCTTCAGAATTTCACGGCGCTCCGCTGTGGCTCATGGCGCCCTCCGATGAGTTGCTCTACCTGTGCCTGCACGCCGTCCGTCATCGCTTTGAGCGCCTTTGCCTCCATCTCGATCTCAGCCTCGCCTTTCGCCGCCTTGGCTCCCCGCCCGCAGCCGTGCCGCGCTGGGCCCATCCGGTCTTCGACAACATCTTTGCGCTCGGCTGGATGATGGCCGCGCAGCTCGATCCTGAAGTACCGCCTCTCAATCAGAGCCGTGTCAGCCCGGCCGTTCGCG
>Ga0335074_10000819_pt1 | contig 42636 bp, 39 predicted proteins | sample Lox_Sample_23_FD_206715 | JGI IMG/M metagenome (GOLD analysis project Ga0335074, IMG submission 206715) | Soil microbial communities from Loxahatchee National Wildlife Refuge, Florida, United States - Lox_Sample_2.3 | ecosystem: Environmental > Terrestrial > Soil > Wetlands | place: USA...
CCTCCAGCCGGACCCGGTTCAGGTCGGTGCCCATCCGCACCAGCACCTGGGCCGCCACGTTCTCGCCCTCGCGCAGGATGCCGAGCAGGATGTGCTCGGTGCCGATGTAGTTGTGACCGAGCTGCAGCGCCTCCCGCAGCGACAGCTCGAGCACGCGTTTGGCTCGCGGGGTGAACGGGATGTGCCCGCTCGGAGCGTGCTCGCCGCGACCGATGAGCTCCTCGACCTGCCGCCGCACCTCGTCCAGCCCGAGGCCCAGTTCGGTCAGGGCCCTCGCCGCGACGCCTTGGCCTTCGTGGATCAGGCCGAGCAGGACGTGCTCGGGGCCGACGTAGTTGTGGTCGAGCATCCTGGCCTCCTCCTGAGCCAGGACCACGACCCGCCGCGCCCGGTCGGTAAACCTCTCGAACATCGTGCATCGCCTCGCGACCAGTGTGCACCCCGTGGCGGAGTGCGCAAGCCGACGAGAGCTCGCGGTCCCGGGGTTCGCGATGCGGTCACCTATCATCGGCGCTCATGGCGGGCATCGTGCTCAAGACCGTGACCGGCACCCAGGGAGCGACCCGCGCCATCAAGGACGGGACCGTCACTCCGCAGCGGTTCGCGTTCGAGTTCGAGGAGGTGCCGGGCCTGATCCCGGCGTTCCGCCGGATGGTCAGGGGCCTGGAGTTCGACGTCTGCGAGATGGCGTTCACCACCTACCTGTGCGCGAAGGCGTTCGGCAAGCCGCTCACCGCGCTCCCGGTGTTCCTGGTCCGCGCGTTGCACCACGGCGCGATCGTCCGCGCCACCGCGGCCGGCGCCGTCAGCCCCGGGGACCTCGAAGGCCGCCGGGTCGGCGTCAACCGGGGCTACACGGTCACGACCGGCGTGTGGGCGCGGGGCATCCTGCAGGACGAGTACGGCGTGGATCTGCGCCGCATCACCTGGGTGCTCTCCGGAGACGAGCACGTGGCCGAGTACCGCCCGCCCGCGAACGTCGTCCCGCTGCCCCCCGGCGGGGATCTCGCGGAACAGGTGACGGCGGGCGATCTGGCGGCGGGCATCGGCCTGGCCGCCGGCCCGCAGACCGGCCTGGAAACCCTGATTCCGGCGGCCGAGGAGGCCGGCTTCGAGGCCCTGCGCCGCCGCGGCCTCTACCCCATCAACCACCTGATCGTCGTGCGCGCCGACCTCCTCGAGGCCCATCCGGGACTGGCCGCCGACGTGTTCTGGGCCTTCGCCGAGGCCAAACGCCGCTACATGGAACGTCTGAGCGCCGACGACAGCGGCACGCAGACCGGCACCGACCAGATGTACCGCCGGGTGAGGGCGATCACCGGCCAGGATCCGCTGCCGTACGGCATCGAACCCAACCGGGCGATGATCGAGCTGCTCATCCGGCATGCGGTCAGCCAGCGCATCATTGACGGCCCCGGCCCGGCGCCCGAGACGTTGTTCGCCGAGGACACCCGCGACCTCATCGCCTGAACTTTCACCGGCCCGGCCGCCCAGCTGGAACCCCTGCGACCAGCGGATCGGCAGCCGCAGGAACCGGTCGATCTCGCCGTCGCTGGACGGCTGCCGGGCCGCGCCCGCGGATCGGCATGTGCCGGGCCCACAGCCGAGCGCCACCGACACCCCGGACCGGTGTTGCAACACCTGCCGGACCGTGATCTCCTCCTTGCCGCGCTGGCCGAACCCGGGCCAGTGCGCGCCACGCGGTCGTCGAGCGACAGCTCCCCCGCTGCGCGAGCAGGTGAACGAGCAGCGCGATCAACGGCTTGCTGGCCGAGAAGATCCAGAACAGGTCGTCGCGGCAGCAGCCGACGGCGTGGTCGAGCACCACCTCGCCGTCGCGCAGCACGCAGATCTGCGCCGCCGCGCCGCGCGCCCGGATCAGGTCGAGCGCGTTCACCCGCGAGCCGCGATCCGCTGCCGCGCCGACTCATACAGCACGATCGACGCGGCCATCGCCGCATTCAGCGAGCTGGCCTGGCCCAGCATCGGAATCCGGGCCAGGTGATCCGACGCCTCCCGCCACGCCGCCGACAGGCCGGCCGTCTCGTTGCCGATCAGCAGCACCGTCGGCCCGGTGAAGTCGACCTCGGTGATGTCGGTGTCGCCGCGCTCGTCGGTGCCAACCAGGGCGACCCCGGTGCCGCCCGCCCGCAGCCCCTCGGCCCAGTCCAGCACCGGCCGGTGCGACGGCATGCGGACGACCGGCAGGCCGAACAGCGAGCCGGTCGTGGCGCGCACCGCCCTCGGGTCGTACACGTCGGCCGCGTGCCCGGTGACGATCACCCCCGACGCCCCGAAGGCGTCCGCCGACCGGATCAGCGTGCCCAGGTTGCCCGGGCTGGCCGGCCGGTCGAACACCACGGTCAGCATCCCCGGCCCGGCCGGGATCCGGGCCAGGTCATCGGGCGGCAGCTCGGCGACGGCGAGCAACTCGGGCGCGTCGTCGGTCTTGCCGCCCAGCTCGTGCATGAGTTCGGCGGACATCGCGACCTTGACCGCGGAGACCGTGTCAAGCATCTCCCGCGCCCACGCCGACATCGCGGAGTGATCGTCGTACAAAAGCGCCTTGATTTTCCAGTCATTACGCACCGCAGCGGAGATCGGCCGGACTCCCTGAACGATGAACTCGCCGGTGCGTTGCCGCTTCGCCCGGTTATCCAGCAGCGCAGCCCACTGCTGGAACCGGGCGTTGCGGCTGGTGACTCTCACGCGGGCTCCGCTGGCTCGACCGACCAGGTGAGGTACGGCGGGTGGACGCGAGCGCAGATCGGGTTGCCGCTGGCGTCGGTGAGCCGGATCCGGGCCACCAGCCGCCGACCGGGCCGCAGGGCCGCCTCGACCAGCGCCGGATCGACGTCGACCAGCCGCATCTTCAGCCCGCGAAACAGCCGCAACGTCCCGTCGCCCGGCACGTCGCCCCAGACCAGGCCGAGATGGCGGTCGTCGCGTACGCCCCGCACGAACGGCCCGGCGAAGTCGAACCCGTCGTCGTCGCGGCGCACGGTCACCGCGGCCTCCCAGCGGGCCGACGGCGCGTCGCCGGGTACCGGCTCGAGCGCCCGCGCGCCGCCGCGCCCGGGCATGTCGAGGAACGGCCGGCTCGTGTCCTTTCCGCTCAGCGCGACGTGAACGCTCCGGTGCTCACCTTCGGGTCCCGGCGCGCAGGTCAGCCCGGGCAGGTCGAAGCCGTCGATCAGCACGGCCATCGTGCCGGCCACCGCCCCGGGCCGCCGGGCCGGGCGCCGCGGCGCGGGCGGGGCCACGCTGGCGTCGTACGCGCGCCGCAGCCACTCGCGCACCTCGTCGTCGACGTCGCCGGGCCCGGTCAGCGCGATGCGCAGGTTCATCGAGCCGGCGTTCATGTTCCTGGCCGCCAGCAGCCGCCCCTCGGGCGTAACGCCGTCGAGCCGCAGGCCCAGGTCGACCCGGCTCTTGGTCGTGGCCTCGGCCGCGGCGAACGTGCGGCGCGGCGAGACGAACGACACGCAGGTTCTGCGGGCCTGTGCCGTCACCGGGCCGAGCGGCGGCAGCGCCGCGAGCACCGCGTCCAGGATCGGCCGCAGCTGCGGGCGGTCGGCGTACTGGCCCGCGATCTCATCGGCGTCAGCGATCAGGACGTCGGGAGTGGCCCGGCGTCGGTCCACCTCGTCCCGGAGCCGACGCCAGCTCGGGAAGCCATACTCGCGGGCCAGGGCGAGCTGGGCGGTGGACAGCGTGACCTTGTCCGAGACGGCGTGCAGGCGGTACAACGAGGCCGCGTCACCGGTCTCGGCGGCGCGGTGCAGCTCGCGGGCCTGGCGGCGGAGCTGGTCAAGGTCGGGACGGTCGGGAAGCTGGGGCATGACGGTCTCCTCGCGGGCCCGGGGTCCGGGTCCGCGTTCCGGGCTCGGATGAAGACGGTCAGGCGGTCCAGCATCCATGCGCGTGCTTCGCGGAGGCGGACTCAGTCCTTCCCGCGGACCCGGCGGTGCCCTCCAGCACCGCAAGAACGGTACCGCGTGCCAGGTGCCCACGCCCACACCGAGCAGCGCGGCGGCCAGGTGCAGCACCACCATGTCGAGCAGCAGGCCGGGGAAGCCATGGTCCGGATGGGGCGAGCACCGTGATCCAGGACATGACCGGCACCAGCACGGCCGCGGACACCGTGACCTGGCGTGCGACGAGCGCCTTGCGGGCGGCGCGCAGCCGCTCGGCCCGCAACACCAGGGCGGGCGCCCCGTCGTCGCGGTCGTCGGCCACGCCACCATTGTTCGGCCACTCCCCCGTACAACGAACCACCCACGGCGCGCCGGTTGAACGCCGTGGGTGGCTCGCTAGCCGCTACGGAGCGATGGTGGTAGCGGCCGGATAGGGCAGGCATCGTCGAGATCGCCTGCAACGCGGTGATAACGGCGATGTGACGTTAAGGCCCTATATCAACTCCGTTCCGTATGAAAGACGCCCTTCACCCACCTTCGGATTGCCGGCCCCGGGTCACAAAACGGCATACGAGCCACCGCCCGAACGCCGCCCCAGCCCAATTGCTCACGAGCCCCGGGCGAGGTACCGAGCCATTGCCGGAGCGGCGGGGCGGCGGCCGACCTCCCAGCCCTGCTGGCATCCGGGCAAATCGGACACCCCGGCGCTCCACGCGGGCGTGCTTCCATGATCTCGGTCGATTAGCACCCGAATAGACCGTCAAACCTACCGAGATCATGAACGCGCCGCGATCGCCCGGGGCCGCCGTCGGCTAGCGGCGGGTCGGGGCGTCGCCCGAGCCGCCGACCAGCCCGGCGCGGCGCAGGGCGTCGGCCATGGCGCCACCCGCGGGCGTGCGATCGCCGCCGCCCCGCCCCCGGTCGCCGCGACCGGCACCGCCGCGACCGGCACCGCCGCGACCGGCACCGCCGCGGCCGCCCTCGTCGCGACCACCACGGCGGTCACCGCCGCGTGCTCCCCCGTCGCCGCCGTCGCCGCCGTCGCCGCCGCGCCGTTCGCCACCGCGACCGGCGCCACCGCCGGCCGAACCACCTCGACCGTCACCGCCGCGGCCCTCGTGGCCGCCCGCCGAACCAGCTCGGCCCTCGTGGCCCGCTGAACCACCTCGGCCTTCGGCGCGCGGTCCGCCCCGTCCGCCGCTCTGGCCGACGCCGTCCGGCTCGTCGTCGAGGCGCAGCGTGAGCGAGATCCGCTTGCGGGCGACGTCGACGCCGAGCACCTTCACCCGCACCACGTCGCCGGGCCGGGCCACCTCGCGGGGATCGGATACGAACTTCCGCGACATCGCGGAGACGTGCACCAGGCCGTCCTGGTGCACCCCGACATCGACGAACGCGCCGAACGCCGCGACGTTGGTGACGACGCCCTCGAGGATCATTCCGGGCGCCAGGTCGTCCAGCGTCTGGACGCCCTCGGCAAAGGCGGCCGTGGTGAACGCCGGGCGCGGGTCACGGCCCGGCTTTTCCAGCTCGGCGAGGATGTCGCTGACCGTCGGCAGCCCGAAGCGATCGTCGGTGAACTCGCCAGGACGCAGCGAGCGCAGCACCGCGGTGTTCCCGATCAGCTCGGGCATGCCGACTCCGGCGGCGGTCAGGATGCGCCGGACCACGGGATACGACTCCGGGTGCACGCTCGAGGCGTCCAGCGGGTCGTCGCCGCCGGTGATGCGCAGGAACCCCGCGCACTGCTCGAACGCCTTCGGGCCGAGGCGCGGCACCTTGGTCAGGGCCTGGCGGGTCCGGAACGGCCCGTCGGCATCGCGCTTGGCCACGATCGACCCGGCCAGGCCCTCGCTGATGCCGGACACCCGGGCCAGCAGCGGGACGGACGCGGTGTTCACGTCCACGCCGACCGCGTTCACGCAGTCCTCGACCACGGCGTCGAGCGAGCGGGAAAGCTTGGCCTCGGCCAGGTCGTGCTGGTACTGGCCGACGCCGATCGACTTGGGATCGATCTTGACCAGCTCGGCCAGCGGATCCTGGAGGCGCCGGGCGATGGATACCGCGCCGCGCAACGACACGTCCATGCCGGGCAGCTCCCGCGACGCGTACTCGGACGCCGAGTACACCGAGGCTCCGGCCTCTGAGACCACGATCTTGGTGAGATTCAGCTCCGGGTGCTGTCGGAGAAGGTCGGCGGCCAGCTGGTCCGTCTCGCGGGAGGCGGTGCCGTTGCCGATCGCGATCAGGTCGACCCCGTGGGCGGCGGCCAGCCGCGCGAGCACGGCGATCGACGGCTCCCAGCCGGCCCCGCGCCCGCGTCCGCCGCCCGCGGCGCGCCCGCCCTTCAGCTCGTGCGGGTAGATGGTCTCGGTCGCGACCGCCTTGCCGGTCGCATCGACGACCGCGACCTTTACCCCGGTGCGGAACCCGGGATCGAGGCCCATCGTCGTCCTCGCCCCGGCGGGCGCGGCCAGCAGCAGGTCCCGGAGGTTGGCCGCGAACACGCCGACCGCGTCCTCTTCGGCCGACTGCCACAGCCGCATCCGCAGGTCGACCCCCAGGTGCATCTGGATGCGGGTCCGCCAGGCCCAGCCGACGGTGTCGGCCAGCCAGCGGCCCGCCGGGGTGTCGCGGGCGGCCCGGCCGGCGATGCCGAAGCGCTCAGCGATCAGGCTCTCGTAGTCGCTGAACTGGCCGGGGCCGTCGGGTTCGGTCTCCGCCGGGTCCAGGTGCAGTTCGAGGACCTCCTCCTTCTCCCCGCGCATCATGGCCAGGACCCGGTGCGAGCGCAGCCGGGTGAACGGCTCGGCGAACTCGAAATAGTCGGCGAACTTCGCGCCGGCCTGCTGCTGGCCGTCGCGGACCCGGGACGCCAGGCGCCCGCGCGCCCACATCCGCTCCCGCAGCGTGCCGATGAGATCGGCGTCCTCGGCGAAGCGCTCGGTGAGGATCGCCCGCGCGCCGTCCAGGGCGGCGGCCGCGTCCGGCACGCCCTTGGCCGCGTCCACGTAGGCCGCGGCGGCCTGCTGCGGGTCGCCGGCCTGGCCGGCCAGCAGGGCGTCGGCCAGCGGCTCGAGGCCCGCCTCCCGGGCGATCTGCGCCTTCGTCCGGCGCTTCGGCTTGTAGGGGAGGTAGATGTCCTCCAGCCGCGCCTTGGAGTCGGCCGCCATGATCTGCGCCTCGAGCGCCTCGTCCAGCTTGCCCTGCGAGCGGATCGATTCCAGGATCACGGCGCGCCGTTCCTCGAGTTCGCGCAGGTAACGGAGCCGCTCCTGCAGCGTCCGCAGCTGGGCGTCGTCCAGCGCGCCGGTCGCCTCCTTGCGGTACCGGGCCACGAACGGCACCGTGGCCCCGCCGTCGAGCAACTCGACGGCCGCCGTCACCTGGCCCTCGCGCACGCCGAGTTCCTCGGCGATCTTCCGGTTGATGGGCACGGCCGGCGCTGTCACCACTGCATCCGCCTTCTCGAGGGGCCTCCTTGCCCCGCAAGGCTACCTAGAACAGGCCGTCCGGCAGGCCGAAGTGCACCCGGGCCAGCTCGGCCGCGGTGGTCAGGTACTGCGCGGAGATGTGGCCCAGATACATGGAGACGTCGCGGTAGTAACGCTGAATCCGCTGCCCGCGCTTGGCCGCCGACGAGGAGGCCGCCGCGAAGACCACCTGCACCGCCTGCGCGGCCAGCTGTCCGGCCTGTTGCACCATCGCGTAGAGCCGCACGTCGTCCTCGCGGCTGAACGGCTCACCCGTCTCGTACCAGCGCCGGCTGAGCTCGGTGTACTGATCCGCCACGTTCATGATGATGGCCTCGGCCGTGTCGGTGAGCGCCAGTGCGTAACCGTACGGCCGTTGATGGTCGGCGTGGGTATACCGGGGAACCTGCGGCGGGAAGTAAGTCATCTTCGTCGTGATGATGTGCTCGTACTCGGCCAGCGCGGCGCGGGCCGCGCCGATGACCGGGATGACCAGGCCGGCGTGATACACCGCGTAGATCCGGCCGCAGTACAGCGGGTTGCCGTGCCACGCCATGCCCGGGGCGGGCTCGGTCATCCTGGTCCAGTTGCTGAGCGCCGTGCGCCGCGACGGGACGAACACGCCCTCGACGCGCACGCCGTTGGACCCGCTGGAGTTCATCCCCAGCGTCACGCCGTCGCCCCAGTCGTCCAGGACCGTGATCTCGTCCCGCGGCATGACCGCCACGATGTTCGCCGGCGCGTCCTGGCCGTCTCGGGCGGGGACCAGCGCGTTGCCCATGAAGTGGGTGGCGTGCGCGACGCCGGAGCAGTAATCCCACGAGCCGCTGACCACATACCCGCCGTCGGCGGGCTCGGCCGTGCCCATCGGCGCCGCGCGGGCCGGGCAGCGGAACTCCCCGGCCGGCCCGAAGATCTCGCGCTGGCCGTCCTGCGGGAAATAGGCCCCGACGACCAGTGCGTGATGCGTGCCGAGGGTCAGGCCCCATCCGGTGCCGGGATCGCCGGAGGAAACCGCGATCATCGCCTGCCAGAACGCCGGCATGCCGAACTCGTAGCCGCCGAACCGCCGGGGCTGGAGCATCCGGTAGAACCCCGCCTTCACGAACTCGCGGTCCAGCGCGGCGGTGTGATGCCCGAGCCTCTCGGCCTCATCCTGCTGGTCGCGGATCTGCGGGATCAGCGCCTGGGCCCGCGCGATGATCTCGCCCGGGGTGAGGTCGGGTTCCGGGGCGGGAACCTCGATGGTCCCCGCCGTCGCGCCCTCTGGCATGGCCGCCCCTTACTCGCGAAAGACCGCGCTCTTTTTCCGAGACTGGTCGGCGGCCCTCGCCGCGCACAAGACCGTTGCCGTCAGGCGGATCACCACCTGCCGCGGGCTGGCCGGCTTTCACCGGCCACGTTGCGGGAACGCTGCAACCATGACAGAGCCCGCACCCAAGATCGACTACGCCAACCTGCCCGCGCCGGACGAGGGCTTCGTGGTGACGCTGTTCCTGACGGTCCGCAAGATCGCCCGGTCCAGGGACTTCTACTCGCGCATCCTGGGCGGCACGGTCGTGATGGAGGAGAACCCGTGCATGGTCAAGCTGGCCAACTCGTGGATCATCATGAACCCGGGCGGGCCGCCCACACCGGATAAACCGGGCATCACCGTGGTCGACTACGAGCCCGGCGACACCACCTCGATCTTCCTGAACCTGCGCGTCGCCGACATCCAGGCCCGCTACGAGGAGTGGAAGGCGAAGGGCGCGGAGTTCGTGACGCCGCCGATCGACCGCGGGGCCGAGATCCGCTGCTACATGCGCGACCCGGACGGGTACCTCATCGAGGTCGGCCAGGCCACCGGCGTGCTGCACGGCCAGCTGGCCAAGAAACGCCCCGAAGATCTACCGGGCTGAGCGCGCTGAGCGCGCGGCCGCCTCAGCCGTAAAGCGCCGGGCCGAGCCTGCCGAGCGGCTCCACCAGCTCGCCTTCCTCGTAGGACAGGTGCGAGAGCAGCGCGTCGGTCAGCAGGTCCACGGCCGCCCGCAGTTCCGGCATGCCCGCCGCGGGCGTCGTGACCAGCGCCAGCAGCGCCGCATCGACCCGGGAAAGCACGCCCGCGATCGCGACGTGCTCGGTGTGCAGCCGGCCCACGACGGGGGTGAGCCGCCCGTCGAGCGAGCGCAGTCCCGGGAACAACGCCTGGTCCTCGAGCGTGTGGTGCATCCCCACCAGCCGGCAGTAGCTCTCGCAGTACGCGCCGACGGTCCACTGGTTCTGCCGCATCGTGAGCTTGCTGATCTCCGACCGGGCCGTGCCGGGATCGAGGCTGCCGTCCGCCACCTGCCCGATCATGTCCCGGAGCTGGGCCAGCTCGCCGCGCAGGTGGTTGTGCACCGCGACCAGATCCCGGGCCAGCGCCTGCCCTGGCGCGCTGTACTCCGCGTCCGGCGCGGCCGCGGGCCCGTGCGGCCGCTCGGCCTCGTCCCACAGCCGCTCGGCGCTCAGGCGCGCGCCGTTGTCCGGCGTCGGCTCCACACCCAGATTTTTTTGGAACGCCCCGCTCGCCCTCGATGTGGTCTCGCTGCCCGGCGCCGGGTCCGGGGGGCTCGGCTGCGGTCCGTTCGCCGGTGACCCTTGGCCTGCGCGCTGGTCCCCCGCGCGCTCGGCGGCCACCAGTTCCCTGACCGCGGGCACGACCTCGGCCGCGAACCGGTCGATCATCGTGGTGTCGTCGGCCATGAGCACGAACCCGCTGATCCCCTCGTCCAGCGCGAGCCCGGCCAGCTGCTCGACCCAGACCTTGGGCGGCGCCTGCAGGAACCGCGATCCGACGCCGTCCGCGAACGACCCGGTGACGTTGTAGAGCCGTCGCACATCGGCCGGCGACCGGCCCGCGGCGAGGGCGGCCGCGTCGATGATCGCGTTCATCCCGGCGAGCTGATCCGGGGGCGCATACGGTGAGCTCGGCAGCCACCCGCCGGCGAGTTCCCCGGTGAGCCGCAGCATCCGCTCCTGGTAGGAGCCGACCCAGATCCCGATGTCGTGCACGGGGAACGGCCCGGGCCTGGCGCCGGGCAGCGAGTAGTGCTCCCCCGCCAGCCGCGCGCCGCGTCCCGGCGTCCACAGCGCCCGGATGACGCCGATCGCCTCGCGCAGCGCCGCGACCGCCTGGCCGGCCGAACGCCGCGGCCCGCCCATGGCCTCGATCGCGTCCCAGAACGCCCCGGCCCCGATCCCGAGCTCGGCCCGTCCGCCGGAGAGGATGTCGAGCGTCGCGACCTGGCGGGCGAGCACGGCGGGCGGCCGCAGCGGGAGGTTGGCGACGTTCGGGAACACGCGGACCCGCGACGTCACGGCCGCGATCGTGGTCAGCAGCGTCCAGGCGTCGAGGAACTCTGGGTTGTACGGATGGTCCTGGACGCTGACCAGGTCCAGCCCGGCCTCATCCGCGCGCCGCGCCAGCGCGAGCACCGCGTCCGCCTGCCGTGCCGACGGCGGCACGAACACCCCGAACAGCAGGTCATGACCATAGTCAGGCACCGCGCCTCCCGGCAAAATCGTCTGCTATACAGATCATATTAACCACAGACTATCTGCGGAACCAACTTGTGGTCGTACGATAGGAGCATGAGCGTGATGACCGAGCGCCTGGCCGAGGAGCTTGGCTGGGGGCTGGCGGTTGTGTTCCGCGGCTACGTCAAGGCGGCCGACGCCGTGACCGAGGGCCTGCCCGGCGGCCACCGCGGCTACCAGGTACTGTCCGCCGCCGCCCGGGACGAGCCGGGCAGCCAGGCCGCGCTCGCCGCCCGGCTGGGCATTGACCGCACGGTCATGACCTACCTGCTCGACGACCTGGTCGGGGCCGGCCTGGTCGAGCGCCGCCTGGACCCGTGCGACCGTCGCGCCCGCCTGGTCGCGGCCACCGATCGCGGCCGGGCCGTCCTCGCCGACCTGGACCGGCGCTTCGCCCGGGCCGAGCAGCACATCCTCGGCGGCCTGGCCCCCGAGGACCAGGCGGCGTTCCGCGCCCTGCTGACCAGGCTGGCGACCCACGTGAACGGCCTGGACCCGGTCGCGACCGCCTGCGACGCCGTCGCCGACATCGGCGCCCGCACCCAGCCCTGACCGCCCGGGCGGCGGCTGGCCTACTCGCCGTCGGCGAGCAGCGCGTCGTCGTAGTGGATCCGCTCGCGCGGCAGGCCGGATTTCTCCAGCACGCGCAGGGTCTCACGGACCATCGCGGGCGGGCCGGCCACGTAGGCCTCGCAGTCCCGGTGCGGCATGTAGCGGGCGGCCACCCGGCCCACGTTGCCCTGCATTCCGTCAAAGGCCGGGTCGTCCGAGGTCACCGGGGTGAGCTGGAAGCCCTCGTAGGCGTCGGCCATTCGCCACAGGTCGGGCAGGTCGTAGAGCTCGTCTCGGGTCCGGGCGCCGTAGAACAGGTGGATCTGCCGCGGGCAGGCGGCCGACTCCCTGATGGCCTGCTCGATGATGGCCTTGATCGGTGACAGGCCGGTGCCGCCCGCGACACAAAGCAGATCCCTGCCCTCGGCCGGGCCCAGTGTCATCGTGCCGAGCGCGGGCCCGAGGACGAGTTCGTCGCCCGGTTCCGCGTGGGAGACGAGCGCGTTGCTGACCCAGCCGCCGGGCACCGCCTTGACGTGGAAAATCATCAGGCCGTCCTCGCGCGGCCGGCAGGCGACCGAGTACGGCCGCCAGACCTTCGGCCAGCGCGGCGTCTGCACGGTGATGTGCTGGCCGGGTTCGTAGGGCAGCGGCAGATCCGATGCCACGGTGAGAATGGAGATCCCCGGGCTGCGCCGCTCGTTGCTGACGACCTCGGCGTCCCAGAACGGCGGCGCGGTCAGGCTGTGCTCGTCGGCGGCCGCGATCATCAGCGAGGATGCCGCCTTGTACGCCTGCGTCCACGCATCCTCGGCGGCCGCGGTGAACGCCGGCCCGGCGTAGGCGCGCAGCGCGGCTATGAGCGCTTCCCCGACCGCGTTGTACATCTCGGGCTGCACCGAGTACTTGCGGTGATCCCGGCCGAGCTGCCCCAGGTAGGCCGCCAGTTCCTCGGGGCTGCTGAGGCTCCCCACGATCCGGCTGAACGACCGGAACAGCCGGTCACGCTGCTCGGTCATCGCCACAGGGAACAGGGTGCGAAGCTCGGGATGCCCGGCGAACAGCCAGCCGTAGAAGTAGGCGGCCGCGTCATCTCCGGCGGCCGCCACGATCGCGAAGGTCTCCCGCACGGCCACGATCGCGGGGTCGGGGGGCTCGGCCGACGCCTCGACGGCCTCGGCCGACGGCGCGGTCTGCCACGGCATGGGGTCGGCCTCGGACACGTCCGGCTTGGTTCCGGTCTGCACCGCCGATCCGCCCGGCGATCGGTCGGTCACGGACGTCGGCCCGAGGGCGGGATCCTGCCCGTGCGGCCGGAGCCCGACCATGGTCCGCAGGAGATGCCATGACGGCTCGGTCTCCGGCCCCTTCCACGGGGGCGCCCCGGCCCGGCGGCCAGTGACGGCCGCCGCCACGGCCCGCTTATGCGCCGGCAGGAAGGCGTGCGGCATCGACGGCGCAGGATGGTGAGCCCAGGCCGGCTGGTCGGCGGCGCTGCGGGCCGCCTGGGCGTCCAGATCGGCGCGCTCGTGGGCGAGCAAGCGCGTGATCTTCGCCGCATCCTGCTCGGACAGGTCCGGCAGCGGGTGCTGGATGCGTCCCGGGCCCCGGCCCGGCTGCCGCTGGCGTAGAGCCGGAGCGGCCGGCGCAGGTGCCGGAGTCGCCTCGCCCTCCCCGTCCGGGGGCACGCGCGGCTCCGCCTCGTCACCCACAGCCAACACCCCCCTTTGCGCATGCCGGAATCGCCGCCCCTGCCCCCCGCAAAAGCCGACCACATATCGTGCTCCGACTTCCACCGAATAGCCTATTTGTCGCCGAAGCACTACTCGGAGTAATAAAATGGTCTGAAATCGTCGCTCCACTCCGTGACCCGCACCCAGCCTCAACGGGCTCGATGCCCGTGCGAGGACCTGACGCCCATCGCCGGACCGCCTAAGATCCCGACATCGGGGAACTGAGCTTCCCGGTCACTTTCGCGGAGCGGAGACGTCGCCGTGACCCTCACCTCAGCCGCGCCGCTCAACATTCTCGATCCGTACCTGTACGCGCGTGACCCGCTCCCCGCCTACCAGTGGCTGCGCGACGAGGCGCCCGTCTACTGGGACCCGGTCAACCGGATCTGGGCGATCTCCCGGCACGAGGACGTCCTGTCCATCGAACGCGACACCGCCCGCTACAGCTCGGCCCGGGGCAGCCGCCCGCTGATCGAGATGAGCGCCTCGATGATCAACCGGGACGACCCGCGGCACCTGCAGCAGCGCAAGCTGCTGTCGGGGCGGTTCTCGCCCCGTGCGGTGCGCCGGCACACCGAGCGCGTGCGGGCCCTCGCCGCCCGGCTGATCGGCGCGGCCGCGGCGAAAGGGACCGTGGACGTCGTCGCGGACATCGCCGCGCCCCTGCCGGCGATGGTGATCGCTGAGCTGCTCGGATTCGACCGTGCGCTGTGGCCGAAGTGCATGGAGTGGTCGGAGCGGCCAACGCCGACGACCGCGCGTTCGAACACCCGGTGCGTTTCGATGTGACCCGCCAGCACAACCACCACGTCGCGTTCGGTTTCGGCACCCATTTCTGCCTCGGCGCCAACCTGGCCCGGCTCGAGCTGGGCGTCTTCTTCGAGGAACTCCTGCGCGCACTGCCCGGCATCCGGCTGGCACCCGGCCACGAGCCCGAGTTCGCCCCCGGTTACTTCACCCGCACCCTGCGCGAGCTCTGGGTCGAGTTCAGCCCGGCCGCGGCGGCCGGGCCTTAGGTGGCCTCGCGCGCCATGGGGAGCCGGGCCGATATCGTCATTCCTCCGCTGGGGAGTGCTTCGGCGTGGAGGTGACCGTGGTGGGCGTTCACGACCGAGGTGACGATGGACAGGCCGAGCCCGACGCCTTGGCCGTTGGCGACTCGCCCGTCCAGGCGCGTGAATGGCTCGAACAGGGAAGCCACTTCCGAATCCGGCACAAGGGGTCCGGTGTTGCTGACGGTGATGTACGACACGCCATCGCCGGTGCCCGTGACCACGCTTACCGAGCCTCCGGTGAGGTTATAGCGGACGGCGTTATCGAGGAGGTTGACGGCGAGGCGCTCGAGCAGGACCCGGTCGCCGAGAGCGGGGCTGGGTGACAGGTCGGCATCGATGACTATCTTCGAGTCTCTTGCGGTCACGCTGACCTGGTCTATGGCGTCCTGGACGGCTGCTTCCAGGTCGGCAGGCTCGTAGCTGGTCAGGCCGCGGTCCGATCGGGCCAGGGTCCGCAACCTCCCGGCCAGCGGTCGCCTACTCCCACTGCATGCGCTCCCACGGCGTGCCGAACTTCCCCGACCCCGCCACCAACGGGCAGCCCCCGAAGACCAGCGCCCAGGACCTTGGGGTCAGCGAACCCCGGTACCAGACGGCCCAGAAAGCCTGCCAGCACCTGCTGCCGACAGGCGGTTCGTTCGAGGAACAGGCCGGCCAATGCGAATTGGCCGGCGACTGCCCGCCGGCGCTGGTGCAGCAGATGATGACCACCGACCGGAAGTTCGCGCGGTGCATGCGCTCGCGCGGCGTGCCCAACTGGCCCGATCCCACCATCGAATCCGACGGGCAACCTGTGTTCGATCTCACTCAAGTCGGCATAACCCACGGCCAGACGCATTCGCCGCCGATGTCGGACGAGATCGCCGAATGCCAGCGCCTGGAGCACGCCACGCTCGCGTTCGGGCTCAGGGAGGGGCTGTGATGCCTGCCGCTGGGTGGTTGAGCGTTATGCGAGTGCTGGTGATCGAGGATCACGAGGATCTGGCGGGCGTGCGGCAACGCGTGCTTCCTGGCCGCCGTGGCCTTCCTGCTCCTCGCGGCCGTGCTCCTATGGTCCCGCACCACTACGTGAGCAGCTGGCGGGCCATGACCACGCGCTGGATCTGGTTGGTGCCCTCGTAGATCTGCGTGATCTTCGCGTCCCGCATCATCCGCTCCACCGGGTAGTCGCTGACGTACCCGTAGCCGCCGAGGAGCTGGACCGCGTCCGTGGTCACGTCCATGGCCGCGTCCGAGGCGAAGCACTTGCAGGCCGACGACATGAACGTCAGGTCCGGGATCCTCTCGCCGGACATGGCCCGCTCCGACCGGCCGGCCGCCGCGTAGGTCAGCTGCCGGGCCGCCTCGACCTTCATCGCCATGTCCGCGAGCATGAACTGCACGCCCTGGAACTCCGCGACCGGCTTGCCGAACTGCCGCCGCTCCCTCACGTACCCGGCGGCATAGTCCAGTGCTCCCTGCGCGATGCCGAGGGCCTGGGCCGCGATCGTGATCCTGGTGTGGTCCAGCGTGGCCAGCGCGGTGCGGAACCCGCTGCCCTCCGCCCCGATCAGCCGGCCGGCCGGGATCACGCAGTTGTCGAAGTACAGCTCCCGGGTCGGCGACCCCTTGATCCCCAGCTTGTGCTCGGGCGCCCCGAACGTGAACCCCGGGTCGCCGTCCTCCACCACGAACGCCGAGATCCCGCTCGCCCCGGCCGACGGGTCGGTCACGGCCATCACCGTGTAGAAGCGCGACACGCCCGCGTTGGTGATCCAGCGCTTGACCCCGTTCAGGACGTAGCCGTCCCCGTCTCGGACCGCGCGGGTCTTCATCGCCGCCGCGTCCGAGCCCGCCTCGGGCTCGGACAGCGCGTAGGAGAACATCGCCTCGCCGCTGGCCACCGGAGGCAGGTAGCGCTGCTTCAGCTCCTCGGAGCCGGACAGCAGCAGCGGCACCGTGCCCAGCTTGTTGACCGCCGGGATCAGCGACGACGACGCGCAGACCCGCGCCACCTCCTCGATCACGATCACGGTCGCGATCGCGTCGGCGCCCGCCCCGCCGTAGGCCTCGGGGATGTGCACCGCCTGCATTCCGGCCTTGACCAGCGCGTCGTGCGCCTCCTGCGGGAACTCGGCCGCCTGATCGACCCTGGCGGCGTGCGGCGCGATCTTCTCCTCGGCCAGAGCGCGGACCGATTCGCGCAGCGCGTCATGCTCGGGCGAGAGGGCGAAGGCGGGAAAATCGAGGCTCATGACCCCGATAGTAGGCCGTCCAACTAACTTCGATTTTTTTACGCCCGGGCTCCGGGCGCATCGAGGAGGCGAACCCGGGTGACCCTGGCGCTGCTTTCGGCCGACGGCCGAGCGCTGCTCGACCGGCTGGCCGGGGAGCAGGTCGGCCCGGATCGTGCGCTGGAACTGGCCCGGTCCCTGCGCGGCCGCTATCCGCCGGATCTGGTCGCGGCGGCCCTGACCCAGCAGGCGCTGCGGATCGCGGCGCGGGAGAAGTTCAGCCGGGCGGACGAGATGCTGTTCACCCGGGCCGGGCTGGAACAGGCGTCGTCCGAGCTGACCTCCGGGCGCGCAGCGGCTCGCTTCCCGGCTGCCCCGGACAGCGAGATGGTGGCCGACCTGTGCTGCGGCATCGGCGGGAACCTGATCGTGCTGGGCGTGGAACACCGGGTGCTGGCCGTGGACCGCGATCGGGTAACGCTGGCCTTCGCGCGGCACAACGCCTCCGTCTACGGCGCGGCCGGCCGCCTGGCCGCGGTCGCCGCCGATGTGACCGAGATCTCGCTCGACCAGGTCGGCGCGGCGTTCATCGACCCGGCCCGGCGGGCGGCGGGCCGCAGAATGGCGGCCGGGCGCAGCGAGCCGCCGCTGGACTGGTGCCTGGGCCTGGCCGACGGCGGGCGCGCGGTGGGGATCAAGGCCGCTCCGGGGCTGCCGCGCGAACTCGTCCCGGCGGGCTGGGAGGCCGAGTTCGTCGCCGTGGGACGCGACCTGAAAGAGGCGCTGCTATGGTCGCCGGCGCTGGCCACGACCGCGAGCAGAGCGACGATCCTGCCCGCCGGTGACACGCTGACCCGGGCGCCCGGCGATGACGGCGAGATCGCCGTGGCGGCGCCGGGGGCGTTCCTCATGGATCCAAATCCGGCGGTGACCCGGTCCGGCCTGGTCGAGGACCTCGCCCGTCGCCTGGGCGCGTGGAAGATCGACCCCGAGATCGCGTTCCTGTCCGCCGATCGCGAGCTCCGCACCCCGTTCGCGCGGACCCTGCGGGTCCTGGAGTCGGCGCCGTGGCATGAGCGGCATTTCGCCCGAAAGCTGCGCGACCTCGGCATCGGGAGCGCCGACATCCGGCGCCGTGGCCTGGCCGGTGACGTCGAGCGCATCCACCGCCGCCTGGGCCTGCGCGGGCCCGGCCGGGCCACGATCGTGATCACCCGGGTCAGCGGCCGTCCCTGGGGCCTGATCTGCGCCAACCTCGACGGTTGACCGCGCTGCTCACCGGGAACCGTGGATCTTATGCTTGCAATGGCAGCAGTCTCCCGGGCGGGGCGGGAAGGTGGCGTTGCTTCCGCGGAGCGCACCGAGGAGGTGCGGTCGCGGGTCCGGCTGTTGATCGACATCACGGCTCGGGCCGGGTCGTACCGCAAGGGGCTCCTGACGGCGGCCGGGCGGCTCAGCCCGGAGGAAGCGACGATCATCGCCGACCTGGAAACCCGCGGCCTGCAGGTCCCGCAACTGAAGGACCTGCTCTGCGGCGGCCACGTCCTGGTCGACGACCCGCAGCTGTACGAGGACTGGCGCTTTGCCAAGGTCAGTCATCTGCGTATATCGAGTCACCACCGTGACATCGACAAGAAGCGCTATCCGGACATCGGGATGCGGGGCCACGTCGTAAGGGAGAAGCTGCACGGGCGAACGGCGCAGGGAACCTGGGTGCAGCTGGAGAAGACCCCCGCCGCCTTCGGCAAGCGCAAGCTGCCCAGCCTGGATGACGTGCGGCATCTCATGGACTACGTCGTGTACCGGGTGACCCGCAGCAACGTCGGCCCGTGGGGCCTGTCGCGGTTGACCGAGCGGCGTCCGATGTACCTTTCGCCGGTATTGGCCGTCCCGCTCTCCCTGCCGCCGCCGGTTGCCCAGTACGTTTCCTCGGCGCTGCGCAAGATCGAGGAGAGCGACGACGTGACGGCCGTGTCGCAGGACCTGGCCGGGCGGTTTCCGCCGCCGGACCGGCCGGACGCAACCGGCGAGCTTGGCCGGGCACTGTCGGGACGGGCCGGGCGAGGGCTGTTTGGCAGCTCCGAAGTGTGGGTCACCGAGACGCCGTCGCGCGATGCCGCCGCGATCTTGGGCCGCCGCAATCAGCCGCCGCCGGCGGAGGCGGCGGCGTGGACCGAGAGGATGCCATGAGTGACGCTGACTCGCGCGGACGCGGGCCGACCGGTCCCGCGGCGGACCAGGTGTCCGTGCCCGAAGGGCTGGTCTCGGCCGTCGTGAGCCTGGTCGATACCGGGCCGGTGCTGCTCGGCGCGTACACGGTCGCCGAGCTCACGGCGGTTGACGCGATCGTGGATTTCCTGGAGGCCCGGCCATCGGACGAGGTGCTGGGCGAGGCCATCCGCTCGCTCGCCGCCCGCCAGCTCCTGATCGGCGGCTCCGACGGGGAGCAGGTGGAGGTACGAGGGGACCTGGGCATCGCGGTGGCGTTCCAGCAGCGGGCCCGGGTGGTGCTGGATGCCCGTGCGAGCGGAACCGGTCCGGGCGAGCCGTGGCGGATCCTGCTGCTCCCGCAACCCGAGGAAATCTGCCTGATGATCCGCATCGACGGCCTGGGCGTCCACGAGGTCGGCCTCTACCAGCTCGACGACGCGCTCGGCCTGCTCACCGAGTGGCTGCCCAGGGGAGAATGGTCCGACAACCGCGACGCCGACGTGAGCGCGGTGCTCGGCTCGGCGGAGCGCTCCGCGCTGGTCACCGTCACCGGCTATACCGCCCAGGGATCGGCCGAGGTGGCCGGCCGCAGCACGGACCTGGTTCTCGCCCGTCAGGATGGCCGGCTGCACGTCTTCTCCCGGGACGCCGGCGACCCGGCGAAGCTGGTGCCCCGGCCGCCCGACGGCAAGGACGTGCGCGACACGCTCGCCGAGCTCCTCATGCGGCCGGTCCCGCAGGGCAGCTAGTCCCGGCCCAGCTTGGCTCGCAGGGCGGCGCCCTTGGCCTCCGCCGTGGCGCGAAGCTGCTCCTGGAAGGCGAGCATGCGGGTCCGCAGGGCGCCGTCGGATGCGGCGAGGATCCTGACCGCGAGCAGGCCCGCGTTCCGGGCGCCGCCGATCGCCACGGTCGCGACCGGCACACCGGCCGGCATCTGAACCACCGACAGCAGCGAGTCCATGCCGTCCAGGTGCCGCAGCGGCACCGGGACCCCGATCACCGGCAGCGGCGTCACGGCGGCCAGCATGCCGGGCAGGTGAGCCGCCCCGCCGGCGCCCGCGATGATCACCCGCAGCCCGTTGTCGGCCGCCTCGGAGCCGTAGCGGAGCATCTCCTGCGGCATCCGGTGGGCCGACACCACGTCGGCCTCCCACGGGATACCGAACTCCGTGAGCGCGGTGACCGCGGCCTCCATCACGGGCCAGTCCGAGTCGCTGCCCATCACCACGCCCACCAGCGGTCCGTCGTTCATCCGCCGCCCTCCTCGGTGCCGTAACGCAGGTAATTCGCCGCCCGCGCGGCACGATCGCGCAGGTCATCGACGTCATCGCCGAGCGCGGTGACGTGTCCCACCTTCCGGCCCGGCCGGACCTGCTTGCCGTACAGGTGGACCTTGACGCCCGGGTCGGCCGCCATCACGTGCACCAGGCGCGAGTACAGGTCGGGGTCGTCCCCGCCGAGGATGTTCACCATGACCGCGTGCCGCGCGGCGAGCACCGGCGCGCCCAGCGGGAGGTCGAGGACGGCCCGCAGGTGCTGCTCGAACTGCGAGGTCCGCGCACCCTCGATCGTCCAGTGGCCGCTGTTGTGCGGCCGCATGGCCAGCTCGTTGACGAGCAGCCCGCTGCGTGTCTCGAACAGCTCGACCGCGAGCAATCCGGTGACCCCGATCCCGGCCGCGATGGCCAGGCCGAGGCGCTCCGCGGCCACGGCGGTCGCGGCGGCCAGCCCGGGCGCGGGGGCCAGCACCTCACGGCAGATCCCGTCCCGCTGCACGGTCTGGACCACCGGGTAGGCGGCGCCCTGCCCGGCGGGCGAGCGGGCCACCAGCACGGCGAGCTCGCGCTCGAAGGCCACGTGCTCCTCGACCATCAGGTCGATCCCGTGCGCGAGCACGGCGGCGGCCTCGCCGGGCGTCTGGCACACCCAGACGCCCTTGCCGTCGTAGCCGCCGCTGACCGCCTTGAGCACCACCGGCCAGCCCGAGCCCGCCGCGAAGGCGGTCACGTCGTCCAGGCCGCCGACCAGGGCGTAGCGAGGGCACGCGATGCCCAGCCCGGCCAGGCGCTCGCGCATCGCGCTCTTGTCCTGGGCGAAGCGAAGCGCGTCCGGCCCGGGCCGGACCTTCAGGCCGGCCCGCTCCAGGGCGCCCAGGTGCGGGCCGGGCACGTGCTCGTGATCGAAGGTCACGATGTCGCAGGCGGACCCGAAGGCCAGCAGGTCGTCCAGCGACCGGTAGTCGCCCAGCTCGGTCCCGGCGCAGACCTGCGCCGCGCTCTCGTCGGGCGCGCCCGCGAGCACCCGGAACCCGATGCCGAGGCCCACCGCCGCCTGGGCGGTCATGCGGGCGAGCTGCCCGGCGCCCACCATGCCGACCACGGGAACTCGCGGGCCCGCCGGCCGGGTGACGGTGGCCAGCTCGCTGGCTGCCTCGTGATCGTTCATCGCAGAGCGCAGACTACCCGCTGCGCGGACCAGCGCGGGGTCAGGCCGGCCCGCTGACCACGGGCTCGTCGGTCCCGTCGGCCACGCCGTGCGGGAGGAACAGCGCGAACACGGCCGGCCGGGGCCGCACCAGCACCACCTGCCCGCCGTCGGCGGCGGCCACCGTCCGGGCCAGGGAGAGCCCCAGCCCGGTGCCGCCCGGTGCCCCGCTGACGCTGCGCTCGAAGATCCTCGGCACGAGCTCCGGCGGCACGCCCTTGCCCTCGTCCCTGACCTCGATCACGACCGACCTCGGCGTCTGCGAGGTCCGGATCGTGACCGTGCCGGAGCCGTGCACGAGCGCGTTGTCCAGCAGCGTCGCGATCACCTGGGCCGCGCTGCCCGGGGTGACGTAGGCGTACAGGCCCTTTTCCCCGATCACCTCCAGCTTCCGGCTCACCCGCCGGAACGCCGGGTCCCACTCCACGACCTGCTGGGCCACGATGTCGTCCACGCTGGCCAGGGTGGGGGCGCCCGAGACGTTCCGGCGCGCCCGGCCCAGCAGTTGGCCGACCACTTCGGCCAGCCGCTCGGTCTGCGCGAGCGCGGCGGCTCCTTCCTCGCGCACCACGTCCGGGTAGTTCGCGGCCGCCACCATCTCCTCCAGCCGCATCGACAGCGCGGTCAGCGGCGTCCGCAGCTGATGTGAGGCATCGACGGCGAAGTCGCGCTCCGCGGTCAGCAGGTCGTTGATCCGCTGGGCGGAGCCGTCCAGGCCTTCCGCGACCCGGTCCAGCTCGGGCACCCCGTAGCGGCGCCCGAGCGGCCGGGCGTCCCCGGAGCCGAGCCGGTCGGCCGCCCCGGCCAGCTCCTGCAGGGGGCGGGCGAGCCGCCGGGCCTGCAAAATGGCGAGTCCCACCGCCACGGCCAGGGCCAGCAGCACCAGCGAGCCGGTGATCACCAGCCCGCCGGTCACCGAATTGCTGACCACCGAGTCGTCGGCGACCACGGTGACGGTGAAGTCCCGGGTCGAGTCGTGCGCGGTGATCGAGTCGTGCGGCGGCGGGCTGGTGCCGACCGCGACCCGGCCGGTGCCGCGCTGGCTGATGATGACGTAGCGGTCGGACAGCGACCGGCCCATCTGGGCGGCGTCCGGCGGGAGCCCCGCGTCCACCCGGTCCTGCAGCCCGGTGGCGATCAGCGTGGCGTCGTGCCGCACCTGCTCGTCGGCCTCGCTGGTGCGCTGCCGGGCGACGAAGAACCCGAGCGGCACGCCGAGCAGCAGCACCGCCGCCACGGCGACCGCGAGCGTAGAGACGAGCAGGCGGCGTTGCACGGTTCAGCCTCCGCGCCCGCCATCGGCGCCCGACACCTGCCTACGCACGCCCAACATTCTCCCGCAGTCAGTCTCCGCGCTCGAACCGGAAGCCGACCCCGCGCACGGTCGTGATGAACCGCGGGCTGTGCGCGTCGTCGCCGAGCTTGCGGCGCAGCCAGGAGACATGCATGTCCAGGGTCTTGGTCGAACCCCACCACTTGCTGTCCCAGACCTGCCGCATGATCTGCTCCCGGGTGACGACCTTCCCGGCCTCGCTCACCAGCAGCGAGAGCAGGTCGAACTCCTTGGAGGTCAGATCGATCTCCTCGTCGCCCAGCCAGGCCCGGCGCGCGTCGGCGTCCACCCGGACGCCCTGCACCACCCGGCTCTCGCTCGCGCCGCGGCGCAGCAGGGCCCGGACCCTGGCCAGCAGCTCGGCCAGCCGGAACGGCTTGGTGACATAGTCGTCGGCGCCCGCGTCCAGGCCGATCACGGTGTCCACCTCGTCCGCGCGCGCGGTCAGGATAAGCACCGGCATCGCGTGGCCCGCCGACCTGATCTGCCGGCAGACCTCGAGCCCGTCGAGCTTGGGCAGGCCGATGTCGAGTAGGAGCAGGTCGATACCGCCGCCGCAGGCCACCTCGATGGTGGCCGGTCCGTCGGCGGAGACATCGACCTCATAGCCCTCGCGGCGCAGCGCACGCGCCAGGGGCTCCGAAATAGACGGGTCATCCTCGGCAAGCAAAACGCTGGTCATGCTCAGATCGTAAGGCGACAGGCAAGTATTTCCTGCACTCCACGCCCATGAACTGGCGAGATAACATTACGCACTGGCCCAACTACGCCTGGTTTACACAGGGGTGACGCCGTGGCGCCGCCGGGAAAACGACCGGTCCTTCCCGCGCGCGGCCGCGAACCGGCGAACCAGCTGCGAGCGCAGGTCCTCGGGCTCGACGACGTCGTCGACGACCAGCTCCCCGGCCAGCCGGAGCACGTCGATGTCGGTCTCGTAGGCCTCCCGGAGCCGCTCGGTCTCCTGCTCTCGCTCGGCCGGGTCGGCGATCGCGGCCAGCTTGTTGTAGTACACGGCGTTGACCGCCGCCTCCGCGCCCATGACCGCGATCTTGGCCGTGGGCAGGGCCAGCGTCGCGTCGGGCTCGAAGCCCGGGCCCGCCATGGCGTACAGCCCCGCCCCGTACGCCTTGCGGACCACGACGCAGATCTTGGGCACGGTGGCCTCGGACACGGCGCTGATCATCTTGGCGCCGTGCCTGATGATCCCCTGCTTCTCCACGGCGGTGCCGACCATGAAGCCGGGCACGTCGGCCAGGAACAGCAGCGGGACGTTGAACGCGTCGCAGAGCTGTATGAACCGGGTGGCCTTGTCGGCGGAGTCGACGAACAGCACGCCGCCCTTGAACATCGGGTTGTTCGCGACCACCCCGACCACCTGGCCGGCCAGCCGGGCGAAGCCGACGACCAGCTCCCGCGCCCACAGCTCATGGACCTCGAACAGCGAGCCCTCGTCGACCAGGCCGCGGACGAACCGGCGCATGTCGAACGCCCGCCGCTCGCTGACCGGCACCAGGGCGCGCAGGTCGGTCGGGACCGGCTCGGCGGCGGCCTCCGCGGGCGGCGCCTCGCGCCAGTTGGCGGGCAGGTAGGACAGGAAGCCGCGGACCGCGGTGATCGCGTCCTGCTCCGAATCGGCCAGGTAGTGGCCGCAGCCGGACACCGTGCAGTGCATCCGGGCCCCGCCCATCTCCTCGAGCGTGGTCTTTTCCCTGACCACCATCTCGACCATGCGCGGACTGCCCAGGTACATCGAGGCGTTCCCGTTCACCATCGCGACGAAGTCGCAGAACGCCGGGATGTAGGCGCCCCCGGCGGCGGACGGCCCGAACAGCGCGCACACCTGGGGGACCGAGCCCGAGGCGCGCACCTGGGTGTGGAAGATCTTGCCCGCCCCGCGCCGGCCGGGGAACATCTCGACCTGATCGGTGATCCGCGCGCCCGCGGAGTCGACCAGGTAGATCATGGGGATGCCGCTGGCGTAGGCCTTCTCGATGATCCGGATGATCTTCTCGACGGTCCGGGCGCCCCACGACCCGGCCTTGACCGTCGAGTCGTTCGCCATCAGCGCGACCGGACGGCCGGCGATGGCGGCGGTGCCGGTGATCACGCCGTCGGCGGGCAGGCCGTCGGCCAGGACGTTCGCGAACGCGCCGTCCTCGGTGAAGCTGCCGTCGTCGACGAGGAGGGCGATCCGGTCCCGGGCGAACAGCTTCCCGGCCGCCGCGGCGGCCTGGTGGTACCTGGCCGCCCCGCCCTTCTCGATCTTGCTCCGGAGCTGGGCCAGCTCGGGATGCCCGGCCTCGCCGTCGAGGCCCGGCGTCTCGTCCTTCAGTTCTTCGCTCACGCTGGCGAGCGTACCGACCCGGGCGCGGCGTCAGTGCAGGTGCAGGCTGACGCCGAGCAGGACCAGCCACCAGAGGAAGACGGCGAACACCGCGGACAGCACCACCTTGAGCAGCGGGACCGTTATGTAGCCGCGGTCCCAGGCGATGACGAGACCGACGATGACGTAGATCAACCCCAGCAAGCCGAACCGCTTGAACATGGCCTTCCGCTCCGATCCTTATCAGCCTGGGCCCGACCCAAGGATCTCGATTGTTCGCAAGGTGCGGCGGCTTGTCTCTCCGGATCGGAGCGGTTCAAACATGGACGGCCAGCCACCAGGCCAGCCATCCGGTCATGCCGGAATTGTTCGGGTTCGCGGGCCCGCGCGGAGCACCTGAGAGGGCAGCGGGCGCCCGATGATCCGTTCCGCGTCGGCGGCGGCCTCGATCATCGCCTCGAGTTCGATCCCGGTCGCCACGCCCATGTCCTCGACCATGTGCACCAGCTCCTCGGTGGCGATGTTGCCGGTGGCCCCGGGCGCGTAGGGGCACCCGCCCAGCCCGCCGACCGAGGCGTCGAAGTCGCAGACCCCGAACTCGAGCGCGGTCAGCACGTTCGCCAGGCCGGTGCCCCGGGTGTTGTGGAAATGCAGGTTGAGCGGCACGCCGGGATGAGCCGAGCGGAACGCCCCCACGAGCTCGCGCACCCGCCGGGGCGTGGCCATGCCGGTGGTGTCGCCGAACGAGACGCCGTCGGCGCCGTCGGCCACGGCCCGGGACGCCACCCGGACCACCCGCTCGACCGGCACGTCTCCCTCGTACGGGCAGCCCCACGCGGTGGACACGATCACCTGGCAGGTGGCGCCGCGACCGTGAGCCTGGTCGATGACCACCGCGATGTCGTCCAGGGACTCCTCGGTCGACCGGTTGACGTTCTTGCGGTTGTGCGTGTCCGACGCCGACACCACGGCCTCGATCTCGGTCAGCCCGCGATCCAGCGCCCTCCGCGCGCCGCGGAGGTTGGGGACCAGGGCCGAGTACCTGACCGAGGGCGCGCGGTCGATCCCGAGCCACACCTCGTCCGCGTCCGCCATCTGCGGGATGGCGTCCGGCCGGACGAACGAGACGGCCTCGATGCGCTGCACGCCGGTCGCCGAAAGCCGGTCGATGAGCTCGATCTTGGCCGCGGTCGGCACCGGGTCCTCGTTCTGCAGCCCGTCCCGCGGGCCGACCTCGCGAACCGAGATCCGCTCGGGAAGGTCACTCACTGCGTCGCCTCATATCCGAAGGCTAACGCCGGTGACCGACCTAGCGATCCTCGCGCGCCAGGCGGGCCTGCTCGTCCTCGACCAGCTGGAACAGCGTGGCCTGGACCCGCTCGACCTCGGGGATCTCGGTCAGCACCAGCTGCCCGTGCTCGCCGGCCGACTCGACGATGAGCTTGCCGCACCCGAGCAAACGGTCGAGCAGGCCGTGCGAGAACGACACGTCGCTGATCCGGATCAGCGGGAAGTCACGGCCGGACCGGGACAGGATTCCCCGGCGCAGCCGGAGCCGCCGGGTGGTCAGCTCGTAGCTGGTCGTCTTCCAGCGCAGCCACGGGACCACGAACCAGATGATCACGGCCAGCAGGGCCGCGCCCGCGATCGCGAACCGCACCGGGACCAGGCCGGTGCGCGGCGGCAGCAGGATCTCGGCCACGACCGCGGCGACAAGGATCAGCAGAAACACCAGGAACGGCCGCAGCAGCGTCTTCCAGTGCGGGTGCAGCCGCAGCACGAAACGCTCGCCCTCGACCAGGGACCCATCACCGGCCATAGGCCACATGGTGGCATGTATCTCGGCAATATGTGGTGAGGCGTCATCGCGTCAGCGCGTCACCGGACGTGGACGACGTCGCCCGCGCTGGTCGGGACCGGGCCCTCCGGCGAACCGACCACCAGCCGACCCAGGTCGTCGACGTCGTCGGCGGGCCCGGTCAGTGTCTGGCCGCCGGGCAGCGACACCACGACCTGCCGTCCGAGGGTCGCGCACAGGCGCCGGTACTCGGCCGCGAGCCCGCTCTCGACCGCGTCGCCCGCCCGGCCGGTCCAGGCCAGGTACCAGCGCTCCAGCTCCCGGAGCACGCCGGCCAGCAGCCGGTCCCGGTCGGTGACCACCGCGCCCGCCAGGGCCAGCGACGTGGCATCCGGTACCGGCAGTTCGTCCCGGCGGGTGGACACGTTGATCCCGGCGCCCACCACGATCGCGTCATCGGCCTGCTCGGCCAGGATGCCGGCCAGCTTGGCCCCGTTCACCTGCACGTCGTTGGGCCATTTCAGCCGGGCGTCGACGCCGGCCTCCTGGCGCAGCGCCAGGGCCAGGGACACGCCGGCCAGCAGCGGCACCCAGCCCCGGCGCGCCTGGGGCACGGCGGCCGGGCGTAGCAACACCGAGAACGTGAGCGCGGCGCGCGGCGGCGCGACCCACGCCCGGCCGATCCGGCCGCGCCCGGCGGACTGGGCCTCCGCCGCGAGCACGGCGCCCTCGGCCACGCCCCGCCGGGCGTCGGCCAGCAGGTCGGAGTTGGTCGACCCGGTTTCGGCCACAATGCGGATCTCGCGCCAGAGCCCGCCCGGCACGACCAGCGCGTCTCGCACCCGCTCGGAGCTCATTGCCGGCCGGGCGACCGGATCGATACTCGCCATGCACGCTATTGTCAAGGCCGGGGGATTACCTGTTCCGCGCCGGGTGCCTACTCGTCAGGACTCATGCATGAGTGAGGCCGCGCGGCAGGTCATGCGGGCTGGGCGGCCCGGACAGTCGAGGAGAGCAGTGCGCGATCTCGAGCTAGAGCGTCGCGGCGCGGGCGGACGACCCGGCGCACCAGACGACCGACGGGTGCGCGGCCTGACCTGGGATCCGGACGCGACCGTCGCCGCCGTGCGCCGGGTGGCCGCGACGCTGGCGCCGCGGGCGCTGTGGCGCGACCACCGCCTGTTCACGATCCTGGTGCTGCTCGCGCTGGTGCCGCGCGTGCTGGCCGCGCTGGCGTTCCGGCCCGCCCTGCTCACGGCGGACTCGTTCCTGTACATGACCGAGGCCGTGCACGGCACGCTGGGCACGATCCGGCCGTCCGGCTACTCGCTGCTGCTGGATCTTCTGCAGCCGCTGCCGCACCCGCTGCTCGCGGTCACCACGGTGCAGCACCTGATGGGGATCGCGATAGCGGTCATCGTCTACGGCATGCTGCGCTACTGGGGCCTGCCCGCCTGGGGCGCGTCGCTGGCCGCGCTGCCCACCCTGTTCGACCCGCGCGAGATCGCGCTGGAGTCCTACATCCTGCCCGACACGCTGTATAACCTGATGCTGCTGCTGGCCGTGGCGCTGCTGCTGACCAAGCGCACGCCGCGGCTGTGGCAGTGCGCCCTGGCCGGCCTGTTCGTGGCCTACGTTGCCCTGCTGCGCGGCAACGGGCTGCCGCTGGCCGTGATATTCGCGGCGTTCATCCTGATCAGGCGGGTTGGCTGGCGCGCCGTCGCCGCCGCCGTCGCGGCGTTCGTGGTGCCGTTGCTCTCGTATGTGCTGATGTTCCAGGCGGCCTACGGCCAGCTCAATATCACCGACAGCGACGGCCTGTTCCTGTGGTCGCGCACGACGAGCTTCGCCAACTGCGCGATCATCAAGCCGCCGAAGGAGCTTGCGCCGCTGTGCCCGGACCTGGAGAAAAAGGTCGCCCCGGCCCGGCCCGCTCCGGCCTGGTCGGTCAACGCGCTGCTCAGCGAGCCGAGCCCGGCCGACTACCTGTGGGCGCCGGACGCCTGGTGGCGGCACGACAAGTACCCGGGCATCAACAAGTACAACAACAAGCTCGGGGAGCGCTTCGCCGTCGACGCGATCGAGGCCCAGCCGCTCGATTACCTGAAGGTCGCGGCCCGGGACGTGCTGCTCGTCTTCCTGCAAAACGACCGGCCACTGACCAAGACCACGATGAGCTTCACCGTGACGCCCCATATTGCTTCCCTCCCGTCCTATTACGCACGCGACGAGATCCAGTACGCCGGAACCCGCAGCAATACATACCTCGTTCAGCCGTATGCGTATTTCCTGCTGCTGTATCAGGAGCCGGTATATTTCCCCGGCATTGCCTTCTTCCTGGTCCTGGTGGCCGGACTGGTGGGCGTCGCGGCGCAGTGGCGCAACTGGGGCGGGCCCGCGGCCCTGCCCTCCGCCCTGGCCGCGGCCAGCATCGTGCTCCCGGCCCTGCTGACCCAGGCCCTGTACCGGTACACGATCGCCGCGATACCGCTGGCCTGCCTCGCTGCGGGCATGGCGTTCATCCGGCGCGGGACCGGGCCACCCCCGGCCGCCGCCGCCGCTCCGCCGGACGCCCCGCTGCGGTAATTCGCACGATTTAGCCGACGCGGCCCGGCGCTGTGACCCGCGTCCTCACGGCATCGCCGGCCGGATGGCGGTAATCTCGCAGCGCCGGAACTAAGGGGGGCAAGAAATGAGGACCAGAATACCGGTTTTACTGATATGCGGGGCACTAGCCGCCGGATGTGCAAGCCATTCTTCACCGCCGTCAGCGGACAATTCAGCGTCGCCGTCGGCCACGGGCCAGCCGACGTCGCCGTCCGGGGCCGGGACCGTGAGCTCGGCCGTGGCCACCGCCCCGAAGACCGCGGCGGCGGCCAAGAGCGCCGCGACGTTGTTCCTCGACCTGTACGCCGCGGGCCAGTACTCGGCCACGTACGCGATGCTCTCGCCGAGCGCGAAGAAGGTCATCAGCAAGAGCACCTGGGTGCGCGTGCACCAGACCTGCAAGAGCAACGCCAGTTCGGGCTACACGGTCACCGAGCCCGTGCTGAGCGGGAGCAACGCGGTGGTTGACGTGTCGCTCGCCGGGACCCAGTCCGACCTGGGCAGCGACCAGGAGAGCTTCATCTACCGCGGCGACCGGTGGTACTTCGTCCCGCCGGACCTGTCGCTGTACAAGCACCGGACCGCGGCCCAGGTCACGGCGAAGCTGCAGGCCCTGAACGAGTGCGGTTAGCCGTCACGAGCGGCGCGGCTGCGGGCCCGTGTGCCGCGCGCGGAGCACGAGCGCGAGCTCGAACCGGGCATCGGGGTTGTCCAGCTGCTCGCCGAACAGGTCCTGCAGCTTGTGCAGCCGGTAGCGCGCCGTCTGCGGGTGGATGAACAGGCGCGAGGCGACCCCGCTGCTCTTGCCGGTCTCCAGCCAGGCGAGCAGGGTCTCGGCCAGCATGTCCTGACGGCCGGGCGCCATGTCCTTGAGCGGGGCCAGCCTCCGTGCCCCGAGGCGCTCGAGCAGGTCACCGCCGCGGCGCAGCACCATGTCGGTCAGGTGGTCGTCGCAGTGAATGATCGAGTAATCGCCGAAGACGCCCTGTTCGGCGAGCGTGAGGGCCTCCCGGGCCCAGTGCAGCGACTTGGCCGCGTCGCGCAGGCCGACCGGCGGGCCGACCGCGCACTGGAAGCCGCGCAGGCCGCGGTCCAGCATGTCCCGGCGCCCGGGGCCGTAGGGGTCCGGCGCGATCAGGACCGGCGGGGTGCGGTCGAGATCCTGCAGCACCTCGGCGGGCAACGCCGGAACGGGGCCGCCCGCGGGCTGGCGGCCGCTCAGCACGACGACCGACAGCTGCCGCGGCTGGCGCCACTGGGCCAGCCGCGTCATCTCGTCGATGGCCTCGACGGCGGCCGGCGGTTCGGCCAGCAGCAGGCCGACGAGCCGGCGGCGCCGCCGCTGCAGCTCCCCGGCCACCTGGGCCTGGGCCTGCGCGTATCCCTCGGCGGACAGCGCCGCGATCTCGTCCAGGAAGACGAAGAGGGCCTCGGCGAGCAGGCTGAGCGTCTCCAGCGGGGCGTCCATCCACTGCGACGCGTGGGTCAGCCAGCGCAGCGCGACCCGGGCTCCGGCCCGCAGCGCCGCCTGGAGAGCCTCGAGGCTGCGGCCCTCGCTGGCCTCGGCCGCCCCCAGCCGGCGGAACACGTCGTCCGCCTGGTCCGAGGAGGCGCCCGGGTCGGCGATCCGGGCGATGAACTGGCTGGCCGCCTCCTCGGCGCCGCGGCGGACCGCGTGCTCGTAGGAGCCGTCACCCGGCCGCGCGTACTCGGCCACGCTGGCGTGGATCTCGGCCACCATCTCCTCGACCACCTTGGACAGCACGGGCTGGAGCTGCCCGGCGACCTCGGCCGGGATGGCGGGCCACGGGTCCGCCATGCGTCCACGGTGGCCCGCGCCGTTGGCCAGCGCCGCACCGTTCGAGCGGGTGGCGCCGTTGGCCCGGGCACCCGCCGCACCGTTCGCGCGCGGGCCACCCTTCGCTCGTGCGCCCGCCGCACCTTTCGTGGGACCGGACACCGCGACGACCCTGCCTCGTGCTCGGGGCGATGCCGGTGCCACAACGGGAGTCAGCGGTCCAGCTACTCGCCGGTAATATTGTCCGAGGCTAGTAACGTTTCGGATTTGTGTCCAGCCCCGGCCAGGGCCGCGCGGGCCCCGGCCGGGAGCTGAGGGGGGCTAGCGGCCGGCCCGCACGGCCAGCATCCTGAGCTGGGCCAGGATCGCGCCGACCGCGGCGGCCCCGGCCAGCACCAGGCAGGTGACGGCCACCGCGTGCGCCGACCCGAGCCGGAACGAGTTCGCCGCGGCCACGGTGAGGCGCGCGGGCAGCGCCCCGGCCAGGTTCAGGTACAGGGTCCCGAACGTGGCCACGCCGATCACCAGCCCGAGCTGGTTGACGGTCACGATCACGCCCGTCGCGTCGGCCGCGTCGGGCACCGGCACCAGCATCAGCACCGAGGTCATCAGCGGGCTGAACGCCAAGGCCATGGCGGCGCCGAGCACGCCGAGCACCAGGTACAGCGCGATCCCGCCGCTGCCGCCGCCGCGCAGCAGCGCGGCCAGGGCCAGCAGCGAGGCCATCATGACGACGAAGCCCCAGACCGCGAGCCCCGGGCGGAACCGAGCCGGAAGCCGCTGCCAGTTGAGGCTGACCACGGCGAACGCGGCCGCTGACGGCGCGAACACCAGGCCGGCGTGCAGCGGCGAGTCACCGAGGCCGCCCTGCAGGTGCAGCGCCAGCCCGAAGAACAGGCCGCCGAACGTGGTCATGACCGCGAACAGCCCGGCGATGCCGAGCGCCGCCCCGGGCAGCCGCAGGATGCGCCCGGGGACCAGCGGGAACCCGCCGCGGGCGGCCAGCCTCCGCTCGGCCAGCGCGAAGCCGGCGAACAGCACCACGCTGCCGGCCAGGCTGGCCCAGCCCCAGGCCGGCCAGTGCTCGGGCTGGCCCAGGACCAGCGGCACGACGAGGGCGAGCACGGCCGGCGACAGCGTGAGCAGGCCGGGCAGGTCGAGGCCGCGGCCCACGTCGGCCCGTCCCGCGGGCAGCCGCAGCGCGCCGGCCACCAGCAGCACGGCGCCGATCGGGACGTTGACCAGGAACACCGGACGCCAGGTGTCGCCGAGCAGGTTCGCGCTGATCAGAACGCCGCCCGCGATCTGGCCCACCACCACCCCGCCGGCCAGCACGGCCGAGTAGGCGCTCATCGCCCGGACCCGGGACGCGCCGGTGAACGTGCGCTGGATCAGGCTGAGCACCTGCGGGATCATCGTGGCCGCGCCGACGCCCTGGACGAACCGGAGCGCGACCAGCGCGCCGGTCGAGGGGGCCAGCCCGCAGCCGAGCGAGGCCAGCGTGAACACGGTGAGGCCGGCCAGGAACATGCCTCGGTGGCCGAGCAGGTCACCGAGGCGCGCGCCGGTCACCAGCAGCACGGCGTAGGCGATCGTGTAGCCGGCGATCACCAGCTGCAGGCCGGCTCCGGACGCGTGCAGGCCGGCGTGGATCGACGGGGCGGCGACGTTCACCACCGAGGCGTCGAGGACCGCCATGAACTGCCCGACGAGCACGATCGCCAGCAGCAGGCCTGGTCTCGCGGCCCGGCGGCCGCCCGGGGCCCGGCGCCCGGACGTGGCTGGTGCGGGGGAATGTACGGCCGGGTTCTGGCCGCTAACGACGATATCTGTCATGTCATCGAGCCTTCCGCGGACCCGATGCCAGTACCAAGAGCCCGGTTATCCTGGTACCAGCACCACCTGGCACGGCCGGGCCGACGGGGTCAGGATGGGAACATGAGCACGATGACCGCGACCCGCGGCGGCATCCGCCGGGCCGAGCTGTCCGCGTTCCTGCGCAGCCGCCGGGAGCGCATCTCGCCGGAGGACGCGGGGCTGGCGCCCGGCCTGCGGCGGCGGACGGCCGGGCTGAGGCGCGAGGAGGTCGCCCAGCTCTCCGGCGTCGGCGTCACCTGGTACACCTGGCTGGAGCAGGGCCGTCCGATCAACGCGAGCGCCCAGGTCCTCGACGCGGTGGCGCGCACGCTCCGGCTCGATCCGCAGGAGCGCGAGCACCTGTACCGCCTGGCCGACCCCTCGTCGGGCCTGCCGGACACCCCGCCGGACGGGCTGCTCCCGCCCGAGATCCAGCAGATCCTGGACGGGCTCACCGCGTTGCCCGCCAGCGTCCTCAACGAACGGTTCGACCTGCTCGCCTGGAACGCCGCCTACGCCGCGCTGTTCCCCGGCGTGGTCGCAGCCGCTCCCGGGCACCGCAACACGCTCTGGCTCTGCTTCACCCACCCGGCGTGCTGCCATCCGTTCGTGAACCGCGCCGACCAGCTCTCCCGGATGGTCGCGCAACTGCGGGCCGCCTACGGGCGCCACGTCGGCGAACCGGCCTGGGCCGGGTTCGTGCGACGGCTGCAGGCGGCCAGCTCCGACTTCGCGCGGTTGTGGGACGAGCACGAGGTGGCCAACCCGGCGACCTACCTCAAGCTGTTCCGGCACCCGGTGTACGACCGGCTGGCCATGACCACGAACTCGCTGGCCGTCCTGGCCGTGCCGGGCAGCAGGATGGTTGTGTACACCCCGGCCGACGAGGCCACCGGCCAAGCGGTGGCGTGCCTGATCGCCGGCGAGGGCGCCGGGGCCCAGTTCCCGTGCTGGCCGCACGCGCGCTCCGCGCAATCCGCCTAGCGCGCGGGCCGGGCCGGCCTGGAGGTTAACCTGTCCGGCATGGCCACCAACGCTTCGCAGCCCGCCGATCCCGACCGGCCTGCCGATCCGGCCGGCCAGCCCGACCTGCACACCACCGCGGGGAAGCTGGCCGACCTCGAGCGGCGCAGGCGCGAGGCGGTCCATGCCGGATCCGAGCGGGCGGTCGAGCGTCAGCACGCCCGGGGCAAGATGACGGCCAGGGAACGGATCGACGGCCTGCTCGACCCGGGGTCGTTCACCGAGTTCGACGAGCTCGCCCGGCACCGCGCGCACGACTTCGACATGGAGTCCAGCCGGCCTTACGGGGACGGCGTCGTCACCGGGTACGGCACGGTCGACGGCCGGCCGGTCTGCGTGTTCAGCCAGGACTTCACGATATTCGGCGGCTCGCTGGGCGAGGTCTACGGCGAGAAGATCGTCAAGGTGATGGACCACGCGCTGAAGACCGGCTGCCCGATTATCGGGATCAACGACGGCGGCGGCGCGCGGATCCAGGAGGGCGTGGTCGCCCTCGGCCTGTTCGCGGAGATCTTCTACCGGAACGTGATGGCGTCCGGCGTGGTCCCGCAGATCTCGCTGATCATGGGACCGTGCGCGGGCGGCGCGGTGTACTCGCCCGCCATCACCGACTTCACGCTGATGGTCGAGGGCACGTCGCACATGTTCATCACCGGGCCCGACGTGATCAAGACCGTGACCGGGGAGGAGGTCTCGTTCGAGGACCTCGGCGGCGCCCTCGCGCACAACACCAAGTCCGGCGTCGCGCACTACCAGGCCAAGGACGAGGACGACTGCCTCAGCTTCGCCCGCGAGCTGCTGTCCTACCTGCCGTCCAACAACCTCGACGAGCCCGCGACCGAGACCAGCGACGACCCGGCGATCCTGGAGATCACCGACGTCGACGCGGAGCTCGACGCCCTGATCCCCGACTCGCCGAACCAGCCCTACGACATGCACGGCGTGATCACCCGGATCGTGGACGACGGGGAGTTCCTGGAGATCCACGCGGGGTTCGCCAGGAACATCGTGGTCGGCTTCGGCCGGGTCGACGGCATGCCGGTCGGCGTGGTGGCCAACCAGCCGATGCACTTCGCCGGCACCCTGGACATCGACGCATCGGAGAAGGCCGCCCGCTTCGTGCGGACCTGCGACGCGTTCAGCATCCCGGTGCTGACGTTCGTGGACGTGCCCGGGTTCCTGCCCGGCACCGGCCAGGAATGGGGCGGGATCATCCGGCGCGGCGCCAAGCTCATCTACGCCTACGCCGAGGCCACCGTGCCCAAGATCACCGTGATCACCCGGAAGGCGTACGGCGGCGCCTACGACGTGATGGGGTCCAAGCACCTGGGCGGCGACGTCAACCTGGCCTGGCCGACGGCCCAGATCGCCGTGATGGGCGCCCAGGGCGCGGTGAACATCCTGTACCGGCGCGAGCTCGCCGCGGCCGGCGGCCCCGGTGAGCAAGCCGCGCTGCGCGCGCGGCGGGTCACCGAGTACGAGGACACGCTGGCCAACCCGTACATCGCCGCCGATCGCGGCTACGTGGACGCGGTGATCCGCCCGGCCGAGACCCGCGGGCAGATCGTGCGGTCGCTGCGCACGCTCCGGACCAAGCGCCAGACGCTACCGCCGCGTAAGCACGGCAATATCCCGCTATAGCATGGCACGCCGGCCGACCCCGCCAGGACCTCGCGACCCCGGATCACCTGCGGGAACCCTCAACGCCGGGCACTAGATAGAGTCATGAGCACCATGACCGAGAACGGATCCCCGCTGCCCCTGCTGTCCCGCTACGCCATCATGGTCGACGTCGGGTACATCTACGCGTCGGCCGGCGAGCTGCTCTTCGGCGCGGCCTCGCGGCGTGAGTACCGCGTTGATGCGGACAAGCTGATCCAGGCGCTGACCAGGCACGCCGACGACCAGGTGCGCGGCGAACTGCTGCGCGTTTACTGGTACGACGCGGCCCGGGACCGGGTGCCCACCATCGACCAGCGGGTCATCGCCCAGATGCCGTGGGTCAAGCTGCGGCTGGGCAACCTGAACGCGCGCGGCCAGCAGAAGGGCGTGGACGCCCAGATCCGGGCCGACATGGAGGCCCTGGCCCGGCACCGGGCGATCACCGACGCGATCCTGGTGGCCGGCGACGAGGACATGGTCCCGGCGGTCGAGGCGGCGCAGGCGTTCGGCGTGCGGGTGCACCTGTGGGGCATCGAGCCGCCGTACGGGACCAACCAGGCCGAGCGGCTGGTCTGGGAGTCGGACACGGTCGAGGTGCTGGAGCGATTGTTCGTCGAGCCGTACTTCACCCGGCAGGTCCCGACCGAGCCGGTGGCCGCGGCGGGCCCCGGGCCGGCCCGCGCCGGGCCGGCGGGCATCGGCGCCGGCGCGCTCGCCGGGGCGGGATCCGGCCTGCCCGGGGCGGCGCCATCGCCCGCGCAGGTGTTCGGCGACCGGCACGCGCGGCCGGGCCAGCCGTTCCGGCCCGCGCACTCGGCCGCGGCCCAGGCGGCCGCGCAGGCCGCGCAGGCCGCGGCCCAGGCCTCGGCTCAGGCGGCGGCGCGGCGCGGCCCGGAGCGCGAGCGCGTCGAGGAGGCGGGCGAGCACGTGGCCCAGAAGTGGATCCTGACCCGCGGCGAGGACAACATCCGCGACCTGCTGCCCGGGCCGATCCTGCCCCCGGTCATCGACAAGGAGCTGCTGGTCGACGCGGAGAAGGAACTCGGCCAGTCGCTGCGGGCGTACCAGGAGGCCAGAGAGTGGCTCCGGGACGCGTTCTGGGCCCGGGTGCACCGGCAGTTCGGCATCGGCGTCGGCAAGTCGAGGGGCTTATGACCGCTCACAGCGAACCCGGCTCGCCCCCGGAGCTGGTCATCGCCCGGGGCAACCCGTCGGCCGAGGAGATCGCCGCCGTGGTGGCCGTGTTGTCCGCCCGGGCCACGCCGCCCGGATCGCAGACCAGGCGGGGAGAGTCAGGGCGTACAGAATGGTCGGCTCGATCCCGGCTGCTGCGCCAGCCCTTGGTGCGCGCGCCAGGCGGGTGGCGGGCCGGCGCGCTGCCCCGCTGAGCCGGCCCGCCTCGCTTCCCGGTGCCAAGGCCCGCCCGCCGGGCCGGCCTCACTAGACTCTGCGCAGTCGAGAGGAGCGCCTTTCTTGCGTAAGGTCCTGATCGCCAATCGCGGCGAGATCGCGGTCCGGATCGTCCGGGCGTGCCGCGACGCCGGCCTGGGCAGCGTGGCCGTGTACGGCGAGCACGACCTGGACGCCCTGCACGTGACGATGGCCGACGAGGCGTACGCGCTGGGCGGCCAGAGCGCGGCCGAGAGCTACCTCGATATCAGCAAGATCCTCAAGGCCGCCGCCGAGTCTAAGGCGGACGCGGTGCACCCGGGCTACGGGTTCCTGGCCGAGAACGCCGAGTTCGCCCGCGAGGTCATCGCGGCCGGGCTGACCTGGATCGGGCCGCCGCCCGAGGCGATCGACGCGCTCGGCGACAAGGTCCGCGCCCGGCACATCGCCAGGGCGGTCGGGGCCCCGCTGGCGCCCGGCACCGACGGCCCGGTGTCCGGCGCGGACGAGGTGATCGCGTTCGCCGCCGAATACGGGCTGCCGATCGCGATCAAGGCGGCGTTCGGCGGCGGCGGCCGGGGCCTGAAGGTGGCCAGGACCGAGGCCGAGATCCCCGAGCTGTATGAGTCGGCGGTGCGCGAGGCGGTGGCCTCGTTCGGCCGCGGCGAGTGCTTCGTCGAGCGCTACCTGGACCGGCCGCGGCACGTGGAGACGCAGTGCCTGGCCGACGCCCGCGGGAACGTGGTCGTGGTGTCCACCCGGGATTGCTCGCTGCAACGCCGGCACCAGAAGCTGGTCGAGGAGGCCCCGGCGCCGTTCCTGTCCGACGAGCAGGAGCGGCTGCTCCGGTCGTCGTCCAAGGCGATCCTGCGCGAGGCCGGGTACACGGGCGCGGGCACCTGCGAGTTCCTGGTCGGGCAGGACGGCACCGTGTCGTTCCTCGAGGTCAACACCCGGCTGCAGGTGGAGCACCCGGTGACCGAGGAGGTCAGCGGCATCGACCTGGTGCGTGAGATGTTCCGCATCGCCGACGGCCAGGCGCTGGGCTACGACGACCCGCCGCTGCGCGGGCACTCGATCGAGTTCCGGATCAACGCCGAGGATCCGGGGCGCGGGTTCCTGCCCACGCCGGGGACGATCACGTCCTGGCGCCCGCCGGCCGGGCCTGGCGTGCGGCTGGATGCCGGGTACGCGGCCGGGATGACGGTGCCGCAGGCGTTCGATTCGCTGATCGCCAAATTGATCGTGACCGGCTCAAACCGTCTGGAATCTCTTGAACGCGCTCGCCGCGCGCTCGCCGAGTTCGAGATCGGCGGCATGCCGACGGTGCTCCCGTTCCACCGCGCCGTCGTCGACGACCCCGCGTTCACGTCGGAGCCGTTCACGGTGCACACGCGGTGGATCGAGACCGAGTTCGCCGGGAACCTGGCGCCGCAGCCGGACGGGGCCTCGCCGGCTCCGGCGCCGGAGCGGGAGCGGGTCACGGTGGAGGTCGGGGGCAAGCGGCTGGAGGTCGTGCTGCCCGCCGGGCTGGGATCGGTTGCCGCGGGCGGTCCGGGCGGTCCGGGCGGTCCGGGTGGTCCGGGGGCGGGGCGGGCGTCGCCGGCGGGCGCGCGGCCGCGCCGGGGCGGAGGCGGGCGGCAGGCCGGGCCCGGCACCCACACCGGCGATGACCTGGTCAGCCCGATGCAGGGCACGATCGTGAAGATCGTCGCCGAGGAGGGTCAGCAGGTCGCGGCCGGCGACACGATCGTGGTGCTCGAGGCGATGAAGATGGAGCAGCCGCTGACCGCCGACAAGGGCGGCACCGTGACCGGGCTGGCGGTTCAGGTCGGCCAGACGGTCTCCGCGGGCGAGATCATCTGCCAGCTGCAAGGCTGAGACCGTGGCACGCCTGCCGGGCGACCCCGGAGTGTTCCGCTGGCTCCGGTTCGCGGTCGGGTTCCGGCTCCCGGACGAGAACGTGGACTGGGTCAGGCACGAGCTGACCGACGCGGGCTGGCGGTTTCGCACCGTCATGCGGCATCTGGCGATCATCATCCCGATCTGCGCCGTGCTCGTGGTGGTGCTGACCACGGTGCTGCCCGCCCCGATATGGCTCGGGCTGACCATGGTCGCGCTGATTCTGTGCGGGAGCATCTTCACGGTCGCCGCCTACGCCGACGACATCCGGGTATCCCGGCTGCGCCAGCATGGCCTGGAACCCCCCGACGACCCCGACCTGGGCCACCCCGCGCACTGAATGCCCCGGGAGAAACACCCGGCGCGGCACCCTGTCATCATGGCCGTCAATGCATGGTCGAGAGGCAAGGGCAGGAGCTGAACGTCTACTACGTCGCCGATGTGCGATCTGTTGTCGGCCGCTCGCCAGCGATGCCCGGCGGCGTGACGGTCCGGCCGACGGTGCAGCCCGACATTCCCGCTCTCGCCGAGCTGTATCTGCGCGCATACGACCTGCGGGACAAGACGTTCGGCGATGCTGTCGCGGAAATGGCGTCGGCATTCGACGGCAGTTGGGGTGTCCTTTGGCCGGACGCATCACCAGCCGCGTGGATCGGCAACGAGCTGGTTGCCGTGGTCCAGGCGGTCCGGCGTCCCTCACGAGAATCGATGCCAGATGCGCCCGGCTACCCCTGGCTTATCGAGGTCTTTACCGATCCGGGTCATCGGCGGTGTGGGCTCGCACGGGCTCTGATCGCCGTTGCCTGCGCGGTCATGGACGCAGCCGGCGAAGGCCGCGTCGGGCTGACCGTGGATGACGACAACGTGGCTGCGGTCGCCCTGTACAAATCGCTCGGCTTCTCCGCCGTGACGTGACCCCGCTCATTTAATCTGCCTCGGCGGGCTGCATGAGGCGGCGGGCGGCCTCGGTCAGGCTGCCGGTCAGGCTGGGGTACACGGCGAACGTATGCGCCATCTGGTCCACGGTGAGGTTCTGCTCCACGGCCAGCGACACGCCCAGGATCAGCTCGCTGGCCCGCGGCGCGACCACCACGCCGCCGAGCACGATGCCGCTGCTGTGGTGGGCGAACAGCTTCACGAAACCGTCGCGGAACCCCTGCATCTTGGCCCGCGCGTTGGTGGCCAGCGGGAGCTTGACCACCCGGGCAGCCGCCGCTCCGGACGTCACCGCCTGCTGCGACACGCCGACCGTGGCGATCTCCGGCTCGGTGAAGATGGTCGCGGCGACGTGGCTGAGCCGCAGCGGCTGGACCGCCTCGCCGAGCGCGTGCCACATCGCGATGCGGCCCTGCATGGCCGCCACGGAGGCGAGCATCTGCACGCCGGTGCAGTCCCCGGCCGCGTAGACGCCGGTGGCATGGGTCCGCGAGACCCGGTCGACGGGGATGAACCCCCGGTCGTCCGGGGTGATCCCGGCGTCGGCCAGGCCGATCCCGCCGGTGTTGGGCACCATCCCGACCGTGAGCAGGCAGTGCGAGCCGCGGACCGTCCGGCCGTCCTTCAGCAGCACCTCCACGCCGTCGCCGGCACGCTTGGCCGACACCGCCCGGGACCGGCCCAGCACGGTCATGCCGCGCCGCCGGAACACGTCCTCGACCACCACCGCCGCGTCAACGTCCTCCTGCGGGAGCACCCGGTCCCGCGACGAGACCAGGGTCACCTGCGAGCCAAGGGCCTGGTAGGCGCTGGCGAACTCCGCGCCGGTCACGCCCGAGCCGACCACGATCAGCTCGCTGGGCAACTCGGGCAGGTCGTAGAGCTGGCGGCAGGTCAGCAGGCGCTCACCGTCGGGCACCGTGCCCGGCAGCTCGCGCGGCCGCGCCCCCGTCGCCACCAGCACGACGTCGGCGGACAGGCGGGCATCACCGGCCGCGACCGTGCCCGGGCCGTCCAGCCGGCCCGTTCCGGAGACCACCTCGACGCCCTCGGCCGCCAGCCGGGCCGTCACGTCGGCCGACTGGGCCCGGGCCAGGGAGCGGACCCTGGAGTACAGCCGCGGCGCGTCCACCGTGGCCAGGTGCGTCCGGGCCATCGTGGCCGTCGCGGTCACCGGTCCCGGCCCGCTGGATGCCGGTCTCTCGGGTCCGGGCATCTCAGGTCCGGGCATCTCGGGTCCGGGCATCTCGGGTCCGGCTGGTCCCGGGAGCGCGTCGGGACGCAGGCCCAGGGCGGCGGCGCCGTCCAGCGCGGCCATCATGCCCGAGGTGGCGATCAGCGTCTTGGACGGCACGCAGTCGGTCAGGACGCAGGCGCCACCCAGCCCGTCCCGGTCCACGACCGTGACCTGGGCGCCAAGCTGCGCGGCCACGAGCGCGGCCTCGTAGCCGCCGGGCCCGCCGCCGATGATCACGATCCTCGTTCGCGGATCACTCACGGGGCACTATTCTGGCGCATCGCGCCGGCGGGCCCGGGCCCGCCGGCCGGCCCGGGCCCCGAACGTGGCCACCGCAACCCCCGAGATGACCCGGCGCGGACAGGCCACACGGACCGGCCGGGGCTCGTACGCTTGTCATCCGTGGCGTTGTACGCGGCCTACGGCAGCAACATGGATCCGGCCCAGATGGCCGAGCGCTGCCCCCATTCGCCACAGCGCGGCAGCGGCTGGCTCGAAGGCTGGCGGCTGGCCTTCGGCGGCGAGGACATCGGCTGGGAGGGCGCGATGGCCACGGTCGTCGAGGCCGACGGCGAGCGGGTGTTCGTTGTGCTGTATGACCTGTCCGCCTCGGACGAGGAGGAGCTGGACCAGTGGGACGGCGCCAGCCTCGGCTACTACCGGAAGGCCAAGGTCCGGGTGGAGACGCTCGACGGTGACGTGCTGGCCTGGCTCTACGTTCTGAACGGCTACGAGGGCGGGCTCCCGGCGGCGCGCTACCTGGGCATCATGGCCGACGCCGCCGAGGCGGCCGGCGCCCCAGATGACTACGTCGCCGCCCTGCGCGAGCGCCCCTGCGCCTGACCCGCCCCAGCAGGCCTCGCGGCCATATCGGGGGCTAATCCGTACTTATCCGGCGCAGGCGCTGCGGTTGCGGATGTTTACGCCGGAATGGTTGTACCGTCAGGCCCCCGGCAGCGGGCCTGACGGTGCAACCATGGGCGCCGCTCCGCCATCTAGCTTGATCATTCAGTGCACCGAAAACCCGTAATTCCGGCATAACGGGACTAGGCCACCGGGGCTGAGGGATGTCAGTGGAAGACGGTGATGACGAGGATCAGGAGGATGGCCGGGAGCAGCATCGCCGCGGCCGGCTGCCAGGCCCAGGTGACCACGCGAGGGCCTGCGGCGGCGTCCCGGTTACGCGCCTCGTTGACCAGGTCATTCAGCTGCAAGGCCATGATCTCGGCCGCGGGCTGCCGCGAGATCTTCTGCGCCTCACTCGAGGAGTCGTTCCCTTCGAACGGGCTGCGGGGCAGCCGCCGGCGGTCGCTCTGGCCCAGAAGCTCGTTCCGGAGCTTGCTCCGGCGCTGAGCGTAGAGCGCCCAGCTGTGGACGACCTTTCCGCGCTTGCCACCCGGTTCCTTCACGCAGTGAACCCGCAGCGATTCCTTCAGGTCCACGGCGGCCACCGAGCCCCACGGGATGCGGTGATCGCGGAGCGGATTCATCACCGTGATGCCGAACGCGTCGGCGATCACACGGGGCCGCAGCGCGCACGCGTACAGGACGCCGGTGACCAGGACCAGGGCC